>WNGE01006936.1_pt1 | contig 14307 bp, 15 predicted proteins | sample 5400651 | NCBI WGS metagenome assembly WNGE01 (sample SAMN13153370, study PRJNA577476) | soil metagenome | isolation source: 60 cm soil or saprolite under grassland replicate 2 | place: USA:California | collected 2016-06-15 | reverse complement strand
CCACATACAGCCGGGCCAAGGCGGTCTGCACCAGGTCCTCGGCGCGGTGGGTGTCCCCGGCCGCGAGCAGGCAGGCGGCCCGCAGCATGTCAATGCGGTGATCTTGGACGAACGCCGAGAACTCCTCGTCGCGCCGTGATCCGGGCATGTGGCACCTCCTCATCATTCATACGGGACACCCGCCCGGCGGGTTGCCCGCCCATGCGGGACGCACGCCCACGCGCGGGCCGGCGAGCAGCCACGCCCGGGTGACCTGAGGATGCCGAGAACCATGTCAGATGGCCTGACCTGGCCCCACAGCTCTGGCCCGGGAGCCTGTGGTTCGGCGTTTGGCTGCGCCGTCGCCTCGTTCGGGGGCGCTGTCGGCGCCCGTGACCCTTTCGCGTCGCCCGCCCGGCCTCGCCGCGCCAACTCGGCTGGCTGGCTCTTCCCCCGCGTCCGACATGGCCCGTCCCCCGCGTCCGACATGGCCCGGAGACGCCGAGATCTGGATCCTGCGCCAGCAGATCGCGGTACTCCAGCGCCACGCCAAAACACCGAGACCGACCTGGGCCACCGCGATCATGCCCGCGCTGGCCCGGCTGCTCCCCACCGCAGCTGCCCGCCGACGGCCACCAGATCTGCCCAAAACGATCTTGACGTTCCTGCTGGCTACCCGGTGGCGGTCACCTCCCTGGCTTGGCTGAGCGGTGCAATCCGTGCTCAGGCGGTCCCGGGGAGGAGACGAGTGAAGGCTTCGCCGACCTCGAAGTCCCCATCCCCTGGTGGGACGGCCGCACGCTGCAGTTCCGGTTCCCACCACGATGATCATCAGGACTCAGGGAACCTCAACTCAATTACCTGACCGGGAATCGAGGCTAATGGCCGGCCGCGCTGGCGAAGCTGGTTCGAGGCCCGGCGCCGACGGTAGTCCCGGGTCTTCGCCCGATTTCCGCAGGTCTCTGGCGCGCAGTAGCGCGCACGTCCCGGCTTGGAGCGGTCGTAGAAGACCCAGTGGCAGTCGGTCGCGGCGCAGACGCGCAGCCGCTCCCATTCGCCCGTGAGAGCGATGCGGAGCGCCGCCGCGCAGATCTCACCGACCGCCTGCTCGATTCCCGGCCCGATCGGCGTGATGCGCGGCCCAGCGGACCCGCCGATGCTCAGCGTCAACGGAACTGTGTACTCGCCCGGGCCTGATCCGATCGGCTGCCGCCGGTCGAGCGCGGCGCGCAGGGCCGCACGCAGATCGAGCACGCGGCCCAGGTCGGTCTCGTCCAGCTGGGCGTGAGGCGGCAACAGACCGTGCTGATCGAGCCAGCCGTGCAGCGCCTGCGGTGTGCTGAGTGACTCTTCCGGCCCGGTCCGGCGGGGCTGGCCGGCCCGCATGAAGGTGCGCCGGTCCAGCGTGTTCACCAACGCATGAACCAGGAGGGCGTCGGGCGAGGGCAGCACCGGCATCACGTACCTCCCCTCATGCGACACTAGTAAACAGCATAACTGGTGTTGACATCTCGGGCAATCCGGGTCAGGGTGGTGTGATGTTTCATCAGACTGCCGCTTACCTTCTCGGTCTCCAATGCGGGGCGGCTGCACGTTGGCGCGGTCGTCGTCCGCGGAGGTGGCTGCCTCGCGGCTCAGCTGCCTCGCTTGCCGGACCGGCTTCGCCGCTGGCCTTGGGGCTCAGCGACGACCTCCGCGCCGGCGACCCCTGATGAGATGACCTCCAGACCAACCGGGACAGCTCGCCTGAGGCCGCGCGCCTGGGTCCCGGATAGTCGCTGGACAAGGGTGCGCGGTTGGTGAGACGAACTCATAAGGAGCGAACGGTGACTCCGCGACACCATCATCACGGCGGCCCGCTCAGCCACGCCGGGACGGGGCCGCACCCGTCTACTCTGGCGGTCACGGCCGGGCGCCCGGCACACAATCCTGGCTCCCCTGTGAACGTTCCGGTGTACCTCAACTCGATCTTCCTGCCCGGTAACGGCGCTGAGTATGGAAGGGTCGAGAATCCAACCTGGCTAGCCTTCGAAGACGCGGTCGGGGCCCTCGAGGGCGGAACCGCCGTGTCCTTCGCGTCCGGGATGGCCGCGGTCGCTGCGGCTATCGAGATGCTGCCGGTCGGCGGCGTAGTTGTCGCGCCCAGCGACTGTTACCACGGAGTGCGGCTCTTGCTCGCAGATTTGGCAGAGCGCAGGCGCATCGAGACGCGGCTCGTTGACATTTCGGATGTCCGGGCAACGCTCGATCGGTGCGTGGGAGCGGATCTCCTGTGGATTGAGTCCCCCACTAATCCGCTCATGAAAGTGGCGGACATAAGTGTGCTCTCGAAAGATGCTCACGCGTTGGGCGTCCAGGTCGCCGTGGACAACACGCTGGCCACTCCCCTTCTGCAGCGCCCGTTGGAGCTGGGGGCGGATCTTTCCGTTCATAGTGTGACCAAGCTCCTCGGGGGTCACTCGGATCTGCTGATGGGGGTAGCCGTCGTTCGTGACCAGGAGCTTGCTGATCACCTACGTCAGAGGCGGGCACTCCACGGCGGAACGCCGGGTTTGATGGAGGCGTTTCTTGCGCTACGCGGACTCCGAACGCTTCACCTGCGGGTCCAGCATGCTTCTGCTAGTGCCGCCGAGCTCGCCCGGAGGTTGGGGCGCCATCCCGGTGTGCATCGAGTCCGGTATCCACAGCTGGCGGCATCCAGCGCGGCACTCGACCTCGCCGTCAGCGGTGAGACGGGTGGAACACTGTTGTCCTTCGAGGTGGCCGGCGGGGCTGAGGAAGCCGATGCCGTGTGCGCCGCCACCCAGCTGATCGTTCATGGCACCAGTCTGGGGGGCGTCGAAACCCTCATCGACCGTCGCGGTCGCTGGCCCCTGGAAAAGGAAACACCGCCATCGCTTCTTCGACTGAGCGTGGGTTGCGAATACGTCGAGGATCTTTGGCAGGACATAGACCAAGCACTGACGACGGCGGTTCCGCGACGCTAGGGGGAGGATTCCAATGTCCCACGAAGTTGCCCGCAAAAAGACACGCGTCGGAGACCTTGAAATTGCGTACCTTGAGCTTGGCGAAGGCCCTGCTGTGTGCCTCTATCACGGCTTCCCCGATATTGCGACGGGCTTTCTGCCGGTCGCTCGTGACTTGGCCGAAGCAGGATATCGCTGCATTATACCGTGGCTTCGTGGCTACGCACCGAGCGCTCTTGCGCGCCACTACGACGTTGGCACACTGGTGGCCGATGCGAACGGCCTGCTTGCAACCCTCGAGTTGGAGCAGGTGCATCTGGTCGGCCATGACTGGGGTGGCGACGTCGTCTACGGGCTCAGCGCGGCGCGGCCCGAGCTCGTCGCCAGCACGGTCGTGCTCGCGGTCCCGCACAGCAGGGCACTCAGGGCCAACCGGCTTGCCGACTTCGAGCAACTCCGCCTGTCGTTCTACCAGTGGCTGTTTCAGCTCGACTTCGCCGAAGAGGTTGTTTCCCGTGACGACTTCGTATTCATCAGGAATCTCTGGCGGGAATGGTCGTCCGGTTGGGTTCCGCCATCAGATCATCTCGACGATGTGATCGAGACTCTGCAAAGGCCTGGCGTCCTGACGGCGGCACTTACGTATTACCGGACCGCTCTAGGCCATGCCCCCGCGGACGCTCGCGTTGAAGAACTCAGAAAGAATACCGAAGGAGACATTTCGGTTCCGACGCTTCTGCTCCTCGGGACCCGAGATCGATGCCTCCTGCCTCGCATGTCGCGCGGCGCTGAAAGTGCGTTTGCTGGGTCCTACAGATCAGAGTCTCTCGATGCAGGCCACTTCCTGCACCTCCAGTGCCCCCATGAGGTTTCCAAGGCTGCGGCCGAATGGTTCAAGGCGTATCCTATAGCTGCCGTTTAATATGGATATCCCTCAATCCCCACGCTCATTTCATGCGGTGCTCCGCCGCGGCGTGACGGCGCCGGGTTCGCGGCGACGTGGCGCGGGCGGGTGGTCGGTTCGGCGGAGGGATCCGCGAAGCCCGCTGCGGGCCGTGGGGCACGCGTCGGGCCGGGTCGTTGGCTGCGGCCATGTCGCGGTACCAGGTCGAGTGCCGCTTGCATCGAGTCACCGCCCCACGAAAAGCAGTGGCTGCGCCCGTCGCCTGCTCCCACGGCCCATGCCAGCCGACCAGCCCGCGGAGTAGGCGATACCGGTTTTGATCAACCAGGGAGGTAGAAGATGCTCATCGCCCGGAACGGCGAGGTGCCCCGCGTCCACCTGACTTGGGCCACGATTTTGGGTTCGCGGCTGGCTCAGGTCGCTGACCTGCGGGTTCTCGTGTTTTGCTGAGTGTTTTGCGCACTAATCCGGGGCCGTAGAGTTGCCGGGTGGCGTATGTCAGGACGGTGAAGACGGCGTCGGGCGCCACGGCCGTGCAGATCGTGTGGTCCTACCATCGCGGGTCGCGGGATATCGAGCACATCGGCTCGGCCCATGATGACGCTGAGCTGGAGTTGCTGAAGGCTGCGGCCCGGCAGCGGGTGGCTGCCGGGCAGGGCGAGCTTGACCTGGGCCTGGATGCCGGCGCGCCGGGCGGGCCGCTGCCGATCACGGCATCGCGGATGGGCTGTCTGCTCGATGCCCTGTCCCGCGCCTATGACGTGCTGGGTTTGGGCGGGGCCAGCGGCGGTGACGTGGTGTTCCGCGATCTGGTACTGGCCCGGATCATCGAGCCGGCCAGCAAGCTCGACTCGCTGCGGGTACTGGAGGAAGCCGGGGTCGCGGCATCGTCGTACCGGACGGTGAAGCGGCGGCTGGCAGCCTATGCGAAGGACGCCTTCCGGCAGGAACTGTCCGCTGCCTGCGCCGCGCACGCGGGGCTGGGCCGGGCCAGCCTGGTCCTGTTCGATGTGTCCACCTTGTATTTCGAGACCGACGCGGGCGACGGGTTCCGCGAGCCCGGGTTCTCCAAGGAGCGGCGGCTGGAACCGCAGGTCACCATCGGCCTGCTCACCGATCAGGCCGGGTTCCCGCTGATGGTGTCGGCTTTCGAGGGGAACAAGGCCGAGACCAAGACCATGCTCCCGGTCATCGAGGCGTTCATGGCCGCGCACCAGCTGCCCGACGTCACCGTGGTCGCGGACGCGGGCATGGTGTCCGAGGCGAACCAGAAGGACATCGAGGCCGCGGGCCTGTCGTTCATCCTGGGCGCGAGGATCCCGCACGTCCCCTACGTGGTCGCGCAGTGGCGGCGCGAGCACCCCGGCAAGGACATCCCGGACGGGCACGTGCTCACCCAGCCCTGGCCCGCCACCGAGGCCAGCGGCCGGCGGGACAAGACCGTGTATTACCAGTACCGCCACGACCGGGCGCGCCGCACCCTGCGCGGCATCGACGAGCAGGTGAAGAAGGCCGAGCAGGCCGTCGCCGGGAAGGCCCCGGTCAAGCGCAACCGGTTCATCCAGCTGTCCGGCGGCACCAAGAGCGTCAACCGCGAGCTGGAAGAGAAGGCAAGAGCGCTGGCCGGGATCAAGGGCTACGTGACCAACCTGGCCGCCTGCCCCGACGGCACCCCCGTCACCGCCGAGTTCGTGATCGGCGCCTACCACCAGCTCTTCGAGATCGAGCGCTCCTTCAGGATGGCCAAGAGCGACCTGCAGGCCAGGCCGATCTACCACCACCTGCGCGACTCGATCGAAGCCCACCTGACCATCGTCTTCGCCGCCCTGGCGGTCAGCCGCTGGATCGAGCATCAGACCGGCTGGTCCATCCGCAGATTCGTGAAAACCGCCCGCCGCTACCGCACGATACAGATCCAGGCCGGATCGCAGACCATCACCGCCGCCGACCCCCTACCCGACGGCCTCCGCCAGGCCCTCGATCAAATCAACGCCCCGGCCCGTACGCACTAATTTGGCCCAACTCAGGTTTCATGCGGTGCTCCGCCGCGGCGTGACGGCGCCGGGTTCGCGGCGACGTGGCGCGGGCGGGTGGTCGGTTCGGCGGAGGGAGCCGCGAAGCGCGCTGCGGGCCGGGGGGCACGCGTCGGGCCGGGTCGTTGGCTGCGGCCATGTCGCGGTACCAGGTCGAGTGCCGCTTGCATCGAGTCACCGCCCCACGAAAAGCAGTGGCTGCGCCCGTCGCCCGCTCCCACGGCCCATGCCAGCCGACCAGCCCGCGGAGTAGGCGATACCGGTTTTGATCAACCAGGGAGGTAGAAGATGCTCATCGCCCGGAACGGCGAGGTGCCCCGCGTCCATCCAGAGGCCAAGATCGCCGCGTCGGCCACGATAGTCGGCAACGTGCGGGTTGGCACCCGCGCGTATGTCGACCACCAGGCACTGGTTGAGAGCAGCGGGCCACCGATCGACATCGGCGATCAAGCGGTCGTGTTCGCCGGGGCGGTCCTGCGATCGGTGGGAGGGGCGAGTCGGCCCGCGTTCCCGGTGCGGGTCGGCTCGCAGGCTTTGGTGTCACCGCTGTGCGTTTTGACCGGATGCCAGGTGGGAGCCGGTTGCTATGTTGCCACTGGTGCCGTCGTTTTGCAGGGCGCGGCGGTCGGCGACCATGCGCGGATAGGTGCAGGGGCGATCGTGCATGCCGCCACCGTCGTCCCAGATCACAGCCGGGTCGGGATGCGCCACATCGCGGTGCCCACTCCGCAAGGATTCCTCAGCACCGCCGACATCGAAACAGCACGTGAGGCAGTGGCCGCAGGCGATTTCTTCGCTATGGCGTTCGACGCAGCGGACGAAGATCAGGCAGGCTTGCATGAGCAGGTCCTCATCACACTGTTGGAAGAGGTCCACGGCTGGCGGGACGAACCACTGACCTAATAGCCGTGTAGCCGGACACCGAAGCTTTCGTGATTGTTGAGACAAGACCGGGTCGCCGGGGCCAGGCTTCGCCTTGAGCGGCCAGCGGGATGATCACGCTCGCAGCGGCCCCGACGACACCTCGATCGGCGCGGCGCCGTTGTAGGCGGCGAAGTGATCCCGGCTCGCAAACCGGGACACGTGGCGGACGTCGCCGATGGCGGCGGCGGCGATGACCGGGCCGACCTCGAACAGCCCGGTCAGGCTGGTCCCGGCCGCCCGGACCGCTGCGGCGAGTTTCTTCCTGGTCTCGCGGATCGCCGCGTCGACGCCGCGGAGGTCCTCGGTGAACTTTGCGGCGAGCTCGCAGCGGGCCGCCGCAGCTGGACGAGAACCTGCCGGTATTTCACTGGCTGCGCAAGCCCCTATTGCCCTCGAAACCGCATCGAGGCGATGTGGATCACCTCAACGCGGATGCCCGCCGCGCACCGTCGCGGTCCTTGGCCAGGCTAGGACCTTGGCCAGGGCGGCCCCTTCTTCGAGGATCACCATTTTCCCTGACATGATGTTGCGGCTTAGGGCCGCCGAGGTGGTCTTGTAGCCGAGCGTGGCGGAACTGATACACCCCGCCGGCTTGGCGCAACACGCCGCGACGGTGCGCGTCCGCGAGGAATGCCATCAACCGCCATGGCTGCTGCCCCTGCGCGGCTAGCCATGTTCGGCTCAGCACGTAGGCGCCCCACGCCCTCGAAGGCAGGACTACAGCCCCGGCCGCGATTCCGAATGTGAGTCCGGCCGCTGTCCCCAATACAACTGAGTTGACTGGCGGGGACGCAAGACCGCCTGCGATCGCGCCCGCGGCGCTATATGTGAGCGCGCCCATCCGGCCGTACCCGAGCCAGCCCATTCCCGCGCCTGCGACAGCGCCCGCGATGCCGAATGAGAGCGCAAAGGAGAGGCCCAATACGGGCCCAAAGATGGGCCCGCCCACTCGACTATCGGTGAACACATATGCTGTCCCGTAGATCAGCCCAAAAGAGAGCGCGAAAGAAAGCCCAAATGTCAATGTCGCAATACGATCTTGCTTCAAGACAACCGCCGGACTGGACATGCGGGCTACATCGGCCGGGATGTCCAGCCACACGTGCAAGCCAACCGCAAGGCCGAAGGTGAGCCCAACCGCGAGCACGGCTCCGTCCGGCAGGACGAACACGAGCCCCAGTACGAGACCAATGGAGAGGCCGACTGTGAACCGGCGCAAAAAGGGTTTGATCGTTCCCCGGAACCGTATCTCAACGTGCGACGGTTCCCGCAGTGAGGCGAGTCCGTGGGCAAGTCCGCTGGCGACGCCAAATGCAAGTCCATACGCGAACCCGAACGCGGGCCCGACCGCGAGCTCACCCACGAGCCAGAACGCGAAACCTGAGACAAGCCCCGCCAAGAGCCCGCGTGTGAGTCTGGAGACGTAGTGGGCTTGGTGCCACCAGGCCAGGTCACGGGTGCCGAGTTGGCTCATCTGGCGGGCGAGGAACCGCAGCCAGTCCTGGGCTTGTTCCGGCCGGTACCGTCGCCCAGCCGCGGTCGACCGAACGTCTGGTGCGGTCGGGTGATAAGAGTAAGCGGCAGGAATGAAAGCATCGAGAAGATGCTCTTCCAAGGCGCAGGAATCGGCGAACCGGCCGTCGAGGAGGCCAATCGGGTCTGCGTCCGTGTCGCTGTAGGCGCTGCGGGCCATCGAGGTCATCAAGGGGGTGGAGAGCACCTGAACAACTGCCGACGCGGTAGGCTCGCTGAGGTTCTCCCGTAGGTGCGCCAGGACCGGTTCCCACTTCGTCGTCGGTCGGCGACCGTCGTTACGATGGATCTGGCGAGTGGTGCGGGGCAGGTAGTTGGATATGTCGTCCAGGCTGAGAGCCTGCAATTCCACCACAGCGGCGGAGGTGAACGCGACTGCGGCGTCAACGGTATTCCGGTACTCCTCGGCGCGAGAGGTGAGCACCACGGGTGCTGCCCGGTCGAAAGCGGTGTTGAGCTGTCGCATCGCCTGGGCGCGTAGTGGCTTGGGGATTTCGTCGAGCCCGTCGAGCACCGGTAGCACGCGTGCGGCGTGCACTAGCTCCCAAGCCCAAGTGGATCCGGACGGGGCGAGGGCACCTAGGGCCGGATAATCGGTGGCGAGCCGATCCGACATCCACGCGTGCAGGCTTTGCCGCCCAGGGTGCCAAGAGACCAGGGGGAAGATTATCGGTACGCGATCTCTCCGCTGGCGGCGTTCGAGGAACTGGAGGGTAAACCGTAAAGTCAGCACGCTTTTGCCACCCCCCGGCTTGCCGAGCACGACAAACCGCCGGGACGGAACTCGGTTGAACACGTCAACGACCTGGTCCAGCTGGCCGTCGAGATTCACTGGCGCTCCTGCCGACTGCCCGCAGATGTTCTCCCAGTGGTCGGTAACTGCAGGGTCTGCGGCAGTCCAACGCACGGGCAGCGGAAACGGATCCTGCAGTCGGCGCAGCCTCTCCTCGGCCCGCCATTGCTCCCCTACGGCCGTAGCCAGGTCCTCCGCCACCTGATTCAGCAACCGCTGCAGGCCCGGACCGGTGCTATGCGCCGACCGTGGGGTGAGACTAACGAGCAGGCTGATGAGGGGAACGAAGAAGCTCAGGACGCTGGCCAACTTCACGACCACATCGAGGTTTCTGGCCGAGACAAACATGACGATCATGCCCAGCAGGACACAACTCCACACCATCCTTGCCCGCTTCGGCGTCCACCAACGGCTCATCTGATCGCCTGGTCATGGGCGAGCATGCACAGGTCGTCGTGGTGAGGCTCATGCACGAAGCATGGCTGCAAGGACCTGGCCCGGTTGAGTCGCCCAGGCGGGCATGCCTCCTCGTCCTCTGCGCCATCGGACATGCGGATCCCTCGCTGGTTACACCGCAACGATTAGTAATGGTTAGATTACACTTCGTTGTTGCGAGAAGCCGGGATACGGCAGATCATCGGTATCGGCGCCGTGTACCCCTTCAGAACTCATCGCATGGTGTCTGACCAGGTGCTTCATGAGATCGGCTGCGCGGCCCGGTGGTACTCGTTGATCACGCCGCCGAACCGGCAAGTTCAGCGGAGCAGCGGCCTGGTCGTCGTCGTAGCCGGGTGGTCGCTGCTGGCGGGACTGGTGGGGCCTGTGCCGGTTGTAATGACCGGCGTGCTGGCTGAGGGCTGATCGGAGGCGCCGTTCGCCGTAGATGAGCATCTGGTCGGTGCGCTCGGCTCGCGCGGTGTGTGTCCATTTTTCCGCGTAACAGTTCGCACGTGGCGTCCGCGGCGGAGTCTTAACTGTTTTCACGCCCTCGGCGGCGAAGATGCTGTCGAACGCGTGCTGGGTGGTCCAGGAACTGTCCGGGTGGGCGGTCGCTGCGTGACCCGCAGGTCCACCATCGGGTAGTCGGCTATGACGCCCTGCTCCATCTGGGACCGGACTCCCTCCTCCACCGAGGGGATGAACTGCCTCGGCAACCACCCCCACCGGCGATCTTGTCCACGAACTCGAAGCCGGCGCCCGATAGAGATGAGGGAGTGGCGTAGTTCCTTGGGTCCCTTGCGCGCTCGTACCCAGAAGGCATCCGCTTGTCATCTACCCGCCGCTGCCGAACCTTCACCAAAAGTAACAAGGGCTCGACTTAGCCTTAAATCCAACAATGATTCCAGGTATGGCGGATGATCATGATCGTTGGGGCTCCACCCGCCGTGCGTTCCTATCCGCCTCGGCTGTTACAGCGGTCGCTGCGCCCGTCCTCTCCCGCGCCGCGCCGGCCACTGCCGCACCGGTTGGCACTGGTTCCGCCGTCATCGGGCAGGGATTCGACCCGGATCTGCTGGCCATGCTGCGTCGAGTGGACCCCGACCGGATTCATGCCACAGTGCTGCGGCTGACTCAGTTCGGCACTAGGCACACCGCATCCAGCCAAACCGATCCTGTACGCGGCATCGGCGCGGCCACCGCCTGGGTCTTCCAGCAGATGCAGGCCATCGCGGCCACCTCATCGGGCCGGATGACGGTGCAGCAGCAGACGTTCGTACAGCCCATCTCGAACCGGATACCTGTGCCGACGACGATCACCAACGTCATCGCGACGCTGCATGGGACCGCGTCCCCTGAGCGGTTCTATGTCGTCACCGGGCACCTGGACTCCCGGGTTACCGACGTACTGGATTTCACCAGCGACGCCCCCGGTGCCGATGACGATGCCTCCGGCGTCGCCGTCGTGCTCGAGCTCGCCCGGCTGTTTGCCACCCGCCAGTTCCCAGGCACGCTGGTGTTCGCCACTGTCGCCGGGGAAGAGGAAGGACTGTACGGCTCTGCCCATATGGCGGCACAGATGGCCGCGGCAGGCGCTGACGTGCAGGGCATGTTCAGCAACGACATCGTGGGGGCGAGTCAGGCCTGGGATGGCACCAAGCCCGACCCGTTCACTCTGCGATTGTTCGTGGAGGGCATACCGACCGCCGCGACTCCCGCGCAGATCGCGACCATGCAGACGGTCGGCGGCGAGAATGATGGGGTATCGCGCCAGCTGGGCCGGTTCGCCCGCGAGGTGGCGCCGTTCGAGCTGACGAATATGAACGTTCGGGTGATCTGGCGGCGTGACCGGTACCTGCGTGGCAGCGACCACCTCTCCTTCCAGTCGCAGGGTTACCCAGCGGCCAGGTTCACCGAGCCGCGGGAGAACTTCAACCACGAGCACCAGAACACGCAGGTGATCAACGGCGTGCAGTTCGGCGATCTGATCCAGTTCGTGGACTTCGACTACATCGCTCGGGTGACAAAGGTGAACGCGGCGACCCTGTGGGCTCTGGCCACCGGGCCAGGCACGCCCAAGAACGTGAAGATCCACGCCCCCGTGCCCACCAATACCACGACTCTCACCTGGGACGCCAACACCGAGCCGAATCTGGCCGGGTACGAGGTGGTGACCCGGGAGACCACGTCGCCGGATTGGACCGACGTAAAGGACGTCGGCAATGTCACCACCGTTACGCTCGATATCGTCAAGGACAATGTGCAGTTCGGCCTGCGCGCAGCGGACCGCGCGGGGAATCGCAGTCCGGTCGCCTTCCCGCAGGTGGTGACCTCCTAACGCGGCCTGCCACGGTTCCGGGGCGTGCCGGTCCTCTCTGACAGATCGGGCTGGGACGAGCACCGCTTCGAACCCGGCTTGCCGCGGCCCGCTGTCAGGGTATCCATGCTGTGTGAACCGTTGCTTGCTGGCCGGTCCCGAAGGCCATCCCTTCCATCCCCTGCTGGTCCCGTTGCCGATCGGGGCGTTCGTATCGTCGTTGATCTTCGACATCCTCACCCGGACCCGGGCGGACGGCCTGCCGTATCTCGTCGACGGTGCGTTCTGGCTTATCGGCGTGGGCTTGATCGGCGCGCTGGTGGCCGCGGTATTCGGAGTCCTGGACCTGCGTAGGATCCCGCGAGGCACACCCGCGTTCGCCACCGCGCGTGCCCACCTGGCGCTCAACGCCGCGGCGGCCGCGCTGTTCGCGGTCGCCTATGCATGGCGGGCCGGCGATCACGTGGAACTGGACAAGACTAGATGGCGGGCCGGCGATCACGTGGAACTGGACAAGACTAGGTGGGGCCAGCTCGCGTTGAGCGCCGTCGCCGTGGCGTTCCTCATCGCCGCAATCTGGCTGGGCGGCAAGCTGACCTACCACCACGGCATCCGCGTCACGCGGCAAGCCGATCACGACGGGGGGTGTGGGGTTTCAAAATTCGGTCAGAGCTGCTGACCCTGGTTTCCCGGCAGCGGCTGTCCTTCTCGAAGTCGCGTGAGTAGGGCTGCCGTTGCGCATATGCCGGTGTGCCTTCCGCGTCGGCGCGGAGGCCGCCACACTGGTGCGATGGGGTTCTATGCGGACCGCGTTCTGCCACGGGTGACCGACCTGGTGATGAGCCGCGGCGAGTTCACCGCAATCCGTGCCCGGGTCGCCGTTGGGCTCGGCGGTGAGGTGCTGGAGATCGGGTTCGGCTCGGGTCTCAACATCCCCCACTGCCCCGAAGCCGTCACCCGTCTCCTGGCGGTCGACCCGGCCACCGCGGGGCGCAAGCTGGCGGCCAAGAGAGTCGCGGCGAGCAGCGTGCCGGTGGAATACGTCGGCCTCGACGGGCAGGCTGTCCAGCTGGAGTCCGCCTCTGTGGACCATGTGCTCACGACCTGGACGCTGTGTACTATCCCGGACGCCGAGCGCGCTCTGGCGGAAATCCGCCGGGTGCTGCGCCCTGGCGGCGGGCTCCATTTCGTCGAGCACGGCCGCTCCCCCGATCCCAAAGTGGCCCGGTGGCAGGACCGGCTGACCCCACTGCAGCGCCGCCTCGCCGGAGGGTGCCGCCTCAACCGGCAGATCGACAAACTCGTGGCCGGCGCCGGGCTGGAACTGGCCCGGATGGACAACTACTACGCGCAGGGCCCGCGGCCGTTCGGGTACATGTTCGAGGGCGTGGCCATCAAGCCCTGACCGGCCTGGCTGGCGCCGCACAGAAAGCGGTTCCGCCGGCTGGTGCCAAGGATGATCCCGAACGGCTTACGCGCGGTGGCGCGGCGGCGGGCGGGGCGGGAGCCAGTGGGGCCGTAGGTGCGGTCGGCTCCGCGGAGACGGCGGCGACCACCGGGAACTGTGGCCTCGCGGTGCTCGGACTGTTCGCCAGCACCGCCGCGGGCGGCTCGACCAGCGGCGCGGGCGGCGCGCAGACCGGGGCTGGTGCGGGCCGCCGAGATCGTCGCCGCATCCCTTGAGGGGGCGCGCCATGTTCCGCAGGCGCCCACGCCGCGATAGGCACCGGCTGACCCCGGAGGCGTCGCTCGCCGAGGCGGAGGCGGCGCGCCGGCGGGAGGAACGCAAGCACGAGGCCGAGAAGCGGGTCACCGGGAAGCTGGACGAACTCGTCAGCGGGAACCATCTAGCCGAGTTGTTCCGGGAGGCCTGCAGCGCAGGGGCACAAGTCTTGCTCGGCGAGCCGAACCATCGCCATCGCGCCCGTGTTGCTCCACACTTCCCGCGCCGCGCTCGCCTCGGCCGCCTGGCTGACTCCGTCGCGGCGGTCCTTGCAGACGTTGCCGCCGAACACCGCGATACTGTCGTCGTCGACGCTGGCACCGAAGCTGAACTGGCCGCGCATGTCGGCGAACGCCTTCTCAGGCGCGCTGAACGCCGCCGCGCCTGGCGCGGACGCGGCAGGGAGAGGTGTGGCGCGGCGCGTGGCCGCCGCAGCCTGCGGCTAAGACAGCTGCCGCCGCGGCGGCAGCGAAGATCCGGAACATCGCAGGCCTTTCCCCTAATGCCCGCTGGTGAAGACGCTCAGCCGCTGGCGCTGGTTCACTCGTGCCCCTGGTCCAGTTAGGCCAGGATCGTTCCGGACACGGCGGCGTCGATGTGCTCGGCCGCCAGCGCCAGGCCGAGCGCCTGGCCACGGCACAACGCCGCGCGGACCGGATCGGCCGCCACCTGCTCCGCGCGGGCCTGGCACTGCTTG
>WNGE01005493.1_pt1 | contig 14308 bp, 15 predicted proteins | sample 5400651 | NCBI WGS metagenome assembly WNGE01 (sample SAMN13153370, study PRJNA577476) | soil metagenome | isolation source: 60 cm soil or saprolite under grassland replicate 2 | place: USA:California | collected 2016-06-15 | reverse complement strand
CAGGACGTGCCAGACCGCCTGTGGGCTCGCCGCCGTCTCAGCTGTGTGCTCGTGCACCCACATGGCACCCTCCTAGTGGCCGCGTAGACTGTCTGCGCACAGACTAACTTCTGAGGCGGGGATTGGCAAGTGGTCCAGCGCGCTTCCCCAAGCAGCAGCGTCCGGTGGACGATCGTTGTGCAGGACGACCGCTGCCCGCCACCCGATGTTTCTGGCCGCCAACGCCGCGAGCGCGACCGCCCCCCGCGTGCGCAGCGAACGCCAACACCGCTGGGCCGGCCAGCGCAACGAGCTGCACGACGACCAACCCGGTGAACGTATGTGGTCAACGCACTATATAAGGAGGTGCGCGGCACTTCCTTACTGCATCGGAGCGATTGCGTCTATGTGGACCGATGGTGCTATATAGGCCCAGTCGCTCGCGGCAGCGGGAGGTTCCCATGGCCGGACGTGCTCGATGGGGGCTGGCGACCTCGATCGCGCTGGTCGCCGCGGCGCTGGTCGCGGCCCCCCGTCCCGTTGTCTCCACCGCACGAGCGGGCGAGGCCGACGTGCTGGTCGTGCTCAATCCTCGCGGGCTCGCGGTCGACTCGACCGGCCGGACGCTGCTGGCGGAGGCGGCCGCCGACCATGTGGCGGTGTTTGACCCCAGCGGCGTCAGCGTGGCGGTCTTCGGCTCCCCCGGTACCGGCACCGGCCAGTTCCAGGAGCCCTGGGACGTGGCGGTCGACACGCGCGACCGCCTGTACGTGAGCGACCGCGGCAACCACCGCATCCAGCTCCTCGACCGTGACGGCACGTTCGTCGGGGCGTTCGGCGGCCCCGGGACGAGCCCGGGACGGCTCAACCTGCCGCAGGGCCTCGCCTTCGACACCGCCACCGGCACGCTGTACGTCGCCGACACCGGCAACCAGCGCGTCCAGCGGTTCCGCGCCGATGGGACCCTCGACACGAGCTGGGGTGCCGACGGCATGGTCGGCACCACCGGCGTGGTCCAGCGCAACCACACCGGCTTCGACGGCCCCACCGACGTCGCCGTCAACCCGACCAACGGCCGCGTGTACGTAGCCGACCATGGCAACCAGCGCCTGGAGGTGTTCGACGCCCACGGCCACTACCTGCGCACCTTCCTCGGCGTGTACCGGCCGAACGGGCTGGCGTTCGACCAGCGGGGCAACCTCTACATCGCCGGGGAGGACCCCAACGCCAACTACCACGCGTTCGACGGGCGCCTGCGTTTCCTGGCGGCAGGCGACGAGCTGATCAGCAGGCACTACACCGGCGGCCTCGACGACCTCGGCGAGGTCCTGGGTGGGGTCGCGCTGCGGCCCGACGGCAGGATCGTGCTCACCGACCCGGCCCACAACCGCATCGTCATGACCGACCCGTCGTTCACCGTCCCGATCAGCGGCCTGTCGGTCCAGGCACGCGGGACCAGGGTGACCTTCCGCTGGACGACCGCCGTGCCGGCACCGAGCAACGTGCGCATCGGGGAACGCCTGGTGAGCCACCCAGCCCGGGTCACCGACCACGTGGTGACGGTCGGCGGGCTCACACCCAACACCAGGCTCGGCTACGCGGTGTCGTTTCTGGACTCGTTCAACCGGGCGCTTCGCTTCACCACCTTCGACCTGCTCAACACGGGCGCGCCGGCCGGCAAAACGCAGTTCCTGCGGCTCAAGGCGGCGGGCGTGATCTACACCGACATCCAGCCCGGCCCCGGCTACACCAGGATGGACACAGCAGCCCTCGCCGACGCGCGCGCGCGGTTCCAGCGCCTGGCCGCCTTCTACTGGCGCAACAGCGGGTTGCGGCTGTGGCCGGACATTACCGTCGTCGAGGTCGACCGGGACGTGACCGAGCAGACGCTCGACCTGTTCGCGAGCATGGGGCCGGACCTGGCCGCGCTCGGGTTCGGCACAGCGGACGACTTCGACGCCGCCTGGGGCACCTCCGAGCTGGCGGTCGGGAACCTCGGCGGCCTGATCACCAACCTGTTCGGCCGCGCCGCCGTCATGTCCGAGTGGGTCACGCCCACCGACTTCGTCGCGATCCACGAGGTCAACCACAGCATCGACGCGATGTATCTGTTCAGCGGGCTGGCGAAGTACGAGTTCAACCACGGCATCTGGGCCATCCCGAACGGCCTCGGCCACGAGGTCGCCGTCAACGGGCAGATCCTCCGCAACTTCCTGCCGGTCAACTTCACGGCCACGCCGCCGCCGTTCAACAAGGTCATGACCGCGCGCGATGCCGACCACGACGACGTCCCGGATCGCAGCCCGCCAGGGCTGACAGTCCCGCTGCCGGTCACCGAGGCGACGCTTGGCAGCACGACCACCTCGGCCGACAGTGACCGTGACGGGCTCGGTGACCTCGCGGAGGCGACCGCGCTGCCGTTCCACAACACCAACCTCAACGCGGCCGACAGCGACGGCGACGGGGTGCGCGATGGGGCCGACCCCAACCCGGCGTACCGGATGAACGAGCGGGTCGCCCAGGGCACGCCGACCGTGGACGGGATCATCGGCGCGGCCGAGCCGTGGACGGTCCTGACCCGCAACTGGGGGTACTCCAACGACGCGCTGCTCCCGGACTCCAACCTGCTCCAGGACCAGGTCACCACCTACGCCGCCTGGGACGACCGCAACCTCTACCTGGCGCTGCAGGGACCGCCGGCGGTCACGCAGGTCCACGTCGACGGCCGCGCCGACAACCGCTTCATGAGCCCTGACAACTACGAGCTGCGGCTCGGAGCCGGCGCTCCCCTGCTGGAGGTCGCGATCAATGTGGGCGTCCCCGACCTGTTCCGCCAGATCGACGACGACGGGCAGTTCAGCGAGTTCTTCGACACCAACCCGCAGTTCACCAGGCCCTACCAGGGTCGCCCGATCCTCGGCCACCCCGAGGAGGGGCTCGGGTTCCCCGCCCGGCTGGTGACCGAGGCCGACCTGTCCTACGCGCAGCAGGCCAGCGGCGGCAGCGCCGGCTGGGAGGTCGCGATCCCCTGGACGGGGGCCACCTCGTTCCACGGCTTCGAGGGCAAGCAGCTCGCCATCGGCTTCGACGTCGCCGACGACCGGCTGTTCGAGACCGACCACACCCCGCGGGTCACACTCGTCGCCGGCCGCTGACCCGGTTCGGACTGGACCCCTACCCTCTCGCCTACAAGCGCTCCATCCGCCGTGGTCATCCCCGCCCCGCCGGCAGGGGTACACACGCCCTTGGGGAACCCGTGGGGTACGTAAATGGGTTCACGCAGCTCAAAGCACTCCCGAGAGACCGCCGGGTCAGTCACCTCGACGCACTCCATGGGCGGATGCCGCCACCGCACACAAACGACACCCCGCTACTCCAGCAGCGCTGCGGCCCGTCGCACCACTCCTCCTCTGCTACCGCACGCCCTCCTGCCGACGCGTTGCCCATGCGCGTGGCCTTCCCGCCGCTGCCGGTGGAACCATCGCCGCAGGTCACTTCATGTGATGGGATCTCCCGGAGCGGGGTGGCGCCGGCTGGACGGTCCTGCACGACGTCGCCATCCCAGGTAGCCGCGCCAACGCCGACCATGTGCTGATCGGCCCGCCCGGGGTGTTCCTGGTCGACACCAAAGCCTGGCACGGCCACATCACCCTCGGCCCCGACGGGTCCGCCTGGCACAACAGCCACCCCATAGACGGCGCGCTCGACACTGTCCGCTGGGAGGCCGAACAGCTCGCCCAGGCGCTGGGCGCGCCGGTGCTACCGATGCTGTGCGTGCACGACACCCACCTGCCCTGGGGGGAGCTGTACGCCGCCGGCGCCCCGATCGTTCCGGTGCCCACGCCCAGCAGGTTGGTGGCCACCCTGCGGGCGCTGCCGGCGCACCTGGACCAGGTCGGGGTCATGCTGCTGGCCGAGCACGCCCGCCGCCAACTCCACCCCGCCACCTGAACCGAGCATTGCTCCCGGGCCTGCCCGGGATGCGATGAGGCGCCCCCGGTGCTTCCCCGCCGGGGGCGCCTTGCTGTGCCAGGGGCTATCCCTCGAGCTTGCCTTCGGGCTGGAACTCGCCGCCGCAGACCCCGCACAGGATCGGTCCGCGCTCGGCCTGCTTGGGGGAGACGCGGATGGAGCGCTCGGGGTAGCAGCCGCAGACCAGCTTGGAGCGGTTGAACGTCTTGCCGCCCTCGCCGTCGCCGCCGTCGCCCTCGGGCGGGGTGGTGCCGGGATCGGGCTGGCCGTCGCCGGTCAGCTGCAGCCGCCGGAAGGTGTCCAGGTGCAGGGTGATCGCGGCGTCCAGCTCGGCGATGGTGTCGGCGTAGAGGATCGCGGCCACCTCGCTCAGCCGCACCTCGCTGAACCCGCTGACCGGATGCGCCTTGGCGCCGGTCGGCCATTCCAGGTCCAGCTCGGCGGCCAGCTCCACAAAGCGGCGGTTGTGGTACTTGCCCTGGCGGCTGGTGTCCTTGACGCCGCGGACGTGGGCGAGCGCGTGGGTGGCCTCGTGCAGGATGGTGACAAGGGTGTGGGCGGCGCCTTCGGCGAAGCACTCGCCGGCGACGAACAGCTCGGGCTTGCGGTCGGGCTGGACGTGCAGGCCCGCGCCCTGGCCGGCTTCGGTGGCGGGTGGGGTGGTGGGCTGGGGGCGCCCTTGGACCCAGCGTTGGGCGCCGAAGTGGCCCCACTTGGCGTCCACGCTGGAGGCGGTGGCGTGGCGCAGGCCGGTGCCGGTGATGAACACGACCTCGGGCAGTTCGGGGCGCAGTTGGCGGATGGTGGCCCAGGTGTGTTCCAGGGCGGCGATGAGGCTGGAGCCGGTGGCGGCGGGCGTGGCCATGGCGGTCATCTCCTGGCGACGGCTCGAATTCTACCCTAATTCTAGCATTTTGACTCGTACGAGTCAATCTCTTAATAGGAATAATGCCTGGAGGGCCCTGGTCGCTGTAGCTCGAACCGGAACACGGCCGCGGTGACGGCATTGGGCAATCCCAGACGCCCTTCCCGACGGTAGTACACCTCGAGGCTGCATCCAGCAGAAAGAACAGGGAGACGAAGACATGTCCGCAGAGCCTCGATGGAAACTGACCAAGCCACGCCCGGTGCCGGCCAGCGGCCCCAGAGCCGACCCGGACCGCAACCCCGCCCGGGTCCTGTCGGTGATCGCCCTGGCCAGCATCGCCGCCGGCGCGATCAGCATCGCCGCGGCGGCGACCGTCGGGCGCGACAGCACCCAGAACCTGGCGTTCTTTGGGGTGGCCGGCGCGGCGCAGCTGGGGTGGGGTGCCCTCGCCCTGGCCCGGGCTCCCCGGTGGTGGCTGGCGCTTGGCGCGGTGGGCAACCTGGTGGTGGTGGCCACGTGGGTGGTGTCTCGGACCGTCGGTCTTCCCGTGGGGGAGTACGCCCACGTCACGCTGCCCGTGGGGTTCGCTGACGGCCTGGCCACGGCCCTGGAGGTTGTGGTCGTGGTCGGCGCGGCGGCGCTGCTGGTGCGGGGGCGGGGTCCGGCGCGGTCGCTGGCTCGTTCCCCGGGCGTCACCGTCGCGGTCGCGGTGGTGGTCGGCGCGCTGGCTCTTGGCGGTGTGCTGTGGCAGGCCGGCGCGATCGGCTCGTCGTCGGCCGGCTCGGATCGCAACGCAACAGGAGGCGTGAGCGGCCCGTACGCCCCCGGCGGTGGGGGTAGCACCTCGGGCGGGGGCACCTCGGGCGGCGGCTACTCGGGCGGGGGCTACTGAGCTACGGTCACCCAGGGTGGCTACCCAGGATAGTGCAGCAGCAGAGCGCCCCCGGCGGACGACCGGGGGCGCTCCTGATGGTGCTGATCAGCAAGGTCAGGGTGCGGGCAGCTCCCGTCCGGCCCGGTGGATCGTGGCCCGCGGCGGCGCGGTGGCGTCGTCCTGGTCGATGTCGCGCTCTGGGCCGAGGCGAATCTCGACGTAGACGCGGACCAGCAGGCTTCGGCTGCGGTTGGGGTAGGGTCGCTGATGGAGACGACGTCGAACACCTCGGCCAGCCGCGGCGCGGCCTGCTCGCACTCCTTCAGGATGCCTTCCAGCCGGATCTTCACCGTGGCCTCTCTGGAATGGTTCCTCTGTATGTCAAGCGCCGCGGTAACGCTGCCGCTGGGGATCGTTGCCGCTCGGACTGGTGACGCTGGACAGATTGTGGTGCTCGCAAGATCGCCCCTTGGGCAGGTATGGGGGGCGAATGGCCAAGGTCGAGTTCAGGTACGACTTCGGGGCGGCGTTCACGGAGGAACAGCAGAGGAACGGAGCCGACTACAATTTCAAGCACATCGACCAGGGGGCGCCGCAGCGAGAGGGGATGAGCGCCTTCGTCCTCCAGGACGGAGTGGTCCATCACACCTACTCGACCTACGCGCGCGGCGTCGAGCAGCTGATGGGCACCTTCGGGTACCTGGACGTGGCGCCGTTGGGCCGCAACGAGGACGCCCAAGACCCCGGGGCCTGGTGGCACCGTCACGACGAGTACGAGACCAAGGAGGCGGCGCGTCAATGACCGGGCACAGGATCGGAACCCAGGAAGAGTGGCAGGCCGAGCGCGACGCGCTGCTCAGGGAGGAGAAGGAGCTCACGCGCCGCAACGACGAGCTTGCCCGTAAGCGGCGGGAGCTGCCCTGGGTGCCGGTCGAGAAGGACTACCGCTTCGAGACCGAGCAGGGGACCAAGTCACTCGCCGAGCTCATCGACGGCCGCTCGCAGCTGCTCGTCTACCACTTCATGTTCGGGCCCCCTTACACGGCCGGCTGCCCGGTCTGCTCGTCGATCGCCGACACGCTCGCCCCGCAAGTCGTCCACCTGAAAGCGAGAGACACAACCCTGCTGCTCGCCTCCCGCGCGCCCCTCGAGAAGCTCCTCGCCTACCGGGAGCGGATGGGCTGGCCCATCGACTGGGTCTCGAGCGGCGGCAGCGACTTCAACCGCGACCTCGGCTTCCTCTCCACCAAGGAGGAGCTGAAGCCGTTCCTCGAGGGCGAGATCCCCCCGGTGGTCGAGCAGATGGCAGAAGCCACCGGTACCGACGTCGCCGGCTACGTCTCGGAGGGCCCCGGCCTGAGCGCGTACATGCTCGAGGACGGCGCCGTCTACCGGACCTACGTGACCACCGCGCGCGGCCTCGAGCCGGCGATGGCCTACTACGGCCTGCTCGACCGCACGCCGCGCGGACGCCACGAGGAAGGAGAGTTCAAGCACTGGCTCCGCCGCCACGACGAGTACGAGACGGGGAAGCGATGAAGCAGAGCGTCGCCCTGATTACACTCGGCGTGGCCGACTACGAGCGCGCGAAGACCTTCTACGACGCGCTCGGCTGGACGCCTCTGCTCGACATCCAGGAGACGGCCTTCTTCCAAGCCAACGGGGTCGTCCTGGTCCTGTGGGCAAGGGAGAAGCTCGCAGAAGACATGGGAATCCCGGACGACGGCGCACGCTGGAGCGGGATCGTGCTCGCCCACAACGTCGGGTCACGCAAAGAGGTGGACGACCTCATCGATCGAGCACGCGCGAACGGCGCCGAGATCACTCGCCATCCCTCGGAGACCTTCTACCGCGGGTACGCCGGCGGCTTCCGAGACCTCGACGGACACGCCTGGGAGATCGCGCACAACCCGACATTCGGACTCACAGACGACGGCAGCGTCATCCTTCCCACGGCGTAGCGGCCATACACCTCGGTACCCGCCGGTCACTGAGCGGCGGGAGCTCTCGAACCATCCCTTTCCCCTACCCCACGGCCGGCAAGTCAGGCAACTGGACTTACACCTTGAGTCGGACAGGCCCCTCCTCATCTGTGCCGCGGCTAGCGTGGGACTTGGGCGTTCGAGTAGTAGGGCCGCCAGAACGGGAACTCGTCCGCGAGCCAATGCTGAAGCGCGTCGTAGAGCGTCCTGTAGTAGCCCTGCTCGTACGCGGTGGGTGTGACCCACCAGCTGACGTCGATGTCGAAATCGAGCAGTTGCTCGGTTAGCTGCGTGCGTCGTCCCATCGGGTAGAGGTAGCAGCAGCCGAGGTAGCGCGGTTCCGTGTTGTAGACGGCGTAGGTGAAGGAGTCTCGTTCTCTGAACTCGAGCTCGTGCCAGACCAGATCGACGAAGTTGTAGTCCTCGGTGACCGGTTCGGTGGGCCAGCGGCCGCCCCGGGTTTGATGGATCAGATCAGGTCGATGCTGGCGTTGATGCCGGCCACGTCGTCCCGGAGATGCGATCGCGTGATCGCGGTCGCGACGATGTCGTTGTAGCGCAACTCCGTGGGGGGCGTGAACCCGGCCGGAAATTCGAGCTTCTTGACGAACCGTCCGTCCTCCATGTGGGTGAGTCCTTTCAGCCTGGGACTCGGGGGCGATCGTGTCTGCGAGCAGTCGGAGTTGCTCGTTGGGGTCGGGTCCGATCGGGGCGAACACGATCGTATCGACGTCGGTCTTCGCGATCGCATGCAGCGATGCGATGACCTGCTCCGCTGTACCGGTGGCGGTGAGCTGGTCGAGCAGGTCGTCGGGTATCCGAGGGGCTACCGTCGCGGGATCGCCGAGGGCGCGAAGCTCAGCGAGCTCCGCCTCGCGGTCGAGTGGCGTGAGCTGCGCGGCGACGCTCTCGCTGAGCAGCATGCCGGCGACGACCTCGCGAGCGTGCCTGCGGTTGGCGTCTATGCGGCCCTTTACGAAGACGGTGACGCGATGCGGGTCGGTGCGGCGGGCGGCGGCGCGGCCCTCCTCGATGCGCTCGCGCGCCCAACCGATGTAAACGGGCGCGGACGGCTCTGCGAGGATAGTTCCGTCCGCGCTGCGACCGGAGGCCCGCAGCCCAAGCGGGCGACGAACGCCGAGAACCACCGGCGGTCGCACGGAGGGTGGTTGTTCGAGGCAGACGTCGCGGAGGTTCACGTGGTCGCCCTCCGTGCTGAAGCATTCACCAGCGAGCAGGCGCCGGATGCTGAGCGCCGTCTCCTCAAGCACGCGCACGGGCTTGGGCGGCAGCGCGCCGATCTGGTCCATCCAGGCGGGCACGCCGTGTCCCAGCCCGGCGACGAACCGGCCGGGATGGAGCCGTGCCAGGGTCGCGATCTCCATCGCCGCGGCAACCGGATTGCGGAACACCGCCGGCATCACCCCGAGCCCTACGGTGATGCGCGTCGTTGCCGCGAGCGCGGTGGCGCTCGTCGCGATGCCGCCGGCGAGGAAGCAGTCCTCCCATAGCCACAGCTCGTCTAGGCCAGCCGACTCGGCGGCGGTCGCGAACGCAGCCAGTTCCTCAGGTGGCCGGTCTGCCGTGAAGACGACACCGAGTTTCGTCACGTTGATCTCCGCGTCACTGTCGTGCGCTGGCGCCGCAGGTCAGGCAAGCCGGTAGCTGAGGATCGCCATGCCGTTCTTTGAGGATGGTGGAGTCGATGGGTTCGAACTGGGTCGGTGGCCCCTTCGGGAACAGCAGATCATCGTCGTGCCGTCGCCGACAAAGAGCGGGTGCATCCATAGCCAGGGGACAGCAGAGCGCCCCCGGCGGGGCAATCGGGGGCGCTCCTGATGGTGGTGGTAAGCAGGGACGGCCAGGGTGCGGGCAGCTCCCGCGCGGCCCGGTGGATCGTGACCCGCGGCGGCGCGATGGCGTCATCGTGGTCGACGTCGCGCTCCGAGCCGAGACGGACCTCGACGTAGACCCGGACCAGCAGGCTGCGGCCGCGGTTGGGGTAGGGATCGCTGACCGAGACGACGTCGAACACCTCCGCCAGCCGCGGCGCGGCCTGTTCGCACTCCTTTGGGGTGCCTTCCAGCCGGATCTTCACTCGTGACTCCCTGTGCGGCCGGCCCTAGAACGGTGGGGGGTCGTTGAACTGGCCCCGCTCCGACGACCGTTCGCCGTTGCGGCTGCGCTCGGCCCGCTCCGGCTTGGCGATCGCCCACCGCAGCGAGGGGGCGACCTCGTCGGCGTCGATCTCGGTCGAGGTTCGCTTCTCGCCCTCGGGGGTCTCCCACGAGCGGGTCCGCAGGCGGCCGAGGACGACGGCGCGGTGGCCCTTGGCCAGGGACTCGGCGATGTTCTCGGCCTGGTCGCGCCAGGCGTTGACGCGGAAGAAGTTGGTCTCGCCGTCGCGCCAGGTGCCGTCGGCGTCCTTGATGCGCTGGTTGACGGCCAGGCGGAAGTTGGTCACCGGGGTGCCGTTTTGGGTGAAGCGCAGCTCGGGATCGTCGGTCAGGTTGCCGACCTGGACGGTGAAGTTGTCGCTTGCCATCGTGTTCCTCCAGTCCTGCGTTGCGGCGGTCCGGGGTGCGGGCTTAGCGGGGCGGGGCGCGCTGGTGCCCGCGGCCGCGGCGGGCTTTGGCGCGGCGGGTGTTGGCGTCGCGGCAGTCCAGACACCGGCATCCCTGCCGCCAGGCGGTCGCAGTACCGGGGGCCGTGTGGGGCGTGTGGGTCGGCGATCGCCTGGTCGTAGGCCTGGCCCCACAGCATGCGGGGGTGCCAGCCCAGCGCGTCGCAGCAGCGCTCGGCGGCGCCGACCGTGACGGTGCCCGACCGCGCGGCGTCGCGGAGGCGATCTGGGAGCGCATCGTCCAGCAGCTCCTCCACCGGCTGCCGGCGCCGCGCCGCGTAGGCGTCGACGGCCTCCAACAACGGCCCGGCCGGCAGGCGGCGCCGCTCGACCGGCACCCGCCGGCCGCCGCGCCGACCACGCTTCGCAGTGGGCTTGGGCATGGTCAGCGTTCCGCTCCTGCCCGCTGGCGGGCCTGGGCGCGCTCCTGGGCCAGCGTGGCCCGCTCGGCGATCGCCGCGGCGCGCAGGCTTGGACTGCCGTGGTTCTCATCCACCAGCGCCCAGGCCACGGTGGTGCCCAGCTCGCGGCTAAGCGCCGTGGGACGAAACCGCCCCAAGCCCTGCTGCTCGGCCTGCCAGGCATAGTCGGGGTTGAGTCGCACGAAGTCGCGGCGCTGGCGGCGGGTGGTCACCGCTCGGCCCCCTGCCGGCTCATCTCCGCCGCCCGCTCGGCCGCCGGTCGCTGGATCGGCTGCTGGTCTCGGGCTCGATGGCCGGCGCGCAGGGCGCGTTCGCGGATCATCCAGGCGGCCAGCTCGGGGCTGCCGCTGTTCTCGCGCGCCTCGGCCAGGTGGACCCGGCTGCCCAGCGCCAGGGCACGCTCGCGGCGCTGGGCGAAGCGGTGCTGGGCGGGGTCGGTGCGGCTGGGCAGCACGCCAAACTCCGGGTTCAGCCCGGCGAACCGCTCCTCCAGCCGCGCCTCACGGGCCTCGCCACCTTGGCGGGCCACCTCGGCACGACGGGCGATATGCCCCCGGACCTCGGCTGGGTGGCCGTGGTTTTCGTCCAACAGGTCGAAGAACACCCGCCGGCCCTGGGAGCGCAGCACCTCGTGCTCGCGCACGCTGGTCTCGGGGTCGCGCCGGTCAGGGCCGAAGTCGGGGTTGAGCGCCAGGAAGTCGCGCAGATCCTGCTGGCTGGTCACCGCTCCACCCCCTGGCGTGCGGCGTCCAGCGGCGCGGGCAGGCGCCGGCCCACCGGCTCCGGCTCCTCCGGTGTCCGAGTGGCGGGTTCGGCCTCCGCCAGCTCGTGGTGCAGCCGCGCGGCGGTCTCCTCCAACGCCAGGTCGCCCTCACGCTCCTGGTCGGCCGCCGGCGCGGCCGGGGTAGCGGGTGGCTGGTCGACGTCGAGGACCAGGTCCCTGTCGACGTCCACGCCGGGACGCCGGGCCTGCTGCTGATGGCTGGTGGGTGCGGGTTGTTGGTTGGGCGGTAGGGTTGGGGTTGCTCCCACGGTCTGCCTCCTTTACGAGGTGGTTCGGGGCTGTGGGGTCGGGGGCGGTGGCGCGGTTCCTGGCGGGATTGGGCGCCACCGCCCCGCCTGCCTGGTGTGCTGCTGGCGACCACCTCCTTTCGAGCGCTCCCGGGGTCCTCACCGCTCCGCAGGCAGCTCGCGGTCGCGGGGGCGGAACGGCGGGTGGTGCGAAGCATCCTGTTGGGGACGCTGAGGACTGCGGGCGGCGCTGGCTGGCCGCTCGGGGACGCCGCGGGGGTGGGCCATGCCGACCTTGCGGGCCGACGCCAGCGTCCGTTGGGTTTGGCGGGGCTCGTCGCGCAGTAGCCCGCAGTCGCCGGCGGCGCGCTCCAGCTGGTCGGCAACCTGCGCTTCGTCGAGGACGCCGCCGGCGACCAGGTTGTAGAGGTTGCGGGCGGCCTCCCACAGCACCTGGTTGCGCTGGCCACCCCGGCCCTGGGCTGGCCCGCGCGCGCCCGCGATGCGGGCCGTCTCGGCGGCCAGGACCGCGCGGCCGTAGGGATGGCCTGGCTCGGCCGGGCGGGCCGGCGCCAGCGCCTGCTGCCGCTCGGCTGGTCGGGGGGTCAGCCGCTCGCGGAGTGCCGGGGGGACCTCGCCGAGGGGGGTGTCCAGCCCGCGGTCGGCGTACCACACGTAGGGCCGGCCGGTGTGGGAGTGGCGGGAGGGTGGCGCGACGACGTAGCGGTCGGCGGCGCGATAGTCGACGCCCTCCAGCACACCGATCCGGTCGGGCAGGTCGGTTGGGGCCACGTACAGGTGCCAGCCGGCACCCGAGCCGGTCCGCACCCGCGGACCACCGATCGGCAAGCCGCCGGCATGGTCGGCCAGGAACCGCTCCAGCGAACGTCGGCCTTGGGGGCCGTCGACGTCGATCACGTCGAACCGCACGCCGGTGCGCAGCCCGATGTTGGCGTGCGACCAGCGCCGCCACCACGCGCGGACCTGGTCGGGATCGGTGGTGGCGTCGTGGACGCCGTGCCCTTCCCGGCCGCAGTCGCCTTTGCACTGCCCGTAGAGCGGATCACCGGGGGTGTGGGCGGCGGGGATGCGCGGCAGCTTGCCATGCAACGGCAGCACCGGGATGCCCCGCTCGGCGTAGTCCAGCGCCCGCTCGGGCAGGTCCGGCGACCAGGGCGCGGTCACCGCTCCGCCTCGCCGCGATCCTGCTGGCGGTCGGGAGCGACCAGCGTGAGGTGCCGATCCGGGTTGGTCGTGGTCGTGCGACCATCGCCGTCCCTGGTCGTCTCGGTTGGGTCGGTCGCCTGGTCGCGGTGCTGGCGGTCGGGCAGGGTCAGGTGGTCGTGGGAGCGTGCCGCCAGCTCGGCCTGGTCGTGCTGGTCGCCCTGGGCCGGGTCGGTCCGCTCGGGGGTGGCCGCGCGACCAGCACCGGTCGCTGGCGCCTGCTGCTGCCGGTCGAGGTCGGCCTTGACGCGCCGCAGGGTGCGCTGGGCGTAGCTTGGGGACACGCCCAGCTCGCGGGCGATCTCGGCGGCCACGGTCACCCCGCCCAGGTACAGGTCGCGGACCCGCTGGTAGGTCGCTCCATTGGTCGCCGTGGCCGAGGTCGCCTTGACCGCCGAGGCGCGCGAGGGCTGGTCGCTGGTCGCCTTGCCCTGGCCGCCGGTGCCGCTGGTCGCCTCCGACTGGTCGCCGGCGCCGCCGGTCGCGCCGGGGTGGTCGCTCGGGGTGGTCAGGCGGTGGCCGGTGCTGGTCGCTTCCAGCGCCGGCCGGTCGGCGACCATGCTGGTGGTGGCCTGGTCGCCGCGGACGACCACCGTCGTCGGGGCGGCGTTGGCGGGGCTGGCGGTGGCCAGGCGGGCGGTGCGGGCGATCGCGGCGCGGCGCACGATCATCACCAGCAGCTCCACGCTGAGCACCAGCGCCGCCGGCGGGATCGCGGCCACCCCACGGGCGGGCCAGTCGCCCGCTTGGGCGTGAGCGACGTTGAGCACAAAGCCCACCATGGCCGCCCCGCCCAGCAGCGCTTTGGGCCAGGCCAGCTCCCACCAGGCCCGCTGGGCTTGGTGGACGCTGAGCCACAGGTCCGCGCCGGTGGCCACCACGATGAACGAGTCGACCAGCAGCGGGATCGCCCACGCATGCTCCGGAGTGATCCCGCCCGAGGTCTTGGCATACGACTTGATGGCCTCGAAGCTGGTGAAGAACGCCACCGCGCCGACCGCGCCGGCGACGGCGGCCATGATGCCGACCAGCGCGGCTTGGAAGCGCTGGAGCCAGGCGTCCGCCGCCTGGACGGTCGGGTCAGCGACGCTTCGCATCGGCGGTGGGGTGGGCGTCGGTGTTGGGCCGGGGTGGGCCGTCGGCGCCGCAGGGTTGTGGCTGCGCATCGGTTCGGGCTCCCTCGGTCAGCGGCTGGTGGCCCGGTCGCCGAGCACGATTGCGGCGATGGCCAGGCCCAGGCCGGCGATGGCGACCGTGCCGACGATGGCGGCCACGGTGGCCAGCACGGTGGCCACCAGCGCCACGATCGCCACCACCGTGCCGGCGGCCATGCCCGCGACCGTCAGGACGAGG
>WNGE01005491.1_pt2 | contig 14310 bp, 17 predicted proteins | sample 5400651 | NCBI WGS metagenome assembly WNGE01 (sample SAMN13153370, study PRJNA577476) | soil metagenome | isolation source: 60 cm soil or saprolite under grassland replicate 2 | place: USA:California | collected 2016-06-15 | reverse complement strand
ACACCACAGCCAAACGCTGCTTGGCGCCAGCCAAAGGCATGAACCGCCGCCGATAATATTGGCGTAAAAATAAATCCGCCGATACCGATGGAGCCGCTAATGATCGCCATCGCCATGGTTCGTTTGCGAATAAACCAGGTATTGGCGATCAACATCGGCGCATCCATGAAACCGGCGTGAAACGAGAGGGAAACCACACCCATGTAGACAAGCAGAAGGGTAACGTAGCTATTGACGCCGGAGAGCAACATGTGGCCGACCCCAGTCATCAGGAGAGCCATGATCATTAGAGGGCGGGGACCATGACGGTCCATGAAATAGCCCGCGATGGGTCCTTCGAAGGCGCCTTGTGCACGCGCCAAAGAAAACACCAACGATGTTGCTGCTCGGTTCAATCCCAGATCTTGGCTCAAGGGCAAAAAGAAAACGGAAAAGCCGTAGAAATAGAGACCTCCTCCCAGAATGCGGAGAATCGAGCCGACGGCCACCATACGCCAGCCATAGTACAGATCGGACAGTTGTCCGCACCAAGTACGCAACATAACGAGCTTTAGATAAAATTATCGCAGCCGGAAAATCACACGGCGAGATAACAAGCGTGAACTTCAAAGTAACCGACGCGACGGCTTAAAGCAATCTGGCGATTTTGAGTTTGCCGTGATTCCACTGCATTCGGCAACGAAGCCGGCGATGATATAATCCTAGTGCGCTCTGCGCGAGCACACACGGCAGGAACTCGTCGCCGGAAATGTGAATTCGGTCCTTCATTGCTACTGAGCAGAAGTTTTCCCGGCAGATTTTAGCGAGGGTACCGAAAAAAATTCTTTCACCACGCTCTCGAGTGTCTCGAAGTCGGCCAAAGTGCGAAGCGAGACGAAGGTTGGAAAAATCATCGGCAGATCGCCGCGATCAAAAAGCTTGAGCGCGTGGTCGGGAGTTAGCCAAAGACTATCGGTGACTTCCTCAGAAGTGGAGAGCGGCATTTGATCCCCGGGAAGCGCGGCGAGAAAAAAGCGCGTGTCGAAGCGGATGGAAGCTTGCGCCGGCGTCTGCCAGTGGGAAAAATACGCTAAACTCGATAGATCGCAGTAAACGTTTTCGCTTTCCAGCAGCGATAGAAAACTGAGCGAGTTATGCAGCAACGCTGCGTGTTTTTGCGCGAGACGGAGCGCGCGCTGCCGATCCACGACAAATGGCGAGCCAGATTCTTCTACCGCAAGTAGCACGCCGACCTCTTCGAACAGCTCTCTAATAGCGCCGACCCAGAGACCTATCGCTTCGTCGGGACTAAACTCGGCGCCCATGACTTTGCGCGCTTGCTCCGGCGCTAGACCAACGCAACGATCGATCATCCCGGCGGCGAAATCTGTTTTTTCGATCGAACCGCCCGGGTAGCAGTACTTGCCGCCGAGGAATGGCATGCTCTCGGGACGCCGAGTGAGGTAGATTTCGAATCCTTTCGGCTCGGCGCGACGAAGCAGAATGACGGTGGCCGCCTGTTTGGTTTTTTGTTGTGTGTTCACCGGACGTCGAGTGCCAGCGCATCACCAAAGGAATTACGGCACGGCGCACCGGGACAAAAAACGCTATGAAAGCGAGATTCGTCTTCAGAGAAATAAATGATGCTTGAGGAAACGGTTCCGGAAGTCTGGCGATGCACGCAGATCGCGTCACCGGGGTCATCCGAATCCGCGCGCAAGGAATGATCCGCAAGCACCGTTTGCAACGCGGCAATCGATTCCAATACTTTACCATTCGTCGGCCGCACTCGCGCCGACAGTTTGGCGAACAGTGCGTAAGCGCGATCGGCTTTTGCCGAGTACATTTCGAACTCGGCGGCGCTGCTGAAAACGTGAAGGCCGGCTTCCAGTTTTTGGGTGATAATGCTTTGCTCGTCGTTGTATGAAACGTAGGCTTCGTGTCTGTCAGCAAAGAGTAGCGTAAAAGGGTTGTAAAGGGATTCATGCTTTTGAAGAAACGCATTTGCTGCTGCGACAGATTCAATTTTGAGTACATCCATGCACAGCAAGCCGCGGGATCGAACGCCGGATGAGATTCCTTGCTGGCCATCCAGTCGGCGATTGAGAATTCCGGCAATCAAGCCAGTTTCATTCACGCCTAACCAGGTCCCACCCGCGCGGAGATCTCGGCCGGCAATGATCTTCGGCTGGGTATTTAGCAACGCGGGCGGTGCTGATGGCCGGTCGTAATGCTCGTCCCGATTGGCCGCGATGATCAGCGGATAGTTTTCAAACATGCGAAAATAGAGCGCCAAGGTGCACACGCTTTATGATTTACAGAAACCGCAAAGGTTGTGCAAACTTGCGGCGGCACGCTGATTTGTCGTCGGGAATTCTTTGTGTTAGCTTCGATAAATCGGAAAGGACGGCTATGTTTCGATCAGTCGATGATGTGATCGCCGGGCTCGGCAAGCAAAAATATATCTGCAACCAGAACGTCGCAACGGTAGTTTATCTCGGCACGACGCTGCAGAAGCCGATTCTGGTGGAAGGGCCGGCGGGCGTGGGCAAGACGGAGTTGGGCAAAGTGCTCGCTGATGCGCTCGGGATGGAGCTCATACGCCTGCAATGCTATGAGGGTCTCGACGAGGCCAAGGCCCTTTACGAATGGGAATACGCCAAGCAGCTTCTGTACACGCAAATTCTCAAGGATAAAATTGGCGAGATTCTAAAGGGATCCCAGACTCTGCAGGAAGCCGTCGACTGCGTCGCCAAACAAGACGGCGTGTTTTTTTCCGACCGGTTTCTGTTACCGCGACCGTTGATGCGGGCGTTGCTGTCGGACAATCGGAGCGTTCTTCTGATTGACGAAGTCGACAAATCTGATGCCGAGTTTGAAGCGTTTTTACTGGAAATATTGAGCGACTTTCAGATCTCGGTGCCGGAAATCGGCACCCTCAAGGCGAAGCATCTCCCACTGGTGGTTCTGACCAGCAATAATACCCGCGAAATGTCGGACGCGCTAAAGCGTCGGTGTCTGCATCTTTATTTGGATTTTCCCGATTCCGATCGAGAAATGGAGATTATCAAGCTCAAAGTTCCGGGAGTCGGCCATCAGTTGGCGCAGGAAGTGGTTCGATTGCTTCATCGTATGCGTAAGCTCGATTTAAAGAAAACGCCGAGTATCAGCGAAACTCTCGACTGGGTGCGGGCACTGACATTGCTCAATATCAAACAGTTGGACACCGACTTGGTGGAACAAACTCTCTCCACGTTGATGAAATATGAAGCCGACATTCGCAAGGCCCATCAGGAGCTCAAAGTCTACCTCGCAGAGAAGCAAGCGCAGCGGCCTGCAGTCGCCGGCGGCAGCGAAAAGGATCATCTGCACTAAACAACTCCCCTGAACGGATTCGTCGATGGAAGAGCGCATCATCGAATTTGCCGGTGTCTTGAGACGCAATGGGATCCGTGTGTCGCTCTCTGAAAACATGGATGCCTTTCGTGCCCTCGAGTTGATCGGCATTCGCGATCCTTTGCTTTTTCGCAATGCCCTGCGCACAACTTTGGTCAAACGTGTGGGCGACTTGAAGCCGTTCGACGAACTTTTCGATTTTTATTTTCTGGGCATCGGCCAAGCGCTCGACGCCCTCGACCGCCGCATCATGGAAGAACTCGGGCTCACCCCGGAGCAGTTCCAAGAAATGCTCGAGAAAATCCAACGGCTGCTGAAGGAGATGGAAGGAGACCTCTCGGAGCTGACCAAGGCTCTGCTTAACAACAATCGAGGCGAGATCGAGCGGTTGCTCAGGGACGCCATTCAGAAAGAGATGGAAAACCGCACCCCGGACAGTTTTCGCTTTACGCCCTATACCCGCATGGCGGCGCGGTTGCAGCTCGATCGTACGCAGAGCGAGATCGAGCGCTTCAAGGCGATGCTGCAGATGCTCGGTGAAACCGGCGAAGACTTGCAAAAGGCCATGCGCTACCTTGACGAGCGCATGCGAGACCTAAACCGCCTGCTCCGCGAAATCATCCAGCAAGAGCAGCGAAAGAAAGGCTTCGAGCCCAGGGATTCCTCGCAGCGAAGTTCGTTGGCGGATAAGAGCTTTGCATTCTACACCGAAGATGATATCCGGCGCATGAACGATGCCGTGGCGCGGCTGGCGCAGCGGCTGAAAAACCGCCTTTCCGTCAGGCGCAAAAAAGCGACGCGCGGCCGCTTCGATGTCAAGAAGACCCTGCGCAAAAACCTGCAATATGGCGGCGTACCGTTTAACATCCAACTCGACCGGCGCAAGAAAACAAAACCGCAGGTGATGGTGCTATGCGATATTTCCGATTCCGTGCTGAACGCCTCGCGCTTCATGCTGCAGTTTGTCTATTCGATTCAGGATCTTTATACGAAAGTGCGGAGTTTTGTGTTTGTCGCTGAAATCGGTGAAGTGACCAAGCTCTTCGAAGAGAACGATATTCAAACCGCCGTCGAGGCCGCCTTGAAAGGGGATGTCATCGATGTTTTTTCGCACTCCAACTTCGGCCGCGCCTTCGAACAGTTTTACAAGAACTTTTTTGCCGCGGTGAATAGCAAGACGACAGTGCTCATCATCGGCGATGGCCGAAATAACTACAACCGCCCCAATGACTGGGTGCTGCGCGAGATCCAACAGAAAGCCAAGCAATTGATTTGGCTCAACCCCGAAAGCCGCATGACCTGGGGAATCGGTGACAGCGAAATGCCGCGCTATACGCCCTATTGTCACGCGGCCGAAGAGTGCCGCAGCATCAACCAGCTGTACAAGATCGTCGATTTGATCGTGCCATGAAGAAAAAGGTCTATATTCAAACCTACGGCTGCCAGATGAATCAGTATGATTCGGAACGGATCGCACAAGTCATGAGCCGGGCGGGTTATGTGCAGACCGACCGCATCGATGCCGCAGATGTGATTTTGCTCAACAGTTGCACCGTGCGGGATAAAGCCGAGCAGAAAGTTTACAGCGCGCTCGGCGGCTGGAAGGAGTTCAAAGACGCTCGCGAAGGAGTGATCATGGGGGTCGGCGGCTGCGTCGCCCAACAGGAAGGAGAAAATCTTCTCAAGCGCGTGCCGCACCTCGATCTCGTCTTTGGCACACACAACATTCACAAGCTTCCGGAAATGGTCGATCAAGCGCAAACGTCGCGCACGCGACCGGTGGAGATCGCGTTCTATCGCGATCCCAGCTACATGGAAGCCGCCGACGGTCGGACTCAAGTCCATGGAGTCAAAGCCTTCGTCACCATCATGCAGGGATGCAACAAGGTCTGCAGCTTTTGCATCGTTCCCCATGTGCGCGGACGCGAAGTCAGCCGGCCGAGCGCGAATATCATCGCCGAGATCGAATCACTGGTTGCCCAGGGCGTTATTGAAGTCATGCTTTTAGGACAAAATGTTAATTCATACGGCAAGCTCACTCCGGGCGAGCTGAGCTTTGCTGAGCTATTGGCCCGCGTCGATTCAATTGAAGGACTGAGGCGGATCCGTTTTACGACTTCCCATCCGCAGGATCTTTCGCCCGAACTGACCGAAGCGTTCGCGAGGCTAGACAATCTTTGTGAACACTTGCATTTGCCGGTGCAGTCAGGCTCCGACAGCGTCCTAGGGCGAATGCGCCGGGGCTACACGCGGCAAGAATATTTGGATCGTATTCAACGTCTGCGGCAACGTTGTCCCGAGGTCGCGCTCAGCACCGACATCATTGTCGGATTTCCAGGCGAAACGGACGAAGAATTCGCTGCTACGCTAGAATTGCTGGAACGAGTGGGCTATGATGAGATTTACTCGTTCATGTATTCGCCTCGACCGCAAACCGTTTCAGCAAAAATCTATGAAGACGATGTTTCCGGCCACGTCAAAAAAGAGCGTCTGACGACGGTGCAGAAATTTCAACGGGAAATTTCACTTGCAAAGAACCGGGAACGAATCGGTGCGATCGAAGAAATATTGGTGGACGGGTCGTCGAAGCTGAAAAATGGTCAGATCATGGGACGCACGCGCAACAATCGAATCGTCAACGTTACCAGCTCAGAGAATGTCATGGGACAGCTACTACCGGTAAGGATCACCGGCGCGACGGCAAACTCATTGCTTGGCGAAGTTTTGTGGGATAAGTGTAGTGCGAATTCGCAGTTGGAAGGGGACTTGGCATGACGAAAAAGGAAGATACCATCCAAATGTCAGTCGGTGGGTTGACGTTAGACCCCGTGACAAAGACTCCCATCGTGATTCTCAAGGATACCGAAAACAAGTTAAATTTACCGATCTGGATCGGTCTTTTGGAAGCCACCGCCATGGCCACAGAAATCGAAGGCATCAAAATGGCTCGGCCGATGACGCATGACCTTCTCAAAACGATTCTAGGTGAAGTGGGTTGCGCCGTCGAATCCGTGGAGATCACCGAGCTTAAGGAAAATACCTATTACGCTTCCGTGCACCTCAACGTATCAGGCCGCCAACTGATGATCGACTCGCGTCCGAGCGATGCGATCGCGCTGGCGTTGCGAACAAAGAGCCCGATCTATGTGGCCAAAGCCGTACTTGAAGCTTCGAGCATGCTGCAACAAAACGAAGAAGGCAGTGAAAGCTCCGTCGAGAACGTCTCTAACGTTTCCAAGGAAAAATGGGGCGAGATTCTCGAGAAAATGGGCCCGGATGACTTCAAGTATAAGCAGTAGCCCGGTTTTATTTACCAACCGCTCACAAACAAAATAGCTCCAATTGTGACAGAGTTAAGGTGTTGCTTTAGTTAGCCGCTCGCATTCAAATATTTCTTATGGCGACCGCAAGCAGGAGGATTAGCAGAAAACAACTACGCCAACCGGACCGGTTTCAGCTTGAGACCGAGAATGCGCTCGAATATTTCCAGACTCACAAAACAGTAGTACTTTCCGCCGCGGCCGCCGCCGTCGTGATCATTGCCATTGTTTGGGGCTGGCAAATTTTCAAGGCAAAACAAGATATCGCGGCGTCACACGAATTCACCAAGGCGCTTGCGCTATACCAAGGCGAGAAATACCGCGACGCCGTACTCGCATTCGAGACAGTCCAAACCTATCGCTGGTCGCGTTACGCAGTTCTGGCACATTTGTATCTGGCCAATAGTTACTTAGCGACCAGGGAGATCGACAAGGCGATCAGCGCGGCCCAACGCTCCTTGACCGCCACCAGACCCGACACTTTGTATCGTCAAATCGCGCTTTTTACATTGGCAAGCGCCGAGGAGCAAAAGAATCAATGCCGGACGGCCATCGAGCACTATGGCGACGCGCAAAAAATCGCCGGAGCGCTGCAATCCAGCGCCGCGCTCGGCAAGGCACGTTGTGCCGAACAACTGGACGACACAAAAACGGCCATCGCCACCTACAAGGAGTACCTCAAAGACAACCCAGGCTCGCCGTTCGCGATCAAGCTTTCGGAGCTCGAAGCCAAGGGCTCGCAAGGGGCTGTGGCTAAGTAGGCAATTAGAAGCCGACAGACATAACGTCTGATAAGATATATTATGTAAACTTTCGTCTGGGTGCCCTATTCGATTCCGCTACTCAATTCCGTCTCACCAATCCTCCCTCTCCTTTCTTTTTTCAAGTGATTGATTCGGGCTCGTATCTCGAATCAAAATAATTCCGGCGTCATTCCGGCAACGAGACGGATACAGGATGCTAGACTGGTGAGATCACAATTTATGCGCTTACCGTAGGATCAGAAGTAACGCCAAAGCCACCATTTCTCGAAACCGATCTTAGCCCAGTAAATCATTCTTGATGGACCCCAGGTTCGAGGATCAGTGACGCCGAACGGCGGCCACCCGGTCGGATAAGTGGTTCGATTTGCCGCGGCGCGTCCAGCGCCGAAAGCGAGCAGTCATATAGTGTGCAACCAAAGCTCCACCGGTCGTCCCTTTCCGGTGATCTGCACCGCCAGATTGTTGGCGAGCATGTCGGCCTCCTGGTGCGCGACGCCACCGGCTTTCGAGGCCGGCATGTCGGCACAGTCGCCGATAGCGTAGACCTTGTCCCATTTGGTTTGTAACGTGTCGTAATCGATTCTTATTCCGGTCTCCGTATCGGCCAGGCCGCTGTCGAGGAGCACCTGTGCGGGCCGGTGCGGCGGCACCATGACCAACAAGTCATAGGCTATTTTGTAATTATACAAGCCCTGAACGACTTTGCGTTCCGGGTCGATGGAACGCACAACGAATTCATAGTTCTGTTTGATGCCACGCCGTTTGCTCTCAGCATCCATCCAGACCGTTGGATCATGAGCTTCACCCGTCGGCTCGGCCTCACGGGTAAAATATTCGATTTCGACGTGTTCGCGAATTCCTCGTTGGCGAAAATAACCATCGAGCATCCATTGTGCCTCGTAGGGCGCCGGCGGACACCGGTAAGGGCCAAGCGGAACGCCAACGACGACTCTGCCGCCGCCAAAGGCCGTTAGTGAGTCGCGCAAGCGAACCGCCGATTCCATCTCCCAGGGATGCTGCGACGATTCAGCAAATCCGGGCACTAGGTCAGGTCTGGTCTGGAGTCCAAGCGACACGATCAGGTAGTCGTAACGGATCTTCCCATTCTGCACGGATATTTCTTGACGGGTTGGATCGATGCCGAAGATTTCTGATTGAAACACTTGGACGTTGCGCTTTTCTAAATGCTTTAGGCTGCGGCTGATATCGTGTGGCTGGCGTTTGCCAAGCATGATGAAAAGAAAAGCCGGCATGAAAATATGATCGGCGCGCCGGTCGATCAAGATTACGTCATGATCCGCCCCCAGCTTGCGTCCCAGGTGAGTTGCGGCAACCACTCCTCCACAACCACCGCCTAAAATGACGATCCTTTTTCGTTTGGATATTAATTGCATTTGACTGATCGACTATGCTGATTTATCGCGGTCGCTGAATCGTTGGCGCGAGCGCAGCGACAAGCTCTGAAGATTCTTAACCCGTTGCTCGCGCCAAAGTGCCTGCTCCTTCACTCCGTCTTCGGTGAGCTCTTTGCCGAACCCCGAGGTGACCCGCAAGAGCCATATGATCAATTTATCCGAGAGATCCTTGATCCATTCCATAAATTACTCCTCGATCAGCGTGCGCCGCCGACGTCGAGCAAAGCATTGAACTCACCACTTTTTGAATCGTTAACGGAGGAAGGTATCTTCCTGCCGGAGAGTGTCCTGGGCATCGAGCAGGGCCTGAGGCGTAGGCCCTGCTTCACCGATCAAGCCGACCTGGCGCAGGAACTGGCCGATCTGTGCGTGGTCGCGAGGGCTCACTGGCGCGTAGGGTCGACAAGGATTGCCGATGTCCACACCGAAATGCTTCATCGCTGATTTCATCACCGGCGGAAGGCCGTATGCCGCCCACTTTCCGGGGAAGAGCGCATAGCAGCGCGCCCAGAATCGCGCCGTCTCCAAGTCCCCTGCCCTGAACGCTTTGACAATTTGCGCGCCGATCCGCGTCCCAGGCGGCGGCATGGTCGCTCCCGAGCCGCCGAGCATCAACGTCACCAGCAGCGGCTGCATCGTAGTGAAGTAATATCCGCGACCAGCGAGATCGATCTGCTCAATTAATCGGGAAATTTTCGTGATGTCCCGCGAGCTTTCCTTGAAGTATCGAATGTTGTCGATTTCGCTGATTTTCACGAAAGCATCCTGTGGCGGATCAGCTCCCGGGCCGGGATTGTGATAGCAGACCACCGGCAGCGGGCTCGCAGAGGCCACTTGGGTATAAAACTCCATCAGCTCGGCGATCGTCGGCTGGCCGCCCCACGGGCGAAGCGGCATTAAGACTTGGACGAAATCACCGCCGACTGTAGCTGCGTATTCGGCAAGATCGAGGACTTCTCGCGGCGAGGGACTCGAGCATCCGAGAATAACCGGCACACGCTTGCCGACCATTTTTGTCGCGACTTTCAGTAATTCCTTGCGTTCGTCGCGCGACAGCATGGTGTATTCCGCGGCCTCCACGGCGGCGATGGTAACAGCATCGCAATCCGTTATCAGGAAGTCGATTTCCTTTTCGAGCGCTTGATAGTTCACCCGGTCGTTGTCATCGAACGGAGTCAAACAGGCGCCGATGACGCCTTTTATAGGTTTCGTGACGGCCATAGAGGTCAGTGTAAAATCTCGGCAATGATCCGGGCATGACCTGCGTCGCTGCCCTTCACTCGCAAAGGCAATGCTAAAATACGCGAGCGCTTGCCGACGACACTGCCCAAGTTGGTGACGTTCTCCGCGATCAATACTTCGTTGCCGAGGAGCGTGCGATGCACAGGGAAATCAAATCCTTTGGGGCGAAGCGGTGTCGGCAGATCGACCGTGATGCAATCGATGCCGAACATCTTGATGCCCTTCTTGACCATCCATTCGGCGGCGTCGACGGACAGATAGGGGTGCAGGTTGTAATCGGCGCTATCAAATTTTTCATCCCAACCCGTGTACAGCATCAAGATATCACCGCGATTGACCGGTACTCCGGACGCTTCGAGATCCTTTGCCGTCACCTCTTCCCCGCCTTTTTTATTGACAGGAATGACCGCGCCTGGGCCGACAAAGGCATCGAGCGGCAGTTCTTCGATGGACTTCCCTTTGGGGACGATATGGATCGGCGCATCGACATGCGTTCCGGCATGGCACGGCAGCGACAACTCCGTGACGTTTAGTGGATGGCCTTTGTCAAGGCTGAGAAATTTTTGCACATGGACATCCGGTAAAATCGGAATCTTCGGCATGCCGTCGTAAATGATCCGCGACAGGTCGACCATTTCCATAAAAATATCTCCTTAGCTACTTCCCGTTTCGCCAGCGCGCATAGAGTGGGTCTTTGTCCACATACGCCCGCTTGATACCGTCGAAGGCGAGCCAAAATTGGTCCAGAGTTTTTTGCACCGATGCGCGGACCGTCGCTTGCTGAGGTTCGCTTACGGCATATCGTTCCACCGCGAGCGGCCCTACTTTCATGTGCTCTTCGTCGACGCCCATATGCAGCGTCCAGTAGCGGATATCTTCGGATTCGTACTTGAATCCATAATGTTGGGTCAGGCCGTTGACGACCCGCGTCATGCGCTCATTAGCCGTGCCTTCAAGACAAAATCCTTGGCAGGCGTAAAGCTCCAACCAACTTCGCTGGTACATCAAGAGCTCGCGCCAGTCGAGAAACGCTTCAGTCTCGGGTAACGGTTCGACGCGGTCCAGTTCCTCTCTGCTGTAGCCGCACGCTTCAGCGAAGCGAATAAATAATCCCTTGTGACTGTCGGTGCCGGTAATCTCACCCGTTCCTTCTTCGACGACGTTTTCGATCCACATCTTCTCCAGCTCAGGATCATCTGGACAGCGGCTCAGCATCGCGGCAATCGGCTTCGGAAATGGTTTTGGAAAAAACAAGTAGAACTGGCCGACGAATCCCTTGAGCTGATCACGGTCAAGCTCTCCCTCTTCGATCATGCCGATGATCGGATGATCTTTGGAGTGCTTGCGCCGCACCATTTGCTGAATTTCTGTTATGAATTCTTTGCTGGAGATTGCCATGCTATTTTGCTCCGATATACACCGGTGTGACTATTTGGAATTTATCATAATGCTCCCGGCGCGATTCGCACGCACGGCCCCAGGATCAGCGCTTCGGCAGCGTTGTTGATCTCGTCTCAGTTTCTTAGCATAGTGAAAAAACATAAAAAAGGCACCGGCCCGTACTATACGAGAACACCAGATATGGGCAGGCCGGTGTCCCTAGTCTAGTCTACATGGCGCGGGAAGCATGCATCTAGCATGAAGGAGGCAATCAAGCGGTCCCTACGTGCTTGATCATCAGTGTAACGTTCGCATAGGCTGCCGCCAAAAAGGTAAAAAGAAGGAGCGTTGGTATGAAAAAGCTTGGCTGGATACTCAGTGTTGTTTTTATATTCGTTAGCGGACTCTACTTAGCGTCAATAACTCGCGAAGTAGGGGCACAAGATGCTGAAACCCTAGTCCCACGCGCGTGGGGTAAGCTAGCTGCTTACGTTCCCGGGTCCGGCTCATTACTTTTTGAGGCGCCTGACGGGACCATCCGCTACGTGGAACGAGATGGACGAGTGACTTGGATTATTAGGCGCCAATAATTTATCCGTTGAGCAAATTGACCGCGGTCATGTCGTGGGGTCGTGTCGTGTCGGTGGGGTCGGTGTCGTGGGGTCTGATATTTGCCACATCGTGATCGTATCGCAATTAGGGCCACGCTGCAGACAGGCTCCACGGTCAGACTTCCACAACTCAATAATTCGACAGCACGTAATAATACCAAAAGCCGGACCTCCCGCGGTTTAGCGGGCCTTCACCGCTCGTTTCCCATGGCTATCTTGCGGCACGCCGCGCGCGAGCGACATGTGCGAATGCACGCCGATCCAGCGGCCGTCCGGTTGCCGCGCCAGCACGATCGTGGCGCGTCCCGGGCGGTCGAAGGGCGTTCCGTCCTCGTGGAAGCCCGTGCTGGTCCAGGGCGCGATCGCGATCGCCATCGCGCCATCCGCCGAGGCCATAACCATGGTGTTCGACAAGTCAAAGCGAAACTCCGCCGTACGCGGCCAAACGTTGTCCCATTGCCGCTCGGTCCAGGCCGACAGGTTTTTTACCAGCTCCTGGTAGGTTCCAAAGATGACGATGTCGGGGTGCCAAAACGGACGCGCTGCGGCATAGTCGACCTCGCGCACGCAGGCGGCGAATCGGTCGAGCCAATCGCGCACCTCCACCGCCGTCGCGGTACTCGCCTCCGGGAGGGCCAGCTTCATCTTGCGCCTCTCATCTCGTCTCTCGGGTCATAGCCAGGAGTCTTGCTCCGGAACAATCCGGTCCCTCAGGCCACCTAAAAATCAACACAGGAGTGGCAGGGGCGACCTTAATGGTGAATTTCTGACTTGACCGCCGCATGCAGCCTCATCTTTTTTGCAGAACACGAAAAATCCTTTTGCGCGTTCCGCTATCGAAATCCCGCCCGTAGAAACGGAGAAAGAGAACCTTCTTTAATGAGGCGGGCGATGCCAATGGATCAGTTTGCAGGGCCGACGCTCGAACCAGAGCTTGCGCCGTTGCATGCATCGAGCAACCCATCTTAAGGCGCTCCTCTCCCGAGCGTTTCAGGAGCCTGTCTCGATATTTGCGCTCCATTGCATCCGTTGTATCTTTCATTGCCTGACCTCGCGGTATACGGAATCCACACTCAACTGTTTCGCCCAGCGGGTCAGATAACATCGGTTCCGTTGCTTTACGGATTGTAGCAGGTTTTTGACGTCTTCGAGTTGCACTTCTGATTTAGATTTTTTCGCCCACTCCAACTTTGACAGAATCAAGTCTTCCAGCGCAACGATTCCGTGTCAGACCTTTAGAGAGTCAGAGCTCATGAGGAAAGGAACAGGTATACCGCTCTTATCAAACTTCCAGGTTCATTACGGCGCCGAACTGTTTCCCCTGCCCTGCTCGCCAAGGTCGCGAAGAAGCCGCGCGCTCCCAGTTCGCGCATCAGCAACGCACCGATGAAACCCTCGAGATGGACTCCATCGCGCCACTTCGCGGTCGGAAATTATAGTTGACTTGGCTAGTGCAACAACTGCGGCCTACCAGCGATCTTTGCCCGTCGCCCAGCGGTCCAAGCTGGCGAGATATTCGCGAAACAGCACCATGCGCATCGCCACGGCGCGGCGCACGCGATCCTGACGATCCTCGGTGGTTGCATAGCGTTTGAGGAATTCTTGCGGCACGCTGCCGTGACCTTCTTCGTCTTCGGTGATGCGCCGATAGGGTTGCTTGATCCACTCTGGCACCGCGGGTGACTTGAGACACATTTGGATCAAATAGTTCGCGACGGTCTCGCCGGCGAGGGATAAGCCGGCGATCCGTTCGCAGGTTTCATTGAGGCCTTCCATCGCATTGAACATGGCGATCTGCGCCGGCAATGGTTTGTAGTCGAACGGGTCCGCGCCCAAATCGCCGATGCGCTTCATCAACAGCTGCGCGTGCACCATTTCTTCGTGGGCGGATTCCGCCATCGTCGCTTTGACATCCAACTCCGGCGTGGTCTTGAGCCATGTGCCAAATAGATCAGCGGCGCGCAACTCGTTAAATAATCGGCTTTTCATCACCCGAATACGTTCTTCATCCGTGCGCAGAGGCGCGTAGCAGTAGGCCGGCGGATGTGTGTCGAGATACCGGCAGAATTCATGCACCGGCGCTAAGATCTCATTCAAAAACTCTTCGCTGTTCATGACAGGAATAGAAGTTCCAGCCGTTTCAAATGTTCAAGCCGTTCCAGCCGTTGCCGGAAACGATTTGAACGTCTTGAACGATTTGAAC
>WNGE01006233.1_pt1 | contig 14312 bp, 19 predicted proteins | sample 5400651 | NCBI WGS metagenome assembly WNGE01 (sample SAMN13153370, study PRJNA577476) | soil metagenome | isolation source: 60 cm soil or saprolite under grassland replicate 2 | place: USA:California | collected 2016-06-15 | reverse complement strand
CGCCACCGCACTCGTCCGGCGCGGCGTGGAGAGCCTCTGACGAATGCTGATCACACGGCAGGGACGCTTCTGATCGTCGGCGCGGTCGTCTTCGGTGTGGGCGCCGCAGCCGGCGTCCCTCGAGTGTTCACCGAGCGCGACCCGCGGGCGCGCCTCCGTATGCTCGAGGAGCGCCTCGGCATCTGGCGTATGGCGCAGCCGCTCTATGGGCTGGGGGCGATCATTTGCTCGGCAGGAGTCGGCTACCTCGCCGCCGACGAACCCGGCGGAGGGGCCCCCGAACGACGTTCGCGGCGGCCTCCCTTACGCTGTTCGTCGGTGCGCTGACATGGTCGTGGTCCCTTTGCTTGCGAGCGACCCAGATCTCCGAGTTCGCGTCCAGGACGCTGCCGGGCTGGCCGTTCGCGGCGTACGTCCTGCTCACAATCGGCGGGCTCGCGCTCCTGAGCACCGGCCTGCTGATGGGCTCGTTTTCTGTCTGGCTCGCCTGGCTCGCCCTCGGCGCCGACGTCCTCTTCCTCGCCCTCTACCTGCGCTTCAAGGACATTCCGCCGTTCGTGTTCTACATGCTGTTTACGGTCGTTGGGGCGATGTTGATGATCTCTAGCGAGGAGCCCCACCTCATGGTCGAGCGCCGGTCTTGCTAAGCTGGAACCCTGAAAAGAAGGAGCGGACCCGTTCCTCACCTCCCGAGCCGCGAGGCTCCGGCGGGGTTCAACCGAGTCGAAGGACGAGGATTTCGGGACCGCTGACTGCAGCGGTTTTGTCGTTCGTAAAGGAGGAAGCAGCAGCTTGGTGAAAGCCCTTTGAGACCGAGGCGACATGTTGAGCCCGTCCGCCCGGTCCCGCAGGCCCGCGTCAACGATGCGATCCGGGCGTCCCGCGTCCGGCTGATCGACGAAGACGGTTCGCAAGTCGGGGTCAAGGACACGAAAGAGGCGCTGGATTACGCGCACTCGAAGGATCTCGACCTGGTGGAAGTTGCCTCACAGGCGGATCCACCCGTCGCGAGGATCATGGATTACGGCAAGTACCGGTACGAGCAGGAGCAGAAGGCCAAGCTCGCCCGCAAGCACCAGTCCCAGATCCAAGTCAAGGAGATCAAGCTCAGGCCGAAGATCGGGATACACGACTACGAGACCAAGAAGGGCCATGTTGTTCGCTTCCTCAACCAGCGGGCCAAGGTCAAGGTCACGATCATGTTCCGCGGTCGCGAGACGACCCACCCGGAGCGCGGACGAGACCTGTTGATGCGGCTCGCCGAGGACGTCGGCGAGATCGGCCAGATCGAGTCGCCGCCGCTGCTCGACGGGCGGAACATGGTGATGGTGCTGGGGCCAACCAAGAATGCAGGAGTCACGAAATCCGATGCCAAAGCAGAAGACACACAGCGGAGCGAAGAAGAGGTTCAAGGTGACCGCGGCCGGGAAAATCTTGCGCAGCCGGCGTCACCGGACTACGCCTCCGGGTCACCTGGTGAAGAGCCAAGCGAAACGGAAGCGCGGCCGGCGGAACGGGCCGGTCGCGCCTAGCGACGCGAAGTCCGTCAAGAAGCTGCTGGGGAGAGGCTGAGGCTGATGCCGCGCGTCAAGCGATCCGTCGCCGCCCGCAAGAAGCGCCGCAAGGTGCTCCAGCAGGCCCGCGGCTACTGGGGCCTCAAGCACTCGAGCTACAAGCAGGCCAAGGAGCAGATCGAGCACTCGCTCACGTACGCCTACCGCGACCGCAAGGCGCGCAAGCGGAGCTTCCGCTCGCTCTGGATCATGCGCATCAACGCGGCCGCCCGTGAGAACGGGCTCTCGTACAACCAGTTCATCGCCGGCTGCCGCATGGCGGAGATCGAGCTGGATCGCAAGGTGCTGGCGGATCTGGCAGTCAAGGATCCCACCGCCTTCGCGGCGGTCGCCGAGCAAGCGAAGGCTGCCCTCGCCAAGTAGCAGGGAAGAGCTTCGAGGGACCTTCGAGGAGGTCCCGGAGCTCTACGACCGGGCCCGGCCGGTTTATCCCGAAGGCGTGTTCGACGATCTCGTCGAGCTGGCGGGGCTTCCCGCGGGCGGCCGCATCCTCGAGATCGGCCCCGGGACCGGGAAGGCGACGCTGCCACTGGCGCGGCGCGGCTTCCGGCTCGTCTCCGTCGAGCTCGGGGCCCGGTTGGCTGAGGCGGCGAAGCGCAACCTCGCCGAATTTCCCGGCATCGAGATCGTCAACGCGAACTTCGAGACGTGGGAGCCGGACGAGGGCGGCTTCGACGCGGTTGTCGCGTTCACGGCCTTCCATTGGATCGATCCGGAGCTCCGGTTCGAGAAGCCGGCACGCCTCCTGGGGGACGGCGGTGCGCTGGCGGTCGTCGAGACGCAGCACGTCCTCCTGCCCGACGGCGACCGGTTCTTCGTGGACGTGCAGGAGGACTACGAGGCGGTCGATCCGAGCGAGGACAACCGCCCGCCGGGCCCGCCCGAGGGCGTGCCCGGCCTCAGCGGCGAGATCGACGCGAGCGGTTACTTCCGGACGGTGGGGGTGAGGCGCCACGTCTGGGACGTGAGCTATTCGGCCGACGAGTACATCGCCGTCCTCGATACGTACTCCGGCCACCGTTCGTTGGAGGAGTCGAAGCGGCGAGATCTGTACGACCGGATCCGGCGGCGGATCGAATCGCGACCGGAGGGTCGCATCCGCAAGACATATCTGGCGGCGCTGACTGTCGCACGCAAGAAGTGATCACCTCCGCGTCGAATCCGCGGCTCAAGCTCGTCCGCAGGCTTACGTCGCGACGCCAGCGCGAGCGGCTCGGCCTGTTCGTCTGCGAGGGGGAGGATCTGGTCGATGCGGCGGCCGCGGCCGGCGCGGAGCCCGTGGACACGCTTGTCGCGGGAGAGACGGTCGAGCCGCAGCTGCTGGCGGAGTTGTCGACGCTGGCGCACCCCCCACGTGTGATCGCCGTCTTTCGGCGGGCCGACCTTCCGCGGCTCGACCCGGCTTCGGCGCCGCCGACCGGGCTTGCGCTCTGGCGGGTCGGCGATCCCGGGAACGTCGGGACGCTCGTGCGCGCGGCAGACGCGTTAGGCCCGGCGTTCGTCGCGCTGTCGGCCGGATGCGCCGATCCCACGGGGCCGAAGGCGCTGAGGGCGTCCATGGGCGCAATCTTCCGCGTGCCCGTGGGACGCTTCGACGAGGCTCCGGGGAGGCGGATCGCGCTCGTCCCACGCGGCGGCCGGCCGCTGCAGGAGCTGGAGCTGTCCGGTTCGACGACGTTCGTCCTCGGTGCCGAGCGGGAAGGGCTGCCGGACGACATCGTCGCCGAGTGCGCCGAGACGGCGTCGATCCCGATCGCCGCGGATTCCGAGTCGCTCAATGTGGCCGTCGCGGGCGCAATCGCGCTCTACGAGCTGCGGCGCCGGACCCCGGGCTAGCTCTCGCGGCCGGCGGGCCTACCAGGCGCCGCCGCCTCCGCCTCCACCGCCCCCGCCCCCGCCGCCCGAGAAGCCGCCGCCGGACCCGCTCGATCCGCTGCTCGAGGGCGGCGTCAGCGCCGAGCCGAAGCCGGCGCTCAGATCGCTGATCCCGAGCGCGCTCGGGCCCGACCCGAGGTCGCCGGTCGGGCTGATCCAGTAGATCGTGCTTGCCTGGTGCAGCTCCTCCGGCATGTGCAGCTGCGCGCCCTGCAGCACGCGCTCGGCGATCCCGAAGGCGATCCCGTAGACGAGGTAGCGCTCCCAGAGCTCGAGCGAGGCAGGCGGCGCCTCGGCCAGGCGCGGGAAGTCGGTCAGGTACCGGCGGAAGGCATCCCAGCGCTCGGCTTCGGCCTCCGCCTCGGGCCGCCGCCGGCGCCACATGCGAACCCGTGTGGCTCCGATCAGTTGCAGCACGGCGTTCACCGCGGCGCAGGCCCCGAGCGCGATCAGGACGACGTCGCTCCAGCGCGGAGCCACCGCGCGGAAGCCGTCGATCCCGACCCAGAGCATCACCGCCGCGGCGACGGCGAAGACGCCGACGCCGGCCGCGAGAATCCGGGCGCCCGCATCCTCGAACCAGCGCCGCTTCTTGATCGAAGCCTCGACCTGACTCTTGAACGCCTGAAAGCGCTTGGCGTTCGTCGTCCGGTCGTCGCTGATCCGGTCGCGAAAGTTCGACAGCCGCTGAGGCGCTTCCGCGAGCAGGCTGTCGACGACCTCGGCGACGTCTTGCTCGAACGGTGTCAGCGGAACGTCCTTGCCCTTCGAGACCTCGAGATCTGCCACGTCCTGCTTGCGGATGTGGCCCCACGTCGCCTTCTCGGTCGTAACAGGGGTCGCCTTGAAGCGGCCGCGCCGGATCAGGTCGAACAGGGTCGCCGTGAACTCGAGCGATCCGACTGTCGTGCTCTGACGTACGAGCGGAGGCACCAGGGCAGGCTCGAGCTCGGTGGGCGGCTCCTGCTCGTACTCGCGGTCATAGCTGCTCCGGCGCTCGCGCCCGTAGAAGTAGTACACAGCGCCCAGAGCCAGGAGCCCGGGACCCAGCCCCAGCGTCAGCAGGATGAGAATCGTCCGCCAGATGTTGTCGATCGCGTCTCGGATCTGCCTCCGGTCGCTCTCGAACGACGCCGCCGAGCTCTTCTCCTCCGCGACGATCCGGTCGAGGGCGTTCTCGTGCATGACGCGGGTGCCCGCCGTCGAGGTGAGCAGGCTGCGAGGGAAGAGGACGCGCAGCTCCACGAACTGCTTCGACGGGACGTCAACCGCGAGTAGCGTCGCCTCCTTGGGCTTGCGGGCGACGACGCCTCGCACGTACTCGGGCGCGCCCCAGACCCGGTAGGAGGGGCCGGAGGCCCTGCGGGGCAGCGTCATCGACGCCGTCAGCCGGTCGAGCCCAACCTTCCACTCCCGGCCCCACACCTGCAGGTTCACGTCGACGACGTCGTCGTAGGCGACAGCAAGGCCGGCGAGGCGATAGCCGACCGTGAACTTGCGGTCCTCGTAGGACGCCGTGTAGTGCCAGACGATGCGCAGGGCATGGTCGAGCCTGGCCGTGCCGAAGGTGCCCGGCGCGCCGTAGCTCCCGAGCTCGGCGGATGCGCCCGGCAAGTAGCGCTTCCCCTTCTCGGCCACGAACACGTCGTCGATCCGCTCCCCCGACCGAAGCGGGATGTCGCGGTACGCGCCGCTGAAGACTCCGTTGAACGAGAAGGCGATCCGCTCGCGCACCCGCAGCGCTCCGTCCGGCTCGACCCGAACGCGAACGTCGGCGCTCGGAAGCGAAAAATCCTTGGCCGAGGCGGCCGGTGCGGCGACGAGCAGGAAGGCGAGGGCGGCGAGCCCGATCGCTCCCCTGCTCAGAAGTGCACTCGTGGCGCCTCCCGCGCCGGCTCCTCGATCTCGAAGAATTCCCGCGCAGTGAAGTGGAACAGGCCCGCGAGGATGTTCGTCGGCACCGTCTGGATCGCGTTGTTGTAGGTCAGCACCGTGTCGTTGTAGACCTGGCGCGAGACGGCGATCTTCTGCTCCGTCTCGGTCAGCTGTGCCTGCAGCTGCTGGAAGTTCTCAGTCGCGCGCAGCTGCGGATAGGCCTCGGCAACCGCGAACAGGCGGCCGATGGCCGCCGTCAGCACGTTCTCAGCCTGCGCCTGGTCCGGCACCGTCCGCGCCTCCTGAGCCGCGGTCCGCGCCTTCGTTACCTCGTCGAAGGTCTCGCGCTCGTGCGACGCGTAGCCCTTTACGGCCTCGACCAGGTTGGGGATCAGGTCGTAGCGCCGGCGGAGCTGGACGTCCACCTGCGCCCACGCGTTCTGAGTCCGGTTCCTGGCGCGGACGAGCTTGTTGTAGCCGAGGACGAGCAGCAGGAGGATCAGCCCGGCCACGACGGCGACGACGATGATCACCCAGGTCATCCGCGCAACCCTAACGCTCTGCCGGCCTGGCGACCCAGATGGCGTCTTCGCCGCCCGAGTACGGAGTGCGGTCGAACCAGCCGAAGCAGGCCTCGATCTCGAACCCGCTCTCCTCGAGCAGCATCCGCCATTCGAGCGGGGAGAGCCACGCGAGCGACATCGTCGTCGTCTCGTCTCCCTCGCCTCGCACGGAGAGCGTGAGCGTACGGGCCGCCGTGTCCCAGTCCGCTCGCTCGAAGATGCCGGGCTCGCGCTCGAGCCAGCGCCCGTTGGTCTCGGCGATGTCGTCGTCGGCCGGCGCGAAGACGTCGAAGACGAACCGGCCGTCCGCGGGCAGGAGCCGGCGCACGGCTCCGAGCGCGCGGCGGCGCTCGCGGTCGTTCTGCAGGTGGAGGTAGGAGCGGAAGGGACAGATCACGAGCGGCACCGGCCCGTCGACCGGCGGATCGGCCAGGTCGCCTGCGCGCAGGTCGATCCGGCTCTCGACGCCCGCGGCCGCCGCGCGCTCGCGGCAGACCTCGAGCATGCCCGGGGACGAGTCGACCCCGATCACATTGATGCCGGCCGCGGCGATCGGCACCGCGATCCGCCCGGTGCCGACGCCGAGCTCGACCACCGGGCCCTCGGCGCGCCGCGCTTCCTCGACGTAGAACGGGATGTCTTCCGTGACGCTCCGGCTCCAGGGGTCGTACAGGCGCGCGATCGCGTCGTACGCAGTGCCCTCCACGGCGCCATTGTTGCCGCGGCCGCCGACCGCTATCGTGTAAGCGTGAGCGTTTCGCGTCAGTCGTTCCTCTTTACCGGGCCCCGGCTCTCGGCCGGGGGCCGGCGCTGACGCGCGCAGCCGCCGTTCCTCTTCCGATGCGGGCCGGGGCCTGAGCCATTCGAAGGCCTGTCTCTGCAAAGGGGGAATGATGAAGAAACGACCATCCGTTACAGTCGCCGCTGTGCACGCGAAGGCGCTCGAGACCGAGGCTTTGAGCGCGATTTCGTCCGCCGAGACGCTCGACGAGCTGGATGCCGCGCGCATCCGTTACCTGGGCAGGAAGAGCGAGCTCAAGCAGGCGCTCCGCGACGTCCGCGACCGGGAGACGGGCATGAGCCTGAATGCCGTCCGCGAGCGACTCGAGCAGGCCGTCGAGCAGCGGCGAACCGCGCTCGAGCGCGTCGAGCTAGACCGCAGGCTGGCGGAAGGCGCCGTCGACGTCACGCTTCCCGGAACGCCCGTCTCTCGCGGCCACCTTCACCTCATCACTCAGATCCGCCGCGAGGTCGAGGACATTTTCCTTGGGCTCGGCTACGAAGTCGTCGACGGGCGCGAGATCGAGACGCCGCGCTACCTGTTCGACGCGCTCAATATGCCGCCCACGCATGTGACGCGCTCGCCGCTCCACACCCTGTACCTGAGCGACAAGCTCGTCCTCCGCACCGAGACTTCGCCGGCCCAGATCCACGCAATGGAGAAGCGCGACCCGCCCGTCTACATGGTCTCGCTCGGCCGCGTCTATCGGCGCGACACGATCGACCCGACGCACTACCCGATCTTCCACCAAGTCGAGGGCCTCGCGGTCGATCGCGGAATTACGCTCGCTGACCTGAAGGGGACGCTCCGCCTCCTGCTTCGGCGGCTGTTCGGCGAGGACGTCGAGGCTCGGATTCGCACGAGCTTCTTTCCGTTCACGGAGCCCTCGGTGGAGGCCGACGTGTCCTGCTTCGTCTGCGACAAGCGCGGCTGCCGGGTCTGCAAGTACGAAGGTTGGATCGAGGTCGGCGGCGCCGGCATGGTCGACCCGAACGTGCTCGAGTTCGTGGGCTACGGCCCCGAGCAAGTGTCGGGGTTCGCCTTCGGCTGGGGGCTGGAGCGGATCGCCCAGATCCGCCACAACGTTCCCGACATCCGCGAGCTCTGGAGCGGAGACCTGCGCGTTACGAGGCAGTTCTGATGCTGGTCCCACTCTCGTGGCTCCGAGACTACGTCCCGCTCGAGATGCCTCTCGGCGAGCTTGTCGAGAGGCTGACGATCTCGACGACTCAGGTCGGACAGGTGATCGCGCGCGGTGTTCCCGAGACCGATGGGAACCTCGACCTTTATCGCGTAGGCCGAGTCCTCGAGGCCGGCAAGCATCCGAATGCCGACCGCTTGCAGCTCTGCCGGGTGGACGTCGGGGAGGGGGAGCCGCGACAGATCGTCTGCGGGGCGTGGAACTTCGGGACGGGCGCGACAGTCGCCGTCGCACTCCCCGGCGCTGTGCTGCCCGGTGGCCAGAAGCTCGAGCGGGCGAAGCTCCGCGGCGAGGTCTCGGAGGGAATGATCCTGTCCGAGCGTGAGCTCGAGCTCGGCTCCGACCACACGGGCATCCTCGTCCTCGAGGGCGGGGAGCCCGGCACGCCCTTGGCGGACGTGCTCCCGCTCCACGATGTCGTGCTCGAGCTCGAGACGACGCCGAACCGGCCCGATCTGCTCTCGGTCTACGGGCTCGCGCGCGAAGTGGCCGCGATGTGGGAGCTCGAGCTCGCGCCACCACCCGGTAGCGATCCTGTGCGTGGGGACGAGCCCGTGGACGTTCGGATCGAGGACCTGGAACGGTGTCCGCGCTACGTCGGCCGGACATTCAGGGACGTGCACGTTGCTCCGTCGCCTGTATGGCTGAAGGGGCGACTGACGGCAGCTGGAATGAGGCCGATCTCGAACGTGGTCGACATCACGAACTACGTCATGCTCGCACTCGGAAACCCGCTGCACGCCTTCGACCAGAGCAAGCTAAGAGAGCGGAGGATCGTCGTCCGCCGGGCTGGCAAAGGCGAAGAGATCCGCACGCTCGATGGCTTGGTACGAGAGCTCGATCCGTGGGATCTCGTGATCGCGGATGCCGAGGAGGCGGTCGCGATCGCCGGCGTGATGGGGTCGGCCAACAGCGAGGTCGAGGAGGCGACGACCGACGTGTTGCTCGAGTCGGCCAACTTCGAGCCCTTCGGCATCCTCAAGACCTCCGAACGGCTCGGGCTGCGCAGCGAGGCCTCGAGCCGTTGGGAGAAAGGTGTCGATCCGCATCTCGCCGGACCCGCCGCCGTCTACGCGACCGAACTTCTGGTCGAGCATGCGGGCGCGCGCTGGACGGGGGAGACGGACATGCACGACGAGCTTCCGTCGCGACCGGTCGTTCGCCTACGGCCCGAGCGCGCGGATGCCCTGAACGGTCTCGAAGTGCGGCCGCAGGAGCAACGAGGGACGCTCGAGCGGCTCGGGTTCGAGGTCGGGGACGACTGGCAGGTCGCGGTCCCGACCTGGCGGGCCCGTGACGTCACGCGCGAGATCGACCTGGTCGAGGAGGTCGCGCGCGCCGTGCTCGATCGCGTTCCGTACACGCTTCCGTCCCGCCGGGAGATGTTCGGTGCCCTGACCACCGAGCAGCGTCTGCGCCGGCTCGTCGAGGACGTCCTGATCGGCTCGGGCTTCTCCGAGGTGTACACGCCGAGCCTCGTCCCCGAAAGGTCCGCGCCGGATGCGTTCCGCCTGCCCGCTCCGCTCACGGCCGACCTGGCCGAGCTACGGACCCGACTCGGCCCGAGCCTCGTCGAGGCGGCCCGCCACAACGTCGACGCCGGGAACGAGAACATCGCGCTCTTCGAGATCGCGCGCGTCTACCTGCCCGGACCCGAGGAGCCCTGGCACTTGGGGGCGATCGCGCAAGGCGACTTCTCGCGCATCAAGGGCGTCGTCGAGAGCCTGTGCGCCACTCTCCACGTCGAGCCCCGTTTCACCCGCACGCAGGAGGACTTCCTCCACCCCGGACGCGCCGCGGTGATCGAGGCGGGCTGGCTCGGCGAGCTGCATCCGGCGCTGCTCGAGGGGATGTGGAGCGCGTTCGAGCTCGATCTCGGCGTGCTCTTCGGGGACGTTCCGGAGCGGATCGCTTACGAGGACGTGGTCACGTACCCGGCCGTCCACCAGGACCTCGCCTTCATCGTCCCCGAGAACGTGTCGGCCGGCGACCTCATGGACGCGGCGCGCGAGGCCGCGGGCCCGGAGCTTCGCGAGCTGCGTGTCTTCGACGTCTACCGCGGGCCGCAGGTGGGGGAGGGAAAGAAGTCGATCGCGCTCGCCGTCTCGTTCCAGTCCCCGGAGCGGACGCTCTCGGACGCGGATGCAGCTCTGTTGCGGGAGCGGATCGCCACCGCCCTCGCCGAGCGCTTCGGGGCCGAGCTCAGGAGCGGCTAGACCCCGGTGGGCTCGATCCGCTCGGCGAGTGCCTCGAGCACCTTGAGGTGAATCTCGTCCGAGCGCTTCATCAGGCTCCGGAACGCCTGGTCGGTGACTACGAGCGACCGCACGGGAGTCGTGGTCTTGACGGTCGCGTTCCGCGGCTGCCGCGAGACGAGCGCCATCTCTCCCGCGAAATCACCATCCGACAACGTCGCGATCTTGCGGCCGTCCCGGATCACGTCCGCGCTTCCTTCCAGCAGGACGAAGAACTCCCGCCCGCGCTCTCCCTGGCGGATGATCTCCTTGCCCGGCGGCAGATCGACCTCGTCCGCGAGCGACGCCACCTCCGCAAGCTCCTTCTTCGAGCAGTGGGAGAAGAGCGGAACGTGCCGGATCAGCTCGACCTTCTTGTCCTTGCCGAGACGCACAGGCCGAGTCTAAAAGATCAAAACCGACCGGGACTAAACTGCGTATGTCTTTCCGTGCACACGGAAACCACACGAGAGAGGGGTCACTAGTGCTTCGACGTCTGCTGCTTCCGCTTGCCGTCGTGGTCTTCGTCACGGCTGCGGCCGTCGTCTTCCTGCCCGCGGGCTCCGCGGCCGACAATCCGAAGCTGTTCGCAAGCGTGGGGCCCGGCTTCACGATCTCGCTCAAGGACTCGGGCGGCAACATCGTCACGCACCTCGACCCGGGCACCTACTCGATCGACTACAACGACCAGTCGGAAGAGCACAACTTCCACATCAGCGGCCCCGGCGTCGAGGAGGCGACTCCCGTCCCGACGATTGTGACGGGCACGTGGACGGTCACGTTCACCGACGGCAAGTACATCTTCCAGTGCGACGCGCACCCGACGATGATGCACGGTGCCTTCACCGCCGGCACCCCGCCCCCGCCTCCGCCGCCTCCTCCGCCCGCAAAGGGCAAGAAGCTGAGCGGCAGCGTCGGGCCGGGCTTCAAGATCTCGATCAGCCCGAAGAAGGTCAAGGCCGGGAAGTACACGGTCGTCGTGACCGACAAGTCACCCGCCCACAATTTCCACCTGAGGGGCCCGGGTGTGAACAAGAAGACGAGCATCGGCGGCACGGGCAAGTCCCAGTGGAAGGTCACGTTCAAGAAGGGCAAGACCTACCGCTTCCGCTGCGACGCGCACCCGACGCAGATGAAGGGCAAGTTCAAGGCCTCATAGCGACGAGGCCGAGGAGACCGGAGCGTCCGGCCTAGCCGGACGCTCCTCCATTCAAAGGGGAACCAATGGTTCCCCCTTGAGACCCCCTCCTTTGGGCAGCTTCAAAGGCCGTGAGGCCGAGGGGGAGACCGACGGTCTAGTCGCGATCGACGAGCGTAAACCGGCCCACGCGCGCCTTCTCCGCGCCTTCCCGGCCTCGGCGGAAGACGAGGCGCATGGTGGCGCCGATTCCTCCGGCCAGGACGAAGCCGGCACCGAGCGCCGCGGCGGCGAGCACGGGAGGGCTGACCCGGATCTTGGCCGCGTCACGCAGGGAGTCGACCGCCTGAGCGAGCCGCTCGCGCTCGGATTCGATCTCGCGCCGAACGGCTTCGGGCTTTCTCTGCTCAGCGCTTGCCATCGGCTCTGATCGCCTCCCCGGTGAGCCTCGCTTCCTCGATCGCCTGCTTCGGCACCGGCGGCGTTCCCTGCTTGAACGAGCGGATCGCCAGCGCGCCGAGCAGCCCGATCACGACCAAGAGCCCGCCGGCCACGATCAGCAGCGCAAGCCAGGTCGAGAACGGGACCGCCAGTGCGGCGGCGCCCGCGGCGAGCCCGAAGCCAAGCGCGAACAGGAGCAGGATCGCGGCTCCGAGCGCCAGGCCGATCCCGACCGCCAGCGCCCTGACCTTGCGGCTGATCTCGAGCGCTGCAAGCTCGAGCTCGAGCCGGGCGAGGGCGCTTGCGTGCTCGGCGACCTGCTTGGCGGCGCCGCCGAGGCCGGTGCGCTCAGTCTCGTGGGTGGGCATGGCCTCTCCAGTCGATCAGCTTCGCTACGACGACGCCGACCGCGAAGGCCGCGCCGGCGATCAGAAGTGCGTTCGGCCCGCTTTGCTTCGCGCGCTCTGGTCGCGGGGACGGCTGCTCGGCGCTCGGAGGCGCGGGCGGCGCGGGAGTGACACGGCCGTTGGTCGGCGCCTCTCCGCGCAGGCGCGCCGCGACAAGGCTTGGCTTGAGCTTGCGCAGGAAGACCGCGTCCTCGGCGAGCGGCTCTGCCAGCTTGGCCGCGAACCCGCCCTCGGCGGCCATCTTGCGCGAGAGATCCTCGAGCAACGCAGCGCCGCGTTCCACGATCAGGTCAGCCTTGGTCATCGTTTGGCCGGGGGCTCCTCTCCGGTGGCCACGCGCCAGATCCTGGTCGCGACTGTGCGTGCGGCAATCCCGGCCGCCGCTGCGATGCCGGCGTAGAGCCCGGACCAGAGCAGTTTGCGCAACATGCCGTCCCGAGCTTACCGTGCGTTGCGCGCGCAGAAACATCCACGGGCGCCGAGCGAGCGCGGTCGTGGATATTTATTCTCCATTCATGCAACGCCGTGGTCCGCTTCCCAAAGAGGAGCGGCAACGGCTGATCACGAGCGTCATCGCCAGCAGGAGGATCGGCACCCAACTCGAGCTGATGGCGGCGCTCGCGCGGGCCGGCTGTCGCGTCACCCAGGCGACCGTCTCGCGGGACGTTCGCGAGCTCGGGATCCAGAAGTCGCGAGATCCACTCGGGCAAGCGAGGTATACGCTTCCGCAGGGAGCGACCCGCGGCGACCCGCGCGACACGCTCGGATCGGTTCTGGCCCAGTTCGGCAGGCGGGCCGTATCGGCTCAGAACCTCGTCATCGTCCGCTGTGAGCTGGGGACCGCGCCCGCGGTCGCCCGCGCGCTCGACCGGACGGAGGACAACCGCGTGCTCGGGACGCTCGCCGGCGACGACACGTGCCTGGCCGTCGCGCGCGGGCCGAGGCGCCAAGACCGGGTACGACATCAAGGGCATCGTCGATCGCTCGACGCGGTTCTTCTGGGCGGCCAGCTACGGGCAGATCTATCCTGAGCTGAGGCGGCTCGAGGAGGCGGGCCTGGTGACGGGCAAGCAGGCGCCGACGGGCGGGCGCAAGCGGAAGGCCTACGAGCTGGCGCCCACGGGCCGGCGCGCCCTCGCCGAGTGGGCTGCCGCGCCGCCGCGGATGCCGGAGCTGCGGGACGAGAACCTGCTCAAGCTCTTCTTCGCCGACCTGCTCCCGCGCGAGCAGGCCCTCGAGCAGCTCCGCATGCGGCGGTTCGGGCACGAGGAGTTTCTCGCCTTCCTGCGCGAGGTCGAAGCGCGACCCGGTGAAGACCCTCCGTTCGTCGGGCTCGTCCTCCAGTACGGGATCGAGTACGCGGAATGGAACATCGAGTGGTGCAAGAAGCACGAGCGACGGTTGGCCGGCAAGAAAGCGGCATGACAACGGTGGCCGGCAGGCTGCCCGAGCGCGCGCCGTCCGTCCGCTCGGTCCTCCGCGGTGGCTCGCCGCGCTTCCTGCGCGAGCTGTTCGGCCCCGTTGCCGCGTTTTACGTCGGCTGGAAGCTCGGGAGCCTCGTTACCGGGATCGTGCTCGCCACGGTCCTTGCCCTCGGTCTCGAGTGGTACGAGCGCAGACACGGCAGGCGCGGCGCGCTCGCGCTGATATCGGCGGCCTTCGTGGTCGTTCAGGCCTTGGTCGGGCTCGTTGCCGACAGTGCGGTCGTCTACCTCGCCCAGCCCGTGCTCGTGAGCGCGATCTGGGGGATCGCCAACTCGTCTCGGCCGCCATCGGACGCCCGCTGATGGGCGTCTTCGCCGACGCGTGGTACCCGTTCCCGCCCGAGATCAAGGCCTCGTCCGCCTATCGAAAGGTGTTCGGCTTCGAGTCGGTCGTGTGGGGCCTCTACCTGCTCGTCCGGAGCGCGATCCGGATGCTGGTGCTGTGGACGGGCAGCATCGGCCTGTTCGTCGCCGTCCAGTTCCTGACCGGGATCCCGATCACGATCGCGCTCGTGGTGTGGTCGATCTGGTATGCGACGCGGAGCTTCGAGCGACGCTTCAGCGGCGAAACCAACCCAGAAAGCGCTGCCACCGCGACGCGGTGATGGGCAGGATCTCTTCGCTCGGCGGCGGCTCGTCATAGTGGGACAGGCGCTCGGTCTGGCCGGGGTCGAGGTCGAGCTGCACGAGTCCGTCGTAGATCGACTTGACGCGCTCGGCCGGCACGTAGCGCGGGCGT
>WNGE01005488.1_pt1 | contig 14313 bp, 13 predicted proteins | sample 5400651 | NCBI WGS metagenome assembly WNGE01 (sample SAMN13153370, study PRJNA577476) | soil metagenome | isolation source: 60 cm soil or saprolite under grassland replicate 2 | place: USA:California | collected 2016-06-15 | reverse complement strand
CGGTAGGAACCAGCAACACGCCTATCCGCTGAGCCGTGGTGATGTTTACAGTCGCCGTCATCCCTGGATAGAGGTGAGCCTGATTCAGGCTATCCTGGTTCACCGTGAGATTGACCATGTAGGTTACGACATTCGAGGTCGTCTGCCCAACGGTATCTATTGATGCCACGCTGGCACGAAACGTCTGGTTCGTGTAGGAAGTAACTGTGAACTGCGCCGGCTGGCCTACCTGGACGCTGGCAATGTCTGCCTCGTTCACCTGCGCCGCTATATTGAGCTTACTCGTATCCGTTAGAATCATGAATGGCTGGGTCGAAGTGCTGCTGGAGCCTGCACCGATATACTCACCCTTGACGCCATTTATGGCTGCAACTCTGGCACTGGCCGGGGCGATCAGTGTGGTAGCAGCCAGGTTGTCCTGGGCCGTCTTTAACTGATCCTGGGCGCTTTGCCATTGATCGTAGTCGGAATCCAGCATCGATTGCGACGCGCCGTTGTTGACCGCGTCATCGTAGGTTACCTGTGCATTGGTCACATTCTGCTGCGCCACCGTCAGCGCATCTTGCAGGCTGGTCGAGTTCAGCGTGGCCAGCGCCTGGCCCGCTTTCACCTGTTGTCCCGCATGCACATTAATTGCGTTCACCTGGCCAGAAGTAGTAAAGTTCATGTCAAACTCGGCATTGGCCTGAATCGGGCCGCTCGCCGAAATTGTGACGGATAAATTGCCTGTGGTTACAGCCTGTTGGGTGTACTGCACCGGCGGGGGACTGTTCAATTGCAAGTAGGCGAAGAGGCCGCCTCCGACAACAAGTATGACGAGCAGCAGTACGACAGCCGTGATTATCCATTGCCGCCGCTTCCGCCGCTGCCGGGGCTCTGGGGGTAGAGGCTCCTGATTGAGCACTATATCGATATTCTCATCTTCCACCAGGGGTTGAAGATTCGTGTCTACTTCTGACATGCTTTATCCCTCTTGTCTATTTTTAACAAAATTTGGCTCCCTACAACTATTGAGTCGGCCTGGTCGGCAATTTTTGCAGTATCGTCACTGTACGGGCATTGATTCCCCCCTGACCATCAGGAGAACCAGAAACGGTGACGGCCTCGCCGGCCTTGAGATCAGCGGCCGAGGCAGTGCCGCTCTGCATAATCTGCGTTGTAGATGTTACTGTCATGGTATAATCGCTGCCCTGTGCATCTGTCACTGTCAGGAGGTTTCCATACACCTGGCCAATGGTGCCAGAAATACCACGCGTACTTGTCGTTCCTCCCGACCTTCTACCGCCGGGATTGTTGAACTGCGAGCGATTGAAGCAATTTACGCTCGAGTTCGTCCCCTGTCTGGGAGTCCCGGCACTGCGATCTGTGATCATAATTCTTGTCGCGGAGTAGGTATTATCCGCGTTCTGAGTAATAGCCACAGTGACGGCCATTCCTTCTTTGAGGGTTGATACCTCCAGAGAGGACTGGCGCAGAAAGCGGGTGGAGCTTGAATAGGTCGCTTTGACACTCTTCCCTTGCATGTTGGCAATCAGCAAGGTGCTCCCGCTGATGCTCTGGATCGTGCCGATAGCTGACTGGAACTGGTTGCGCGGACAGGGCGTTGCTGTAGCTGTAGCGCTTGCTGCCGCGCCAGTAGAATTGGTTCCACAGCCAACCGTCAGGAGTAAAAGTAATAGTAGGAGCGTTGTGCTACCCAGCACCGGGCCGAGTAAGCGAATTATACGCATAAGTTTATAACTCCTTTTGCGCTGTTTTTTTCTCATAGAGAAGGTAACCTGCCATGGTAAAGACGACAGCACTACCAACTGGCAGCAGTGTAACAAAGAAGGTATAAAGTTCCTGTTAAATGTCGGGGGAAAATGACAAGAAAGTGCAAAAGAATTGTAAGGAAAGCCTCAAGATTTAAGGAGGCAATAAAACAGTAAAGGTACTGCCCTTGCCGGGAGTGCTCTCAACCTGTACCTTGCCGCCGTGCTGCTGTACAATAGCGGAAACAATCGAGAGTCCAAGTCCAGCTCCCCCTTTATGCCGCCGCGTGTGCGAACAATCAGCGCGGTAGAAACGCTCGAAAATATGCGGCCGCTGCTCTGCCTCGATACCTATGCCGGTATCGGCAACGGTTACAACCGCCCAGGCATCTTTCTGATCTAGCGTCACCACCACCTCTCCTCCGGGGTGATTGTAGTAAATCCCGTTCTCGACCAGGTTGCTGAAGACCTGTGTCAGGAGAGAGCTATCGCCGTTCACCACCACATCCACCTCGTTATTCAGCCGGCATATGACCCGCTGCACATCGGCAACTGGCTTCAGGTCAACAATGACTTCTTCCAGCAGCGTTCCCAGCGTTACTTCACCGCGGGTAAGGGGCTGCTCGCTGGTAGCCAGAAGAAGCAGGTCAGCGACCAGCCGCTCCAACCGCGTCAAGGCTCGTTCTTGTGTGGCTGCCATCGCCTGATAATCCTCAAGCGTCGCGTCAGAGTCTGTCGCGACCACCTCAAGGTTTGTGCGTAGCGATGCCAGCGGGGTACGCAATTCGTGAGCTACATCGGCCACGAAGCAACCTTGCGCCTCAAAGGTGCGTTCCAGGCGTTCCAGCATAGCATCGAAGGTATCGGCCATTTCCTTCACTTCGTCTTTGGGACCACCAACAGCAAGGCGGGTATCGAGTGTATTCGCGCTGATACGCCTGGCGGCATCACCGACTTTTCGCACCGGGCGCAGAGCCATTCCTGCCAGCCAGTACGCTCCCACTCCTCCCAGCCCGGCTACCAGCGCCAGGCCGATGAGCGATATATTCCGCAGCTCAAGAAACAGGGCCGCTTCGAGCGGATTTGTCAGTCTTCTCCTGTTTCTATCAATCCTCACCTCATTCCCTCTAATAACCCGCGGAAAACTCGCTATGGCGGCCGAGTTTATGAATAATAGCAGCCCAAAACTCAAAACCAGCACCAGTCCAGCCGACCAGAGTGCCAGCCGCAGTCGTAGCGGCAATCGCCGTTTTTTCCATTGCCAGCGATGTTGAAGGCGCAAACGAGGAATGTTCATCAGGATGTCTCCACGCCGCCAGGCACAGGTGTGCCTACGCGATAGCCTTGACCGACAATCGTCTCGATGTAGCGTGGCGTCTCCGCTATATCTTCCAATTTACGTCTCAGAGAATTGATATGCACGCGCACGGTATTCGTCAATGGGTTCGTCTGCATGTCCCAAACGTGTTCTAATAACGCTTCCTGGCTGACAATTTCTCCCTGATGGCGCAACAAATATTCCAGTATACCAAATTCTTTGCTCGTCAACTCTACCCGCCGGTTACCCTGCCACACAACACGCGCAGTTAGCTCGGCAAAGTGGAAAGGTTTGACAAGGTAATCATCGGCGCCAAGGTCCAGGCCCGCGACTCGCTCGTCGGGCCTGCTCCGGGCCGTCAGCATGAGAATAAGAAGAGAAGGACATTCAGCACGCACGCGGTGGCATACCTCCAGTCCATCCACCCCTGGCAGGTTGAGGTCGAGGATCAATAGATCATAGTCATTAACGAGGGCCAGTTCGCTCCCTCGTTCTCCATCGAGGGCCATATCCACGGCATAGCCGACCTGGCGCAAGCCTTTTTCCAGTCCCGAAGCAATGTCTGGTTCGTCCTCTATGACCAATAATCTCATAAATAGCTTTACCTGTTTCCGTCGACGTCTGAGAAAACAACAATGATACAACTGAAATTATTATAACTCATGCTGGGTAGGGTCTCTATCCTTGAAAGGGAAAGCAGGAGAACCCTGTCCGGGGTGCAGGTAATCCCCAGTTTTTCCACCCACAATCCCCCTAAGGTATGCAGAGCCTTTTTATACACTAGGAAGAAAGCAAGGAGATAGATCAAAGCCACGACATCTATACTTCTCTATATAAGAAAGGTGACATACATTGTAGTTTCAACCCACGTACTGCTCACATCCCAGTAAAAGCCTTCTTTAGGAAGGAGGCGCATATGAGCAAGCTGGTCATGGTCATTGACGATTCAATGACGGTGCGGAAAATTCTGGAAGTGGCCCTGAGGCGTGAGGGAATTGATGTGGTAACCTACACCGACGGTATCGAGGCTCTGCGTATGATCAAAGCACAGCCACACCTCACTCCTGCCGTCGTTTTCCTGGATATCTGTATGCCGCAGATGGACGGCTACACCGTTCTCCGTTTGCTGAGAGCCAGTCCTCGCTTCGATACGACGCTGATTGTTATGCTCTCTCAACGCGATGGGGTTATGGATCGTCTCAAAGGTCGCCTCGCTGGCGCTACGGTCTATATGACCAAACCATTCAGGACACAAGATATCCTATCTGTTGTCTTACCACGTCTACAAACCGTTCCAATAGCCAGCAGAGCAAGGAATCAGGAGACCACCTCCAATGGGGAAACGAACAGGCAAACCTCCCAGCTGAATTTCACACCACCTTCCTACAACACTGAAAAGCTTCGGTCGAACATTCCTGAGTATATCGAGTATCTTGCATAAGAACACAAGGATAAGGTCACTACTCTTTATCTTTGAACAACGAAAGAGGAGGCACAGGTATGATTGGCAGAAAACCCTGTATCCTGGTCACTGGCGCCGCTACCCCATTGCACCGGCGCATTCGTCTAGCCCTTCGCGCCGAGGGATATGATGTGCTGAAAGCTTCATCATATTCGCGTGCAATAGCAATGACCCACGGGTACCGGCCCGATCTCGTCTTGCTTGATATGGACCTTCCCGGCACGATGGACGGCTTTGATTTCTGCACCATGATCCGCCAGTCTTTACAAACACCGATCATCGCCATTTCAGTGCACCCAGATCTACAGCGCAAAGTGCGCGCTCTGGACCTTGGAGCCGATGATTACCTGGCAGAACCCTGGAGTATGGACGAACTGCTTGCTCGTCTCCGCGCCTGCCTCAGGCGTGCAACTGCACATCATGGCCCTCCTTGCGTAGAGTACGGATTTATCCAGCACGTCCACAAGGGAGGCGTTGCTTCTCAACTGCCACGAGGAGGTATAGCCGAACGTGACCAGTTGTCTAAGAACGACAAGACGTGGGACCCTGCCTGGGTGGCAGGTAATAATGGATTGCAAGTCGCGCACCAGAACGAAATGATCCTTTACAGCTATGACCACATGCTGCATATGGATGTCGCCAGGCAAGAGGTCTATGTCGATAGCGAACCAATATATCTCTCACCCAAGGAATTTCACCTGTTGTATTTATTGTTGTTCCACGCAGGCAAAGTGCTTACTCATCGCTTCTTGCTGCAACAGGTATGGGGCGAAGGCTATAGTCAGGAAAAGGGCTATGTGCGGGTTTGCATCTGTCAATTGAGGAAGAAAATTTCCCACGATTATATCCTCACGCAATCAAGCACTGGCTATCTCTTTCGTGATAGAGAAGAGGTCGCAAAGCATCGCGTTTCCGAACGCAAGCGGGCAATAAATCGCGAGGGTGAGCTTCTCTATCTACCCACCATTGCATACAGGGAGGCAAGATAACAACGCTGCTCCAGCAGTTCATCATAAGAGCATATAGAGCGAGCCATTGAGAAGACAATAGTATAAGACAAGAAAAGACAGGCAGAAAAAATACCGGAAAGTACTACTTGCAGTCAATGGAACCCACAATTCCTGAAGAAAACGAAGAAGGCCATTAATATGGCCAGTAAGTGCAATATTTGACGTTTCTCTTAGATGTATGGTGATACAGCTATGGAGCTACAAAACCTGTATACGCATCCTGACGTCACCTTATAAACCAGGGGTGCAGGGGGCGAAGCCTCCTGCCGGGGTGCAAGGGGAACCCTGCCCGGGGGGCAGGTAATCCCCTTGCCTTTCCCAAAGAGGTGGGGTGGTTATGCACCAGGGCAGTCGCCGGGAAGGAAAGAACCAGCTTATGGCAACAACCAGATCAAAGGAAGTACGTCCTCCACATTTGCCAGCCGGTATCATTGCCGTCGGGCCGCAGTTTCCGTTGAGCACTGGCTACTACTGGATAGGACAAGCAAAAACGCAGCCTCAGGAGAACAGGGTTGGAGGCATCGTAATCTACAATGCCGATGTGTGCTATTTCCTCTACGCTCAGGATGCCCTCTCCATCCTCTACTTTCTCAGATCGCTTGAAGAGACGCTGCTCAGGCAAACAAATATCGTCTTTGACCAGGATATGCATCAGCCCGGCGAGCCTGCATAAAACCTCTTTGCTGTTTGTCTTATACAAAAATGCACAATTGGCACAAGACAAAACCGGTAATCTTGTGCCAAAAAGTCATTGTTGAGCAATTCCTGCCGATTCCCCCCTCCAATCCATTGATTTTACTAGCTTCTTCATGTAATATTTATTTGCACATACTTTTTAGAAAACCTATGTGCAGCGACATCTATTTCCACCGAAGTGTCGAGGCAAAAGGAGGAAGCAGCCGCAGAAGATATATCCTTACCGGAAATAACTCCAGATCAGCAAGACAAGGAGCACCACCATGCAAAGGGCATCTCTACGTAAAGTAAAGGCCCCGACCAGTTACACACAGGAAAACGAAGACATAATACACTTTACCCTGAATGGTCTGTTACCTTCAGGACATACCCTGGCATTAAACATCACCCTTGGAACCCTCTCACAGCTATTTTGTGATAACGATATGCCTCGTTTACTCGGTGAACAACAATTCACCACCAGCGAGATGTATGTCCTGATGCCCATTCTTGAGGCTCACCCCTATTATTGTGGCTACGAAACGCTACTCGCAAGCTATAGCCATGGAAAAGTGACTGAGACGACTGTCGCCCGCTGCCGGGAACTCCTGGAAGAAGCACAGGAGGAGGGTATTTGGGATCAAGAGATGCGGCCAGTGCGCAACGTGCTTTCACGCGCCAGGCTCAAGATGCATAGCTTTGGCATCGATATCATCTCCGTTCATGAAACAGGCTATATGCTCAAGCGCATGCCAGCGCGCCGCTATGCAGAAATCGCAGAGTAATCAGTTGTGTGCACGTAGTTTGTATACCTTAAGAGCTACCAGCAGTGGAAGCCGGTGCTCATGTTCCTCCAGGTCAATCGTACACAGCGCTTGTAGCCGCTCCATGCGTTGAAGCATCGTATTCCGGTGTATATTGAGCTGGTTGTATGCTTTCGGAGTATTGCCACCACATTCCAGGTATGCCTCTAATGTCTCCAAAAGGTGCGTACTTTTACGCTGGTCATACTCGGAAATAACGCTGATTTGCCGCTGGTATTCGTCATAGAGCGTATCAGTACGCGCAAACTTGTAGATGTAGCGGTAGACACCCAGGGCATTGAACTGCATAGTGCCTCCCTCCTGGTTGAGAAACAGTCCTACCTCCAACGCTTCGTTCGCCTCGGCATACCCTCGTGAATAATCGTTTATACCATAGCAAGGGTTCCCAACGCCCACTGATAGGTATATCTGCTGTTGGCTGCGCACCTGGTGAACAAGCTCGTCCAGCCATGCCACAATTTGATGAAGGGGAAGGTTTTCGCCGACTCGCAGGAGGCTGACAAGCGTAGTATCCCGCTCACCTGCGAGCGAGCCCGGATACTTTAATTGGATACGCTGTCCCAACTGGTTGCCGATACTTCTGTAGAGAGCAACTCGCTCTGTTTCTGACATAATCTTCTCGCGCCCGTGCGCCGCCCCCACCTGTGATATCTCCATCTGCACAACAACATGGAGCTGGGTCAGATCACAGCCGAGGAAAGATGCCCGCCGGTACAACGACTCCTCCATCCCGCCTTTGTTGGAAAAGAGATCGTCAAAGAGAGACCTGACGAGGTTCTTTTGCGTGAGAATATCGGCCTCAACATGTTGGAGATGCTTGATCGCCAGGGCTGCCTGGCTCGCAATGGTGACGAGCATCAACTGCTCTTCGTCGCTCCATGACTGGACTTTACTTGAGTAACAGCTCATCAAGCCAACGTATTCAGTACCAACGATGAGGGGAAGTGGAAGGAGCGTCTCATACTGGACATTTTTCAGCGGGCTGAGCGCGTCACGCTCGCGGGCGGTCAACATTGGCAATTGACCCATCGTCATAGCGTCGCGCAAACGCTCCCAGACGACCATGTCAACTTCAACGGGCTCTATAACTACCCGCTGATCGTTCAGATCAGGCGCGCATGCATGTACCGTCAGGTTCCCTCGCGATTGATCCATGAGCAGAATCACACACAGGTCCATGTTCATCGCCTGCTTTGCTACAGTCGCCAGCGAACTGAGCGTATCATCAAGCGAAAGAGGCCGTGCAAGCACCTTGACGAGGTGACGAAGCATATCACTCAAGTTGAGCGTTGAAGCAGCAGCGGGCTCATGGGTAGCCTCAATAAAGGTTTCACCCTGTTGATAGCTAGACTCTAGCATGGTTCGCGATCCAGCATGTTCTTTACAGACCTGGTCGAGGGTCAATACCTGAATACTCATTTCATACCCCCTATCACTATAACATATTTTATGCACCCTGTCTATCATTATAATAACACTGAACGCGTATATTTAGTATAATGTCTTCTATTTTTATGTCATAAGACATGGTATAAGACAGAAAGGGGCTTATACCAGCCTGGGATTGCGCTCACGTCATTCACGGCTGTTCTTAATCGATGGCGTCTTACTAGATCGCTTCCCGGGAGAGCTATAAGCAGTATACCGAGCGCCCTATCTCAACCAGAGAGGATACATGCTTCCCCTCATATATCCTGAGTACATCATACCATATTTGCTCTACAGGCGCCTCACCGGAAGGAAACAAGGAGATGATACGAAGCTCCCCAGTCTATACTCCTGACAGGTGGTGTGACATCGCTCAAGTCTCTTGCCGCTGGGGGTCAAACCAGTGGTGGTCTGTCCATGCTGAATTGATGAGGAAAATGGAAATGTAGTGGAAGCCTGTCTGGGGGACAGGTGTAAACCCTTGCGGTCGCCAGGTCTGGGGGGGTCAAACAACTAGAGGACTACAGGGTGATTTTCTCCCATCTCCCATAGTCCACTAAATTGGGTTGGGGCTAGAGATGATGTCTTCGGCATGCTGGACGCCCCTTTGCAACGTCCAGCATGCGTTCATTCAAAATCGAGGAGTGTTGTACGTGAGCTACAAACCATTCGCCCTGTCCCTGCTGAACGGAGCACCGCGAGAAGCTTCCTCCCAACTGGTAACCTGGCGTCTCGGTGGGATTGCGGTCACGCGCATTGCCTTCGGCTGCGTCTGGGCTATCGATGCTTGGTTCAAGTGGCAACCGGGTTTCGCGGATAACTTCACAAGCTATTTAACAAAAGCGCTGGATGGTCAACCACCTGCTATTGCAATCTGGATCAACTTCTGGATTCATGTGCTCAGTGTAAACCCGCACCTCTTCGCCTTCCTTGTCGCCATGGGAGAAACTGCTATTGCATTGGGATTACTTTTTGGGGCATTAAGTAAGCTGACATGCCTGGTCGGTATTCTGCTCTCGCTCAGCATCTGGTCTACTGCCCATGGTTTTGGTGGGCCATATGGGCCGGGTTCAACTGATATCGGGGTCTGGATCATCTATGTGCTGGTCTTTATAGGCCTGTTCCTGGGCAACGCCGGGCTCACTTTTGGAGTTGACCGGTACCTGGCAAGTGCCTCGGGGAAAACGATCAAAGGGCAACGCCTCTCACGCATGTGAGTACCGGCCAGGTAGAACTCCTACCCAACCTACTTTACAGCATATTGAGTACAGTGAAAATGCAGGAGGTACTTATGAATTCGCTATCACGTACCGCTATCAGATCGGTTGCGTGGGTGGCGGCGGGGATGATTATTATCGTGGTTTTTCACATCGGGGGAACAATCGCACATGTTGTAGGTCAGTTTTCTCCGCTTACCGGGGCCTTTATTGGCGGCAGTCTTGCACTATTCAGCGCCGCTATCCCCATGAGTAAACGAGAGGGAACCGAGCCGTGGACAGGTTTTGAGCGATTATCCTGGCTATTGATTGGTGTTGGCGTCATCATGTGGGGCATTGGTGAAACGTTCTGGCGCTATTACATATCCATTGGTCAGACGCCGTTCCCGTCGCTAGCGGATATCGGCTATTTTTCCTTTCCGCTCCTGGCTTTCACCGCATTACTGCTCTTGCCGTCTCCCAACATAAAAAGCAAGCGCTTCATCCTGCTGATGGACAGCCTTATCTCGATGGGGTCAATTTTTGCAATTGCCTGGTACCTGCTGCTCGGTTCTCTGGCACAGGCTCCCGGCGAGGCAAATCTTGCCAAATTCCTGGGCATCTACTACCCCGTCAGCGATATTGCTCTGCTCAGTTGCGTGGTCTTCCTATTGCTGCGCGGTCAGGGTAGCATCTACAAGGTTCGTGCCCGTCGCATCAGCTTGCTGGTGGTCGGCCTCGGCCTGTGCTTTTTCGTGACCTCCGATTTTATCTTCAATATCCAACAGAATGCGGGTACCTACGTCGAAGCGACCTGGATTGATCTGGGCTGGCCTCTAGGCACGATGATCATTGGCGTGGCGGCCGCGCTGAGGCGCTTTCTCCCATCGACGCCTCAACCTCTGTCGAGGCAACAACAGGAGAATCGCCCCGCAGAGAGTGCCTTGAATCCATTGACGTTCGTTCCATACTGCCTGTTAGTATTGCTTTTCGTAGCATTGGCATTCGACATACTCTCTACAGACGCCGGACAAGTAGCCGTCAGACCGATCTTACTCTTCGCTACTTTTGCCGTGGTAAGTCTGGTGATTGTACGCCAGATTGTTATCATCCGCGAGAATATCCTTCTGACAGAACAACAGGCCGAGGCGCTCGAAGACCTGGAGATGGCGAACCGGCGGGTGGAAGAACAAGCCCGCCAGATTTCGGAGCATAACATCGAACTGGAACGAGGTATCGCGCACCTTGTTGACGTGCAGGCCAGCCTGGCAAACGGGAATTTACGCGCACGTGCCCACCTTACAAAAGGCGTCTTGATTTCCCTGGCCGGTAGCTTGAACATCATGGCAGAGCGTTTGATGCGATTGGGAGAAGCAACTGCATATGCGAGGCGTCTTACGAAAGCGTTGAACGACGTGAGCGGAATATTTGAACACGCGGCAGCAACAGGTTCACGCATTACCATCCCTGAATCCTGTGCTGATCTCGTTGAGATTCACCGCCTGCTCGTTGCCCTGGGAATGAAAAGGATGTATCCGGCGCCGCCAATCACTGGCCAGCCCAAAACCTCGACTTCCGCTACGAACCGCCCGTCGATACACCCGGTCACGCCCATACCATCGCCGGTATCTCCACTTCCATCCCATCGACCTTTCGTGACAGAACCATTGGTGCATGGCTCCAGGCAAACCGATCCACTACGGCATTCAGAGCTACAACCCATCGGGCAAAAATCCCCACGAACAGCGCTAGGCGCACAGCAGTCATCGATATCGCCAGCACTGCGCATAGCACCTCTCAGCGACAAAGAACACTCTTGAGTAACATGAGCCATCCCGAATTTTTGCAAAAATTCGGGATGGCTCATGTTACTCAGCTTCTTCACGCTCCACGATAGAGTACCACTATCACACTCAAGTTGTCGGCGCCCCCGTGATTGAGTGCCGTCTGCACCAGCATAGTGCTTATTTGCATTGGATGAGGTTCGGAAGAACAAATGATCTTCTGTATCTCGGCATCACGCACCATTTCCCATAGGCCATCAGAACACAGCAGCAAGATATCACCGGTGCACAACTGGACAACAAACGAGTCTACCTCCACCGACGCATGTCTGCCCAGGTAGCGCTCAAGCACTTTGTGGTATGGATGTGTGTGGATGTCTTCAGATGTGATCGCACCTTCTCTTAAGAGCCTGGCAGTAGGGGAATGATCTTGCGTAATTTGTGAAAGGCCCTGGTTCCTCCGGTAGAGATAGGTACGGCTGTTACCGGCATTTGCAACATAGGCAGTCGGACCGACGACGAGGGCAACAGTCATTGTCGTGCCCATCTTGCAGTTCTTCTCTGACATCTCACGGTTACGGCTATAGACAGCAAGGTTGGCGCTATACACCCCCTCTTGCAACAGGTCGGCAAAGTTGACTCTTGCATTGCTCAGCAGCGCCGGCACCATCACAGCACTCAACGCCTGGATAGCCAATCGGCTCGCTTCTTGGCCTAAACCAGAGTTTCTCATACCATCCGCAACGACAAACAGGCCAACCTGCTGTAGGCCCGACAAGGTGGTATGAGTTCCGCGAATCTCGAAGAGCGCATCTTCGTTTGGAGCGTCTTTCCGCTGGAAGCCAGGGTGCAATCCGACTCCCACTTCCAGACCCGATGGCTCTCTTTGTTGTGATAGTTCTATCTCAGGAAACTCATCCGGCGTATCGCTATCCCCCTCATCCCCCTTATCTCCCTCATCCGCCTCGTCCGGTCGAGGTACGAGCCGTAACCGTCCACGGGCCAGAGCCGGAGACGAATGCACTGAAACAGCAGCTGCTTCGGGCACCCTGTCTGGGGGGCAGGTATCCGCCTGGGCCGCGCGTTGAATTTGTTGCACAGCTACCGCCTCTGGCGAGGTGGCTGGTCGAGGCCATGTTCGTGCTTCTACAGGTGCTCCAGGAGGCGGAGCAGGTGCGTTAGTGGATGTCCTGCCTTCCCGCACCGTTTGCGAAACACTATAGTCCAGTCTTCCTTTCATCTCCGCTGAGACGCGGTCTAGCTGACTCCTTTCAGTCGAGCTGACTGGAGGTAGAAACGCATGGTCGTTGCTCGGCTGCGTAAGAGGTAAAGCCAGCGGCATTGCAGAGATGCTTTCAATTCTCGAAGAGGCTACTGCCACCTGCTGCATTTCATCCGCTGCCATCTGTTCTGCTAACAGCTCCGCCTCTTGTAACTCTGTCAAAAAGTGTTGCCGCTCACGGAAGGCATACCACCAGTACTGCACCATTTTTATTAAGGCCACAACAAGCATTCCCCAGAGGAACAGTAGCATTACTGAGAGGCATATCAAACCCACCAGAGGCAGCAGGATGACAACGCCCTGTCCCTGCCACAGGTGGGATACCGTAGGCACGACCTGAAACAAAAGGCGCCATGCCCACGGCGGAAACCCACCAGGCAGCCAGTAGAGCAATGCGGCGCAGACAATGAGACCAATGCCCGCGGCGAGCCTGAGGGACCAGTAATTGGTGTATGCTGCTCTGACTTTTTCTAGCATAGCAATCACCTATATCTATATGCCGCTATTCGCCACTGTTTCGAGAAAAGATGCCACATGAATCACCGTATTATTCTCTAGTACCACACGCACCCCCCCTTGTCCAGAAACCAGGGTCATATCCGAGACAACTATCATCCAGTGGGCTGGCTCAGGTTGATCGCTTTGCCAGGCACTGGCAAAAAGAGTTGCACCGATAGCACGAAAATGGAGCGTGTATGTCTTCCCGCTCAAGGCTGTGAAGCGAAGAGCCCCCAATCTGGTAGTTACTCCGTTCACGCGTTTGAGCACAATCAGGTCGGTGCCATCAATCAGCGCCTTATACCAATTATTAACATCCTTCCAGCGCAGCACTACACCAAAATTGGCATTCAGCCTGAAGAGATTCATCGATCCACTCACTACGAGATTTACATTCTCGCTTGCTGGCCCGAGCAGCGCGTTATAAATTTGCTCTCCCTGACCCTGATTACCCCGATTGTTCGCGATCTGACCCCACGTGTGATTAGAACCGGCAATCGAGAATGCTGTCAGTTTATTGGCATCTCCTTCCCAGCTTTGTCCATCCGAAGCCGCTCCCCACAGTGCTTGATCCGCACGCTGGAAGGTATCCTGCGCCAGGATGGTTGCTTGCAGCATCTGGGCAGCTTGCGTCGCTGTAGCCGGCAGAACTATCGCTGTTGCAGATGCTTTCGGCATCTTCGGCACAATACCGGTTGCGCGAGAAGACGTGTTTTTACCTGGCGTCGAAGTGAGTGCCCGCTCTATTGCCTGGGAGTAGAAAGATGCAAGCAGACCGCCAATAATGAGTATTCCCAGCAGGGTGATACCTATGAAACGAGTAATCATGATTTACCCTCGTACTTGTACCAGACCACTTTGGATGGTCTCGTATCCGGTATCATCTGAACGGGCGAATGACCAACCCTGTACGCCGTTACCTCAAACGCAGCCAGGGTCTGTATGTAATCGTGAATCCAGTTGACTCCCTCTCGCATCTCTCCCCTCGTTGGATCAATGTGACCTGCATATGCATTGGATGCATTCTCAATCATGCTATTGATCAGTACAAGGGTCGAGGGCTGGAGCAACTGCTCATCGGTCAT
>WNGE01022406.1_pt1 | contig 14319 bp, 12 predicted proteins | sample 5400651 | NCBI WGS metagenome assembly WNGE01 (sample SAMN13153370, study PRJNA577476) | soil metagenome | isolation source: 60 cm soil or saprolite under grassland replicate 2 | place: USA:California | collected 2016-06-15 | reverse complement strand
GTCCATCGCGACGACGACCAGAGCGGGGCGCTTCAAATCACAGCGACGCGCCCGCCGGGTTCTGCGGGCATTTCCGGCCAGGGCGCAGTTGTGACTCTGACGTTCATGGCCAAGGCGAGCGGTCAGTCAACTTTGACAATTTCAAAAGGTGGCGCGAAGGATCCAAACATGCAGTCGCTGCCGGTATCGGGGGCGGTGGCGACGGTAACGGTCCAGTAAGTTTTCACAATCGAAGAAGCGCGAACCGCCTCGATTGAGTCGCCAAAAGGCCGGTGATTGCCGCGGCAGCGTGAGTTGTGGACAGAAGTGGATTCTCTCAAGATTCAAGCCTGAGACGACAAAAGCCGATTATTAATTCGTAGCTCTATGAAGTGCCTGGCTCAAAACCCAAAAAATTCTCCCGCCGCATCCAAAGGAAATGGTGGTGTTAGAACTGTGAATCAAGCGCAACACAATCAGTCCAGGGGATTCACGCTCATCGAGTTGATCGTGGCAACGGCAATTCTGGTCGTTCTGACCGGCCTCGCCGTTCCCTTGGCACGAGTCACGATCAAACGGGAGAAAGAGCACGAACTGCGCCACGATTTATGGGAAATGCGCGATGCCATCGACCGTTACAAAGACGCCGCCGATCGCGGCGCTTTCCAGATCAAAGTGGGCACAGAAGGGTATCCACCCGACCTGCAAACGCTCGTTGATGGTGTGGACGTTGGCGGCAAGAAGGTGCGCTTTCTGCGCCGCATTCCAAACGATCCTATGACCAACAGCACGGACTGGGGTCTTCGTTCCATGCAGGATGACCCCGCCTCCGACTCCTGGGGCGGGCAGAACGTATTCGATGTGTTCACGAAGTCAGATGGCACGGGGCTGGATGGAACCAAGTACAAGGATTGGTAATGGCAACACGCCACCAAACGCGAAGCCGGGGCTTCACCCTGATTGAAATGCTGATCGTGATCAGCCTGGTAATGATCCTTGTGGCCATTGCAGTCCCGAACTACCAGCGCTCCATCATGCGCGCGAAGGAGTCTGTGCTGAAGCAGGATTTGTTCCAATTGCGCTCCCTGATCTCGCAATACACGCTGGATAAGCAGAAAGCTCCGCAAGCGCTCGATGACCTGATCACCGCCGGATACCTCAAGCAGATTCCGATTGATCCCATGACAAACGCGAGAGATACGTGGACGGTAGATCAGGAAGACACGCTGCTGTCGGTGGATCAGCAGGAACCCGGTATAAGTGACGTGCACAGCGGATCGAGCGCGATCTCTAGTGATGGGACCGCGTACTCAACCTGGTAGAGCGGGGTTTTATCCTGATTAGGTGCGGAAAACACCGACTCAGGGAAATTGGGAAGGCCAGAAGTTTACTCGTTGCCCCTAAGCCTTCACCTTGTCATTCCGAACCGGCTTCAGCCGTGAGGAATCTGCTTTTTAGAGTTTCCCCGCATTTGTCAGAAGCAAGTAAGATGAAATCGGCTTTCGAATTTTTGGCGCTTTGTTCCTGCGGCCTTTTCGCAGGCGCCGCTCTCTACATAAATCTTGTCGAACACCCTGCCAGGATGTCATGCGACGTTGCTGTTGCCCTGACCGAATTCCGGCCGAGTTACAAGCGCGCAACCGTTATGCAGGCATCTTTGGCCGCTGTTTCTTTCGCCACAGGAATTGCAACATGGTTGGAGGGAGCAAGCTTGAATTGGCTCATCGGGTCTCTGCTGATCGGCGCGGTCATACCGTTTACGCTGATTGTCATTTTGCCGACAAATCGCAGGTTGCTCGACAGCACACTTGACTTGAATTCGGATGTCCCCTTGCAACTCCTGCGGCATTGGGGACTCCTGCATGCAGTACGTACTGTGCTCAGTCTTTGCGCTTTCCTGCTGTTCTTGTTTGCTCTGGGTAGTGTGTCTTAATTTAATGAGCCATGAAGGGCACGAAGGTACGCGAAAGGTTGAATCCTAAACGGCTTCCTTCGTTCTCCTTCGTGTCCTTTGTGGTTAAGTCGCGACGTACCTCGCCCTGAGATAGCTGGCAAATTCCCATCATCAATGCATTGCGCCTGTCCTGCCGAAAGCACTACCATCTAAGCGTGCCAGTCGAAACAGAAATCACGCCGACAACCTACACTCCCATTCGCGCTCCCCGCGGCACAACGCTCTCCTGCAAAGGCTGGCATCAGGAAGCTGCTATGCGCATGCTGATGAACAATCTCGACGAAGAAGTCGGCGAGCGCCCGAAAGACTTGGTTGTATATGGCGGGACGGGCCGCGCGGCGCGCAGTTGGGAGGCGTATCACGCCATCGTCAACTCACTTAAGAATCTTGAAAACGATGAAACGCTTCTGGTGCAGTCGGGCAAGCCGGTCGGCATTTTCAAGACACACGATTACGCGCCGCGCGTGCTGATCGCCAATTCAAACCTCGTCGGCCATTGGTCGAATTGGAAGAAGTTCAACGAACTCGAGCGCGCCGGATTAATGATGTACGGACAAATGACGGCTGGTTCCTGGATTTACATCGGCTCGCAGGGAATTGTGCAGGGGACGTTTGAGACCTTTTCTGCGGCGGGCGAGGAGCATTTTGGCGGCGATCTCGCAGGCAAGCTGATCATCAGCGGCGGCATGGGCGGAATGGGCGGCGCTCAACCACTGGCGGCGACCATGGCAGGCGCGGCTTTTCTCGGAATTGATGTTGATCCCGAGCGCATCAAGAAGCGACTGAAGACGGGCTACTGCGATTTCATGGTCACCACGCTCGACGAGGCGCTGCGCATCCTGAAGAACGCAGTGCGCAAGAAGGAGAATATCTCTGTCGGCCTGGTGGGAAATTGCGCCGACATTGTTCCAGAACTCGCAGAGCGCGGGGTCGTCCCCGACATTTTGACCGACCAGACCTCTGCGCACGACCCGCTGAATGGGTACGTGCCGAATGGAATAACGCTGGAACAGGCGCTTGAATTACGCAAGCGTGACCCGAAAGCTTACGAAGAACGATCTCTCGATGCGATCGCGCGGCATGTAGAAGGCATGCTGCAACTGCAGAAAATGGGTGCGGTCACATTTGATTACGGAAATAACATTCGGACATTTGCCTTTCAGCACGGCGTAAAGAATGCCTACGATTTTCCTGGATTTGTCCCCGCTTACATCCGGCCACTGTTCTGCGAAGGGCGCGGGCCGTTTCGCTGGGTCGCGCTTTCGGGCGAGCCGTCGGACATCGCTGTGACCGACGACCTCGTCTTAGAGTTATTTCCGGATAATCGCATACTGCGCCGCTGGATTGATCTGGCGCGCAAGCGAATCAAATTTCAGGGACTGCCTGCGCGCATCTGCTGGCTCGGATACGGCGAGCGCGCGCAATTCGGGCTTGCGATGAACGAATTAGTAAAAAAAGGCAAGCTCAAGGCGCCGATCGTGATGGGCCGCGATCATCTCGACTGCGGCTCAGTGGCTTCTCCCTTTCGCGAAACCGAAAACATGAAAGACGGCAGCGATGCCGTGGCCGACTGGCCGCTGCTTAATGCCCTGCTGAACACCGCCGCTGGTGCGTCCTGGGTTTCGATACATAACGGCGGCGGCGTAGGCATTGGCTATTCGCTGCACGCCGGGCAAGTGACGGTCGCCGACGGAACCGAAGCCATGGCCAAGCGTATCGAGCGCGTGCTCACGGCTGATCCGGGAATGGGGATCGTTCGGCATGCGGATGCGGGATATGAGGAAGCGAAGGAGTTCGCGAGAGAAAATGGCGTGAGGATTCCGATGGAAAAGTAAGTGTGAGCTACCCACCGATCAGGCACGCTGCTGAGAAAGAAATGGTGTCATCCGTGCATTCGTTTAATCTTTACCATTCCGTACCGTGACCCTTTGTCATTCCGAACCGGCTTTAGCCGTGAGGAATCTGCTTTTCGTCTGTCGTACCGAGCCGGCGTCAGATTCCGGTCATTCCGAAACGGAAGAGCCACCTTGCCACGAAAAAGCAGATTCCTCACAGTTCTCGCCTTCGGCTCCGAACAGCTCGGAATGACAATGCTCTATTCTCCGGGACCTACAGCCGCTGCTAAACTATCCACCCGGTGACCGTTCAATCAGCCAAACCGCAATATTCTCCCTTGCTCCTGCTAAACATTCGCCAGCTCGTTACCCTCCGTTCTCCATCCCGCAAACCTGGACCGCGGCGAGGGCCGGAACTCAACGATCTCGGCATTATTAAAGACGGCGCTGTGCTGTGTGTAGGCGGAAAGATTGTTTCCGTTTCCAAAGCCAAAGACGCCCTGTCTGATCCCTGGATCAAGAAGAACCGGAAGAAAATTATCGAGATCGATTGTGGCGGCCAGGTGGTCTTGCCGGGTTTTGTGGATTCGCACACGCACCCGGTTTTTGTGAACCCGCGACTTGTGGATTTTGAAAAGCGCATCGCGGGCGCGACTTATGAGCAAATCGCTGAAGCGGGCGGCGGAATTCGCTCCAGCGTTGATGCGGTGCGAAAGGCATCGCGAAATGAATTAGCCGATAGAGTCTTATCCAGCCTGCGCGAGATGGCTGCTCAGGGTACGACGACCGTCGAAGCCAAATCAGGTTACGGCCTCACGCTGGAAGCGGAACTGAAATCGCTCGAGGCAATTCGTGACGCCGCTGCGTATTGGCCGGGGACAGTTGTCTCAACGCTGCTTGCCGCCCATGTTGTCCCCATGGAGTTTGAGGGACGCCCGCAAAAGTACGTCGAACTCGTCTGCAACGAAATGATTCCCCGCGCCGCGAAGCGAAGACTGGCACAGTTTGTGGATGTATTTACAGAACGAAGCGCCTTCAGCCCTGAGGAAACAGAGGCCATTTTCGATGCCGCTGCGAAGCACGGGCTGGGGATGCGCGCCCATGTATGCCAACTGAGCCATACTCCGCTACGCCCGCTGCTGCGGTTCAACGTGAGCTCACTGGATCATCTCGACTACGTTAGTGATGACGACATCTCGCAGCTAACTAAGCACGACACGGTGGCTACTCTAGTCCCCGGCGCCAACTATTTCCTCGGCCTGCAAAACTTCCCGCCCGCGCGAAAGCTGATCAACTCCGGCGTTGCCGTTGCCCTGGCAACAGATTTCAACCCAGGCTCCTCGCCTACGCCGAGCATTCCGTTCGTTCTATCTCTGGCATGCACGCATATGAAGATGTCGCCGGCCGAAGCGATCGCGGCAGCGACAATCAATGGCGCGTGTGCGCTACGATTACAGCATCGCAAAGGTTCAATTGAGGCGGGGAAAGACGCCGATCTCTCGGTTTTTGATGTCTGCGACTATCGCGAGATCCCATATTGGTTCGCCTCGAATCGTTGCGCATTCGTGGTTATGAATGGGACGAACAGCACAGCGGGTTGAAAGGTTCTGCCCACAGCTAGATCTAACGCTGAAGACCGACACCGGCTCCGATCACCTGATTGAGCGATTTCCGTTGCGTTGCTATAATCGGGCCTGTTCCACGCGCTCTCAGTGCCCTGACTGCCCTGGTTGGGGCAACCTCCGCTCTAGCATGTGCGTGTCGCACGGCGTTTCGGACCAGAGTGCAAAAGCGTGGCCAGGTAGCTCAGGTGGTAGAGCGCAGCCCTGAAAAGGCTGGCGTCGGCGGTTCAACTCCGTCCCTGGCCACCATTCTAATAGCCCTTGTTCTAAATCACATAAATCGGTCCATGTAATTTTGTCTTGTTTTTGATTTGCCGCCATTGTATGCTCAGGCCGTGATTGAGGTCATCGTCTACAGGCGACACAGTGCAGAATGCCCTCACAAAACCTCTAAAGACCAGAAACGATCCTGCGATTGCAAGGTCTGGGTATCTTGGAACAAGAACGGCACGCAGGTTCAAAAATCAGCGAAAACCCGCTCATGGAATCTCGCCGCTGAATACGCCCACCAGCTTGAAACCCAATTCAATGACGCGGAATTAGGCCGAGCGCCTGCGCCAGGGGCCGCCAAGACAGTCAAGGACGCCATCGATCTGTTTCTTGATGCCAAGCGCAGCGAAGGCTTGTCTCCCGATACGGTTTATCGTCATGAACAGATCACGAAACTGCTGCTCGATTTCTGCAACCGCGAAGGAATTTTGTTTATCAAGGATTTGACTCTCGCTCATCTGACAACGTGGCAGGCCCAATGGACGCTGAAGGCTCCACAGGCACGGCGCTCGCGGCAGGAGAAAGTCAGAAATTTTTTGAAATATTGCCTAGCTTCAGGGATGATCCTGACGAATCCCGCTGTGAACTGGAAAAGCGTCAAGGTCAAATTCAGCGACCAGAACATCCGTGCCCTTGAGCCACAGGAATACGAGAAAATTTTATCGAGTATCGACGAAACGAAAATGACGGACGTGAACAAAGCGCGGATCAGGACACTGATGCAATTGCAACGATGGTCTGGATTGTCTCTCGTCGATGCTGTCTGTTTGTCGAAGGATGAATTGCGACGGGAAGGCAAAACATTCCGCGTCGTCACGGATCGGCAGAAGACGGGAATGTTCATCAACAACATCATTCCGACTTGGCTGGGCGAAGAACTTTTGAAAATCAAGAACGGCAATCCCAAATTCTTCTTTTGGAGCGGTACTACGACAGCTGAAGACGCCCCTTCATATTTTCAGAAACTTTATCGCAAAGTGTTCAGAGCAGCGGGCATTGAAGAATCGAGCCACGCGTTTCGTCACACGTTCGCAATTGAACTGCTGAAGTCAGGCGTCGATGTCCGAAGCGTCAGCAAGGCGTTGGGCCACTCTTCCGTAGCGATCACAGAGCGTTTCTATAGCCGCTGGTGTAAAGGTCAGCAGAACATGCTTGACGATGTTTTAACTCGTGCTTGGAAATAGCGACGGCGAAGGCGTCCCGATGGAAGAGGTAGCCTGCATGCTTGGCAATTCTCTGAGGGTCTGTGAGAAACATTACGCAAAATCGGTGCAATCGAGACTTGGACTCGCTTGTAGTGGGAACGTGGAAAGAATAGGCATTGTTCTCAGCAAGCCCAACCACACAAAATCACTGAAAAATCAGTGGCGGGCTACTTATGCGCCGGGTTACTTGGCTGCGGGATCGCTATTTACACGGCTGGCGGAGAGGGAGGGATTCTATTACCGCCGTTACTGCGAACTGCCGATGAAACCCACACTTCGCTGATAATAGCCTGTGTTGGAGCGGGTTACAAGCGAATCGCAACTTCCGTTCCAGTTTCTGTAGTTTCCCTAGAAGACCCCGTTTCCCACCAAAACGGTATCACAGGTATCAGTTAAAATGCTTGTCCTTTTGCTAGACGGGATTTGATTTCCTCGGGTGTCGCAGTCGGAGCGGCGCAATGCCCCGGCAAAGAGCGGCAAGAAACGTTCGTCGATGAGCCCGGTGCAAAAAGCGCGGATAGTGATGGCAGGTAGTGCCGATTGTGTCGGAAGTAGCTTTTCGGCAGACGCAATTGTAAGCAAAAATGCTGTTTAGAAGCATCGGCACGGTTCGTGCCGAAATGAAACCGTTTGGGACCAACTGTAGCCAGACTACGAATGGCAAGCCCTTTTCCATGCCGTGCGTTGCAAGTACAGTTGAGGCTTAAGTGCCACCGCAAAGCGACTGCTTCTGCGCTGTCACCACTGCGTCGGGATAGTTCGAAGACGGGCCGTTCAGTAGTGCGCTCTGTGGCTTGGCCAAAAGACTTCTATCAAAAAATGCTCCGATGTAATTCCGCACAGCGGCGATGGTCTTCTCCTGGCCCATCATGCCTGTCCGGACGGCCAGTTCCGGCACACTCCTTAACAGCCAAGCGGCATCGGACGGCGTGAGGTGGTCCGCACCCTTGAGATTGACGGCAACCCGAGGACCGCGCAGTTTGCTCCACAATTTGCACTCCTCCTCGCTCCATTGCTCGCGCCCCGCGGCCAGAACCAAGACCGGTTTGTCTGTTCCAGCGGCGGATGCATCCGACAGCACTGGGTCGATAAGGACGGCTGCGCTCAAGCGAGCCTCGTGCTCAAGGCTTGAAATGCTGGCCTCACCTCCAAGGGAGTGGCCCATGATACCGACGTGGGAATCGAGTCTCCCTGCGAACGGGCTTTCGCTGCTGCTGTTCAGACGTTGCAATTCATCCAAGACAAAACTCAAATCCGCCAGGCGGACCGTACGCGCAAACTTCAAAGATTCGTCGTCAACTCGCATCGTATTGACGGAGAGATAGCTGCCGAAAACGGATTTGACCAAGCGTCCGTCGGGAAACTCGACAGCCGTAGTTTCATAGGTGTGCGCCACCGAAACGACCACGTAGCCACGACTGGCGAGATCCTCGCAAACAAACGTGGTGTCCGTAAACGTACCTGTATACCCGTGGGTGAACACGACGACGGGATGGCGTCCGCCTGTAACTGGGGCGTTGGCGCAGCTATTTGTTTTCACGGCAGGCAGCGGGATTCCCGAGATCTGGGAAAAGTAAGCCCAGACCTTTGGTGACGCGTACTCAGCCAGCTTGCAGTCCTGCCCAGGAGGAGCCGGATACCAGAAGCGAATCATCAGCTCTCTCTTTTTGCCATCCGCGCCGTAAGGATTGTCCCGCCCCTGATCAACGATCCGCATCGACATAGTCCCTACCGGGTTTGTCCCACTGGGCGTAGGCACAGTGGCTGTCCAGATGTGCCTGGAAACCGCAAGCATTACGGCCACCAGACCGAGGCATAATACGACACTCGTTGCCGTGACCACCGCCCTGTTGTATCTCGGAACAACGTGCGTGATGCTCACCCCCTTCTTCGTAGCCTTGCCGATATTCGCCGAGCCGCTACGTACCGGTGCCGGTGAGCTTCACTTTCTGGGGGCTGCATGCGTCACCGTCGCGCATGTTCAGGACCGCCGTCTTCGTTCCGGTGGCCGTGGGCGTAAACGTTACGCTGACCATGCAACTGCTTCCAGGCGGCAAGTCAGTTCCGCAAGTATTTTTGGAGATAGCGAACTCGGCAGCGTTGCTGCCTGTGATAGAGGCACCGGTAATTGGGATGTCTATATCCACGGTGGAAAGGCTTTTGTTGGTCAGAGTTGCGGTCTGCGGGCTGCTCGTCGTGCCGATTGGTTCGCTTCCGAAGCTCAGGCTCGGCGGCAAGAAAGTGACGATCGTGGCGCAGGCTGCAAGGCTTGCTACTGTGGGACTCAAAAAACCATCAGTGGATGGACGTATGGTCACCGCTCCGTTGACGGGGCCAAAAATGTTTGACGGCATGAAGGCAACCCCCAAGTTGCACGTGCCTCCGGCCGGTACTGGGCTGGCGCAACCGTTGCTACTCAAGTTGTAGTACCCGCTCGTAGAGAGAGAAAGGGTCTCGTCTGTGTTGTGGTTATTTGTTAAGGTGACGGTTTGGGCGCTGCTCGTGCCCAAAACTACGGGCCCGTAGTTGAGAGTGGCAGGAGTGGCCGTCACCGGCGGCACGCCGACACCGGACAACCTGATTGCCTGTGGGCTGGTGCCGTCACTATCGAAGAGGGTTATAGCCCCTGGATAGCTGATGGTCGCGAAATTCGAGATGGGCTTAAAAGCGACGCTGACCGTGCAAGTACCACTCGGCGGAATCATCTTTCCGACGCAACTGTTTGTCGCTACATAGCCGCCGGAAGCTGTCACACTCGTGACGGTCAAGGTAGTGGTAGTACTCGTATTTTTCACGGTTACTGTCTTCGTAGCACTCTTAATTCCCGCCTGCTGGTTGCCGAACGCCAAGCTGCCAGGCGTAAACGCCACGTGGGACTTAACGGACCCAGAACCGCTGCCCGACAAGCCCACCGGTTGCGTGCCCGGAAAAGCATCGGAAGAAACCGATATAGCTCCTGGGGCGAATGCCGCCACCGTGGGATGGAACCTCACATGAATAGTGCAACTAGCACCTGCTCCCAGCGAAGCAGGACAATTGTTCATCTGAGAATAATCGCCGCTGCTGGAAATGCTGTTGATTGTTGTACTTGTGCTCTGGTTGTTGGTCAAGGTCAAAGTCTTTGCGGCGGTGGTTGTTCCCACCGGGACAGTTCCGAAGAACAGGGCGTTGGGAGAGAACGCCACCGCCGTTATGCCCGTGCCGGAGAGATTCACTATCTGCGGGCTGTTGCTAGCGTTATCCGTAATGGTGATCGCACCCTTGACCACTCCGACTACCCTGGGAGCAAATTTCACATTGATCGAACAACTTTTCTGCGGTGCCAATGGACTCGGACAGTTGTTGGTCTGGGAATAGTAGCCGCTCCCGACAATGCTGTTTATCGTCAGATTGCCCAAACCGCTATTTTTCAACGTTATCGTCTGGGCCGTGCTGGTTATACCAGCAGGACTGACGACTTGGGATGAAAATGTCAAACTGCGAGGAGTTAGGGTGACCCTTGGCGGACAACTCGACGCGACAATGAGCGGTGCCAACACCAGGGCGAAGCTGAAAAGTCTCGTTTTCATAAAATCCGGTAGTGCGCTACTTTGACTTTCCCGCCTGACGTGGGGCAGCCATATGGCATACTGTAGTTATGCCAAAGCGATTAAGCAGAGATGCCCAGCCCTCAGACATAAATCAGGCCGCCTACCAGATGGTGCGCCGTTCCACGCAAACCGACCAAGAGCCAAATCCCCCCAAAGTCTCCCGTTCTGAAATCTCCCGCGTCATGGCTGCTATGGGGGCGCGTGGCGGCAGGATCGGCGGTAAACGCCGTCTTGAGACCATGACCGCTGCCCAACCGTATGGATAACGATCAAAAAGATAATTCCGTAGACCAGCAGGGCTCCCAAGACTCACAGGACATACAAACAAACCCGCCGACAGACGCCACTCATCGCCCCAAACTTCCAGCACGCGATCCGCAAATTCTGGAAGAAGGCAAGAAAATCGGCGATCTACAGAAGCGCGATGAATAGAACGATCCCTGCCCCAATTAAGAAGAATTGGGCTGCGTAAATCTTTATAAGCTTTCTGCGGTATGCGCAGTGGTGCGATCTTACGACACCCCACATTGTCAGAACGTGATAGCGCCTAATCGCGTCATAGGATGACAAGCAATCTGCTTTTAACCACTCGTTCTGCGAAAACCATTCAGTTTTTTGCAGCGACATGCTCACTATTGCTGCTGCGGCTGCCAAAAGCATAAGCGATGCCGCAATTACAATCAGCACCACTTGAGCATGCTGCATCTTCGTCCACAAGTCCCTCGTAGCTGCTAACACGGCAATCAAGGCACCACTAATGCAGCCAATGCCGCAGCTTTAGTGTCCATCTTTCCAATGCGGGCAACAGAATCGTTAAGCATCATTGTGCCGAATCCGTACAATTCGTCCGTAACGTCCTTGTTGTCGCCATAAGACTCTAGCCTTGTCGCAACCTCATTGTCTGTCAGATCAGCGTTTTTTCCTCTTGCCATTGCCCCTCCGCGCTTAAAATGGTTTGGTCAGCCACAGAACGCGTGAGAGCCAAGTTGTTGATGCGAAACCCCGATTCCCGTCGGGGTTTTCGTTTCTGTCCGGCACTTCCTACACTTCTACTCCTTTATTCTCGCAGACTTGTCCAGTTTTCCCTTGACATATGCTAAAGCGCTTTAGTATAATTAACAGCATCATGAATCGCTTAAACAATGAGAAACGGGCGCAAGTGATTAGCTGCCTGATCGAAGGCTGCTCCATCCGTTCCACCGTCCGCATGACAGGCGTAGCGATGAAAACCGTGATGCGCGTGCTCGTGGAAGTCGGGGAAGTCTGCGCCGACTACCAGGATCACGTATTCCGCAACCTTAGCACGCGGCGGCTCCAATTGGATGAGATGTGGGCCTGGATTTACTGCAAAGAGAAAAACCGCACAGAAGAAATTGCAAGGAAACATCCCGACTCCGGCGACGTATGGCTCTGGGTTGCTGTAGACGCAGACACAAAGTTAGTTCCCTCATGGATGCTAGGGCAGCGCGATCTTGGAACTGCAACCGCTTTCGTTTCCGATCTGGCATCACGTTTGAACAATCGCGTGCAGATCACAACTGACGGTCATAGAGCTTATGTCGAAGCAATCGAGACTGCGTTCGGCATGGAAGTGGATTTTTCGATATTGCAGAAAATCTATGGCTCAGTGTTGGAAAACGAAACCCGCTATTCTCCTGCAAAGTGCATTGGAATTGATGTGCGCCATGTCAGCGGTAGCCCTGATCCGAAGCATGTCAGCACAAGTTTTATCGAACGTCAGAACTGGACTGTGCGAACCAAGATGCGCCGCTATACTCGCCTATCGATATCAAGTCAAGATGATACCCGAAGTGGCACTATTTTTCCATGCGAAGCGCTCTGCATGTGGCCATCGGTCAATAGGGGCATTTTCACGGCCAAATCCCACAATAGGGGCATTTTCACGGCCAAATCCCACTCGCGGAACAGCATAAATCAAAATAGCGCACTACCTAAAATCCTCCTCTTGCTGTCGTCGGAACTATGTGGCTCATGGGCAGAAGATCGCTGCTCAGTTCGGCTTGTGAGCTTCTGGCCTCAGCAGGTGGGACAATAGCAGCGGCCGATTTCGCTTCTGTCGGGCTTGGTCGTTGGCGAATTTCTGCTGGCCACCCGCCGTAAAGATTCGCACCCTGGTGGCCCCAAAAGGCCACAAAAGGGCGAGAACATACTTGCTCTTCAGTTCTTGCGATTAGGTTCGGTATGGGCTTGCGTGAGTAACCGTATCAACTGCGGTATGAATGTCGGGCAATTCTCCCACCGGAGGGATGGCTAGTCAAGGCCCTCCGGTTTCTCTGCTCACATCCGAAAACAGCGGACTGACAGCACATTATAACTGTGACCTTGATTTCAGGCGACGGGCGTAAACAGCTGACGAACTGGCGGGCGGGGCAATATCGTTGGCTTCGAGTCGACTCTGACAGGAATAAAATCGCCCATTGCAACCGCCCTAATTCGTCGGAGTGGAATTTTTGACAGCCTCGAAATAGCAAAGCGTTTTACCGAGATACTCTTCATCGTCAAGTCACGGTGAGCAGCTGCGACATTATGCAAAGTTTGAGACAGGCGCGAATTCGTCTGCCTGAATACAGGGTCTCAGATCGTATCCTTCGCTCAATGAACCCGTCCTGTTCTTCGAGGTGTCTGTACTTGCGAGGAATTTTATTGGGTTTAACAACACGTGATGTGCAGGGGTTTTCGGCACAGCGGCTCGTACCTAAATCAAACCTCTCTCGTCTCGTTTCCTAAGTTGCACCATGCAGTTCGCATCCGAACTTGCGTCTCAGGACACCGCAGCACATTGACAACTTCATCCCAGGTGCCCTCGCGGGTATTTTTTCCTTCGATGGACAGCAGACGGTTACGCGCGCTTACACCCTCAGCATTGGCGGCCTGCTCATTCCGATTAACGATTCCAGCGCCTATACCGTGAACCCGGACTGCACCGGGTCCGCGTTCTTTCCTGACGTGAACGAGACCTGGAACCTGGTAAGCGTCGATGGCGGCAAGGAGATCAAAGGTATGGATGCCACGCCGGGATTCGTAGTCGCAGGCGTGCTCACAAGGCAATAAACATCGACTCGTGTCGTGTTCTCTCAATGATCGCAGTTCGTACTCTGAGAGTGCCGAAAGCCCGTTAGCGATGTTACTGCAAGCGTCTGAAAACACGAGTGGTCAAAGTGTGAAGAAACCAACCCCGGTCCGAAACCACATAGTTTCCAAACGCCAGGGCCAATGTCCGGTAAGCCGGTTACGCGGCCAAGTGACACTGAATTGATGGATTACCTCGGCTCGAACCACGTTTGACTTCGGATTCTGAACGCCCATAACATGTGAGCCAAATGGCGGAGTCCGATTCACTCATCGGAAAGACGCTCTCACACTACAGGATCCTTGAAAAGCTGGGTGGCGGGGGCATGGGTGTTGTTTATAAGGCCGAGGACACACGGCTTCACCGTTTTGTTGCTCTGAAGTTCCTGCCGGACGAAGTTGCCAGAGATAGGCAAGCATTGGTCCGCTTCCAGCGCGAAGCACAATCGGCTTCGGCTCTCAACCATCCCAACATCTGTGCCATCTACGACATCGGGGAACAAGACGGCAAGGCATTCATTGCCATGGAGTTTCTCGATGGACAGACCCTGAAGCATGTGATCGGCCGACCGCTGAGGCTGGAGCGCTTGCTGTCGCTGGCCATGGAAATTGCCGATGCTCTGGACGCCGCCCACGCCAAAGGGATCGTCCACCGCGACATCAAGCCGGCGAACATTTTTGTGACGGAGCGGGGACAATCCAAGATCCTTGATTTCGGCTTGGCTAAAGTAACGGCCGAAGAGGTTGTTGAACCCGCCGACGTGGGCGACGCGG
>WNGE01008442.1_pt1 | contig 14319 bp, 11 predicted proteins | sample 5400651 | NCBI WGS metagenome assembly WNGE01 (sample SAMN13153370, study PRJNA577476) | soil metagenome | isolation source: 60 cm soil or saprolite under grassland replicate 2 | place: USA:California | collected 2016-06-15 | reverse complement strand
AAGGCGTTATTCGAAAGCGTATGGCAAGCTGCCGTGCCCACAGAAAAAGGTTTGAACTTGATGCAAATGATGGACGCCGCGGAACAAGGTCGGTTCAAGGCCCTCTGGGCGATCGGTTACGATGTTCTGCTGACCAACGCCAACGCCGCGAGCACCAGACGCGCGCTTGAATCCATGGAGCTCGTCATCGTTCAAGATATGTTTGTGAACGAGACAGCGAGAGATTATGCTACGGTCTTTTTGCCAGCGGCTTCTGCTTTTGAAAAGGACGGTACGTTCATGAACGGCGAGCGCCGGATTCAGCGGGTGCGCAAAGTTATTGAACCGCCTGGCAGTACGAAATCGGATTGGGAGATCATTTGCGACATGGCACGCGTCATGGGGAAAGGCGATCTGTTCAACTACGATTCCGCTGAGGGGATTTGGAACGAAGTGCGCCGGGTTTGGAAAGCGGGGAGCGGCATCAGCTATGACCGAATCGATAAAGCAGGGATCCAGTGGCCCTGCCCTTCGGATGACCACCCCGGAACACAAATCCTACACGGCGACAGCTTTCCCATCGGCAAGAAGGCAGCGTTGCGACGGATTCCCTACCTGGCAAGTCTAGAGGTCGCGACTGAAGAGTTTCCCTTTCTCCTCACCACCGGACGAACCTTGTATCAGTTCAATGCTGGCACCATGACCCTGCGCACTTACAACAAAGAACTACACCCGGCAGACTTCCTGGACATGGCACCAGAGGATGCGGAACGTCTGGAGTTGCGTGATGGAGAAAAAGTCCGATTACGCAGCCGTTATGGCAATGCCAACCTGCCGGTGCGCATCAATAGCGCCGTGAAACAGGGTGAACTCTTCGCGACGTTTCATACCGCGGAGGTCATTTTGAACAACGTTACTAGCACGTACCGCGATCGCTATGTCCTGGCGCCAGAATATAAAGTAACGGCGGTCCGAATCGAGAAACTTCCATAGACTTCAGATGGCGGAACTTTTCGGCTTCGACGCTTACTCACCCAAAGAAATTGCCGAGCGAGTCGAAAACATCGGCGTTACCAAAGCCCGCCTGCCGCTTTTGACGGTGGCAACACTCGGCGTCCTGGCGGGGGGCTTCATCGGCCTGGGCGCGCTCTATTTCACCCTCATCACCAGCGACTCGAGCCTTAGTTTTGCCGCTAGCCGCTTGCTTGGCGGCCTGACGTTTTCGCTGGGGTTGATTCTGGTCGTCGTTGCAGGGGCCGAACTATTCACGGGCAACAACCTGCTGGTCATGGCGTGGGCAAGCCAGCGCATTACGACCAACGAACTGATGCGGAACTGGCTCATCGTTTATTTCGCCAATTTTTTCGGCGCGATGGGTTTGGTATTATTGGTCTTCCTGTCAGACCATTGGCAAATGGGGAACGGCGCCGTCGGCGCCAACGCCGTGAGAATTGCTGCTGCCAAAGCCGCCCTATCTTTTCCGGAGGCCTTTTTCAAAGGAATCCTGTGCAACATTTTGGTCTGCCTCGCCATCTGGCTGGCGCAGGCGGCGCGCAGCGTGGTCGATAAGATCTTTGCTGTCATTTTTCCCATATCAGCGTTCGTCGCTGCGGGCTTCGAGCACAGCATTGCTAACATGTACTTCATCCCCTTGGGGATATTGCTAAAAGATCGGATACTCGTGAGCGGCGCCGAAAATCTTTCCTGGCTCGGACTCTGGTCCAATCTCGTGCCCGTGACCTTGGGCAATATCGTGGGAGGCAGCGTTATGGTAGCGCTGGTTTATTATTTCGTTTACCGCCGCCCGACCAAGGAATGAATTACCCAGCAATCTAATGGGGTATCAGAAGACAGCGATGAGAATTTATCCCAAAGACGTCACCCCCGAATGTTTTAATCGGGGGTCCAGTTTCGGTCTCGCCTGGATTCCCGATAGATGCATTCGGGAATGACGGACTCTAAGAGGTCTGGGAATAGCTCTTTACGCGGCAAGCTGCGCGGGAATCGAGCCCGCAGTGATTGAATCCACAAATTCTTCACCGCGCCGACCTGATTCGAGCTAAACTCCGTTCGCCCTGAGACTTGTCGAAGGGCTCCACGCCGCTACCCTCTGTCCCTAGTTTTCTTTCTCACCTGTGAGGAATTGCCGCAGCTTTTTCGCATTAATGAAAATGAATTAAAACAATCAAGCTCGAAGCCGCCGAATCTACGACGAAAAATTCTCGTACTCATTGGCACAAAGGCTGCACCAAGAAAGTGTGAAAGATCGGAGGGTATGAAGATGGCCAACACCGCACGCGCTGGCAGGTATAGTTGGATGAGAGTCGTAGACGTTATGACCAGGGATCCTTTGACCGTGACGCCAACGGAGACTATCGGGCAAGCCGATGAGCTCATGAACACAAACAGGATCCGCCAGCTCCCTGTAGTACAGGAAAAGGAGCTAGTGGGCATCGTCACGGATCGGGATATCCGCTCTTTCCTCAGCGGCTCGCTCTTGGAGGGGGTCGAGGCCAGAGAGAAAGCGCTCAATACCAAGGTCCGAGAGATCATGACCACCGAGCCCATGACTCTTTCTCCCGACGACGATCTCCAGGAGGCTGTAGAGATCATGATCGATGAGAAGATCGGCGGGATTCCGGTGGTCGACGAGGCGGAGGGACTAGTGGGTATCGTGACCTACGTAGATGTTTTGCGCTGTTTCTTGAACCGATTGCAGGAAGAGTAATCGATTAGAGGAGAAAACCATGAAGAACGGTAAAGAGGACGTGGTAAGAGAGATCATGATGGGCTCCCCGGTAACGCTAAAGCCGGAGGATACGTTGGATTTGGCCAATGATGTGATCTCTTTGGGGCGGATTCGCCATATTCCGGTGGTCGAGGATGGGCGGCTGGTAGGATTGTTGAGCGAAAGAGATATGCTGGGCGCGGCGGCAACGACGATCTTCGGACTGAAGCAGAAGAGCAAGTCGGCACTGCTTAAGACCTCTTTAATCAAGGACGTGATGAAAAAGAAGGTGGTCACGGTCACGCCGGAAACGTCGATCAAGGATGCCGCTCATTTAATGAAGGAGAAAAGGATCGGTTGTGTCCCGGTCGTCAGTGCGGGTGCCCTGGTGGGTCTTGTGACCACCACCGACATCCTCAGATACGTGGAAAATTTGGGGTAATTCTCGACCAGAGAGCCAGAAATAGTCTGTTTTCAAAAACGGGTTTTACATCTTTAAGATAAGGAGACAATAATGGCTGGTTTTTTGGGGGAGAAGGAAGTTCTGACCCGAGAACGGGTCAAAGAGATTCTGCGAAAGAAAGAGTATTCCTATCTCGAAGAGAAAGTAACGCTATTGGAAGTGCGCGATGATTCATTGCTTCTCAGGATTTCTTTCTTGATCGAGTACCATATGCGAATGATCTCCATCGAAGAGAAAGATCCGATCGTCATTCCGTTCAAAGACTTTAAAGTCGAGGACTGGGGCGACGGAATCCGCAAGATTGCCGATATCGAATGAACCGGATGGAGGAGTTTTCGTGGTTATCGGCAACTTGTAAAGACACTACACTGTTTGCGGCGTATGCCCACATTGTCCTTTCGCGCAGTTTGCCTTTATGTCTGGAGCCAAGCCGTTCGATACTGGCGAACTGTCAACAGATCGAATGGGCAGTGATGCTATTTCAAACTTTCTTTTAAAAACTCAAGCAGTTCTATGTATTTTTCCGAATCCCTTATCATCGAGTCCAAAAGGTTTCTCTGCCGTGCGAAATTTCAGCCCAGTTCATCCCCGGGTTTTTAGAGGCTTTTGTTCGACTTCGCTGACGAAGATCGCTAAGCATCTCGCTTTGCTCGCCTGCTTTATGACTATCGGCGACGCTACCGGTCGGCCGGTGCTCGGCCAGCTCGGAATTTTTATTTTGGTCGTCTTGGCTGCACTGATTCACTCCGCCGGCTGCGCGGTACAGAATCGCTTCCCAGTTCGTATTCCTCCATCTAAGAGGTTGTCGTGATCGTCGAGCTGCTTCAGCCCGCCAAAATCGTTTTCGGCCTTAAGGGCGACTTCGCGCATGCTCTCGAAACGCTCGGTAAGCAATCAGCCATACCCGATTTGACGCTGCAATTGCGCAACAAAACGAACAATTATAACGAGGAGCGTTTCAGTTACATCGGCGACGGCATCGCGATCCCTCATTTGCGCGTCGACAATCTTCCGGCGCCGGAACTGATCCTGGGCCTTTCCCGAGAAGGAATAACATTCAATAACCATGTGATTAAGATCGTTCTATTCCTGGTTACGCCGGCCGAGCAACCGGCTCAACATCTGCAACTCCTACAACGGGTTTGTTCACTCTTACCGGCGATCCGCAACGAACTCCTGGCCCAGCGAGACCCCGCCCGGGTGCTCAAAGTGGTGGCGGTTGCGGAGCAACAATCAGCCCTCCCGACTTACATCAATCTTAGCCAGGAGCAGATCGCCTTTGAACTGCAAAGCGATCTCACCAATGGCCTGACAAGACAAGAGGCAGCCGCGCGTTTGGTGCGGTACGGACCCAATGTCTTAAGACAAGCGTACCGGATTCCCTGGTATATCAAACTCATCAGGAACCTCTTTAGCTTCTTTGCCCTGCTGCTCTGGATCGCAGCCTTGCTTTGTTTTATCCCGGGAGTGGACCTACCGCAGCTCGGCGTGGCGATTCTGACGGTCATCCTCATCAACGGCCTTTTCGCTTTTCTGCAAGAATACAAATCCGACCGCGCCCTGGAAATGTTGCAGCAGTTGATCGCGCAGAGGTGTCGGGTCATTCGCGACGGCAAGCTAAGCGAAATAGAATCCCGGGACCTTGTGCCCGGCGACGTGATTGTTATGGAAGAAGGCGATCTCGTGCCGGCGGATGCGCGTTTGTTAGAGGCGTTCGAAGTCGAAGTGGATAACTCGTCTCTTACCGGCGAGTCCACCCCCGCACACCGCTACAAATCCGACCAACCGGTCTTAATCCCCGGCAGATTTCTGTGGATCGAACTACCCAATGTTGTCTTCGCCGGGACTTCGTTGATTCGCGGCCGCGCTCGAGCGGTGGTCTTTGGCACCGGGATGAACTCGGAGATAGGCAAAATCGCCAACTTGACCCAGCAGATTCAAGTCGAACAAAGCCCTTTGCAGAAACAGCTGCGCACAACGGTGTACGCCATCGCGGCTCTTGCCGGCGGCCTGGGCTTGATCTTTCTGCTCTTGGGTTGGCTCGTTGCCGGACTGAGTTTTCTGGAAGCCTTCGTTTTTTGCATCGGGCTTTTTGTTGCCAACGTTCCCGAAGGGCTTCTGCCCACCGTGACCTTATCGCTGGCTATGGGCGTCCAGCGCATGGCCAAACGCCACGCTCTGGTGAAAAACCTGCCTGCCGTTGAAACTCTGGGGTGCACTACGATCATCTGCTGCGACAAGACCGGTACGTTGACGCAAAATTTGATGATGGTCACTGAAGTCGCCGTGGAAGGACGCGTCATCAACGTTTCGGGGGTCGGCTATCAGCCGCGCGGCGATTTCACGTTCCATGGAACCGAATTGTCGTTGGAAGGCATTTCTCATTGGACCACGTTGCGCCGTCTGCTCGAATGCGCCTTGATTTGTAACAACGCGAAACTAGAAAAGAGCGGCGCCGACTACCGCGTGATCGGCGACCCCACCGAGGGAGCGCTCGTTTGCTTGGCCGAGAAAGCGGGGATACGCGGCACTCATCTGCGACTGCATCTCAATCCCTTTGAGTCGATCCGTAAACGAATGAGCGTGGTCGTAAAGCGCGATCGTCGCGATGAACCGATCGTGTATGTAAAAGGGGCGCCGCTCGAGACACTTGAACGATGCGATCGGATCTTAGCGGAAAACGAGGTACGGCCGCTGACCGAACAGGACCGCAGCCGGATCCGGCAGGAAAACGACTCCATGGCAAGCCGGGGGCTTCGTGTCCTTGCCTTCGCTTACCGGGACGCCGGAGAGACGCAAGGCACACCCTACAGCTCCAAGCGGATCGAAAACCAACTCATTTTTTTGGGCCTTGCGGCTTTGTCCGATCCTGTACGCCCGGAAGTCCCCGACGCCATCCGCGCCTGTCACACCGCCGGCATCCGCGTGATTATGGTCACCGGGGACTACGCACTGACCGCCGCCAGCATCGGCAAACAGATCGGCCTGGGCCATAGCTCTCCACTTCAAACATTTACCGGCGCACAAGTTTCGGAAATGGACGACGACAAACTGCGAAGCATTCTCGCCCAGGGCGAAACGATCTTCGCCCGCGTGGCGCCTGAGCATAAACTGCGCATCGTTTCGCTGTTGAAAGGGACGGGCGAAATCGTCGCCGTCACCGGGGATGGTGTAAATGACGCGCCCGCGCTAAAGAAAGCCGATATCGGCATTGCGATGGGGCTACGCGGTAACGATGTTGCGAAGGAAGCCGCCCACATGATTTTGACCGACGACAACTTCAGTTCCATTGTCGCCACCATTGAAGAAGGTCGAGGCATATTCGATAACATCAAACGTTTTGCCGCGTACGTCCTGAACAGCAACCCACAGGAAATGTACCCCTACATCTTTTGGGTCTTATTTCCGGACATACCCCTCGCCATGACGGTCATGGGTGTGCTGGCGGTCGATGTCGGAACGGATTTGATTCCGGCGATGGGCTTAGGTATCGAGCCTCCCGAAGACGGGATTATGGAGCGGCCGCCGCGGCGGCGGGATGAAAAACTGCTCTCGCTCAATTTTATTCTTCGCTCTTACTTCGTTCACGGGAGTCTCCTGGCACTCAGTTGCTACGCTACTTACTACTATATGGGCTGGGTCCTCGGTGCATGGCGGCCAGGGCTGGGGGCCTCCTCCATGCCGCCATCTCCCGAGGGTTTCAGATTCCAGGAGGCCTCACAAGCTTATCTGCAGACTCTGACCGCCTATTTCTTCCCGACCGTCACCACGCAGATCGCCAATGTCCTGTGCAAGCGATCCTGGAAAAGCTCTCTTTTCTCACAAAACTTTCTCAACCCGCTCCACCGCCGCGGGGCCCTGGAAGCCATCGCCCGCTGGTGTCCGCCACGTTACACACATCGCGTGCGGATTGACTATCACGTAAGAGGCGCCACCGAATTCGAGGTTGTGCGCGCTTTCTTTGCCCTTACCGTAAGCCTCTTGCTCCTCCCTTTTCGGCTTATCTGGATGGCGCTGGCGCAGTTGCTCGTCCTACTCGAGCGGCCCTTCATCATGCCTTTCGCTGCTTGGCTCGCAAGATTTCTGGAGCGGCATTACGTGATTTTCAATCTCATTTCGAATCCCCTCATCGACTTGGGTATCCTGTTCGAGCTAGCGCTCTGCTATTTATTTTTCTACACGCCGTTGTCCAGGATCTATGACTTTGCTCCGGTCCCATGGCATATCTATCTCTTCGCCTTTCACGGCACGATCCTGCTCATCGTTTTCGAAGAAGTAAAAAAATACTACCGCCGTAAGGGATATACATTGGAGTTTCTGGGGTAACCGAAGCGAAATGAGTAGAAAATCATACTGATAAGGAGGCGCCATGACAGGTTTTTTAGGGCAGAAAGAAGTGTTAGCCCGTGACCGAGTCAAACTCAAGAACAAGGAGTACTCTTACATGGAACAGAACGTATCTCTGTTAAGAATCGAAGACGACAAGCTGATCTTGAAATCTCCTTCTTGATCGAGTACAAGAGAAAAATGATTTCCATCGAGGAGAAATAACATCGTCGTAAGTTACAGTGACTTCAACGTCGAAGACTGGGGCGACGGAATACGGAAGATTGCCGATATCAAATGAGTCGGCTGCGTGTTCGCGACACGTGAAACCGTCTTCGCGATGCATGTTACGTATGACTGTAACAGATCCTTCATGAACTCGAAATATTAATACTGCTGCAAATTCTTAGTCTAAAGTACCTGCCCAGTACCAAGATCCCGAAAGATTCGACCACAGTTCTGCTCACGAAAAAAGATCGATCATTGCACCAAGGAAGATATCGGCATTGAAAGCATGAAATCCGTAAAGTCTGCTCACTCGTGCACCATCAAAATTCCGAGAACAATTCCGGCCACTACACCTACCGAAAAAATTAAAAGCATCTCGCTCATATGCTATGTCTCCAGGAAATTATTTGTGTGCCTCTCGCGTGGGCGATCGCGGGGCCTCAGGATGCTTGCTCTTAATGGCATCTGGCTCTTGCAGAGCCAACGAAAGCAGCTTTTTTATAGAAGGATATAGCCGGGGATCGAGGAACAACACTTTGGGGATAACAAACCCTGCTCGTCTCTTGGTCTTTGGGTTCTCGAGATAAAACGTAACCTCCATAGCCTCAGGGTCCGGATCGTGTGAGCGGACCATCAACCAGTCCATATAACCCAGGTTAGCTAAAAGCGTGCGGATAATCATTTCTCTGTCAGGGGAATCGAGCATAAACTGACATTCCTTTCTAATCTAAAGACCCCAGCGCAAGCGCGTCCCGAGAACGATATTCCAAAACTCTTCGCACTTTAAAAAGCGCAAAAACCGCGCCAAAGAAAAACTCTTAAAACATTTGGAAGTTTCGATATGCCGATGTAGAACTTTTTCATCTTTAAGAATTACTGAGATCTTTAATTCTGATCCGTGCAAAATTCTTGTAGCCATGAAAGGAATATCTTTTCACTTATCCCTTCCCGACTCAGGTCAAACGACCCCAGCTCCGGACTATGCGGTCAGAAGCTTGCCGGTGAGGTTATCCATCGCCCGCTTAATCCTTTGTAGACCCTTCAGATAGTAGTTTTGAGGTGTGCGATCATCGTTCAGCCTCGCAGATGAGCGAGACTTCCGGGCGACTGACTAGTAAGCTTACCTTTCAGCCGTTCCAGCTCCTCTTTAGAGGGAGGTCACCCTTAGAAATGAAAATCGACATCTTGTGGATGGGTGTGAGTCCGCGGTGGTAGAGAAGCGGATTAGGCGTTAGCTCTATCGGGAAATGGAACGACGTATGATGCGCGGCGCGATCAAATTCTTCAAACGCCGGGCTTGCTACAGGATGGCCGCTACATCCTCGTCCAAGACCTGGAAGAAAACTACGAAGAACTGTGTTTGAAGAGAGCAGACGGCGCAAAGGCAGCGTCGGAACACGTGACACGGCAGATCGATGATCTCGGCGGCTGCGTTACCTGAGATGGTCGTTGATAAAATTCGGTGCAATCCTTCGGCGCGAAGCTTCTGAGTCTTGCCGTCAAGTAGGTTCCACCTCGTTCCGGATGACTTCTTTCTGTTGAGCAAAACTATCCATCTAGTTATCGTCGCCGACGACATACTCCGCAGGCATTGTTAACTCGCAGCAGTTCCACCCGGATCCGATAGGTTTCGGCACAAATGCGGGCGTGTGGGAGGTTTGCTCGGCAAGGCTCGAAACCATCTAGCGGTACGAGGATCTTCGGATACATGTCCCGCGGCTCGCATCATCACGGCATCAAAGGGCACGAATGATCAAGACCGGATCGCCGGAGTGACGAACCACCGTTTCTGTGATACTACCCAACGTCCACCCCTTTACACCCGACCAGCCATGTGTGCACATGGCGATCAGATTGTCAGGGGTTTTGCGTCCCAATGAAATGATCTGATCTGCGCTGGAGCCTTGCCCTAGAACATAGGAAACCTTATTGGCTCCCTGCTTTTTCAGCTCTTGAGCCTTTCTCTCCAGATACTCGCGCGCTTCTACTTTTATCCCGCCAAGCAATTCATCAACAATCGGAAAGTGGTCTCGTAAGCCGCCAAAAACGGTATATGGAACATTAAAAGCGCGGAATAAAACAATCTCGATATTGAGTTTCTTTGCTATTTCGAGAGTTACCGGCAGCACGTTCTCCGCCAACTTTGAGCCGTCCAGAGGCACCACGATGGATTTCAGGTTCGCCGCCCCTTCCGCATTAGCCTTGGCTTTAGCTCTAACCATAAGCAGCGGATTAGCTGAACCCCGTAAAACCTTTTCGGCCACGCTTCCTAACAGCCAGCGGTTAAACCCCGAACGGCCATGCGTTGCCATGATGATTAGCGTTTTCTTCTCCGCAACTGCCTTCGCAATGATAACCTCTGCAGCTCTGCCCTTACCGACGCTAAAGCTGATGCTCGGATAGGGGAATGTCTGAGCAACTCCCTTAAGATATTTTTCACTGCGGCACAAACTATCTTCTATCATGGGGTCGACGTACCGTCCCTTTTCTGCAGATATATGGGAGGCGAACTCTTCCATGTCAACGACTCCCACGAATTCTACCGGGACCTTAAGTCCCCCTGCCAAGGTGCGAACGTAGGGCAGAACCTGTTCGGCCACTGCGGACCCGTCCAACGGCACAAGTATTTTCGTATACATATTCCGCACCTCCGCACTGTCACCCCCGGCATCAGCCGGCCCGAATAACCAGTACCGGATCGCTGGAATGGCGCACCACTGTTTCAGTTACACTTCCCAATACCCACCGTTTCACGCCCGACCGTCCATGGGTGCACATGGCGATCAGGTTGTCGGGGGATTTACGCGCCAGGGAGATGATCTCGTCCGCGGCAAAGCCTTCCTTAGCGACATAGGAAACGTTGGCAATCCCCAACTTTTTCACCGCTTTCGTCTTTTTTTCGAGATAGTCGACTGCTTCTTCTCGCATTGCCGTAAGCAATTCCTCATAGTTTACCGCGTAGTAGCCCTCGCCACCGGCGTATGCACCGGTGGGAATGCTGTAAGCCCGGAACAAAACAACCGAGAGCTTCAATGTCTTCGCCAGTTCCGCTACCGTGGGCAGCACACCCCCTGCCAACTCGGAGCCATCCAGCGGCACCACGATAGATTTCAAAGTCGCCTCCCCGTCCGTCTTCCCCTCCTCTGTGGCTCTAATTAGGAGCATCGGGTTAGTTCCGCCGCGCAAAACAGTTTCGACGATCATCTGTTCGGCCTTGCCCTTCTCCAACGTGCATTTTGTATTGGTGCCGGGGAATGTACCGGCAACCCCTTTCAGGTATTGTCCACTGTTCCGCACGCTATCTTCAATCATTGTATCGAGGTAACGGGCTCGGTCAGCGGAGATATGGGTTGCCATTTCGACAATATCAACGACCGCCAGGAGCTCTACAGGAAGCTTCAAACTATTCGCGAGAAAGCGAGCGTAGGGCAGTACTTTTTCAGCCGTCTTCGATCCGTCCAGCGGTATCAGTATCTTCGTAAACATAGTCTCCTCCCGGTCAATGCCATTGCCCTACGCTCGCCGCGCATTTAATCAGTCAACTTTGACTTTGACTTCTTTCCGTTTGGCCTCTTCAGTCTTCGGCAGCCTCACTTCCAAAATCCCATTCTTGAAAGAGGCTTTTACTTTATCACCATGGACGTCTTTAGGTAGCTCTAGCGTCCTTAGGAAACTGCCATGGAACCGCTCCGACCTGTAGTAATTCTCCTCTTTGACCTCTTCTTCTTTTTTCTTCTCACCCTTGATCGTGAGCGTGTGGTCCGCCAGGTTCACTTCGATGTTGTCTTTCTCCATACCCGGGAGCTCGGCCTTTACAACGATATCGTCCTTTTCTTCATACAGATCCACTGCCGGGGCCGTCAGTTCCATTCCTTCAGTTCTCGGCCACTTTCCGCGAACCACGGTCTCATCCTTCTGCCGAAGAAATCCTCCATCACCCGCTCCATGTCTCTTTCCCAGCGGGTCAGGTCCATGAAGGGTCGCCACGGAGTTATCGCCTTAGTTTCCTTCTCTTTTGATTTCTCTGCCATTGTTCGTCCCTCCTTTATTATGATTTTGGGTCATTCCCCGGTTTTTAATTCCGCAATCACTGTGCCAGCTGATTACCGCGATTTTTCTACACTCTGATGGGGGGGGTTTCTCAATGTTGAAAAAATTTCTGCTCCGCTCTCGCACGGCTGCGACTTGCAAGCCGCCCCAACAGCAAAAAACTCTTATACCATTGGCCTCCATCGTTGAGATGCCGTGGCCTTGCTCTTGCCCCACGGCTACCTAGAGGCACCTGTATATGATTGAAGTTCGCTTCCACGGTAGAGGGGGCAAGGAGCCGGTTCATCCCTTTGGCCTCCAGCTTGTCGCTCTTGTTGACCATGCTTATCATTAGTTTGGCCACTCGGGGGCGTTGACCAGTTGCTGCTGTCCTGCTCCGGCTTCGATCTCATTCACCACTCAGTACCAGTTTCCTACTGCCTCCACAGCCACGGGAGATCCTTCACTCCAGCGGTGAACAAAATTCGTCCCATGAGTGTGCGCCAATCGACTCTCGTACAATCGGTCTTGCGTATTCTCTACTCGTGCCCAGGTGTACTTCGTATGAACGTCCTGACCATAAGTCTGGTAGCGACGAGCAATCGGACATTATCGAAGTGATGGCGAACCGATAGGGTCGAACTCAAACTTCGTTGAATAGGTTTCTGCGTAAAGTCTGACATGTACACCGCACACACGTTTGGCAGCACGCATGCGATGGGGTTAATAGTAGGACAAACTGCGAGATATCCGCCGCCGCTGGTTAGGTATCTTTCATTCTACGAGATCCTGTACGGACGCATCATCTCGTGGTCCTCATGCTCAACGATGTGGCAGTGCCAGACGAATAAACCAGGATTATCGAACAAGGCCTTGACCCGTGTGATCTCGCCTGGATAGGCGATGACCGTGTCTTTGAAACCCGTTTCCCAGTCTTCCGGCGGCCGCCTTCTCCTGCGATCAAATTCCTCGCGGTCGACTACTTGAAATTGCACCTCGTGGATGTGGATGGGATGAGCATCTTCGGTGAAGTTGTAGATCTCCCAAATCTCGATGGAGTTCAAGTCCGGGTTCTCCGTAATGGGATCGTCCCAGTTCATATTCACCGGGTTACCATTTTCGTCGAGTGTGCCGAGCAAGGCTGCCCTTGGCCCGACACCTTCCAAAACACTGGAGTCCTCTTCGTTGAGTGAAACTTTTCGCGTATTGGTCGCCGCACCAAGCGGCGTGAAAGCGGGCAGCACCAGCCGCTGGGGAAGAGTGCTGTCATCTTGTGAAGTCAGGGGAACCACAACGAATTTCATCACCTGGCCAGTCGTTTCCGGATCTGCCGGGGCGAAATCTTTTCCTGGCACACCACCGCCAAAAGGTTCATCGGGACCCTCGTTGATGAGGTAGACCTCGGTGCCCGCTCGGAGGTGAGTGAAGTCCACGATCACATCGGCGCGCTCCGCCAGGCCCATAAGCAGCTCCTGCAACATCACCGGCTTCGGTAGGAAGCCTCCTTCCGAACCAATTTGCCAGAAGGGCAAAAACGGTGTTTCAGGCCTTTTCGCCGTCGGATTTATGACCATCTTGAGGATCAAAAAGCGCGAGTTGCAGCCATTTAGAAAGCGGAACCGATAGCGGCGCGGCTCGACCTCAAGCTTCGGCCAGGTGCGCCCATTGACCACAATCGTGTTGCCGAAGAACTCAGGATTAAAAATCGGTGCGATGTCGCTGCCGGGAATGTATGGACCCGTGAAGCCATCAAAAAACGCGCGGCTAGAGGGATAGAAGAGCGATCCGTCCGTGTTGAACGAGCGGTCCTGGATCGCAATGGGGATTTCGTACTTCGCCCCCGGCAGTACACCCTGCGGCAAGTCGTCAGGACCGCCCCGGATGAGGTAGAAGCCGGCCGGGCCAGCGTACACGTTTAACCGTGTCATGCCCAGGGTGTGATCGTGATACCAGAGCGTCGAAGCTCTCTGGTCATTGGCGTACTGGAAGGTTGCTGAGCCAGGTTCCCATGTCACACCGTGCTTATCGAAGAACTCCCGCTTGAAGTCTTCGTAAAATGAACCCTCGGTCGCGAAACCTGCCTCAATATTATTTGCCGTAGGCAAGTACCAGGCTTCGGCATACCCATCACTCTCTTCCGTGGTGTGCCCGCCGTGCAGATGGGTCACGATAGGAACCGGACCCGAATAGGGATCTGGAGTGCTCGTAAACGTCGGATGCGTGTCCCTCCCATTTATACCGCCAGGCGGGTTAGCCCAGTGGAGCGTCGGGTCCACCGGCAGGAGATGCGGGAGGAATTTGCCACTGGAGTCGACCAAACCGTTGATCCACTTGACCCGAACCGGCCTGTGGAAGTCGGCCTCGATGGTAAAGGCGGGATAGTTGAAAGACCCGGGGTGATTCACAGACCCGTAGCTCCACACTGTTGTCATCGGCAGGCCGGTGGGCAGGATCTGCTGCCGAAACTGTCGGACAGCGATTTCGTAGTAATCGAAACCTCCGTTGATTGCGCTGATCGGCATTGCCGGCGGAATCACCAGCGAGTCTTCATATTTTGGGATGGTAA
>WNGE01005484.1_pt1 | contig 14321 bp, 13 predicted proteins | sample 5400651 | NCBI WGS metagenome assembly WNGE01 (sample SAMN13153370, study PRJNA577476) | soil metagenome | isolation source: 60 cm soil or saprolite under grassland replicate 2 | place: USA:California | collected 2016-06-15 | reverse complement strand
CGGAACAACGGATGCGGCCGGGTGGGCCGGGACTTCAGCTCGGGGTGGAACTGGCCGGCCACGAAGAACGGATGGTCCGCAAGCTCGATGATCTCGACCAGCCGACCATCCGGGGACAGGCCGGAGAAGACGAGTCCGTGCTCCTGCAGGGGGCGGTGGTAGGCCGGGTTCACCTCGTAGCGGTGGCGATGGCGCTCGTAGACCACCTTCTCCCCGTACGCCGCGGCGGCCAGGCTCCCCTCGAGCACGTGACACGGGTACGCCCCCAGCCGCATGGTCCCGCCGAATTCGACCACGTCCTTCTGCTCCGGGAGCAGATCGATGACGGGATGCGCCGTGGTCGGTTCGAACTCCGACGAGTTCGCTCCGGGCAGGCCGCACACGTTGCGGGCGAACTCGATCACCGCGCATTGCAGTCCGAGGCACAGACCGAGATACGGGATCTTCTCCTCGCGGGCGTACCGGATGGCCGCGATCTTCCCTTCGACCCCACGGATCCCGAAACCGCCTGGGACCAGGACACCGTCGGCGCCGTCCAGGGCCTCCTCGACCCCGCCGGAGATCAGGTCGTCGGAGGGGATCCAGGTGATGTCCACCCGGGCCCCGTGGGCGAACCCGCCGTGCTTGAGCGCCTCGATCACCGAGAGGTAGGCATCCCGGAGGTTCACGTACTTGCCGACGATGCGGACGTCCACAGGGTCCACCGCCCGCTCCACCCGATCGACCAGCGCCTGCCACTCGGCCAGGTCGGGCGTGGCCTCCGGGAGATGGAGGAGTCGCGCCAGGTAGTCGTCCAGGCCCTCGTCGTGCAGCACCAGGGGAACCTCGTAGATCGAGTCCGCGTCCACGGCCGAGACCACCGCCCCCACCTCCACGTCGCATAGCAGCGAGATCTTCTCCTTGAGGTGGCGGCTGATCGGACGGTCGGACCGGCACACGATGGCGTCCGGCTGGATACCGATCGACCGGAGCTCCCTGACCGAGTGCTGGGTGGGCTTCGTCTTCAACTCCCCGGTGGGCCCGATGAACGGCGTCAGCGACAGGTGGACGAACGCGACGTTGTCCCGGCCCACCTCGTTCCGGAGCTGGCGGATGCCCTCCAGGAACGGCAGGCTCTCGATGTCGCCGACGGTGCCCCCCACCTCGACCACGACGACGTCGGCCTCCTCGGCGGCGGCGAGCTTGCGGATCCGGTCCTTGATCTCGTTGGTGATGTGCGGGATGACCTGGACCGTCCTGCCGAGGAACTCGCCCCGGCGTTCCTTCTGGATCACGGCCTGGTAGACCGCACCGGTGGTCACGTTCGAACCGCGGTGCAGGCTCTCATCCGTGAACCGCTCATAGTGCCCGAGGTCGAGGTCCGTCTCGGCTCCGTCGTCCAGCACGAACACCTCGCCGTGCTCGAAGGGGTTCATGGTGCCGGGATCGACGTTGATGTACGGATCCAGCTTCTGGAGGGTGACCCGGAGGCCGCGGGACTTGAGGAGTCGGGCCAGCGAGGCGGTGGTGATCCCCTTGCCGAGGCCCGAGGCGACCCCGCCGGTGACGAAGATGTACTTCGTGGGCTCAGTCACTACGGGATTCGACGATACCAGAGGGCGGCGTCCGAGTCGAGCCATTTCCCCAATTCGAGTTCAAGTTGAGGTCGAATCTTCGCTCTCGGGATGCCGGACCCTGCCCAGATCGTCGAGCCACCGAAGCGGCGGCACCGCCCGGATGATCCGGGACAGGGTCACCGTCTCCGACAGCACGTGCAGGGCCACGACGACGCCGAGCGCCACCCACAGACCCACCAGGCCCAGGCGATCGAACAGACCGATACCGGCGACCAGCCCCAGCACGTTCGCGCCTGCATCCCCCAGCATGGCCCGCTCCTCCAGATCCGACCACAGGATCCCGGCCACGGCTCCGATCCCGGCGGCGACGAGCGTGCTCCGCTGGATCGCCTCCATCGGGATCGCGGCCGCAAGGAAGAACTTCCCCGAGCGGCCGGGGGCCACGTCGAGGAGGTTCCACAGGTTGCAGCAACCCGCGATGAGGGGGACGCCCACCACTGCCCGGGCCAGCGGGGACCGCGTGGCCAGCACCCACACCAGGCCGGCGGCGAGCGCTGCGGCGAGCTTGACGATCCCGGTGGTGATCCTGCCCCTCGCCAGGAGCGCGAGCTGGGCCACGACCCCTCGGTGCCGCTCGGTCTGCAGGTCGTCGTACCGCCCGGCCGCGTACACCAGCAGCAGCGCAAGGATCGTCCACATCCACGCGAACACGGTTCGCCCTCCGATCGCGTCGCCGGCGAGGCCGGCCAGCATGACGATGCACAGGCTCGCCGTGACCGCCGTCCCCAGGATGACCGGGATCATCCGGCCCCGATGGTTCGGGCGGATCGGGCCCCGGAGCGGCGGCGGCAGGAACCCGGGGGCCAGATAGGACAGGACCGCGGCGACCAGCCCGGCCAGGTAGTCGGTGATCACCGAACGCGGAGTGCCCGCGGGGCGACCGCCCGCAGGATGTCGAGGCCCTGGCGGGCCCGGTGCGAGAACCCCCGGATCGATCGCCCCTCCGGGCGGTGGCGCACCTCGACCGGGACCTCCCCCACGCGGAACCCCAGGCGTACCGCGTCGATGGTCATGGCCGTCTCGAGGCCGAATCCGCCGGCCAGCGGCCGGCACCCCCACAGCGCCTCCCGGGTGATGGCCCGCTGACCCGACAGGGGGGACTCCGCCTCGAATCCCGTCAGCGAACGGATCACCGCGGCCGCCACCCCCTTCACCATGCCGAAGCCTCCACCGAGCTGAGCGGGGAGCCGCCCGATGGCGAGGTCCAGCCTCCCGGCCAGGACCTCGTCCAGCAAGGCCCCGGCCTCTCCGGCTGTCTCGGCGACGTCGCCGTCCACCAGGAGGTAGACGGCTGCGGGCACCCCTCGCTCCAGCGCTCCCTCGACCGCCGCTCCCTTGCCCAGCCGCCGGGGAGAGACCAGCACGCGAGCTCCGGCTCCCGCCGCCTCCCCGGCGGTCCGGTCCGTGCAGCCGTCGGCCACCACCACCACCGCGGCCACCGACGGCAGCGCCGCCAGGGCCTTGACCGTGGAGGCGATGGTCTCCTCCTCGTCGTGGGCCGCGACGAGGGCGACGGCGGGCCCGTCCCCCGGCTCGCCGCTCATGGCGTGGCGGTGGGAGCCGGGATCGAGCCGCAAGAACCCGTCTTCACCCCGAAGTCCTGGCATCCTCCGGATCCCGAGTCGAGGATGTTCCGCAGGCCCAGGACGAGCGCCACCCTCCCCGGCATCTGGTCCGCGTCGTCGACGGTGAGGACCCGCCCGTCCGCGCCGCCGTCCTTCCTGACCAGGGAGACGAAGTCGTAGCTCGTGTCGAAGGTCTCGGCCACGGCCACGGGGTGGTTCGACTCGACCAGCGAGTCGATCAGGGGGACGAAGAAGGCCGCCGGATCGACCGCCGGGGTCCCCCGGCCGCCGCCGAGCACGACCACCGGCTGGTCGGGCCCCCCCAGCTGCTGCACCCCGCCGGAGGCCACGAACTGCTTCTGCAGGAACTGCGCCTGCGCCAGTTGATCGACCAGGTCCGCCGTCTTCACGTCGGGGGGCGCCCCCCCGGCGAGCCGCAGCGCGAGGGCTTCGGCCGCCTGGCGGGACAGCTCGGCCTGGTCCGAGGCGCCGGACAGACCGAGGACCCCCGCGAGGCGCTGCCGAAGACCATCGTCGGTGAGCGCCATGCGCGACGTCATGACCAGCACCCCCGAGACGTCCGCGCCCGCATCGCCGAGGACCTTCCGGACCCCGTCGACCTCGGAGAAGTCCACGCCCTCGGACGTGATCAGAACCACCGCCCGGCCGGCGAGCTGGCCGGTCACGAGCAGGTGCTGGAGCTCGGGCGCCACGTTGTTCCACCCCTGGATCTGCTTGCGAAGATCGGTCACGTCCTTCTGCAGGCCGTGGGTCGTCTTCACGGCGGCGTCGGCGCGCTTGCGGAGCTGCTCGATCACTCCCTGCTTGACCACGGTGGTGCCCATCAGGATCCCGAGGCCGATCGCCAGGAACACCGCGATGATGGACACCACGTGATACCGGAAGGAGACCATCGATCACCCCATCAGTGCGTCACGTTGAACAGGAACTGCCGGACCGACTCCCATATCAGCTTCACCAGCAGCCGCAGCGGCGGGGAGATGGCCACCACGACGATCATCGCGAACACGGCCGACGCCACCAGGAGGATCGTGTCCAGCCCGCGAACCCGGCCCCGATACAGTCGGGACACCCCCTTCGCGTCGACCAGGATCTCGCCCACCCGTAGGCGCACCAGGAACGTGCTCGCCATCCCCATGCGGCCCTTGTCCAGGAACTCGCGGAGGTTCCCGTGGCTCCCGACCGCCACGATGAGGTCGGCTCCCTTCTCGTGGGCCAGCAGGAACGCCACGTCTTCACTCGTCCCGGAGGCCTGCAGGACCTTGTAGGAGAGGCCCAGCGCCGTCAGCCGCTCACGTCCCGGGGCGTGTCCGCTGGGATAGGCGTGGAGGACGATCTCGGCCCCGGAGCGCAGGGCCGCCTCGGTCACCGAGTCCATGTCGCCCACGATCAGGTTCGGGCGGTAGCCCTCCTCGAGCAGGGCGTCGGCCCCGCCGTCCACGCCGATCAGGACCGGGCGGACCTCCCTGATGTACGGACGGAGGGCGGCAAGGTCCTCCTTGTACTGGTAACCCCTGACCACGACCAGCACGTGGCGCCCCGACATCTTGTGGTCCAGATCGGGCAGTCCGCTGCCCCCGAACAGCAGGTCCCGCTCTCGCACGATGAACAGCATGGTGTTCGCGGCGAAGCTCTCGAACTGCTCGGCCAGGCGCCGCCGGGCCACGTCCATCGCCGCGGTCACCGACTCCGGGGTCTGGCGGGTCCCCACGCCGACCAGGTCCGTCCCAGCGTAGACCCGGTCCCCGTCGACCCGAACCGGTTGGCCCTCCTTGATCTTCGACATGAGCAGCTTGCCGACGCCATCGATGAGCGGAACGCCCCGTTCGACCAGGATCAGCGGCCCCAGGTTCGGATACCGGCCGCTGATCGACCGGGCCGCGTTCACCACCGCCGAAACGCCCTTGTCCGCCAGCCCCTCGGCGCTCACCCGATCAAGGTCCTCGTGGTCGATGAACGCGACCTCACCGGGCTGGATCCGCCGGAGGAGGTTCTTGGTCCGTCGGTCGACCCGGGCCGCGCGGCCGCTCTCACGGGCTCCGCGCCTGGCGAGCTTAAGCGCCACGGATCCTCACCTCGGTCCGCTCTGGAGCATCATCCGGGACGAACATAGCCGTTCACGCGGGTTCCGGCGCGCCCGGCACCCTTGGTCAACGCGCCGACGGCCCCGCCTCGATCAGCTCCCGCGCGTGCGCCAGCGATGCCCCCGCCGTCCGGCCGGACAGCATCCGTGCCAGCTCCTCCACCCGCTCCTCCCCATCGAGCATCCGGACGGTCGCCGAGCCACCCTCCTTCGTCACCAAGAAGTGCCGGTCGGCTCGGGCCGCGATCTGGGCCAGGTGCGTCACCACCAGGATCTGTCGCCGCCTCGCTACCTGGGCCAGCCGCTCGGCCACCGCGGCGGCGGTGCGGCCTCCGATGCCCGCGTCGACCTCGTCGAACACGATGGTGGGAACGTCGTCCAGGTCCGAAAGCACGCTCCGGCACGCCAGCATGACTCTGGACAGCTCGCCGCCGGACGCCGCCTTGGCAAGAGCCATCCGAGGTTGCCCCGGGCCGCCGGCGAACACGAACTCCACCCGCTCGGCTCCGCTCGAGCCGAGCTCCTCCAGCGCGGCCAGCTCCACCGCGATCTCGGCGCCCGGCATGCCCAGGGCCCGAACCTCGGCCTGGAGCGCCTTCGCCAGCCGGGGCGCGGCGTGGGCTCGCCGACTGCCGAGGTCGTCCGCCAGCGCCGCCACCCGGTCCTCGAGGAGCGCCGCCCGCTCCTGCAGGGCGGCCCGCTCCGTGTCCTCGCCCTCCAGGGAGGCCAGGCGTTCCCCCGCCTCCCCGAGATAAGCGAGGATCCCCTCCTCGCCGTCGCCGTACTTGCGCTCCAGCGCCTTCAGGGCCTGGAGGCGCTCCTGGACCGCGGCCAGCCGGGCCGGGTCCACCTCCATCGACTCGCGGTAGACACGCACCTCCACCAGGAGATCCGCCGTCTCCGCCGCGGCCGAATGGAAGCGTTCGAACAGCCCTCCGGCCGGCGCGTCCAGGGCGGCGATGCCCTGGACGGCGGCCGCCGCCTGTCGCAGCCTGTCGGCGGCGCCGGCATCCTCACCCAAGGCCAGTTCCGCCTCGGCCGCCAGCGCCAGGATCCGCTCGGCGTGGGCCAGTCGAGACCCCTCCTCGGCGAGCGCCCGCAGCTCCCCGGGCGACACCGCCGCCCCTTCGATCTCCCGGATCTGGTACCGGAGGAGGTCCTTCTCGCGCTCGCGGTCCCGGGCCGCCCGATCGAGGGCCTCCAGAGCGGCCAGCGTCCGGCGGAGCTCCGCGAACGCCTCCCGGTACGTCGCCGCCACGACCTCGTGATCCTCCCCGGCGAACCGGTCGAGGAACGACAGCTGGGCCGCGGGCGACAGGAGCCGGGCCGCCTGGTTCTGGCCGTGGATCTCGACCAGGCGGTCCCCCACCGCCGCCAGGTTCGCCACCGGAGCAAGCCGCCCGTCGATGCGCGCGGAGCTCTTCCCTTCCGACCCGACGGTCCGGGACAGCACGAGCTCCTGGCCATTCTCCGGGGGCTCAACTGGACCGTCTCCGGATTCTCCGTCCCTGGCTCCCTCCGGAGCGTCATCGAGGGCATCGTCTCGTCCCAGGACCGCCTCCAGCTCGGGACCGGGGGACGACACTCGGAACCGCGCCTCCACCGAGAGCGCCCTCCGTCCGGTTCGAACCATCCCCGAGGCGGCCCGGGAGCCCAGGGTGAGGGCCAGCCCCACGGTGATCATGGTCTTCCCCGCCCCGGTCTCGCCGGTCAGCACGTTCAGCCCGGGCGCCAGGTCGAGCGTGGCGTCGTCGACCACACCGAGGGCCGACACGTGGAGCTCCTCCAGCACAGTGCCAATCCTATCCGGGGCCACCGACACGCCAGGCAGTCAGCCCGGGGGCGACGGCGGGGGGGCCGCCCCGCCGACCGCCTCTCCCGGCAGCGAGAACTTCTCTCGTACCAGGGTGAAGAACGTGGGCGAGCTGGCGCTTCGAACCAGCCGGGCGGGACGCTCGGCACGGCGGATCTCCACCGCCGACCCCACGGGAAGCTCGAGCCCTCGCCGGCCGTCGCCGGAGAGCAGGCCGGGCTCGTCGCCCATGACGTGCAGGGTCACGCCGTCCTCCGGGGCCAGGACGATCGGCCGGTCGAACACCATGTGCGGGGACACCGGGGTCAGCAGGAGGCAGGCCACCTTGGGCGACACGATGGGGCCTCGTGCCGAGAACGAATACGCGGTCGAGCCGGTCGGCGTGGCCACGATCACCCCGTCGGCGGAGAAAGTGGTGACGTACTCCCCGCCGATCATGGCCCGAAGCGTGATCAGCCGATGCCGGGCCCGCTTCTCCACGATGATCTCGTTGAGGGCCCACTGTGGCTCCGTCCAGGGCGCATCCACCGGACGGGCCTCGAGCGCCATCCGGTCGTCGGTGACCATGTCGCCCTCCAGGATCCGGGACAGGAGCGCCGGGGCCTGCGACGGCTCGACCTCCGTCAGGAATCCGAGCCGGCCGACCTTCACGCCAAGCAGGGGAACCCCGGCCCCGCTGGCGATGTGCGCCGCTCGCAGAAGGGTCCCGTCACCCCCGACCGACACGACCAGGTCGAGCCCGTCGCCGAACCGGGGTTCCTCGACCTCCTCGCCCGCGCCGACCGGCTCGCCCGCGAGGCATCGGGTGGCCACCCCGCGTTCGTGGAGCCAGCCGATCAGCGACCGCGCCGCCGCCAGGGCCTCCTCCCGGCCGCCGTGGGCGATCACGCCGACCTTACGGATCGGCGCTCGCTCAGCCATCCCCGCGGCTCCTGCTCAGGAGCTGGCCGGCCTCCGCCACAGCCAGACGGATCATCCGGTCGTCGACCCCTCCCGGTTCGGAAGGCCGCCCAGGATCTCCCCGCGCGTGGAGCAGGAACTCGACGTTCCCCGCCGGGCCCAGCAGAGGGGAGGGGGCGACCGCCAGGACCTCGAACCCGGCCTCGACGCAGGCTTCCGCCACCGACCGCAACACCCGCCCCCACACCTCGGGATCGGCCACGACACCGCCGCGCCCCACCTCGTCCCGTCTCGCTTCGAACTGCGGCTTCACCAGCAGGACGACGTCCGCATGCGGAGCGGCGCATCGGCCGAGCGCCGGGATCGCCAGCCGGAGGGAGATGAACGAGAGATCGGCCACCACCAGGTCCGGTGGCTCGGCCAGGTCGCCCGGCCCGAGGTCCCGAACGTTCGTCCGTTCCATCACCACGACCCGGGGATCCTCGCGGAGCCTCCAATCGAGCTGGCCGTACCCGACGTCGACGGCGATGACCCTGGCGGCGCCCCGCTGGAGGAGGCAATCGGTGAACCCGCCGGTCGAGGCGCCGGCGTCGAGGGCCACGCGGCCGGCCACGTCGACGCCGAAACGATCCAACGCGGCCTCGAGCTTCTCCCCACCCCGGGAGACGAACCGCCGGGCAGGAGCGGCCAGGGTGATCGGTTCGTCGGGCCCCACCAGCATGCCGGCCTTGGCCGCCGGACGCCCCCCCACGGTCACCTTTCCCGATCGGATGGCCAGCCCAGCCTCGGACCGGGTGGCGGCCATGGCCCGCCTGACCATCTCGACATCCAGCCGGCGGCGCACCTCACCGTCGGTGGAGGTAGGTACCGATCGATGCCCTCGAGCAGGCCTTCCTCGCGCCGGCAGCCATTCCGGGATCAGGATAGCAACGGGCCGGGCTGGGCCGCGCGGTATGATCCGCGCCGCCGGCGCCCGCGGCGTCACGCCTTTGCGAACGGGGAGCTCCGTGGCCACCAAGCGACAGGTCGAGACGAAGCTCCGGCAGCTGATCGGACGGCTCCACGGCGCCGATGAGGGCGTGGAGGCGCTGGCGAATGCCCTGCCCGAGGCCAAGGTGATCGAAGTGGTAGTGCCCGACCTCGACCAGACGTACTGGACGAAGTTGGAGCACGGGAGGATGGGGCCGCTGCACCCGGGAGCGCCGGACCGGGCCGACATCCGCCTGGAAGCCGGCAGCGACGTGCTGGTCGAGATCGTCGACGGCGAACGGTCACTGTTCTCCTCATACGTGGCCGGACGGGTGAAGGTGGAGGCGAGCTTCGCCGATCTCCTCCGGCTTCGGAAGCTGGCCTGAGGAACCGAGCTCCATGCTCCCCCTCCGCGACGACAACCCGACCAGCAGGATGGCGTGGGTCACCCTGGCCATCATCGCCCTGAACGTCCTGGCGCTCGTGGCGTGGGAGCCCACGTTCGGCTCTCAGGATCAGCAGCAGACCTTCTTCTTCTGCCACGCCGAGATCCCATTCGAGGTGAGCCACCAGACCAGCCTGGGGTTCGGCGGAGCACGGGCGGCCAGGGAGATGGCGAACGAGTTCCACGTCTCCGTGGGCGATGCCCGAAAAACCCAGGCGGAGCTCCGGCACGACTGCGGGCACAAGGTGTGGTGGGAGTCGGTGTTCGAGGCGATGTTCCTCCACGGGGGGTGGCTGCACATCGGCGGCAACATGTTGTTCCTGTGGGTCTTCGGCAACAACGTCGAGGACAGGATCGGGCGCCTCTGGTACCTGTTGTTCTACCTGGCCTCGGGGATCATCGCCTCGTTGGCGCAACTGGCGGTGGCGCCGAACTCCGTGATCCCGAACCTCGGGGCGTCGGGGGCGATCGCCGGCGTCCTGGGCGCCTACCTCCTGATGTTCCCTCGCCGGCGCGTCTACACCCTGATCATCTTCTTCTTCATCACCGCCGTGTACCTCCCGGCCTTCGTCGTGCTGGGGCTGTGGTTCGTGTTGCAGGTCTTCAGCGGCGTGGGGTCGCTGGGCTCTCGGGTCAACACCGGGGGCGGCGTGGCGTTCTTCGCCCACATCGGGGGATTCGCCTTCGGCGTGCTGCTGGCCCTGCTGTTCTTCCCCAAGGAAGGGTTCCGGGACCGGCCACCGCCGAGGCGACCCGACATGTTCGGGCGGCGCCGCGGCCGGCCGTGGCGCCGGCAGCCTCCGCCGCCGTGGGAATCGCCGGGCGGGTGTTGAGGCTCCGGCTCGCCTCCCGGAGCTCTAGGGGGTCAGCGTCATCGGCGTGGCAGAGGCGGCGCATTCCTCGGCGGCGTGCTCGCTGGTCCTGACCGGCTCCGGGAGGTCCGCCCGCTCCGACCTCCGAAACCCCACCTTCTCGAAGAACCCCTCCGCGCCTTCCGTGAACAGGGAGACGTGGCCCAGGCCCCGATCCCGGGTCGTGCGGACCGCGGCGGCGACGGCGAGCATCCCGAGCCCGAGTCCCCGATGATCCTCACGGACCGCCACGGAGCGAAGGATCCCGAACCCTTCGATCCCCTGGAGACATGCCGTCGCGACCACCTCGCCGTCGTCGCCCTCGGCTCGTTCGTCGCACACAACGGTGTCGTTGAGCCTGCGCTCTACCCCGGCGGCCGACAGGCCGGCCGATCCGAGCAGGGCGCGGATCCCCGGCACGTCGGCCGGGCCGGCCCGCCGAAACCTCGCCGGTGCAGGACCGCGCAGGACGGCGGCGAGGTCGTCTCCCACGTACGTCGGGAGGTGCTCGGCGTGGAGCAGGTCCGGGGGCCGCGAGGCGCCCGTGAACACCAGGAGGGAGTCCCACCCTGCCCCCTGCGCCCCCGAGACGTCGGTGTCCAGGCGATCACCGATCACGAGGGGGTGGACGGCCCCGGTGAGATCGGCGGCCTCTTCGAACAGGGGCCTGGCGGGCTTACCGACCACGGTCGGGGTCGCTCCGGTCGTGGTGGTCACCGCGGCCAGGATGGCCCCGGCCCCGGGCCACAGGCCGTCGGGAGCCGGGTAGGAGGCATCGGCGTTCGTGGCCACAAGGCGCGCGCCGCGCTGCACCAGCAGGGCCGCGGTCCGGAGCTTCGGATAGTCGACCGAACGATCCCACCCCACGACGACCAGGTCGGCCCGGTCCGCCTCACCGTCCAGGATCCGGACGCCGGCGTGCTCCAGGGCCTCCCGGATCCCTCGCTCGCCGATGACGAAGGCCGTCCTTCCCCGCCCCCCTTCGCGGCGCAGCATGGATGCCGTGGCTACCCCCGAGGTCAGGACCTCGTCGGAACGCGCGGCGACGCCCAAGCCCTCGAGCTTGCCGGCCACCTCGTCCGGGGTCCTGCTCGAGTTGTTCGTCAGGAACAGGATCCTTGCTCCCTGGCCTCGGATCTCGGGGAGGGCCTGGACGGCACCGGCCACGGGACGGTCACCCCGGTACACCACGCCGTCCAGGTCGATGAACAACGCGTCGTAGCGTTCGACCAGCGAGCCCATCACGGAGGTCCGCCGTGCGCCGGGGCGTTCATCTCTGGATGCGGGCGAGCGCCTCGCGGTACTCCGCGGCTCCTGGCCGCATGGCGATGGCGAGCTTCAGATGGGCGATGGCCCTCGAGCGCTGCCCGGTCCTGGCGCAGGACAGGGCCAGCCCGAAGTGCGCGTAGTCGTTCACCGGGTCGATCTGGACGGCCTTGGCGAACTCCCGGCGGGCCCACGCGGCCCTGCCGGACAGGTACAGGGCCCTCCCGAGGGTCTCCCGGATCGATCCCTTCTCCGGTTCCAGCAGCTTCGCCTGCCCCAGGAGCATGGCCGCCTGGTGCGGATGGCCGGTCCTCAGGAACTCCCTGGCGCGTTCGACGAGGTCGTACACGCGTGTGGATCCGACGTCACCGGCACCGGTCACGGTGGCGTTCCATCCCCTATAAAGGACACGTGCCCGAAGTTCGCCCGTTCACCGGCCTACTGTACGACCCTTCCGTTGTGGGGCCGGTGGGCGCGGTAACGGCCCCGCCGTACGACACGATCTCGCCCATCGACCAGGAGCGGTATCACCGGGCCCACCCGCACAACGTGGTGCGGTTGATCCTGGGGAGGGGCGAGCCGGGCGACGATGAGGCCGACAACCCATACGTGCGGGCTGCGTCCCACCTGCGGCGGTGGCGCAGGGAAGGCGCGCTGGCGCCCACGGAGGGACCGGCGGTGTTCCCGTATGAGTTCAGGTTCCACCTGGGCGGCGCCGAACGGCAGGTCCGCGGGGTGATCGCCGAGGTGGGTCTCGAGCCCTGGGGGGGTTCGATCCTGCGACACGAACGCACCCTTCCCGGCCCGGTCGAGGACCGCTTGCGCCTGCTGCGGGCGGTACGAGCCAACCTGTCGCCCGTTTACGCGGTGTTCGAGGGTCCGAGCCGGCGGCTGATCGACTTCCTGGATCGGGAGATGAGCGCACCCCCGCTCCTCGAGGTGCACGACGAGGCCGGCACGCGCCACCGCATGTGGGTGTCCATCCGCGGAGCCGAGCAGGTTACCGAAGGCCTCCACCAGGAGTCCCTGCTCATCGCAGACGGTCACCATCGCTACGCGGTGGCCCTGGCCTACCGTGAGGAGATGCGAGCCACCCACGGCCCGGGTCCATGGGACTCGATGATGATGCTCATCGTCGACGGAACCGCCGAGGACCCTCCCGTCCTGCCCATCCACCGCCTGGTGGCCCGGGGCAGCCCGGCCGAGCCCGACCAGGGGGAGCGGGTACGGGACATGGCCGAGATCCTGGCGTCGGTTCGAGATGACGACCTCACCTACGGCTCCGTTCGCCTCGAGGAGGGCGAGGCCGTGCACCGGGTCTCGCGCCTCCGGGGCCCGCCGCCCACCGTCTGCGCCCTACACCAGCAGGTTCTGGACCCCGCCGGAGGCCTGGACCTGCGGTTCGTGCCGGATGCGGTGGCCGTCGAGCGCGCCGTCCTCACCGGGGAGGGCTCGGCGGCGTTCATCCTCCCGCCGACCCACGTCGATCGGGTCCGAAGGGTCATCCAGGAAGGCGGGATGCTCCCCCAGAAGTCGACTTACTTCTGGCCGAAGCCCCGGACCGGGATGGTCCTTCGGCCCCTCGACGCCATCGGGTGAGGGCTGGCCGGCACGCCCGCCGCGATATTCGGTTCGCTCACTCCTCGGGCTGCTTCTCCAGCTTCTTCACCTCCGTGGCGACCACCTCGGTCACCGAACGGCCCCCGCCGCCGTCCCGGAAGAAGCGCCGGACCAGGTGTCCTCGGACCAGGACCTCGTCGCCCTTGACCAGGCGCTCGCAGCCCTTCCGTGCCACCTTGTCCCACGCCGAGACCGGGAGAGGGAGAACTCGCTTGCCGGACTCGGGGACGGACAGGCGGAACCGGGCCACGAAATCACCGGACGGCATCTCCTTGACCTCGGGGGCGTCGGAGAGCTTTCCGGCCAGGATCACGACGTTCACCGCGACCATGGCTCCTCCTTTCCGGTGGCACCGTAGCGCATGGGTCTGACACGCCTGTTCCAGCAGCAGCCGGATCGAGGCCATGCGTCCTAGACTCCAGGGCCAGTGGACATCCCGGCGACGAGCGAGGTGGCGGACGGCATCACCGCCGTGGACACGCGGATGGCGGGCCGGGCCCGGGTCACCTCCGCGTACCTCCTGACGGGTGGCGAGCCGGCGCTGATCGAGACCGGTCCGACCACATCGTCGGAGCCCGTCATCCAGGCCCTCGAGTCATTGGGCCTCGGCCCCGAGGATCTCGCCCACGTCGTCGTCACCCACATCCACCTCGACCACGCCGGAGGGGCCGGAAGACTCGCCCGGCGATTCACCGCGGCCACGTTCTGGGTCCACGATCGAGGGGCGCCCCATCTCGCCGACCCGACCCGGCTGGTGGAAAGCGCCGGCCGCATCTACGGGCCGGAGCGCCTGCGCGAGCTCTTCGGGCCGGTGGAACCCGTCCCGGCAGATCGGCTCCGGTCCGTCTCGGAGGGCGACCGGATCGCCCTGGATGGGCGGGAGCTGGAGGTGGTCTACACCCCCGGGCACGCGTCCCACCACGTGGCGCTGGTCGACTCGACCACGGGCGCCGTGTTCGCCGGGGACGCCCTCGGCATCCACCTCCCCGACGTCAGGGTGCTCCGTCCCGCCACTCCCCCGCCGGACATCGACGTCGAGCTGGCGGTCGAAAGCATCGAACGGATCCGTTCACGAGCCCGAGCCATGCTGATGTTCAGCCACTTCGGACCCGTGACCGAGGTCGACGAGCTGTGCGAGCTGGCGGGGTCGAGGCTCCGGAAGTGGGCCGGGA
>WNGE01005482.1_pt1 | contig 14325 bp, 15 predicted proteins | sample 5400651 | NCBI WGS metagenome assembly WNGE01 (sample SAMN13153370, study PRJNA577476) | soil metagenome | isolation source: 60 cm soil or saprolite under grassland replicate 2 | place: USA:California | collected 2016-06-15 | reverse complement strand
AGGTGACGATCGGCACATCTTCCGGCACGACGATGCTCTTCTCGCCATCCTTGTACTTGAGCGTCATGCGACGGGCACCTTGACCCGCGCTGACGACGTCCACCACGGTCGCATTGGTCATCATGCTGCCAGGCCTGAGGTCCCAGGGATAATGGCCCTCGTTGCTTCCACGCATGGACTCGGGAAGCACCAGCACTTCGAGCGACGTCAGCGTGCCGTCGGGCTGCGGCATGCTCGCTGTCCCGACGAAGCTGCCAGGCTTGATCGCGGTCGCGTCGATTTTGACGACCGCGGTCACCACGTAGTTGTCGGCAAGCTTGATCGCGAGCGTTTCCCCGCTGCGTGACTTGACCTGCAGACCGAGGCCATCGAGCGCGACCACGTCACCGCGGATGCGCTGCGTCGGCGCTGGCGCCTGCGCAAGGACGGATCCGCACGCGAACAGGAGCAAGCAAAGCGCGAGCGAAAAAATGTGCTTCATGGGTTTTTTCTCCGTTCAGGAACCGCATCACGTTCGGATCGGTATGCGGGAAGTATATCGTGTGCCCTTCCGTCGCCATTGGGCCAAACAGCGATCCGGGCGGTGCTATTCCGGTGATTGTCGCGGGCGACCCGCCCGACCGGCATCGCGCCTATAAGTCGCGACAAAAAAACACGCGGCCGGTCACCGCGTGAGCGATGGCCGGCCGTCTTGTGCGGCGCGGCGGCGTCAAGTGACGCCGGCGAAAGCGAGTCTACTTGAGATGGTTCGAGACCAGCTTGGTCATCTCGAACATCGACACCTGCTTCTTACCGCCGAAGACCTGCCTCAGCTTTTCGTCGGCATTGATCAGGCGCCTGTTGACCGAGTCCTGCAGCTTGTTCTTCTTGATGTAGTCCCAGATTTTCTTGGTGACTTCAGTGCGTGGCAGCGGCATGCTGCCGACGACCGCGGCGAGCGTGGGCGAGGGCGTCATCGCCTTCATGAACGCCGCATTCGGCTTGCGCTTCGCGCCGGACTTCTTGGCGGCTTTCTTGGGCGCGGCCTTCTTCGCCGACGCTTTCTTTGCGGGCTTCTTGGCCGGCTTCTTCGCAACCGGCTTCTTGGCAGCCTTTTTCGCGGTCTTCTTTGCAGCTTTCTTGGCAGTAGCCATAGCTCTCCTTCCTGGTGGTTGATCGCTTCGATGCGACGGCGACGGGCATGGAGTTAAACCGATCTCCTGTCATCGATCCCGGCACTCCATCACAACAAATATACCGCATTCCCGTCGCGAAGGTATGCAAATTCTGCGCAGCGGACGGTGCGGGTTCAAGGAGTGTTGCATCGGCGAGAACCCGCGCCATCGCGGGGTACCCTGGGGGACACGCTCGTCACGACCGCGGACAGAGGATCCCTGGTCTTGAGTCGGCGACGCCACCGGTTCAAACTCTGTCGCCAAGGAGAAGCGAGGTGACCCGCGTCAGGCGCTATCCAAGATGGTGCGCTGTGTTGGCGTTGGCAGCGGCGAGCGCATTCGGCGCCGAGGCGCCGCCCATCTTCGACGCTCATCTCCACTACAACGCCGCCGCCGCCGCCGCGTATCCGGTACCCGCCGCACTCGAGGTCCTGCGCCGCAACGGGGTCCGGGCGATCCTGGCCACCAGCGTCCCCAATGACGGGACGCGGGCGCTTCTCGCCGCCGGCTCCCCGGACCTACGAGTAATCCCGTTCGTCCGCCCCTATCGCACCGACGCCGATCGCGCGACCTGGTTTCGCGACGGAGAAATCCTGGCGCTTGTCGAGGCCGAACTCGCGCGCGGCTCGTATCGCGGGATCGGCGAGTTCCACGTCTTTGGTGAGGATGCCGCGAGCGAGGTGATGGGCCGGATCATCGATCTGGCGGTGGCCCGAGGCCTCTACCTGCACGCGCACTGCGACGAACTTGCCCTCGAGCGCATCTTCAACCGCAACGCGGGCGCCCGCGTGATCTGGGCGCATACCGGCTTCAGCACGCCACCCGAGCGCATCGAACGCTGGCTTGACCGCTTTCCGGCGCTCTGGGGTGAGTTGTCCTATCGTTACGACATGACTGAGGATGGACACCTCAAACCCGAGTGGCGCCGGCTGCTCCTGCGCCACAGCGATCGCTTCGTGATCGGTTCCGACACGTGGATCAACGAGCGCTGGGAACGTTACGGTGAGATCATGGCCTGGTACCGCGGTTGGCTTGCCGAGTTGCCGAGTGACGTCGCGAGGGCGATCGCGTGGACGAATGCCGAAGGCTTGTTCCCCCGGCTTCCCTAGGCGCTGAATCGACGTCTCGCCGTCGCCCGGAGGCGCGCCGAACGGACCGCTTCACCCGCGGATGCGTGAGTTGCGTAGCGGGGTGGCGGGTGGCACTGGCGCTCATCGCGGCGTTGGCCGTGCCAAGCGCTGCGGCTGAGCCATTCGCGCAAGGGCTGCTGTGGCGGCTCGACAAACCAGGTATCCCCTCGTCGTGGGTATTCGGGACGCTCCATTCCAACGATCCGCGCGTCAGGATCCTGCCGGTCCCCGTCGCGCACGCATTTGCGCGGGCGCGGACGTTCGCCATGGAAATCTACTGGTCCGAGACGGAGGACGAGCACTTCTACGAAGCGATGCAGTTCGACGACGATCGGCGTCTCGCAGCGTTGGTCGGAGACGAGGTCTACTCGAGGCTGCGACAGGAACTCGGCGCCGCCGCGCTGCCCGAGGAGGTACTGGCGCGCACCAAGCCATGGGCCGCGTTGCTGCGCATCGCCACGGCACGCGGCATGGGCGACGGGCCGACGCTCGACCGCAGCCTGTTCATTGCCGCGCGGGAGCGGCGGATGACGATGCTCGGTCTCGAGTGGCTCGATGAGCAGGTCGCGGCATTCGAGGCCATTCCGATCGAAACGCAAATTGCATTGTTGCGGCACGCGCTCGACCATCGCGCCGAGCTCGAGGCGCAGATCGAACCGACCGTTCTCGCGTGGCTGGACCGCAACCTGGCGGCGCTCGCAAGAATCAATCGCGTGGCTGCGGGAGATGATGCAGACCTCAGACGGCATTACGCATTGCTGACGCAGCAGCTCGTCGCGAATCGGACCGCGTTGATGGCGTACCGATTGTTCCTTCCGCTCAAGCGCGGACGCGTATTCGTCGCCGTCGGCGCCCTGCACCTTTACGGCGCGAACGGTTTGCTGGCGCAACTGCATGAGCAAGGTTATCGAGTAAGACGCATCTATTGATCGTCGGCAGGCCCGATGGCGGGAACGAATTACCGGCGCGCTGCCGCGTTCTGCAAGAATTACCGGCCACACTGCCGTGCATCGGTCGGTTACATACGCAAGTCGCTGTATGCACGGACAAAACCTGGTGGCACAGGCGTTGCTCAAAAGACTGAGCCAACGCCGGTGCGGTCGAGAGGAAGCCCCCGACAAACCTTCCCTCAGTCGCTGCGGCGCAATCATGAGGCACACGGGAGTTTCGATGGCCGAATAGCTCTCTGGCGCAACGTTGCATCGATTGCGCGCGAAGCGATCCGGCCGGGGGCGAAGCCCGTGCGCGGAGCGCGATCGATGCGGCTCGAAGAGATTCGGACGGGAAACACGAGGTCGGGAAAGCTCGCGTGCTTGGCGCTACTGGCGGCGACCGTCGCGCTCGGCGCGTTGTCGACAACAGTGCAGGCCGCGCTCCCGGGTGCCGTACGCGGCGGCGCCGCACCGCTGCCAACCGATGAGATCACGCCTGCGGAACGCGCGCGGATCGACACGGCGATCGCGCGCAACGTCGACGCGTTGCTGCAGGCGGGCCGCCTGACCGCGATCACGCCTAAACTTGCGCCCAAATCCGCGCCGCTCGTTCCGCTGCAGTGGCCGTTGCGGCTCGTGCCGGGCCATCCCGAAAAAGGCGCGCGCACGATCACCAACTTCGTCGACAATGATCCCGCGTATCCGAACCAGCTGCGCGACTACAACTGCGGCGCGCGGACCTATGATCAGGCCAACGGCTACAACCATCAGGGCACCGACATCACGGCGTATCCCTTCGCCTGGCGCAAGATGGACAACGAAGAAGCGATCGTGGTCGCCGCCGCTCCGGGCATTATCGTGATGAAGGAGGACGGACAATTCGATCGCAGCTGCGCACTCAACATGCATCCGTGGAATGCCGTCTATCTTCGTCATGCCGACGGATCGATGACGTGGTACGGCCATCTCAAGGCGTCGTCGCTGACATCCAAAGGCATCGGCGAATGGGTCCAGACCGGGGACTTTCTGGGGGTGATGGGCAGCTCAGGCGACTCGACCGGACCTCACCTGCACTTCGAGGTACACGCCAGCGACGGAAGCCTCATCGATCCCTTCGGGGGCGCGTGCAACGGCTTCAATACCGAGTCGTGGTGGGCGCAGCAGCGACCCTACAACGAGCCGGCGATCGATCTGATCATGACCGGCGATGCTCCGGTCGAATTCAACGCCTGTCCGACGCCCGAAATCGAGCACCGCAACGCCTATTTCCAGCCGGGCCAGACCGTTTACCTGACGGCATTCCTGACCGACCAGCAGCGCGCCAACGCGAGCGTGTTCAACGTTTATACACCCAATGGCACGCTGTTCGACGCGACGACGATTTCGAGCGACACCGATTACTACGCCGCGTCGTATTGGCAATGGTCGCTTTCGCTGCCCACCAGCGCTCCGGCCGGGACGTGGCGCTTCGAAGTTGTCTTCAACGGTCAGACACAGAGCGTCAACTTTCAGCTCGGCACCGTCGAGCCGCCCCGCGTCAATGTCGTCGAGTATTACGCCGCCTCGCTCGATCACTACTTCATGACGGCGTTCACCGACGAGGAGGCGAAGCTCGACGCCGGCACGCCCATCGCCGGATGGACGCGCACCGCAGAGTCATTTCCGGCGTACTCCGCGAACGGTGCCGGACTGTCGACGGTTTGCCGCTTTTTCGGCACTCCGGGGCTCGGCGTCAACTCGCACTTCTACACCGCATTCGATTTCGAATGCGCCGCCGTCAAGCAGCTCGCGGGCTGGACCTTCGAGGCGAATGCGTTCTACATCGCCGCGGACGTCACGCAATGCCCAGCTTCGACGCGCCCTGTGTACCGGCTCTACAACAACGGCATGGGCGGCGACCCCAACCACCGCTATACGACGCGCTGGCCGGTGATCAGCGACATGCAAGCCGACGGTTGGGTGCTCGAGGGCGTGGTGTTCTGCGCGCCGCTCTAGGTTCACCAAGGCGCGACGCGACTTCCACGCCCGCGGTGAAATCGTCGATAATGGCGGCGCCGTGCTCGCATGTGCGCCGCCGTGAACATCGCCGATCTGCGCCGGGAGTACCAACGCGCCTCTCTCACCGAAGCCGACGTCGATCCGGATCCATTACGACAGTTTCGCCGCTGGTTGCACGAAGCGGTTCAAGCCGAGCTGCCCGAGCCCACCGCGATGACCTTGGCAACGGTCGCCGCGGACGGAATGCCGGCCGCGCGCATCGTGCTGCTCAAAGGCGCCGATGATGGCGGCTTTGTTTTTTTCACCAACTACCAGAGCCGCAAAGGCGCGGAGCTTGCGGCGCGGCCGGCGGCAGCCCTGCTTTTTCACTGGGTCGAGCTGGAACGCCAGGTACGCATCGAGGGCGCGGTGAGCAAGGCGCCGCCCGGAGAATCGGACGCCTATTTCGCCACCCGACCGTACCTGGCGCGCCTGGGCGCGTGGGCCTCGCCGCAGAGCAGCGTGATTCCCGACCGCGAATGGCTCGAGCGGGAATTGGCGGCGGCGCGCGAGCGTTTCGCAGCACAAGGCGAACGCGTACCGCGCCCGCCGCACTGGGGCGGCTATCGCATCGCGCCGACCTCTGTCGAGTTCTGGCAAGGCCGCGCGTCGCGCTTGCATGATCGCCTCCGGTACCGGCGCGAGGGCGCGCTCTGGCGGCTCGAGCGCCTCGCGCCGTGAGCGGCGCGGGAGAGCGTCGCTCGCGCACACTCCCGGCACTGATCGTGCTGGGCATTCTCAATCACACCGCTCTCACCGGCAGCCGCGTGACGGTGTCACTGTACGCGTTGTCGCTCGGCGCATCGCCGTTTGTCGTCGGTACGCTGATGGGCCTGTATTCGTTCCTGCCGATGTGGCTTGCAATCGGTGCGGGACGAATGTCCGACCGCGTCGGCGTTCGCGGCCCGATGCTCGCGGGTTGCTGTGGCATTGCGGTCGGAGCGGTGCTGCCGCGGATCTTCCCCGGCCTGCCGGCGCTCTTCGCCGCGACGTCGCTCATTGGCCTCTCGTTCATGCTGTTCCAGGTCGGCACGCAGCACGCGACCGGTGCGCTGGGCGCGCCTGCCGACCGGCCCAGGAACTTCAGCCTGCTCGCGCTCGGGTACTCGGTGTCCGGTTTTACCGGGCCGCTCACCGTCGGTCTGCTGATCGATCACGCGAGCTTTAGCGCGACCTTTGCCTGTCTTGCGCTGTTGCCGCTCGCGCCGGCAGCGGTCTTGGCCCGCGGGTGGCTCGCATTGCCGCGCAAGCGTCCTGCGAACGCGCCCGCCACCGCAAGCGGCGTCGCGGACCTCCTGCGCAATCGCCACCTGAGGCGCATCTTCATCGTCAACGGACTCCTGTCGATGGCCTGGGATCTGCACACGTTTTTCATTCCGATCTACGGAGCGAATCTGGGCCTGTCAGCGTCGCTCATCGGCGTCATTCTGGCCGCATTCGCGGCCGCGACGTTCGTCGTGCGGCTGGCGATGCCGTGGATCGCGCGCAGGTTCGCGGAGTTCGAGGTTCTGACCGCGGCGCTGTTTGTCGCCGGCGGCGCCTACGCGCTGTTCCCGTTCGTGGCCAGCGTGGCGCCGCTCATGATGCTCTCGTTCACGCTGGGATTGGCACTGGGCAGCGCGCAGCCGATGGTGATGTCGCTGTTGCACCGCATCGCGCCTGCGGGCCGGATGGGGGAAGCGGTGGGCGTGCGCATGTCGGTCATCAACGCGTCGACCTTCGCAGTGCCGCTTCTGTTCGGCGCCATCGGCTCGTCGGTTGGGATCGGGCCCGTGTTCTGGCTGGTCGGAGCCGGCCTCGCCGGCGGCGGCTTTTTCGCGCGCCGGCGCTAGCCTGCCAGCCAGCCGCGCGCGCTCGTCAGCGCTTGAGCCGGTCGACGAACTCTTTCCTGAACTTGGCGACTTTCGGCGCGACGACGAACTGGCAATAGGGTTGGCCGCCATTGCGTTCGAAATACTCCTGGTGATAGCCCTCGGCGGGGTAGAAGGTCGCCGGCGCTGCGATTTCGGTGACGATGGGGTCCGGCCACAGCTTCGCCCGGTTGAGCTCGGCGATCACCGCCTCCGCGTCGGCGCGTTGCACAGGCGTCTGGCAGAAGATCACGGAGCGGTACTGGGTGCCGATGTCGCTTCCCTGCCGGTCCTTGGTCGTCGGATCGTGGATCGCGAAGAATACCTTGAGCAGATCGCGAAACGAGAGCACCGCGGGGTCGGAAACGATACGTACAACCTCGGCGTGTCCGGTATCGCCACTGCATACGTCTTCGTAGGTCGGATTGGCGGAGCGTCCGCCCGCGTAGCCGGACTCGACCTCCTGCACGCCGCGCAAGCGGTCGAACACGGCTTCGAGGCACCAGAAGCAGCCGCCGCCGAGTACGGCAGTCTCGCTAGCCGCAGTCGAGGATTCCATCGCAACCGTCCTTTTAGAGGAACAAGACGAAGCATAGCGCCGTTTGGGTGGCCGGCGCGTTTTTTGGGTCGCCGCGCGCCCGTAAGCTTACGCCGCGCCGGCTTGGGGCTCACGCGCCGGCGATGCGATAATCGCGCGTCGATACTTCGGAGTACGGCGATGGGGATGGGGCGTCTGTTGCCACGGGAAGGCAGGTTCTTCGACTATTTCAACGAGCATGCGGGACACGCGGTGCTCGCCGCCGCCGAGCTCAAGGCACTGCTTGCCGATTTGAGCGAACTCGAGGCGCGGCGCAGGAACATCGAGCGGCATGAAAAACAGGCCGATCAGATCACGCACCATACCATGCAGCTCCTTCATCAGACGTTCATCACCCCGCTCGACCGCGACGAGATCCACCAGCTCATCACGACCATGGATGATGTCCTGGATCTCATGGAAGACATCGCGCAGTGCCTGTTCCTCTACGACGTGCGCGCGGTGACGCCTGAGGCGCAACGCCTAGCCGATATCTGCGTTGCCTGTACCGAGAAAGTGCGCGATGCCGTCGCCAAGCTGGAATCGATGGACAATGCCGACGCGATCCTCAAGCTGTGCGCCGAGATCGACCGGCTCGAGGCCGACGCCGATTACGTCATGCGCTCGGCGATGGCGAAGCTGTTCCGCGAGGAACCGGACGCAAAAGAAATCATCAAGCAGAAGGAAATCTACCAACTGCTCGAGTCGGTAACCGATAAATGCGAGGACATCGCCAACCTGATCGAGGGCATCGTCCTCGAAAACGGTTGAGCGCCTAGGCTTTAACGGTGGAGTCCGTCGGCATCGGATTCGGCACGATCGTGGCCCTGATCGTCGTCGCGCTGGCATTCGATTTCATGAACGGGTTTCATGACGCCGCGAACTCGATCGCGACCATCGTCTCGACCCGAGTGCTGCGGCCGCATTATGCGGTCGCGTGGGCCGCGTTCTTCAACTTCATCGCCTTTCTCTTTTTCGGCCTCAGCGTCGCCAACACCATCGGCAAGGGCGTCATCGAGCCTGCGCTGGTCGACCATTACGTCATCTTCGGTGCGCTCGCCGGCGCAATCCTGTGGAACGTGATCACCTGGTACTACGGGTTGCCGTCGTCGTCGTCGCACGCGCTGATCGGCGGTCTGGCGGGCGCCGCGGTCGCCAAGGGCGGGTTTGCGGGGCTCGTCGGGACGGGATTTCTCACGATCAGCGTGGCGATCGTGCTCTCGCCGATGCTCGGTTTCGCGCTCGGCATGCTCTTCATGATCATCGTCGCGCATATGTTTTTCCGGACCGCACCGAACCGCGTCGACCGCTGGTTTCGCCGGCTGCAGTTCGTCTCCGCGTCTCTGTACAGCCTTGGCCACGGCGGCAACGACGCGCAGAAGACGATGGGCATCATCGCCATGCTTCTGTTCGCGGCCGGGATGAGCGGACCGACTTTCAGCGTGCCGTTCTGGGTGGTCATCGCCTGCCAGGTGGCGATGGCGCTCGGCACCTTGTTCGGCGGTTGGCGCATCGTGAAGACGATGGGCATGAGGATCACCAAGCTCAGGCCGGTCGGGGGTTTTTGCGCCGAGACCGGCGGCGCAATCACGTTGTTCATCGCGACGGGCCTCGGCATTCCGGTGTCGACGACGCATACCATCACGGGCGCGATTGTCGGCGTCGGAGCGGTGCGGAAGCTCTCCGCGGTGCGCTGGGGCATCGCCCGGCGGATCGTGTGGGCCTGGATCTTGACGATTCCCTGTGCGGCGTTCATGTCGGCGCTCGCTTGGTGGGTCGCGCGGCACCTCGCGTGACGCGCCGGCGCGGGGACAAGCGAATGCTCGCCCAGCTCATCGCGTTCGCCTCGTTTCTCAGTCGCCTGCGGCGCAGGCTGACCGGCGTCGAAGTCGGACGAACGGCCGCAAGCCTGGCGTTCACGACGCTCCTCGGTCTGGTGCCGCTGTTCACCGTCGCCTTCGCGTATGTTTCGCGGTTTCCCCTGTTCGCACGCTCGCAGGATGCGCTCGAGGCGTTCCTGCTGCGTTTCTTCCTGCCCGGCAGCGGCGCCGTGGTCCGTCATTACCTGACCGAGTTCGTCGCCAAATCGGGCGAGCTCAAGGGCGTCAGCACGCTCTTTGTCGTCATCACCGCGGTATTGCTCGTGTGGCAAGTCGATCGCGAGATCAACACCATCTGGGGCACCCGCGAGCCGCGCTCGTTCGCGCGCCGCATCTTCGTCTACGCGCTCGCTTTGACCGCCGGCCCGGCGTTGATCGGCGCCACGATCTACTTCATCAATTGGTTGATCCAGCAATCGATCGCTGCAACGCCGTTCGGCGCCGAGGCATTGAGCCTGCTCGTCCAGCCGGTCGCGCTCCTTGTCGATACAGCGGTGTTCACGCTGATTTACGCTTTCGTGCCGGCGCGAACGGTGCCGTTCCGACTGGCGCTGCTCGGAGGGTTGCTCGCCGCCATCGCCTTCGAAGCGGCCAAACACGGCTTTCGCTTTTACATCACGCAGGTTCCGACGTATCAGGTGATCTATGGCGCACTCGCCACCTTGCCGCTGTTCCTCCTGTGGATCTACCTCTCATGGGTGATCGTTCTCGTCGGCGCCGCGATCACGGCGACGCTCGCCGAGCGCCACGGGCGCGGCCGGCAACGCCAACGACGCGCGCCGCGCCTTGCCGAATCGTAGCCGCCAAGCTAGAGTGCAAACTTTGCCTCGAGGGAGCGTTGTCCTGTGTGGTCGCTCATCCAAGCAGCAGGCTGGCCGATCTGGCCGCTTATCTTCGCGTCCATCATCGCGCTGGCTTTGATTCTTGAGCGGCTTTGGTCGCTGCGGCAGAGCATCGTCGCGCCGCCGGGGTTGGTCGACAAAGTGCTTGCCGAATACAAGCAGAGCGGGCTCTCGCCGGAATTATTGGCGAAGACAGCGCGACAGGGGCCGGTCGGTCGCGTGCTCGCCACGGGTCTTGCCAACGTGAAAAGCCCGCGTCCGGTGATGAAGGAAGCGATCGAGGAAGTCGGCCACATCGTAGCCCACGACCTCGAGCGATTCCTCACGACGCTGGGCACGATCGCCGCGATGGCGCCATTGCTCGGCCTCTTCGGCACGGTGGTCGGCATGATCGAGATCTTCGGCTCGCAGACCGCCGCCGGCTCGAACCCGATCCAGCTCGCTCACGGCATTTCGGTCGCGCTGTACAACACGGCGTTCGGGCTGATCGTCGCCATTCCAAGCATGATTTTCTATCGCCATTTCCGCGCCAAGGTCGACAGCCTGACGCTCGAGATGGAGCAGCAGGCGATCAAGCTGGTCGAGCTCGCGCACGGTGAGCGCAAATAGCCGGATTCTGCCGCCAAGACCATGGATCTGCGCGCCGGCCGCTCCCGGGAAGAGCCCGAGATCAACTTTATTCCCCTGATCGACGTCCTCCTCGTCATCCTCATCTTCCTGATGGTGACGACGACCTATCAGCGCGTCGCCGAGCTCCAGATTACCCTGCCGGAAGCCGCCGCGGATCCGATGCAGCAGCGGCCGAAGGAGATCAATGTTGGAGTCGATGTCCAAGGACGATACGTTATCGACAAGAACGTCTTCCAGTTCACGACGGTGGCCGCGCTCGCCGACGCGCTCAAGCGCGCGGCCGGCGACGCCAAGGAGCCGGTGGTCATCATCAACGCGGACGCGAATGCGACACACCAGTCGGTCATTCACGTGATGGAAGCTGCGCGGATGGCCGGGCTCATCCACATCACCTTCGCGACGCAAACGCCGACGAAATGACGCATCCGTCCAGGAGCGGGCCGGCGCAGACGGGCCGCGATTGGAAACGGATGCGTCATCCCGGGCGAGTGCGCAGCACGAGGCCCGGGATCCAGGGTGCTACGCCTGCGCGCCAACGAACTTGGGTCCCGGCCTTCGCTGGGACGACGACCGGTGCGTCATCCCGGGCGAGCGTAGCGAGACCCGGGATCCAGTGCCGTGTGCCGAACGACGCTGGATTCCCGCGACCCTGTCCCCGCGAAGGCGGGGAGCGGGAATGACGGCACAGAGCGAACCTCGATGCAGGATTCCCAACGAGGAATGTCGTGGCCTTTTCCGACCGCCTCGTCGCAGCGTGGTATGCGCCGCGACTCACGCCGCTGACCGCGGCGTTGCTGCCGCTGTCTCTCCTGTTCAGAGCCGTTGCCGCGATTCGCCGCTGGGTCTATCAGGCCGGTATTGCGCAGAGCGCGTCGCTGGCGGTCCCCGTGGTCGTTGTCGGCAGTATCCTCGCCGGTGGCGTGGGCAAGACGCCGCTGACACGCGCGCTCGCCGCGGCGCTGTCGCGCGCAGCGTGGCGACCCGGCATTGTCAGCCGCGGTTACGGTGGCAGCAACGTGGTGCCGCGTGTGGTCACACCCGGCGACGATCCGGCCGACGTCGGCGATGAGCCGCTGCTGCTCGCCGCGGACGCGTTTCCGGTGTGGATCGGGCGCGACCGCGTCGCAGCCGCGCGCGCGCTGCTCGCGGCGCCTCCGGAGTGCGACGTGATCCTCGCCGACGACGGGCTGCAACATTACGCATTGCGACGCGAGTTCGAGATCGCGGTCATCGACGACGCGCGCGGCTTCGGCAACGCTCGCATGCTCCCCGCCGGCCCACTGCGCGAGCCTCGCTCGCGGCTCGAGCGCGTCGATGCGTTGGTGCGACTCACGACCGGGGAAGAGCCGCTGCCCGCGGGTGACTCCGGGCGGGAAACGGCGATGACGTACGAGCCGCTGCCGTGGCGGAATCTGACGCAAGAGGATGCAATCGCGGATGCCGCTGCATGGCGCGCCGGCGTTCTTCATGCCGTCGCGGGTATCGGCAATCCGGCACGCTTCTTCGCTCTGGTGCGCCGCCTCGGCTTCGATCCGGTGTGTCACCCGTTTCCCGACCATTACCGCTACGCGCGCGCGGACCTCGCATTCCCTGACGCCACGGCGATCCTGATGACGGAGAAGGATGCGGTAAAATGCGCGGGGTTCGCCGACACGCGTTGCTGGTACCTGCCGGTCCGGGCTCGCATCGATCCCGCGTTGGTCGCGCGGGTGGAAAGGACGATCCGTGGACGCCAAGCTCCTTGAAATCCTGGTTTGCCCCGTCACCAAAGCCCCGCTGATCTATGATCGGCAGCGGCAGGAACTGATCTCCAAGCCGGCGCGGCTTGCCTACCCGATTCGCGACGGTATTCCGGTCATGCTCGAGGAGGAGGCGCGCAAGCTCGAGCCGTCCGAGTACGAGTGAAAAGGCAGAGGTGGGAAAGGTCGGAGCCGTCGCGCCGGTTTCCTCGAAAGGCAAGCAGGTGCGACTAAGGAACCTCTGAATGAGTCCCACGCGGATTGCGTTGCGGGCAAAATGCGGATGAATGCGAGGCGCGCGACGAAGGTCGTAGCTTGGGCTACGATGCCGAGGAGCGCGACGAAGCTTAGCGCCGTATTTTGCCGCAACCCGGAGAGACGGGACTTTTAAAAGCCTCCGTCGCAACCGTGCGGGACTTGTTCAGAGGTCCCTAATGACGTTCACCGTCCTCATCCCGGCCCGTTACGCGTCTACGCGCCTACCGGCCAAGCCCTTGCTCGACATCATGGTCAAACCGATGGTCGTTCGCGTCGCGGAGCGGGCGCGTGCCAGCGGCGCGGACCGGGTCGTGGGGGCGACCGACGACGAGCGCATTCGCATGGCCGCGTCCCAGCACGGGATCGATGCGGTGCTCACGCGCGCCGACCACGCAACCGGCACCGACCGGCTCGCGGAGGCTGCCGCGCAGCTGAAGCTCGAAGACAAGGCGATCGTGGTCAACGTCCAGGGCGACGAGCCGCTGCTCGAACCCGCGCTGATCCGCGAAGTCGCCGAGGAGCTGCGTGCGCACGCCGATGCCGCGATCGCAACGGCATGCCACCCGATCGACGACCCGGAAGAGGCGTTCAATCCCAATGTCGTCAAGGTGGTGCTCGATCATGCAGGATATGCTCTGTATTTCAGCCGGGCGACGATTCCGTGGGCACGCGACGCCTTTACTGCCGCGCGCAGCAAGCTTCCCCTCGGCTTACCCTTGTATCGCCATTACGGGCTGTACGCCTATCGCGTCGGCTTCCTGCGCCATTATCCTTCGCTCTCGCCGGCGCAGCTCGAGCGCTTCGAGGCTCTTGAGCAGTTGCGCGCGTTGTGGCACGGCTACCGGATCGCGGTGCGGGTGACCAAAGGCACGCCTGCGCCGGGCGTCGATACCCAGCAAGACCTCGATCGAGTGCGCGCGCTCTACGCGGCCGGCGCGGTTTGAGCAGTTTTGGCAATCGGAACGGAAGCGACTAAAGAAAAATGCGACTCGTGCTGCTGGGCCCGCCAGGAGCGGGTAAAGGAACCCAGGCCGGATTCATCCGCGACGCCTACGGGATTCCGCAAATCTCGACCGGCGACATGCTGCGCGCTGCGGTGAAAGCCGGCACGCCGCTGGGCCTGGCCGCGAAGAAAGTGATGGATGCGGGCGGACTGGTCTCCGACGACATCATCGTGGGCCTGGTCAATGACCGTCTGCGCGAACCCGATTGCCGCAACGGGTACCTGTTCGACGGCTTTCCGCGCACGCTCCCGCAGGCCGACGCGCTGAGGGACGCGGGCGTGGCGCTGGACTA
>WNGE01016878.1_pt1 | contig 14329 bp, 16 predicted proteins | sample 5400651 | NCBI WGS metagenome assembly WNGE01 (sample SAMN13153370, study PRJNA577476) | soil metagenome | isolation source: 60 cm soil or saprolite under grassland replicate 2 | place: USA:California | collected 2016-06-15 | reverse complement strand
TTCGACCTGAGGACGCCCGTGGCCAACGCCGTCGCCGTCGTCAACGCCTTCCCGCAGGGGCGGCTGCTCGTCGTGCCCGGCGTGGGGCACAGTGTCCTCACGGCGGACTTCTCCTTCTGTTCGCAGCGAGCCGTTCGCCAGTGGATCCTGGGCACTCTGGTCGCTCCCACACAGGCGGCGTGTCCTCGCGTCCCGCCTCTGATGAAGATCCTCGGTGCGTTCCCGCGGCGACCCGCGAAGAGGTCGGTGCAGTCGACTCTGGCCGCCGCCTCGAAGGCGGTGCGCGAGGCAGAGGCAAGCTGGTTGCAAGTCCTGTTCTCGTCGAGCAGCTTCAATCCGCGTGGGCTCTACGGCGGCAAGCTGGTGAATTCGAAGAGCGGCGACGGCTTCACGCTCACCCGCTACAGCATCGCGCCGGGCGTCCTCGTGAGCGGCAAGCTCACGCTCGCGGATCTCGGGCCGCCCTCGACCTACCAGGGCACGATCCGCGTCACCGGGTCAGCGGTCATCGCCGGGACGCTCAGGTTCACGAAGAAGAACAAGGTGACCGGCACGCTCGGCGGCCACCGAGTTTCGGCCTCTTACTAGTCCAATTGCCCCTCTGTTGCCGCCCGTCCGGCAGCGCCCCTAAACTGCCCGGGCGATGCCGATCTACGAGTACGTCTGTATGAAGTGCGAGGAGCACTTCGAGGAGCTCGTCCGGGGGGATCAGGAAGTCACTCGTCCGGAGTGCGGCGCCACGAAGGTCGCGAAGCAGCTCTCCTCGTTCTCCATGATCGGCACCGCCGGGCAGACCGGCGCATTCGGTGGCGGCGGCGGCTGTTGCGGCGGGAGCTGTGGCTGCGGTCACTGAGTTGACCCGGGCCGACGAGCTCCACGCCTTCGGCGAGGTCGTTGCCGGCTGTACCAAATGCGCGCTTGCAGGCGGCCGGACGCAGGTCGTCTTCGGTTCGGGTGACCCGAGCTCCGACCTGATGTTCGTGGGCGAGGCGCCGGGGTTCCACGAGGACAAGCAGGGCGTTCCGTTCGTGGGGGCCGCCGGGAAGCTGCTCGAGCAGCTGCTCGCCGGGATCGGCTTGACGCGCGAGCTGGTCTACATCGCGAATGTCCTCAAATGCCGCCCGCCGGGGAACCGCGACCCGATGCCCGAGGAGATCGAGGCGTGCGAAAGCCATCTCTGGCGGCAGATCGAGCTGATCGAGCCGCGCGTCGTGGCGACGCTCGGGAACTTCGCGACGAAGCTCCTCTCGGGTAGGCCGACCGGGATCACGCGCGTCCACGGCCAGGAGCAGGAAACGACGCTCGGCGGACGTCGGGTGCTGCTCTACCCGATCTACCACCCCGCGGCCGCCCTCTATACGCCGCGGATGCTCGAAGTGCTGAAGTCCGACTTCGCCCGGTTGCCGGAGTTGCTCGGCCGTGACGTCGCCCCCCCGACCGAGCCGGTGTACGTCGGGACTCTCTCGGCCGAGCCCGCGGTCCAGCTCGGTCTCTTCTGACCGAGTCGCGCTCGCCGGCCGAGACCGAAGAGCTCGCCGCACAGCTGGCAGCCCACCTCCGGCCGGGCGACGTCGTCACCGTCTCCGGCGAGCTCGGCGCCGGCAAGACCACCTTCGTGCGCGGCGCCTGCCGTGCGCTCGGAGTCACGGGGCCGGTGACGAGTCCGACGTACACGATCGGGCACCGCTACCACGGACGCGTGGACGTCTCGCACCTCGATCTCTTCCGCTTTCGCGACGTCTCGCCAGCCGAGTGGGGGGATCTCGAGCCGTACTTCGACGACGCCGTCGTGTTCGTCGAGTGGCCCGAAGCCGGGGTGGGCGTCCTGCCGCTGCCGCGAGTCGCCGTGAGACTCGAGCACGACGAAGGCGACGTACGGCTTGTCAGGATTGAGCACGATGCTGATCCTGGCGTTCGACACGGCGACTGACTCGGCGACCAGCGCCCTGGTCGCCGACGGTGAGGTGCTCGGCGAGCGCACGTCTCGCGCCGTGTCGTTGCTCGAAGATGTGGATGCACTGCTGCGTCAGTCCGGAGCTCGCACGACGGACATCGAGGCGCTCGCGGTCGGGATCGGGCCGGGCAGCTTCACCGGCGTGCGCATTGGGCTCGCGACGGCGCGCGGGCTGGCGCTCGCGCTCGGCGTCCCGATGGCGGGCGTCTCGACGCTCGACGCGCTCGCTGCAGGCGCCCCCGGCGCGGTGCCGGTCGTCGACGCGCGCCGCCGCGAGGTCTTCGTCCTGCAGGACGAGCCGCGAGCGGTCGCTCCCGCCGATCTCCAGCTGCCGCCGGGAACGCTCTGCGTCGGTAGCGGCGCCGTCCGTTACCGGGCCGTCTTCGAGGCTGAAGGCATCGAGATCCCTCCCGACGAGGACGAACGGCATCTCCCTCGAGCCCGCTTTCACGCGCAGCTGGCGGCGGACTTCGGGCCTGCGGAGAGCGTCGAGCCCTTGTACCTGCGCCTACCCGACGCTGATAGAACCACGTCATGAGTGCCACAGCGAACCGGGTCGACATCCGCCGTCTGGAGCTCCGCGACCTGACCGCGATCGAGAAGATCGAGCGCGCCTCGTACCGGACGCCCTGGTCGCGCTCGATGTTCGCCGGAGAGCTCGCGAAGCCGTCCTCGATCTCGCTGGGCGCGTACGAGCCCGAGACGGGCAAGCTGCTCGGCTACCTGATCATCAGCCGGTACGTCGACGCCTGGCACGTGATGAATCTCGCCGTGGCGCCGAAGCACCGCCGCAACGGCATCGCGGCCGGGCTGTTGCTGCGCCTGTTCGAGCTGACGTCCGGAGAGGGGCGGCGAGGCTACACGCTCGAAGTGCGCGTCTCGAACGAGATTGCGATCAAGCTGTACGAACAAGCCGGCTTCAAGGCACGTGGAATCCGTCGCGGTTACTACACCGACAACCGAGAAGACGCCCTGATCATGTGGAGGGATCCCGAGCGGCCCAGTGATACTGGGGCTTGAGACGTCGTGTGACGAGACGGCGGCTGCGCTGATCTCGCCGCAGGGGAAGATCCTCTCCAACGTCGTCTCGTCCCAGGCCGACCTGCACGCGCGGTACGGCGGTGTCGTGCCCGAGATCGCGTCACGGCGCCATCTCGAGCTCGTGACTCCGGTGATCCGCGAGGCGCTCGCCGGTGCCGGCGCGGAGCTCGGCGACGTCGAGCTGATCGGCGTGACGACAGGGCCCGGCCTGATCGGTGCGTTGCTCGTCGGGGTCGCCGCGGCGAAGGCGGTCGCCTGGGCGCGGCGACTGCCGCTTGCAGCGGTCGACCATCTCCACGGGCACGTCGCGTCCCTCTACCTGGAGCCGGACCCGCTCGATCCGCCGTTCCTCTGCCTGCTCGCGAGCGGCGGGCACACGCTGCTGCTGGACGTGCAGGAACGAGGCGGCACGCCGCGCGTCCTGGGAACGACACTCGACGACGCCGCCGGTGAGGCGTTCGACAAGGGGGCACGGCTGCTGGGCCTGGGCTATCCCGGGGGCGCGGAGATCGACCGCCTTGCCCGCGAGGGCGATCCCGGCGCGTACACGTTCCCGGTCGCGCGCGTTCCCGGCCTCGACTTCTCGTTCTCGGGCCTGAAGACCGCGCTTCTCTATGCCGTGCGCGAGCTCTCGCCGGAGGAGCTGGAGCGCCGTCGCGCAGATCTTGCGGCGAGCTATCAGCGTGCGATCGTCCGCGCCCTGGTGGGGCGCATCCAGCAGGCAGCGGCGGATCTCGGCGCGAACCAGGTCGCAGTCGTCGGCGGTGTCGCGGCAAACTCGGAGCTACGCGCTTCGCTGCCCGAAGCTGCGGCGGCGCCGCTCGAGCTCTGCACGGACAACGCGGCGATGATCGCCTCCGCCGCGCGCTTCGACAAGGCCATCCCGTATCCCGGCTATCTTGGGCTCGATGCCTACGCATCGTCCGCGTGAGCCCTTCAACGTGTTCGTGCTGGCGGCTCTCGCGGTCGTCGTTACTGCGGTCCTGATCGCCGCGGGCGGTGGACGCACGGAGATCTCACCGGTCGGAGAGCCCAGTTGGCAGGGCCTTGCAGGAGCGCAGCGGCCCCGGGTCGCCGTCGGCCAGCGTGTCATCGTCCTTCTCAAGGCGCCTGCTCTGGCCGATCGCGTAGGGCGAGTGGGCGGCTTGGCCACGAGCGACGAGGAGCGCCGCTGGACGCAGAGCGCGCTCGCGACGCAGAAGCTGCTGGTCGCGCGACTGCGTGTCCAGGGTGTTCTCGTCCAGCCGGAGTTCAGCTACACGCGCACCGTCAACGGCTTCTCGGCGGCGTTCGACGCTCGCGGCGTCGCCCTGCTCGAACGCGCGCCCGAGGTCGCGGGCGTGTTTCCGGTGCGCGCGGCCTATCCGGCCTCATTCAGCTCGCACCTGCTCTCGAGCGCTCAGTTCGGCCAGCGACCCGACATTGCGCTGTCCGACCGGGACGGCCGCGGGGTCACCGTCGCGCTGCTGGACACGGGAGTCGACCGCGCGCAGCCGTTCCTGCGCGGACGTGTCACCTCGGGAATCGACATCCTCGGAGGAGATCCGGACGCATCTGCCGCCGCGCAGCCCGACGAGCCGGCTCAGCTGGAACGGCACGGCACCGAGATGGCCGGCCTCGTCGTCGGTTCGGGCGGTCCGGATGCCCTCGCCGGTGTCGCGCCGGGAGCGAGCCTGCTCCCGATCCGGGTCGCCGGCTGGCAGCGCGACGCCGCCGCCCGATGGGCGGTCTACGGCCGCACCGACCAGGTTCTCGCGGGCCTCGAGCGGGCCGTCGACCCGAACGGCGACGGCGACGCACACGACGCGGCGCGCATTGCGCTCGTCGGCGTGGCGGAGCCGTTCGCGGGATTCGCGGACGGACCGCTGGCTCGCGCTGCCGGTGGCGCCACGCGCCTGGACACTCTTGTCGTCGTCCCCGCCGGCAACGACGGGCCGGCCGGCCCCGGCTACGGGAGCGTCTCGGGCCCGGGCGGCGCCCCGGCAGCGCTGACCGTGGGCGCGCTCGATCTGCGCCCGCGCTACGGACAGGTTCGGGTCGTCCTGCGGACCGCGCTGCACGTCGAGTTCGACGGCACGAGGCCGCTGGCCGGTGCGGTCTCGCCCGCGGGATCGATCGATGCCGGCATCGGCGCGCCTCGTGCGCGGACGACCGCGCTGTTCGGATACCACGGTGCCGTTCCGTTGCTGGACTTCTTCGATCAGCGCGGCCTGAGCCTCGTGGCCGGTCGAGCGGCGTTGCTCCGCTCGGGCGTAGATCCGGACGGGAGTGTTGCGAACGCGGCACGCGCCGGCGCGGTCGCGGTGCTGTTCTACGGCGCCGATCTTCCCGCCGGCGGCATCGGTCTCGACGAAAGCGGACCCATACCGGCGGTCTCGATTCCGGAGGACCTCGCCAGGCGGCTGCTCGCCCAGGTCCGCGGCGGAATAGCCGCGACGGTGTCACTCGGGTCGATGCGGACGGCGTCGAATGCCGGCGACGGCCGCGTCGCGCGCTTCTCGTCCTCCGGGCTCGCCTTCGACGGCCGCGTGAAGCCCGAGGTGGTTGCGCCCGGCGGCGACGGAGGTCGTGTCGTCACCGGCGTCGCTCGCGCTCGGCCGCGCCGGTAACCGCCGCTGGCGGACCGAACAGGTCCTCGAGCTGCGCAACGTCTCGTCCAGGCGCGTGATCCTGTCGCTTGACGTGCTCGTCTCGCATGAAGGCGCGGCCGCGGTGCAGTTCGTCATCAGGCCGACTCGCTTCTCGCTCGGCCCTGGCCGCACGATTCGCGTGCATGTGCGCGCGCGCCTGACCAGCACGCTCGAGGGCAGCGCGCCGGCGGAAGGCCTCGTTGTCGTGACCCCCGCCGCCGGTCGCGAGGTGCACGTGCCTTGGACGATTCTGTTCGGCCGGCGCAAGCCGCCGACGCTGACTGCGGTCCGTCTCTCGCAACATTCATTTACTCCGTCGGATGCGGCACCCGCGTTGCTGAGCTTCATCGCCGGCTCGGTGCCACGCGTCGCCGGACGTCCCGAGGTGCTGCCGCTGTCGCGCCTCGATCTGGATCTCTGGAGCCCGAGCGGGGGGCGCATCGGGTTGCTCGCCCGGCTCCGCGACGTGCTGCCGGGGCGGTACTCGTTCGGCGTGACGGGACGCGACCCGACGGGCGCCGTGCTGCCCAGCGGTAATTACCAACTGCGCGTGCTCGCATACGGTACGGACCCGGGCCCTCCGACCGTCAGGACGGTCGCATTCGCGATCAAGTAGGCTCCGCTCGCCCAGCCGAAATGTCCCTATTTGCGCGGAAAAAGGAGTTGAAGTGACGACCGTCGATGCCCCTGTCTCGCACCTCCGCGAGAATCCGTTCGAGATTGCGCGCGAGCAGTTGCGCCGGGTTGCTGAAGTCTTTGCGATCGACCCGAACCTCGTCAACGTCCTCCAGGAGTGCAAGAAGGCACTGTCCGTCTCGATCCCCGTGGCGATGGACAACGGTACGACGCAGGTCTTTCAGGGATACCGCGTCACACACAACGTGGCACGTGGGCCGTCGAAAGGTGGCATCCGTTACCACCCGGACGTCACCCTCGACGAGGTGAAGGCGCTGGCGATGTGGATGACCTGGAAGTGCGCGCTCGCCGGGATTCCGTTCGGAGGCGCGAAGGGTGGGGTCGTCTGCAATCCGAAGGTGATGTCCGAGGGCGAGCTGCAGCGCATGACGCGCCGGTTCACCTCGGAGATCATCAATGAGATCGGCCCCGAGAAGGACATTCCGGCGCCGGACGTCGGTACCGACGGACGGGTGATGGCCTGGATCTTCGATACCTATTCCATGAACAAGGGACATTCGGTGCTCGGCGTGGTCACCGGCAAGCCGCTCACGATCGGCGGTTCGCTCGGGCGCGAGGAGGCGACGGCGCGCGGCGCGCTCTACTGCGTGCGCGAGGCAGTTCGGAAGCTGCAGCTGTCGCTGCAGGGGACGAGCGTCGCCGTCCAGGGGTTCGGCAACGTGGGTTCGTTCCTGGCGAAGTTCCTGACGGAGGACGGCGCGAAGGTGATCGCGGTGTCCGACTCCACCTCCGGGCTCCACAACCCGAACGGCATCGACGTGCAGGCCGCCCTCGCGCACAAGCGCGAGACGGGTGCACTGGCCGGTTTCCGCGGCGCCGAGGCGATTTCGAACGAGGAGCTACTCCTTCTCGACTGCGACGTGCTCGCGCCGTGCGCACTCGAACAGGTGATCACGACGGACAACGCCGAGAAGGTCAAGGCAAGGATCATCGTCGAGGGCGCCAACGGCCCGGTGACGCCGAGCGCCGACGAGATCCTGGAAGACAAGGGCATCGTCGTGCTGCCGGACATCCTCGCCAACGCAGGCGGCGTCGTCGTCTCGTACTTCGAGTGGGTCCAGGGCCTCCAGGAGTACTTCTGGAAGGAGGCCGAGGTGAACGCGAAGCTCAACGACATCGTCACCCGGGCGTTCAACGAGACCTGGGCCCTACACCAGGACCGTGAGGTGTCGATGCGGCTCGGGGCGTACGGGGTCGCCGTGCAGCGTGTCGCCGAAGCCACCGTCACACGCGGCATCTATCCCTAGGGTCATCCTCTACCACGCGGAGGGCTGCCACCTCTGCGAGCGTGCCCGTGACGCTCTCCACGAGAGCGGCGTCGTCTTCGAGGAGATCGACATCACGAACGACGCTCAACTGGAGGCGACCTATCGCGAATGGCTCCCGGTGGTGGAGATCGACGGGGAGCGGGCTTTCGTCTACTACGTCGATCCAATCGCTCTGCGCCGAAAACTGGACGCACAAAGTTAACCGGCGCGGCGTCCTTTGAGTTGTTGATACAACGGCTGGGGCGTGTCACAAACTCTCGAGACCAGAACTCCCGCCGGCGGCTCTGAGCGGCTCACGGTCGGCGTCGCGGCACGGCTGTCGCGCTACCTCCAGGTCCTGACACAGGCGAAGAAGATGGGCAAGGAGCGGATCTCCTCCCAGGAGATCTCCGACTACACGAACATCAACGCGACGCAGATCCGCCGGGATCTGTCGGCGTTCGGGAAGTTCGGCAAGCGTGGGGTGGGCTACAACATCGACTCGTTGCTCGGAGAGATCCGGAAGATCCTCCGCACACAAGGCCAGCACAACATCGCGCTGATCGGGGCGGGCAGGCTGGGCCAGGCGATCGCGAGCTCGCCGATCTTCGCGGAGCACGGGATCAACATCGCGGCGGTGTTCGACACCGACCCGGACAAGGTCGGTCGTCAGGTCGGGAACGTTCCGGTCAGCGACTACGACCGTCTCGCAGACGCGATCCGGGACAAGAACATCATCGTGGGAGTCGTCGCGGTGCCGGCCGACAACGCGCAGCGAGTCGCGGACGATCTGGTCGGGTCCGGCATCAAGATCATCTTCAACTACTCCGAAGCGCTGCTCGACGTTCCGCAGGACGTGTCGGTGCACACGTCGAACCCGGCCGTCGAGCTTCTCTACGCCCTTTACTTCTATTTGACGTAACGCCGACGCGGCAGGCCGATGCGGATTCTGCTCTGGCACGGCTATCTGCTCGGTGGGACGGGATCGAATGTGTACACCCGTGCCCTCGCACGGGAATGGAGCCGAGCCGGGCACGACGTCGTCGTCTTCTGCCAGGAGCCACGGCCCGAGGCGTATGACGTAGGCGGCGCCGAGATCGCCCGACCGGACATCGGGGGTCTCTTGCCGGTGTTCGTCCTCGACCGCTACGAAGGGCTCGAGGCGAAGCTGCTCCAGGACCTCACATCGAACGAACGCACGCGCTACGTCGAGCTGAACGCAGCTGCGCTGCGTGCGCACCTACCCGCTGATCTCGTGTTCGCGAATCACGTCCTGCTGGGAGCGCCGGTCGGCGCCGCGAGCGGCCTCCCGTTCGCTGTGAAGGCGCACGGCTCGGAGCTCGAGTACTCGATGCGCGACAACGACGAGCTCGCAGCATGGGGAAAGGAGACCCTCTCTGGGGCGCGGGCGGTCTTTGTCGGCTCGGCTCACATTCGCGCGGTGCTCGAGGAGGTCGTCGGACATGTCGACCGCGTGCACGAAATACCGCCGGGTGTCGACGTGCACGAGTTCATCCTTCGGCCGCGGGAGGACGCGCTCGCTCAGTTGATGGTCGAGGCGCGCGCCGATCCACCGAACCCGGGCAACCGACAGGAGCGCCTCCCAGACGCGGACAACGCCGACCGCTTCGCGGACTTCTTCGCAACGGGCGGACCAATAGTCGTCTACTTCGGCAAGCTCCTCTACAACAAGGGCGTGCACCTGCTGCTGGAGGCGCTGCGTGGGCTGGACGCCCGCGCCGTCATCGTCGGCTTCGGGGACTACCGCGAGGAGCTCGAACGTACTGCTCCGGCGGGGACGCTCTTCACCGGGCCGCTCGAGCACCGGCATCTCGTGCAGCTCTTGCCGCTCGCGGACGCAGTCGTCGTGCCGTCGATCTTCCCGGAGGCGTTCGGGATGGTTGCCGCCGAGGCCGCGGCGGCGGGCGTCCCGCCGTTGGTCGCGCGCCACTCGGGCCTTGCCGAGATCGCTGCCGGGATCGAGGCCGAATACCCGCCGGAGCTTCGGCGGCTCGCGAGCTTCGCCAACGGCGACGCAGGCGATCTCGCAGCGAAGCTGGACGACCTGCTCAGCCTTCCGGACGCGACGCGTGAAGAACTGGGCGCAGCCGCGCGGCGTGCCGCGGTCGAACGCTGGAGCTGGACGTCCGTCGCCGCTCGTTTGCTGAGCCCGCTCGGCACCGGATAAAGCTTCAATTACTGTAGGCGGCCCATGGGGGACGCCCAGCGCCTCACGCCGGACGAGCAGATCCGCTCGGCCAGGCACGCTTTCGACGACGGCCGCGACTTCACGATCGCCGTCGAGGAAGAGTTTGCCTTGCTGGACGCGGACACGCTCGAGCTGACGAACCGCTTCGAGGAGCTCAAGGCCGCTGCCGCCGGAACGGAGCTGGACGATCATCTCGTCGGCGAGCTGATCGCCTCCGAGATCGAGATCAAGACCGGCCGTTGCGATGCGTTCCAGGAGGTTGCGGAGCGGATGGCGCGCCGCCGCGACCAGCTCGCCGAGCTCGCCGACCGCTTCGACGTTGCGCTCGCATGCACGGGAACGCATCCGTGGAGCCGCTGGCAGGACCAGCGCATCATCGACACGCCGCATTACCGCCGGAACAACGAACTCCTGCGGTACGTCGTCTGGCGCAACAACAGCTTCGGAATTCACGCGCACATCGGCATCCGCGGCTCCGACCGCGCGGTGGCCGTCTGCAACGCATTCCGCAACGTGCTGCCGGAGCTGCTCGCCATGTCGGCAAGCTCGCCCTTCGTCGAAGACTGCGTCAGCGGTCTGCATTCCGCGCGCACCGAGATCTTCACGAAGCTCTTCCCGCGTGCCGGTGTGCCCGATGTCTACGAGGGCTGGGAGGGCTTCGAGCGTTACGTGCGTTTCCTCTACGACACCGGCTCGATCGACGAGCACACCCAGATGTGGTGGAGCGTCCGGCCCCACCTCGCGTTTCCGACGGTGGAGATCCGGATCTGCGACGCGCAGCCCGACCTGGGTCAGGCGCAGTCGCTGGCCGCCCTGATGTACTCCCTGGCCGCACGATTCGCGCGTGCGCTCGACGAGGGCGAGCCGTTGCCCGAGCTGCCGAACCGGCTGATCGAGGAGAACCTGTGGCGCGCAATCCGGTACGGGCTCACCGATGGCCTGATCGACTTCGAGCGCGGCGAGGTCGTTCCGGCACGGTCGCGGCTCGAGGCGCTCATCGAATGGGTCCTGCCCGTCGCGGATGAGATTGGCGCTGCCTCCTATCTGGCCGTGCCAGAGGCGAACGCCTCCGAGCGGCAATACGCACGGCTCGAGGAGCTCGGCTCGCACCGCGATGTGTTCGCAGAGCTGGTCCGCCGTCCGCGGGAGCTCGTAGGGGGTTGAAATGCGGCAGCACGCAGCTTTCCGAAGGAATCTGTTCAGCGAGGAGGCCCGGTCCTTGACGTCAAACATTGACGCGTAGCGTGGGTGAGAAAGTTGCCGGGATCGGTGGCGTCTTCTTCCGTGCGCGCGATCCGGACGCGCTCCGCGCCTGGTACGCGAAGCACCTCGGCATCGAGATGGAGGAGTACGGCACGACGTTCACTGCGAGCGACGGCGACCAGACCGTCTGGTCGCCTTTCGCGGCGGACACGGACTACTTCGGCTCGCGTGACCAGCAGCTGATGGTCAACTTCCGCGTGCGCGACCTCGACGCGATGCTGGAACAGCTCCGCGCGGCGGGCGTCGACGTCGACGAGCGTGTCCACGAGATGGAGTACGGCCGGTTCGGCTGGGCGCACGATCCAGAAGGAAACCGTTTCGAGCTCTGGGAGCCTGCGTGAGCCAGGGGGAGAGCCAGCCTCCGTCGGACGAGCAGCTTCTGCGCGAACTCGAGGACGAGCTGAAGAAGCTCAAGGTCTCGGACCTGCTGATCCAGACGCTCTATACCGTCTCGTCACTCGGTTACCGCAAGCTCTCGGAGGACGATCGCGACCTCGACCAGGCACGCCTGGCGATCGAAGCTCTGAGGGCGCTGCTCCCGGTGCTGGAGGAGGCGCTCGGCGAGGAACCGGTGCGTGACTTCAAACAGGTCACGGCCAATCTGCAACTGGCATACGCGGACGCCGCAGCCGGAAAGAAGCCGGACGCCTGAGAGCGTTCCGGAAGGCGGCCCTTCTGCCCCATGTGATAGAAACCTGCCCGCGCCGGGGTCACTCGGCGCAGACTTTGTGAGGGGGTAGGAAGGCTGATCGTCGCGAGTTTCTTCAACGACCACGCGGTGCTGTTTGCGCTCGTCTGCGCTGGGGTCGCCGTCGGCTACGGGGTCGGCCTGACCGTCTGGCTGCTGGGACGGCCGACCGGAAACGAGCGGATGCGGGAGATCCAGCGCGCCGTACAGGAGGGCGCCGCCGCTTACCTGAAGCGGCAGTACCTCACGGTTGCTGCCGTCTCGGTCGTCCCGTTCCTGCTGCTCGGCTTCTACAACAAGCTCGGCTGGGGAACGGCGATCGGCTTCCTGGTCGGCGCAATCCTGTCGGCGTCCGCCGGGTTCATCGGGATGAATGTCGCCGTCCGTTCGAACGTCCGCACTGCCGAGGCGGCCCGCAGCGGGCTCAAGCCCGCGCTCAACGTCGCCTTCCGGGCGGGGTCGGTCACAGGTCTCCTCGTCGTCGGCCTGGGCTTGCTCGGTGTCGCGGGCTACTACTGGGCGCTCACGGACTGGATCGGAAACTCGAAGGAGTCCGCCATCGACGACCTGATCGGCCTCGCGTTCGGCGGCTCGCTGATCTCGGTCTTTGCCCGGCTCGGCGGCGGGATCTACACGAAGGCTGCAGACGTCGGCGCCGACCTCGTCGGGAAGATCGAGGCAGGCATCCCCGAGGACGATCCGCGGAACCCCGCGGTGATTGCGGACAACGTCGGCGACAACGTCGGCGACTGCGCCGGGATGGCGGCAGACCTGTTCGAGACCTACGCCGTCACCGCGGTGGCCGTGATGCTGCTCGGCCTGCAGTTCCCCTCGTCGAACCTCGCCCTGTATCCGCTCGCTCTCGGCGGCATCTCGATCCTCGCTTACCTTCTTCGCCCGTGTCGGCCGCAGCGGCTCGATCATGAACGCGCTCTACAAGGCCGTGATCGTGGCCACGATCCTGTCGGCAATCGGGTTCATCCCGGTGACGATGGCGTTCGACAGCGGCAAGTTCGACTTCAGCGACCTATACATCTCGGCGGTGGTCGGGCTCGCCGTGACGTTCCTGCTCGTCGCCATCACCGAGTACTACACGGGCACGCGTTGGGGGCCGGTCAAGTCGATCTCGTCCGCGTCGCAGACGGGACACGCGACCAACATCATCTCGGGGCTCGCAGTCGGCATGCAGGCGACGGCCGCGCCCGTGGTCGTGATCGCAGCGGGCATCCTCCTCGCGCACCACTTTGCGGGTCTCTACGGAATCGGCGTGGCGGTGATGGCGCAGCTGTCGATGACGGGATTGATCGTCGCGCTGGACGCGTACGGACCCGTGACGGACAACGCCGGCGGGATTGCGGAGATGGCGGACCTCGACGAGTCGGTGCGTGCGATCACGGATCCGCTGGACGCGGTCGGCAACACGACGAAGGCGGTGACCAAGGGCTACGCGATCGGATCGGCCGCACTCGCCGCGCTTGTTCTGTTCGATTCGTACACGACCGGGCTCCACGACCAGGCCGATCCAGGCAGCGCCCTGGCTTCCGTGAGCTTCAACCTGAGCGACGCGTGGGTGATCACCGGCCTCTTCATCGGCGGCCTGATGCCGTTCCTGTTCGCCTCCCTGGCGATGCAGGCCGTCGGTCGCGTGGGCGGGCTGGTCGTGACGGAAGTGCGGCGTCAGTTCCGCGAGAACCCGGGGATCATGGAGGGGACGACACGATCAATCCGATGATCAAGATCGCGAACATCGTCGCCATCCTCATCATCCCGCTGATCGTCTCGATCCACGGGTAGGCCTTTCCGCCCCTCTGTGGGCCACTTGTCACGCTCTCGTAACACCCAGGGTCAGACCCTGCGGTTCGGAACGCGTCACCGTTCGCCGCGCCAACTGTTGGCCGATTGTCACGTTGTCTCTACACCCAGGGTCAGACCCTGAAGTTCGGGGCGCGTCCCAAAGGCGCGGGCCTTGACGGCTGGCGGACGGAATAGGCTCCGGCGCGATGACGAGCTCGCCTCGGGCGGACATCGGAGCGACGCCGCCCCTGCGGCGGGGACGGCGGCGCCGGGCTCAGCGGCTCGAGCGCGTGCTCGGGACGCCTGCGCTCTTCGCGACCGCCTACGGGAACGTCGGCTCGTCCATCTACTACGCCCTCGGCCTCGTCGCCGGGATCGCGCTCGGCCTGACGCCGCTCGTCTTCGTCATCAGCGGTCTCATCTTCGCCGCGACCGCTGCCACGTACGCGGAAGGAACCGTTCGCTTCCCGGAGGCGGGCGGCTCTTCGAGCTTTGCGCGACATGCGTTCAACGAGCTCGTCTCTTTCGGGGCCGCTTGGGCCCAGATGCTCAACTACGTCATCACGATCGCCATCTCGGCGTTCTTCGTGCCGCACTACCTCTCGATCTTCTGGGGACCGCTGCGCGAGAACCCGTGGGACATCGTCGGCGGGGCCGTGGTGGTCACGCTCCTCGTCCTGCTCAACATCGTCGGGATCAAGGAGGCGGCGCGTCTCAACATCTTCCTGGCGGTCATCGACTTCGCGACGCAGCTGCTTCTCGTCCTGATCGGCTTCGCACTCGTCTTCCACCCGCATGTCGTCTTCT
>WNGE01016369.1_pt1 | contig 14330 bp, 15 predicted proteins | sample 5400651 | NCBI WGS metagenome assembly WNGE01 (sample SAMN13153370, study PRJNA577476) | soil metagenome | isolation source: 60 cm soil or saprolite under grassland replicate 2 | place: USA:California | collected 2016-06-15 | reverse complement strand
CTTCGGCTGGAAGGTCCTGCTCCCGGTCGCGACGGTGAACGCGATCGTCACCGCGTTCTTCGTGGTGCTCATCTGAGATGACGCGATGAGCCCGCAGCCCGTCGACAGCATCAAGGGCTTCGGCGTCACCTTCAAGCAGATCTTCAAGAAGCCGATCACGCAGCAGTACCCCGAGTACAAGCGGCCGGTATACCCGCGCTTCCGCGGGCGGCACCGGCTCTGGCGCCACGAGAACGGGCTCGAGAAATGCGTCGGCTGCTCGCTCTGCGCGGCCGCCTGTCCGGCCGACTGCATCCGCGTCGTTGCCGCCGAGAACACGCCGGACAACCGCGTGTCGGCCGGCGAGCGCTACGCGCGGATCTACGAGATCAACATGAGCCGCTGCATCTTCTGCGGGTACTGCGAGCTCGCCTGCCCGTTCGACGCGATCACGCTCGGCAACGAGTACGAGATCTCGGAGTACTCCCGCGACGACCTCGTCTACACGAAGGACATGTTGCTCGCGGAGCCGATCAAGAAGGTGCCCGTCGCCGACCGCGACCTCTACGACACGCCGATCCCGTTCTACAAGGAGCACTCGTAGTGGGGAACGTCCTCGTCTGGGCGGTCTGGGTCGTTGCCGCCTTCGCCTGCCTCGGCTCCGGGATCGCCGTCGTCTCGTTCACGAACCCGTTCTACTCGGCGCTCTCGCTGATCGGGAACCTGGCCTCGCTGGCGGTGCTCTACCTGCTGCTCGCAGCTGAGTTCGTCGCCGCCGCGCAGGTGCTCGTCTACGCCGGCGCGGTGATGGTGATGTTCCTGTTCGTGATCGCCTATCTCGGCGGGCGCGCCGACGCCCCCTGGGCGGGCGGGCCGAGCTGGCAGTCGCTGGCCGCGGTCTCGGCCTCCTCCGCGCTGCTCGTCGAGGTGATCGTCGTGATCGGGCTCAAGACGAGCGGCCGGCTCTCGCACGAGCCGCCGACCGACTACTTCTTCGGGCGCCCGTACGAGATCGGGAAGCTGTTCCTGACCGACCACCTGCTCGCGTTCGAGGTCACCTCGATCGTCCTCCTGATCGCGGCGGTCGGCGGGGTGATCCTCGGCAGCCACTCGCGGGAATCGAGCGTTAACCAGTGAACGGCCCAGACACCCATACGCGTTCTCGGATCACGCGATTCCAGCGGAAGTGGTGGGACTAGGGACATGAACGGCCCCGATGTCGTCTGGTACTTGTGCGTCGCAGCATTCCTCTTCTTCACGGGCGCCTTCGGCGTCCTGATCCGGCGCAGCCCCCTGATCGTGCTGCTCTCGCTCGAGATCATGCTCAACGGGGCGAACCTCGCCCTGATCGCCTTCGCGCGCTACCACGGGCGCGGTGACGGGCAGATCTTCGCGCTGACCGTGATGGCGGTCGCGGCCTCCGAGGTGGTCGTCGGGCTCGGCCTGATCGTCGCGATCGCGCGTCGGCGGCTCGACCTCGACGTGGACAAGCTCCGGACCCTGCGCGGGTGATCGCCGCCGGCTGGATCTGCCTGTTCGCGCCTCTCGGCGCGGCGCTAGCGATCACGCTCGCAGGGCAGCGGCTGACCCGGCGGGGCGCCGGCTACCTCGCCACGGCGTCGGTCGGCGTCTCGTTCGTGGCCGCGCTCGTCAGCTTCGCGCTCCTGCTCGGCGAGGCGCCGCACGAGCGCTCGCATCCCTCGACGCTCTGGCGCTGGCTGACCGCAGGCCCCTACCACTTCGACCTGCGGATCCTGGTCGACCCGCTCTCGGTCTTCATGATGCTCGTCGTCGCCGGTGTCGGCTTCCTGATCGTCGCGTATTCGATCGGCTACATGGACGGCGACGACGAGGAGCGCCGCTACTTCGCCTACATGGCCCTGTTCGTCTTCTCGATGCTGCTCCTCGTCCAGGGCGGAAACCTGCTGCTGCTGCTCGCGGGCTGGGGGCTCGTCGGGCTCTCGTCCTACCTGCTGATCGGGTTCTGGCACGACCGGCCGAGCGCAATCGCCGCCGCCAAGAAGGCGTTCGTGATGAACGCGATCGGCGACGCCACGATGGCGCTCGCGCTCTTCCTCCTGATTCAGCGGACCGGCTCGCTCGACTTCGAGCGCGTCTTCCCGCAGGCCGGTTCCTTCGGCGGCTGGACTGCGAACCTCGTCGCGCTCGGGCTGCTCGGGGGCGCGGTAGCGAAGTCGGCGCAGCTGCCGCTCCAGACGTGGCTTCCGGATGCGATGGAGGGCCCGACCCCGGTCAGCGCCCTCATCCACGCGGCGACGATGGTGACGGCGGGCGTCTACCTGATCGTTCGCACGCACGTGCTCTTCGAGGCGGCGCCGCGGGTGGAGGAGCTCGCTGCGGGGCTCGGTGCCGCGACGCTCGTCGTCGCCGGCCTGATCGCGCTCGTCCAGACCGACATCAAGCGCGTGATCGCCTACTCGACGATGTCGCAGATCGGCTACATGTTCCTCGGCGCGGGGCTCGGCGCCTACGCGAACGGGATGTTCCACCTGCTGACGCACGCCTTCTTCAAGGCGCTGCTCTTCATGGCAGCCGGGATCGTGATCCACGCGCTCGCGGGGGAGCAGGACCTGCGGAAGATGGGCGGGCTGCGGGCGCTGCTCCCGCGCACCTACTGGGCCTTCGCGATCGGCGCGCTGGCGCTCGCCGGGATGCCGCCGCTGTCGGGCTTCTTCTCGAAGGATTCGATCCTGGCCGCGGCGCTCGCGAACGGCGGCTGGTACGGCGACCTGCTCTGGGCCGCGGGGATGTTCGGCGCGTTCCTGACCGGGCTGTACGCGTTCCGGATGGTCTTCATCGCGTTCTGGGGAGAGCCGTCGCCGTTCGTCCGGGAGCACCTCATGGCCGGCTCGCACGCGCACGAGCGTGAGGGCCACCGCGACCACGGCGCCCACGAGCAGCACGAGCACGCGGGCGAGGGGCCGTTCTCGATGACCTCGACTGTCGCAGTCCTGGCCGTGCTCGCCGCGGTCGGCGGGTGGTTGCAGTTCGCCGGGATCTGGACGCCGGTTTCCGACTTCCTCGAGCCGGTCGCGCCGGCGCTCGTCGACGCGTCGGGCCTGCAGGAGGCGCTCTCGAGTGTGCTCGCGGTCGCGCTCGGGGTCGCCGGGATCGGCGTCGCCTGGTGGATCTACGGGGCACGGCGCGCCTCGGCGCCAAGGGCTTTGCCGTTGTTCGAACGCAAGTTCTACTTCGACGAGCTCTACGACGCGCTTTTTTACCGCCCGGCCGTGCTCCTGACGCGCGGCCTGCTGGGCGGGATCGAGCGGCCGCTCGTCTTCGGCTCGGTCCGGGAGCTCGCCGCCAGCGTGCGCGACCTGGGAACCGGCACGCGCAGCCTGCAGACCGGCCTCGTGCGCACCTACGCGCTCGCGATCGCCGCCAGCCTCGCCGTCGTCACCGTCGTCTTCGTGGTGGTCCGCTAGGTGCACTGGCTCGCGACGGCGCTCGTCTTCCTGCCGGTTGCAGGCGCGCTGGCAGTCTGGACCCTGCCGCTGCGACCGTTCGCGGTCGGCGCAACCGCGCTGCTCGTCGCGCTCGCCGAGGTCGCGCTCTGGATCGACTCCGTCGCCCGCTTCGACTTCTCGCGGCCGGGCCTCCAGCTCGACCAGCGCACGAGCTGGTTTTCGGACCTGCACGTCTCCTACCACGTCGGCCTCTACGGCTTCTCGCTCTGGCTCGTCGGCCTGACGGTCGTCGTCATGGCGGCCGCGATCGGCTACGGCTTCTGGGCGGGACGCGAGCGGCCGCGTGCCTACTACGGGCTGATGCTCCTCCTGACCGGCGCCCTCGTCGGCGTGTTCGCCGCCCAGGACCTGCTCCTCTTCTACGTCTTCTGGGAGGCGATGCTGATCCCGCTCTACGTCCTCGTCGGCGTCTGGGGCGGAGCGGGACGGCTGCGGGCGACGCTCCTGTTCGTGATCTACACGATGACAGGCTCGCTGCTCATGCTCGCCTCGGTCATCGTGCTCGGGCTCTCGCAGGGGACGTTCGATCTCGTCGGGTCCGGGACGAGCGGGAGCGACTGGATCTTCCTCGGCTTCGTCGCGGCGTTCGCGGTCAAGGCGCCGCTCTTCCCGCTCCACGCCTGGCTGCCGGAGGCCTACCGGGAGTCTTCGCCCGAGGTGGCGGCCGTGTTGAGCGGTGTCGTCTCGAAGGCAGCGGCGTATGGCTTCCTGCGGATCGCGATCTCGAAGTTCCCCGGGCCTGTCTCGGACTTCCGAACGCCGATCCTCGTGCTCGCGGCCTGCGGTCTCGTGTACGGCTCGGTCCTTGCCTTCCGCGCTCCGGACCTGCGCGGCGTGATCGCCTACTCGAGCCTCGCCCAGATGGGGCTGATCGTGCTCGGCCTGTTCGCGGTGAACGACCTCGGGCTGAACGGGGCCGTGCTGCAGATGGTCAACCACGGTCTGATCTCGGCGACGCTCTTCCTGCTCGCGGGCGGGATCGAGCGGCGCGCGGCGACCGGTGAGCTTGCGCGGCTGGGCGGGATGGCCCGGGGGCGGCCGGCGCTCGCGACGGTGCTGATGACGACCGGGATCATCGCGCTCGCCGTGCCCGGGTCGACGGCGTTCGCCGGTGAGTTCTCGATCCTGTCTGGAGTCTTCTTCACGGGCTGGGGTTACGCGCTCGTCGGCGCGGTCGCGATCGTGCTCGCGGCGATGTACATGCTGCGCCTGATCTCAGCCGTGCTGCACCAGGCGCCAGGGCCGGCGGTCTCGGAGGCCGCGCTCGATCTCCGCCCAGCCGAGCTCGGGGTCCTCGTTCCGCTCGTCGCCTGCCTGCTCGTCCTCTCGGCCTGGCCGGCGGCGATCACCGACCGCTCCTTTGTGAACGGCGGAGCTGCGATCACCCGGGCCCTTCGATGATCTCGACGCCGCACGTCGACTGGCTTGCGATCTCCGCGCCGCTGGCGCTGCTCGGCGCAGGCGGCATCTCGTTGCTCGCAGCGGTACTCGTGCCACGCGGCTGGCGGCGGAGCTTCGGCGCCGTCGTCTGCGCGCTCGGCTTCGCGGCCGCGATCGTCTTCGCCGCGATCCTCTACGCCCACTCCGCGGATGGCCACGGCGTCATCGGCGCCGCGATCCAGCGGGACCGCCTCGGCACGCTCGCGCAGATGATCGTCGCCGGGGCAGGCCTGCTCGCAGTCGGCACCTCGTACTCCGAGCCGATGCGGGATGACCACGTCGCCGAGTACTACGCCCTGCTCGCCTGGGCCGGGGCCGGGATGGCCTTCCTCGCGAGTGCGAGCACGCTGATGACCCTCTTTCTCGGGCTCGAGTGGTTCTCGATCAGCCTCTACATCCTCTGCGCGATCGACGTCGACCTGGTGGGCTCGCTCGAGGCGGGGCTCAAGTACCTGATCGTCGGCGGCTTCGGCTCGGCGATGCTCCTCTTCGGCTCGGCGCTCGTCTACGGAGCGACGGGCTCGCTTCGTTTCGGCGAGATCGCTCACGTGGTGGCGGCTCAGCGCCTGAGCCATGACGCGCTGCTCGTCACGGGGCTTGCGCTCATGCTCGGCGGGCTCGGCTTCAAGGCCTCGGCGGCGCCGTTCCACATGTGGACGCCGGACGTCTACGAGGGGGCGCCGACCCCGGTGACGGCGTTCATGTCCGCGGCGACGAAGACGGTCGCCCTCGTGCTCACGCTGCGCGTGCTCGTGACGGCCTTCCCGCAGGAGGCCCGGCTCTGGACGGTGACGGTCGCGGTGATCGCCTGCGCTTCGCTTGCGGTCGGGAACCTCGCCGCGCTCGTCCAGACGAACGTGAAGCGGATGCTCGCGTACTCGTCGATCTCACACGCGGGCTTCATGCTGATCGCGATCGCCGCGAACAACGCCCTCGGCGGGCGCGCGCTGCTCTACTACCTGATCCCGTACTCGGCGATGTCGGTCGGCTCGTTCGCGGTCGTGGCGGCGCGGGAGCGGGAGCTGAACCGGCCCGTCACGGTCGAGGGGCTCTCCGGCTTCGGCTGGGAGCGGCCGCTGCTCGGGGTCTCGCTGAGCGTCTTCATGCTCGGCTTCGCGGGGTTTCCGCTGACCGGCGGCTTCGTCGGCAAGTTCTACGTCTTCTCCGCCGCCTACCGGCACGGCTGGATCTGGCTCGTGATCGTCGGCGTCGCCGCGACTGCGGTCAGCCTCTACTACTACCTCGGCGTCGTGCGCGCCCTCTTCATGCGTCCGGCGGAGGAGCTGCAGCTCGCGCCCGTGGTAGGAGGCTCTCCGCCCCCGGAGCGGGTTCTGCAGGCGGCCGTGGCCGCCGCGCTCGTCGTCACGGTCGGCTCGTTCTTCGCCGTGCAGCCGCTGATCGACGGCGCGAGACACGCAGCGGGGGCGATCTTCTAAAAGTCACACAACCGGCGCAGACTCGTTACACACTGGTGCGCCGGGGCGGGGTACCGTCCCAAACCCCCACCCACCCAGGGGCGCGTGCGCGCGTGAACCTCTTAGCGGCGCAGTTCCGCGACCAGACCGAGCAGCGCCTGGACGCAGAAGATCGCCAGGCACGCAACCACGGCGGAGCGGCCGAGTGCGGGAACGGTGCCTTCCGCGAGCGCAGGCGCTCGGACGCCCGCAGCTGTGACCGTCAGCGCCAACACGATCCCCCAAAGAAGCGCGTGCAACCGGCTTCCACCCTGCGCGAGCGAGTCGCCGAACGCGTCCAGCGCCGCCGCGGCCCCGGCCGGAACTGCTGCCAGCAGCGCATAGAAGGCGAGCCCGTGCGCGCCGACTCCGTCCGCCACCGCGGCCGCGAGCACGAGCGCGACCGGAAGCCCTCGGAGAGCCATGACCAAAGGTTCGCCTTCCGGCCGGATGCTCCTTCGTTACGCTCACGACTCCCGTGAGAAAGGAGGGCGAATGCCCGACGTGCCGGTGACGTGGCTCGGCCACGCGAGCTTCCGGCTGGACTCGCCGGGAGGCAAGCGTATCTACATCGATCCCTGGCTTTCGAACCCGAAGTGCCCCGATTCCGAGAAGGAGCCCGATCGCGTCGACGCGATCGCGCTCACCCACGGGCACGGCGATCACGTCGGCGAAACGGTCGACCTGACCAAGAAATTCGAGCCGGACGTCGTGGCGAACGTCGAGCTGAAAGGCTGGCTCGGCAACCAGGGCGCCACGGTCGGCGAGGTGCCTGGGCCGAACAAAGGCGGAACAGTCGAGGCCGCCGGCGTCAAGTTCACGCTGGTGAACGCCTTCCACTCGAGCTCCTCCGACGACTACCTCGGCGAGGCGGCCGGCCTGGTGCTCCGGTTCGAGAACGGCACGACCATTTACTTCGCGGGCGATACCTGTGTCTTCGGCGACATGGCACTGATCGGCCGGATCTACTCGCCCGACGTCGCGATTCTGCCGATCGGCGGGCACTTCACGATGGACCCGCGCGAGGCGGCGGTCGCGCTCGAGCTGCTCGGGGTGAAACGCTGCATCCCGTGCCACTACGGGACGTTCCCGCTCCTCGCGGGCACACCGGACGAGCTGCGCGAGCAGGCACCCGGAGTCGAAGTGATCGCACTCGAGCCGGGGGAGACGACGACCGTTTGAGAGAGCGCTGGTTCGGAGCCACCGGCCGGCGAGTGCCGGAGATCGCCGTCGAGGGCGAGCTCGAGCTCGGCGATGCGCTCGTGCTCGACAACGTCGCCGACCCGGCGCTCCTGCGCGAAGCACACGAGGCGGGGCGCCCGATTGTGGTTCGCGCCGACTCGGCCGAAGGAGTGCGGGCGGCGCTGGAGCGGCCCGAAGTCGCGTCGGTGGTCGTGCCGGAGGCCAAACGCGAGCTGCTCGAGCTTGACCTGACCGAGTTGACGTATGGCTGATGTGATCGCGACGTACTCGATCGCGGCCTGCGATCTCGAGGCCGGCCAATGGGGCGTCGCCACCCAGTCGAAGTTTCTCGCCGTCGGCTCCGTCGTTCCCTGGGCCGAGCCCGGCGTTGGCGCCATCGCGACCCAGGCCTACGCCAACCCGCGCTACGGGCCTGAAGGGCTCGCGCTGCTGCGGGAGGGGCTGAGCGCGGAGGAGGTCGTTGAACGGTTGACCTCGGCCGACGAGGGGCGCGACCACCGCCAGCTCGGCGTCGTCGACGGCAACGGCAGATCGGCGAGCTACACCGGCGCGGAGTGCAACGACTGGGCGGGCGGGCGAACAGGCGAGTGCTACGCGGCGCAGGGGAACATCCTGGTCTCGGGCGAGACCGTGGACGCGCTCGCCGAGACCTTCGAGGGAGGCTCCGGCGCGCTGGCGGAGCGGCTCATCAACTGTCTCGACGCCGCGCAGGCAGCAGGCGGCGACCGGCGCGGACAGCAGTCGGCGGCGCTGCTTGTGGTCGAACGCGACGGCGGCTACGCCGGGATGTCCGACGTGGTCGTCGAGCTCCGAGTCGAGGACCACCCGCGCCCGCTCGAGGAGCTGCGCCGCATCTACGGCCTCCACCGGGCGATCTTCGGCAAGACGCCGCCCGAGGACTGGGTCGAGGTCGACGACGAGCTCGCCGCCGAGCTGCGCGAGCGTCTCGCGAGGCTCGGCTATGAGGGCGAGCTCGGGGACGCGTTCTTCCGCTGGGCCGGGAATGAGAACCTCGAGGAGCGCGTTGACGGCGTCGAGCGGATCGACCCCATCGTGCTCGAGGAGCTGAGGAGACCGTGAGTGAAAAGCCCTACGAAGTCGCGCACCTGGACGAGCTCGAGCGCTTCCCCGTCATGGAAGGCCTCCTCTGGCGCCCGGTGCGCCGCCGGCTCGGCATCCGGGCCTTCGGGACGAACGCCTACACGGCCGAGAACGCCGGCGACCGAGTCGTCGAGGAGCACTACGAGCGGGACGGCGCCGAGGAGCTCTACTTCGTCGCGCGCGGCCGTGCGAAGTTCCTGCTCGGAGACGAGGAGCTCGACGCGCCCGCCGGCACGTTCGTCCACGCCGAGCCCGGCACCCGCCGGGGAGCGCACGCCGTCGAGCCCGGGACGGCCGTCGTCGCCTTCGGCGCCAAGCGGGGTGTTCCCCACGAGATCTCGGGGTGGGAGGAGATCTTCGTCGCCTTCGGCCACCTGAAGAACGGCGACGAGGAGGAGGGTCGAAAAGCCATGGCCGCTGCGCTCGAGGCGCACCCGGACGCCTGGCAGGGGTACTTCAATGCCGCCTGCTTCGAGGCCCAGACTGGCCACCGCGACGAGGCCTTCGCCCACCTGCGCAAGGCGATCGAGCTCGATCCGGCGGCGCGCGTGGTCGCGCACCTTTCCGAGCTCGAGCTGCCGCCGAACCCGGACCACCCGGACTGGCCGCGCTGGGCGATCGTCCGCGAACACTTCGGAATCGGGAGCTTCGGCGTCAACGCCTGGAGGGCCGTCGAGCCGGGCACTCAGCTGATCGGCGAGCACGACGAGCTCGGCGAGCGGGCCGGGCGGCACGAGGAGCTCTACTTCGTGGCGGAAGGCCACGCCCGGTTCACGGTCGCAGGCGACGAGGTCGACGCCCCGGCCGGGACATTCGTGTTCGTCCGCGACCCGGCCGCCAAGCGAGCCGCGCTCGCCGAAGAGGCGGGGACGACGATCCTCGTAGCCGGGGGCCGGGCAGGCGAGGCGTTCACGCCGTCGCCCTGGGAGCGCTCCGGACGGGCGTTCGCCTACTGGAGCACGGGCAAGTTCGGAAAGGCGATCGAGTTGCTCTCGGCCGCCCATGCCGAGCACCCCGAGGACGCGGGCGTCCTCTACAACCTCGCGTGCGCGGAGAGCCGTGACGGCAGGCCGGCCGACGCGCTTGCGCACCTCCAGCGGGCGGTCGAGCTCGACCCGCAGTTCAGCGAGCTTGCCGAGAACGACCGGGACTTCGACCCGATCCGCGAGGACCCGGAGTTCTCCTCAGCGATCGCCCGGCAGCCGGACTCCCTGAGCCCGCCCTCGTAGCGCCGGAACCGGATCCGCCTCAGGGCGCGCGACGAGCAGCACGGCGCCGTAGCCGGGCTCCGCGACGAGCGAGTCCACGAGCAGCTGCAACCCGAGCGCGAGGGCAAAAGACTTGTGCGCCTGCTCGCCGCCGAAAGGCACGAGCTCGTCCTCGGCGGCTGCTCCGGCGATGACGTCCCCGTAGGTAACCCGGCCCATCGAGACGTCCACGACCAGCGGCCGTCCGTCCGAGCTGGGGATCCCGAGCGCGAGCGGGTTGGTGCCGGCCAGCTTCGGGCCACCCTCCGGGTGGGCGAGCCGCGGAGGCGAGGTGGCGCTGAGCGCCGCGGCGAGCCCGCCCTCGGCGAGCTTTCGCACCCAGTAGCCGAGCATCCCGGTCGGGAAGCAGCGCTGGGCCACGACGAGCCGCGCGTGCGCCGGCGGGTCGTCGAGCTGCGCCTGGACAATCGCCGCAAGCGTCAGGTAGCCGAGCGCGCCGCGGCCGTCCCAGCGCTCGTGGCCGGGCTCTTGGAGCACGCGTCGAGGCGCGGCGTGCGGATCGAGCTCAATCGGGCGCGTCTCCAGCCAGGCGACCCGTGAGAGGCCGTGTCCATGCTTCCCGCGACTCTCCGCATCGAGGAAGTGGTCCGCGAGCGTCTGCGCGTCGGCCTCGGAGAAGCCGAGCCCCACCAACCGCTCGAGCACATCCTCCGGCCGGGAGTGGGTCAATTTGGAAACCCCATCAAATCTCGCTTGCCCACTCGCCCTCAGCATCCGCGGTTCGGCCCGTGGGCAAGAAGCCGCGGCGACGGTAGAGACGGTGCGAACGCTCGTTGTCCTCGTGCGTCCAGAGGTGAATCCGCGAGTAGCGCCGCCGCTTCGCCTCAGCGAGGACGGCGTCCAAGAGCGCTCCGCCGATTCCCTCGCCCCACCGCTCCGGAACGACGAATAGCAAGTTGACGAAGCAGCCGCCGGGTACGACCGGACCCGCGCGGTCTTCGCCACGCAGAGGCTCCGCGCATGCCATTCCCACGACCGCCGGTCCCTCGTCAGCCACGAGGAACCACGAGACGGGATCGCGTAGGTGGGCCGTGACGAACTCGACCCGGGCCGCTCGATCCGGCCATATACCCGTGCGGCGGGCCAGATTCGACCGCTCGTAGACACGTACTGCGGCATCGACATCAGCCGCGTTACCCAGCCGGATCTGAATCTCCGGAGACATTCAACAAATCTTTACGAATGGACACGGCACTTTTTCTCGCGGCGACGTCCTAGTTCGTATCAGCGGGGCTCAAGGTCAGATGCCCCGGGGTCCGCTGGACAGCGAAGGGCGCTCTTCTGGGCGCCCTTCGCCTGTGTGCCTAGTAGGAGGGCTTGACGAAACCTAGTCTGTGCCGTCGGGCGAGGTTCCGCCAATCCCTCCTAGGTCAGAACCGGCAGCGGCTTGACGATCCCGACGCCCTGCTCGCGCCTGGCTGCCGCGATCGCCTCGGCGATGGAGACGATCTCGCGGGCGGGCTCCGACTCCGGATCGCTCTCCACGAGCGGATCCCCGGCATCGCCCGACTCGCGGAGGCCGGCATCGAGCGGCACGCGGCCGAGCAGCGGGATGCCGAGCTCCTCCGCGAGACGCTCGCCGCCGCCCGTGCCGAAGGCCTCGCCGCTCATGTTCTCGATCACGCCGAGCAGGCGCATGTTCGTCTTCTGCGCCATCAGCGCGGCGCGCGCGGCAACCTCCTGCGCGAGCGGCTGCGGTGTCGTCACGATCACCGCCTCCGCGCGGGGAAGGAGCTGGCCGAGCGAGATCGCGACGTCGCCGGTGCCTGGCGGCATGTCGACGACGAGCGTGTCGAGCTCGCCCCAGTGGACGTCGGTCAGGAACTGCTCGAGCGCGCGGTGGAGCATCGGCCCTCGCCACATCACGGGCTGGTTGTCGTCGAGGAAGAAGCCGATCGACATCAGCTTCAGCTCGCCGCGGACTGGCGGCACGATCATCCGGTCGACCGCGACGGGCTTCTGGTCGATCCCGAGGAGATGGGGGATCGAGTGGCCGTAGACGTCGGCGTCGAGGATCCCCGTGCGCTGGCCGAGCTGGGCGAAGGCACACGCCAGGTTCGCGCTCAGGGTCGACTTGCCGACACCGCCCTTGCCGCTCGCGATCGCCAGCACTCGGGTCGAGCGGTCGAGCGCGATCCCCTTCGTGCGCTCGGTGACCGAGCCGCGCAGACGGGCGGTGAGCGCCGAGCGCTCCTCGGGGGTCATCACGTCGAACTCGAGCTTCACCCGCTCGACCCCGAGCGGCGCGAGCGCCTTGGCGACCTGCTCCTCGAAGCTCGCGCGTAGCGGGCAGCCGGCGACGGTGAGCGCGATCCCGACGATGACCTCGCCGCCCTCGCTGCGGACGTCTCGGACCATGTCGAGCTCGACGACGTTCCGCTTCAGCTCCGGGTCGATGACCTGCTCGAGTGCCTTCAGGATCTCTTCGCGCGAAGCTTCCATGTGTCGTTGAGCCTAGCGAAGATGGTTGGGATGACCTGGAGCGGTCTCGTGCTGAGAAACCTCCTTCGCCGGCCCGTGCGGACGGCGCTGACCGCGGCGGGCGTCGCGGTGGGCGTGGGGTTGATCGTCGCGCTGCTCTCGATCACCAACGGCGCGAAGCGGACGGCCGCGCAGCTGATCCACGTCGGGCGGGCCGACTTCGGCCTCTTCCAGGCGGGAACCTCGGATCTAACTCAATCGCTACTCCCCGAGAGCTTGGCCGCCGAGGTCGACCGTGAGCCCGGCGTCGCCGGGACGGCGCGGATCTTCCTGCTCAGCACGAAGAGGCTGCTCGTGTTCGGCTACGCGCGGGAGGACTTCCCGGCCCGGCGCACGGTCGTCGTCCAGGGCACTCGACCGACGGGGGACGAGGCGCTGCTCGGTGATGGGGCGGCACGACGCCTCCATGTGCGGGCAGGTGCCTCACTGCGGCTGGGACGGCGCTCTTTCCGCGTCGCCGGGCTCTACCACAGCGGCAACGCGTTCGTGGACAACGGCGCCGTCCTGCCGCTGCGCGTGGTGCAGCGTCTGGCCAGGCGCCCGCACGAGGTGACGACGATCGCGGTCACTGCCTCGCTCGGAGCGCGACCCAAGGCGGTGGCGAGACGGCTCGAGCGCGACTTCCCGAACACGGTCGCCGTGACCGAGCCGGGGCAGGCCGTCAAGATCGATACGAGCTCGCGCCTGATCGTGACGACCGGCTGGATCATCTCGCTGCTCGCGCTGATCGTGGGTGGGATCGCGGTCACGAACACGATGGCGATGTCCGTTTTCGAGCGGGTGCGGGAGATCGGGATCCTGCGCGCCGTCGGCTGGCCGGGCCGGCGGATCGCGGCGCTGATCGTGAGCGAGGCGCTTGCGATCTGCCTGCTCGCGCTGGCCGCCGGCCTCGCGCTCGGCTATGCGGCGGCGGAGCTCTTCACCTCGGGCGACAGCAGCGGCACGCTGATCGAGCCGGACTTCACGGCAGGCGTGTTCGCGTGGGGCCTCGCCTTCGCGCTCGGCGTCGGCCTCCTCGGCGCGATCTACCCCACGCTGAGAGCCATCCGCCTCGCGCCGATCGAGGCGCTCCGCCGCGAGTAACAACCGGGGTCAGACCCCGGGGTCAGACCCCGGTGCGAGGCGGCCGTCGCGAAGCTCGAGCACGCGGTCTGCCTGCGCGGCGACCGCAGGATCGTTCGTGACCAGCAGGATCGTCATTCCGCGACTCTCCCGCAGCCGCTGGAGGAGCCCGACGATCTGGGCGCCTGTCTCCGAGTCCAGCGCGCCGGTGGGCTCGTCTGCGAGAAGCAGCCGCGGGTCGTTCGCGAGCGCCCTGGCGATCGCGACGCGCTGGCGCTCCCCGCCCGAGAGCGTGGGCGGAAAAGCCTGCTCCCGCTCGGCGAGACCGACCTCCCGGAGGAGCTCCGCCGCCCGCCGCTGTCGTTCGGCCCGCGAACGCTCGCGGCCGAGCATCGGCACCTGCACGTTCTCGCCGGCCGAGAGCACCGGGATCAGGTTGTGGAACTGGAAGACGAACCCGACCGTTCGTGCCCTGTACTCGGTCGTGTCGCCGGCGGGATCGAGCCGCTCCCCGTCGACGGCAATCGACCCCGAGTCCGGCCGGTCGAGCGCTCCGATCAGGTTGAGGAGCGTGCTCTTGCCCGAGCCGGAAGGCCCCGTCAGCGCGGCGAACTCTCCCGGCGAAAGGCGGAGCGAGACGTCCTCCAGCCCTCGGATCCGCCCGCCCTCGAAGGACTTGCGGATGTCCTCGGCGACGACCTCCGCGCCTGTCACCGCACCCGGATCCAGTAGTGGGCCTTCACCGTCCGCCCCCTCGCGGTCACGACGGCCTCGAAGACGAGCGCCTGGCCCCGCGCACGCGCCGGGAAGGGTGGATTCCCGTCGGTGCCGATCGTCTCGCGCCAAACGCCGCT
>WNGE01009614.1_pt1 | contig 14333 bp, 8 predicted proteins | sample 5400651 | NCBI WGS metagenome assembly WNGE01 (sample SAMN13153370, study PRJNA577476) | soil metagenome | isolation source: 60 cm soil or saprolite under grassland replicate 2 | place: USA:California | collected 2016-06-15 | reverse complement strand
CGTTGATTAGAGCAACTGAGGCATACGGGGTCTGAGGAGCCCTGCTTGTAGAGTCCCAGGGCAACTTTATGTTCTGTACCCCTAAAGCAGCCTTAGTGACTTTGGAAGGATCGCTATAATCATAGTCCAGCCTCAGCTTGCTGCCGCTAATAACCACCTCGTTGGTCATCGTCGGACTCAACACGCTTGTGATATTCGCCGCTGCAGATCGACCTAGATTTTTTCCCACCACGTGACTGGGAAGCTCAAAAGCAGAAGGTCCCCACCAAATGCCATAAGGGCTATCGTCGCTCTCACTCTCCCGCGCGAGACGGAGATAAACGTTAGTGTTGTTGCTGACCTTGTAATCGAACCGCATCTTCAGATCATTGCGATTCTCGGGAGAGACGAAGTTCGAGGCGTAATTGTTGTTGAGCCTGGCATAAGTACTTCCTGCCGCCGGAACAAAATTCGGAAGCGGGTAGAGATTCAGCAATGCCGAGCCGAGCGCGTCCTTGAAAGGTACGAAGTTTCCGTTAGGCACCGGGTTTCTGATGGCCCCTCCAACTCCGGTACCGGCGTTATTACAATCACCCCAACCAACCGTGTCGGGAGGACATAGATGGCCTCCCTGGGAGACCCTAAGGAGTTGCCCGTTCGCGCCCGTGGTCCGAGTCAACGAATTACTGAAATCGCCGTTTCGCTCGGCCTGAGTCGGAACCCAGCCAAATCTCGCCCCGCGGTCTGGCTTTTGGCGTTGCACCTCAAAGCCCACAAAGAAGAACAGCTTGTCGCGGTCGCGGTTGAAGTTCTTAAAGGGAAGAATCAGCGGACCGCCGATATTGCCACCAGGATACTGGAAGCTGGTAGGTGGTCTGGCGATTCCCTGCGATGCGCTGGAACGATCATTGGCTTGTAGCTTGCCGGGACGGATATAGTCATATACCTCGCCATGGAAGTCTTTGCCACCACCCTTGGTCGTAAAAGAGACTTGAACACCACCTGACCCATACTCAGCAGCGTAGTTGCTACTCTTAATGGTAGCCTCCTGTATCATGTCAACGTTGGGCGTTATCATGGTCCCGTTATTTGACCCGATGTCGATGACCCGCGAGCCATCGATGCTGACGCTATTGTTTTGGCCCCGGATGCCATTGACGGTATAGTTCGCGGTGGCGTTCGCCCCGCCTCCAAACGTAACGCGATCAATCCCGCTATTCGGATCGCCGGGATCAGGAGCGACGACGCCAGGCAAAATACGTAAGAGCTCTAACCCGCTACGACCAATAATCGATAGATTGTCAATCTGCTTTGCAGTTAACGTGTCCGACCGCTCTCCCGTGTCCGTCTTAATCTGCGAGATGTCTCCTGTGATCGTTACATTTTCAGTTGGCGCACCAACCTCTAATGCAATCTCCAGGGTCCGGCTTTCGCTTGGTGCTATTGACACTTCGGAAGTGGTCGTCTTGAAGTTAGGAGCTTCGACCTTGAGGCTGTACTTACCCGGTGCCACAGCAGTAAAAGTGTAACTGCCTTCGCTATTAGTCGTTGTCTGGCGCTCATCGCCGCGATCAACACTGATTAGCGTGACCGCGGCATTAGGCACAAGGCCCCCTTTCGCGTCCTTGACAGCCCCTCGCAGCGTGCCATTTACGCCCTGGCCCAATGAGACGATGGCAGCGCAAACCAAAAACAGAAACCCTAGCAAACAGTGGAAGCCATAAGTATTTGCGCGTCCCCTTAAATTCAGAGTCTGACCGCAACGCTCCTCAGGCAAGAACTTCGCTTGTCCTTTGAGAGACATGAGCATCCTCCAACAGAAGTATGAGGTTAATGTTTAATCACTTAACAATCAGTCTGCGAACTTGGATCACAACGGCAATCACGGCTTAGCCTTCCTGTCGACATACCATGCCAACTGAAAGCAGTTCCAACCGCATCGCAGATACCCATGTGAGCCACGCGAATTAGAAAATTTCCCTCTTGCGGAACTCATCAGCTCCGCAGTCATGACGGGGAATCAGAACCAGTTTTTTGTTGCCTAAGGAAGAAGAAAACTTTGTTTGTAAGCCTAACAAAAGCCTAAGTACCACGACGCTGATCTCTATGTCAAGACCTTTTTTCCAGCGAATCAAGATGAACGGGGCAAAAGAGAAAGCAAAGGGGGACGCTGTTGCACGACGCAACATCAATGCCGTAAAGCCCCATAGCGTCTTGACTTTATCTTAGCGGTAACGTTCATTAAAAGAATTGAAAGAACCGGCGATCGTGAACCGCTTCCGAAGAGCGGAATCTGAGTGGACTGATTGGAAAAACTGGAAAACGATCCGAATTCCTGGACAACCTAACCCTGCAACCAAGTGAAAACTTTACAGATAAAACGAAACTTGATCCGCCCATCAAGGTCGGTTTTCCTCCAAGTCAAAGCGATGATGCGTATTCTTATCGCCTCGCTCATCTCGACGCTCTGTGTGATCTGTCCGTTTGCCAAAGAAGATCCAGGACAGACAGCCCAAAAAAAATCAGCGCCGATAGAGTTTGTTGATATTACCAAACCGGCGGGTATCGAGTGGGGATTCAGAACCCTGGCTCCTGGCACAAGATATCTCATCGAAACGATGGGCGGAGGAGGAGGTTTCATTGACTACAACGGTGATGGGTTCCTTGATATTTATCTTGTCTGCTATTCGCAAACGCGGCAAGCTGATCGACAGACCAAACTCAAAGACGCCCTTTATCGCAATAATGGCGATGGTACCTTCACGGACGTGACAGAAAGCGCAGGCATCAGCAGTAGCATCTTAGGTATGGGCCTCGCTGTTGCAGACTACAACAATGATGGCTGGCCCGACATTTACATCACGGGTTACGGCGCGAGCAAACTCTATCTAAACACCGGCAAAGGGTCGTTTATTGATGTAACTGCTCGGGCGGGGGTGGAAAATAGGCAATGGGGCACCAGCGCCGCTTTTTTTGACTATGACAATGACGGGTATCTGGATCTTTTCGTCTGTAACTATTTGAGTTTCAATCCGGAAGGTAAAGTGGCTTGCGATTTTTTTGAAGGTCGGCCTTATTGTTACCTGGCAAGATTTAAAGGCTCTGCGAGCGTACTCTATCACAACAATCGTGATGGCACGTTTACCGACGTCAGCGAGAAAGCAGGAATCGCTGAACATATCGGCAAAGGTCTGGGCGTGATAGCCTTCGATTACAACAACGATGGAAAGTTGGACATCTTTCAGGCCAACGATGGCCTGCCAAACTTTCTCTTTCGCAATAACGGTGACGGCACTTTTCGTGAAGTCGCTCTGGAAGCAGACTGTGCCCTGGATCCAAATGGTAGCGTGCGGGGCGGCATGGGCGTCGATGCCGAAGATCTTGACGGCGATGGCTATCAGGATATTTTTGTCACCAACTTTTCGCAGCAGACAAATGCCTTTTGGCACAATAATCGGGACGGCACTTTCGATGAAACGACCAACCAATTAGGGTTGGGTAGGATCAGCTATGTAATGAGTGGGTTTGGCACCCGCTTCTTTGATTACGACAACGACGGCCTGGTCGATCTGTTCGTTCTCAACGGGCATCCTTTTGAACCAATCAACAAAGTCTTTTCCGAGACCACTTATGCCGAGCCGCCATTCCTATTTGAGAACACCGGCAAAGGATTTCGCGAAGTCGCCGCGCTGCACGGGGCACCATTGAAGAAATCCTACCTCGGGCGTGGCTTGGCAGTCGGTGATATTGATAACGACGGTGATCCTGACTTACTGCTGCTGAACGCCGGTGAACCGCCCGTCTTGCTCCGTAACGACGGAGGAAACAAGAACCATTGGCTGGGGGTCAAGCTCGTCGGCACTAAATGCAATCGTGATGGCATAGGAGCCAAAGTAACCATCAGCTCAGCAGGATTGCCGCGCTCCAAACAATTGCTCGGCGGGACAAGCTATTGCTCTGCATCAGACCCACGCTTGCTCTTTGGCCTGGGCAACAACGAGAAGGTTGATGCGGTTACTGTGTACTGGCCCAGTGGCCAAGTCACGACGGTGAAAGAGACGGCAAGCAATCGCTACGTTACTATCAAGGAGGAGCCTGGCCCGCCGGCAAAACATCGAGGTGGCTGATCTAATCTGAGGCGCGGATCGACCGCTTGAGAGAACACGTATTGGAGATATTCATCATGAGAATCTGGACCGTCTCGTTATTAATCTTATCTTTCGTGGTAACGGTCGTTTCGCCTTTTCCCACGCTGGCGCAAAAGCCGGCGGCAAAGGAACAAGAGGTGGATCGGATTGTAGTCGGCACCAGTGAAGTCGTCCTTGACGCAGTGGTGAAAGATAAGAAAGGACGGCCGGTAAGAGATCTTAGTGCTTCTGATTTTGCGGTCTTTGAAGACGGCGTACCCCAGGAGATTAAAACTTTCCGGCTGATAACGCGGGAGGGCGCGGTTCCCGACATGCCGAACGAGGAAGCAACCGCTAAGGCGAACGATGCTAACAGAACTGAGCCAACCGGCGCACAGCCGCCTTCTCGCTCGCGTCCTACGGCTGCGGCCAGCAATCGAATCGGAGCACTCGCGCTGGTGTTCGACCGGCTCTCGCCAAACGGGCGGAACATCGCCAGGCGAGCGGCCCTGAATTATCTAAACGGCGGAATGCGTCCGAATGATATCGTCGGCGTCTTTGGCATCGATCTTTCGCTGAAGGTGCTGCAGCACTTTACCAACAACGAACACCTGGTGAGGCAAGCGATCGAGCGCGGAGTCTCTGACAGTTCCTCCAGCTATGCTTCCAATACCGACCAGATCGCCAAACTCAGCGACCAACAGTCCGCGCTTCAAACCCAGGTTGACCAAAATGCCTCAGCAGCCGGAGAAACCAATGATCCTTCCAGTGCCATAGGCGCCGCTGCCGCCGCCCAGCAGTTTGCTGCGATGTCGCAGAACATTCTCGAAGGGTTTGATCGATTGGAGAAGAACCAGCAAGGCTATGCGACGACGGACGGGTTGTTGGCCATCATCAATGAGTTGGGACACCTTCCGGGCCGCAAGGCGCTCGTTTTCTTTTCTGAGGGCGTTGTTCTGCCAACGACGGTAATGGCCCACTACCGTTCAGTCATCGGTAACGCCAACCGAGCCAATGTCAGTATTTACTCGGTGGACGCCGCCGGCTTGCGCGCAGTCAGCAGCGACAGCCAGACAGGTGGCGCCCTAGCGAAGCTGGGCCAGGCCCGGTTACGGCAGGCCGGTCAGAGCCGTGATGGTTTTGGATCGATGATGAGAGACCTGGAACGCAATGAAGAGCTCATGCGGTCGGATCCGGACGGGGCTTTGGGTGACCTGGCAAATGCAACTGGCGGGGTGCTCATTGCGAATACTAACGATCCGGGCGCGCACCTGGTCCAGGTTACCGACGACCTGCACACTTATTACCTCCTGACCTACACGCCGAAGAACCAGAATTACGACGGTCACTTTCGCCAGGTCAGTGTCAAAGTCAACCGTTCAGGGACCGAGGTGCAAGCGCGCAAAGGCTATTACGCTTTGGCTACTACATACGATTCTCCAGTCATGGTTTTTGAAGCGCCGGCCCTGGCGATCCTCGGGGGCAAATCCCAGCCGAATGCCTTTGCCACGAAGGCTGCCGCGTTCAACTTTCCCGAGGCCAACAGGTCCGGTCTTGTGCCTGTGATAGTTGACGCGCCCTTGCGCGCAATCAATTTTGTCGGCGACCTCGAGAAAAAAACTTATCGGACTGACTTCTCAGTGGTGGTCCTGGTTAAGGATCAGTCGCAAAGAGTGTTGAGAAAGCTTAGCAGCCAGTACCTGCTGACCGGATCACTCGATCAGCTTGGTCAGGCTAAGGCCGGCAACGTGCTGTTCTACAGCGAGACGGAACTGGAGCCAGGTCAATACACTGTCGAGTCGATTGTCTACGATGCAACCAATAACCAGAGCGGTGTTGCCCATGGCAGCCTCCTTGTAGGGGAGGCGGACTTGGCCAAGTTACGTGTTAGCAGTCTTGTCGTAGCCGGCCGGGTCGAGAAACTTCCGCCTGCGGATCAGCAAGCGCCCAATCCCTTCAAGGTAGGCGAGGTATTGCTCTATCCAACCATGGGCGAAGCGCTGCACAAGAGTGCGGGCCGCGGCCTGGTCTTGTTGCTGACGGTCTATCCCGCAAAGGGATCATCGACCGCGCCGAAGTTGAGCATCGAATTCGAGCGAGGGGGCCAGGTGCTGGGTCAATTGCCAGTAGAGTTACCGCCGCCTGACAAGAACGGCCGCATCCAATACACCGGCACTATACCCCTCGATGCCTTTACCGCGGGAGAATACGGGCTAAAAGCAACGGTCACCGATGGCACGAGCACGATTATACGCACTGGCAATTTTACCGTTCAGCCTTGAAAGATCCGGGCACGGCATTACGGCACTGTACGTGTTTCAATTCGGAAACGGCTCACCTTTTCTGGCAATTCTGATGCGGTGATCCGTGAACATGAAGTGAGAACCTGGCACGTCCAGTTTCGGCATGTGGCACGAAACACATAGACGCTGAGCGACCGGACAGGCTTTGTCGGTGCGGCCTTCCTTCTCTTCAGCTTTGGCCACGGTTGCGGACTTCAGGCTGGCGCCTGAGCGATGACAGGCAAAGCATTTCGCATCGTAGAAGACCGCATCCTCAACTGGATTCGCGTGTGGGTCGTGACAGGAGGTGCAGCGGAGGCGCGTATCATCCGGATCATGGCCGCGGCTGGTAAACAACCGGTAGGGCTGAAAACGCAGACTAACTACCCCACGCAATTGCCTGTTGGTCATCACCTGCTCCGCGCTGCGATGACACGAGCCGCAGAATTCCTGCGACATCTCATCCGCTCCCATATTGCCGGGATTAAAGATGCGCTTGTCTTTAAACCTCTTTGCCTCCATCGCACTGGCGTGCTCTCCGCCTGGTCCATGACAGGCCTCGCAAGTGACACCCGGAATCAAACGATCGAGTTGCAGTTGCAGGCCACTGATCGCGCCCGTGGTGTGACAGGTGAAACAATCGCGCGCCTCGTCGGCACTCATGGCTCGACCCGGGGCTTCATCGAGCGAAGATGGCAGACTGGTCTGGTAGCCCATGGTCCAATCCAGACCCTTGAGTTCTTTGTAAAAACTGACGCGACTCTCGTAAAAAGAATCATTGTGCCGGAAAACGTAAGTCTGGCCGGCTTTGCCTTGTCCGAACGCGTAGAGGATTGGTTCGGAGAAGGTGTTTGTGCCGTCGGTTACCGTATAAAGACTCTGCTCTCCCTTGCGAATGATCTCGTATGAGTATTGGCCAGCCTTGAAAGCGAGGCGCGGGTAGGATCGCAGGATGACGCTCGAAGCCACGGGCTCCATCGCTTTACCCATCGCCGTCGAATGCTGGTTCACCTCATCCGTATGGCATTTTGAGCAAATCTGTGGACCGACATACTTTGCATCCTTCTTGTTGGGTCGCCAAGTAGTTACCGCGGCGCTGTTGCCACCCGCGCTCATGACTGGTTCTTGCGCGCGCGAACTTAATGGCCAAGTAACCCAAACGATGACGCCAGCCAGGGCGACAAAGACGACGATGACCAGCGTGTTTTTATTTCGGTAGTACATCCAAGCGCAAAGGTAGAAGCGAACTGGTATGCGTTCAACAGCAAGCCAAAGCTTGAACTCTGCGCCCCTAGTCAAACGCCCACGAAGCCGGGTGTGAAGAAGTTAAGAGTGAATCCCAGGGCCGCTCGTTCACCATCTCAAGGCTGTGACTTATCAGTCAGGGAATTATCGTCGGGGAGAACGCTGCTCTGTCCTTCTGTCTGAGCGGACTGGCTCAATTTTGTGAAAGTTTCTCGGGCTCGCTGTGCGTCCTGTTTGCGATTGGCCTTGTTATAAGCGCGAGCGAGTGCGAAGAAAATCTTCGGTTCGCTGGGTACCATTTGCGCGGCCTCCTCGAGTTCCTGAATCGCTCGTTCACTTTGGCCCACTTCGAGCAACAAGCGCCCGAGTAGGTAGTGGGCCAGCGGTAGACGCGGAGCCATTTTCACCGCTTCTTCGGCGTACTTAAGTCCGCCTTCAATGTCTTTGTTCCGGAGCTTGATATTAGCAATCTGGCACCGCGCCAGGGTGTGTTTCGGCCAGTTCTGAATTTCGCGTTCGAAGGCAGCCAGCGCCAGTTCGTCATCGCGGTTGGTCATCATGAAAAGCCCATAGGCATACTGAACGTTGGCGACCTTCCCGTAGTCCCTGGCAAGCATGTCATATTCGCGCTGGGCGTCCGACATGTTCTTTTGAGCCGCGAAGTGTTGAGCCAGTCCCGCACGGCGAACCAGGTCACGATCGCGGTAGTTGATATCCACTTGCTTCGGCGTCATTCCAATTCGCAGTGACGCAAGACCCAGAGCAATGATCAAGTCTTCGCTCTTCAGACCCGCGTAACTTAAAGCGCTGAGCGTTTGCTGGGCCACCTCAAAGTTCCCCTTTAAGATTGACAGAAGCCCTTCGTGATACCGCATCACTCTGACCAACTCGCCGTTATCACCTAGTCCAAGTTGGCGGCCCTGCTGGATGTGAAGTAAAGCCTCGTCGTAGCGAGCCAGCTGAAATTCACAAAGACCCAGCATGGCCCAGGGGGCGCCCGCTTTCTGTTGTATCTGTGCGGTTTGCTTAAAAGCCTCGGCGGCCTCCTTGTAGTTGTCGTGATCGTAATAGAGCGTCGCCAGATACCACCAACCCTCCGCCCACTGCGGTCTGAGAGTAAGGGCCTTGGTGTAAAGCGTGATTGCTTCGTCGATCCGATCGCCCTCGCGAGCCGCACTGGCCTGAGTGGCCAATGTATCGAAGTCTTGCGCCGGGGTTGCCGTCTGCTCTTTATTAGTGCTCGGCGGCATCACCGCAGGCGGCTTAGCAGAAGCGCGTGGGCGACGCCATTGGCCCAGCACACTTGCGGAGCAAGCAATTGCCAGGCAACCTAGCAGCCCCAAGACCGCCCCACGGTGAAGCAATGAGACGATAAGACATCGAATACCCAACGCGGACTTCTTGATAAAACTCGTTTCGCTCATATACTCCAGTACCCGGCGGCGCTACTCGCGGCGTGCTCTTCTGATCTACTTCCCACCGTTGGCCGCTCCTTTTGCTCCTTCGCCCTCGACGATTTTGATGTAAGTATTGATCGGCAGGTTCGAAAGCTTGTCCACTTTGCCGCTTGGCCAGCGAATTTCAACGCTCTCGATCTTACCGCTCGGTCCAGCGCCAAGAATTTCACGCGGATCGTGTGACGCGAGGTAACTTCCGCCAGTGATCTTGAGACGGCTGTATTTGTTACCGCTCGCCTGCCACCCGATGATCGCCCCCACTGCTGCCGGATTGCTCTTCGTGGCGACCAGTTGCAGGCCAAGCCAATTATTGCGGCTGCCGCCTTCGTTGCGTAGCAGAACTGGTGGTCCGCCGTTGTTAGAAATGAGCACGTCCAGGTCGCCATCGTTGTCGTAATCACCGACGGTCATTCCACGCGCCGAAAAACTCCTGGCGAAGACCGCTCCAGATTGCGACGTTACATTCTTGAACTCGTGCCTGTCATTCTCAAACAATACCAGTGGCTCCTGGTACTTCACCCGCGTGGTCATGGTTTCCACCATATCGTCCGGATGCCCGTTGGCCAGGAAAAGATCCGGATCGCCATCGTTATCGTAGTCGAAAAACTTCAATCCCCAACCGCTCAACAAACGCGTCGCCGGACCGATCTCGCCCGTCTGATCTGTAAACGTCAGATCATGCTCGTTGTGATAAAGACTAAACAATTCCTGATCGATATTTGCCACGAACAGGTCTTGCCAGCCGTCCCCAGTTGTGATATAGGTGGCTTGGTTGCGGCTTGAAGACGCGCGGGATGCAGTAATATTTCAGCCCCAGTCGATTATTGCCGCAGCTCATCTCCTTGTTGTAAAGCACGAAGCTTGATACGAAAAGGTCGAGTTTTCCGTCGTTGTCATAGTCGAACCAAACGGCACAAGTTGACCAGCCTGGGGCTGCCACACCGGCTTTGTCGGTTACGTCCGTAAAGGTGCTGTTGTGGTTATTGTGATACAGGATGTTTCGTCCGTAACTCGTAACGTACATGTCTTGCCAGCCGTCGCCGTCATAATCACCGGCTGCTACTCCCATGCCGAACGTGTTGCCCGCCACTCCGGCTTTATCTGTCACGTCCGTAAAGGTGCCGTCGTGATTGTTGTGATAAAGGGCGTTCTTCAGCGGCGTCTTCGGGGAGAAAAAATCTGCCGGACCGCTGTTGACCAGATAGATATCCATCCAACCGTCATTGTCATAATCGAAGAATGCACAACCCGCTCCCACGGTCTCCGGCAAGAAACGCTCTGGCGAGAAGGCACTATTGTGGACCCAGGTAAGGCCGCTTTGTTTCGGCGGTATTTCTGTGAAGGTTACCCGGGTTGGTGTCTGTGCCAGGGCGCGCCGCATATTCAGCCCGAGAACATACGCGCAGAGCAACAACACCATGAGGTAGGGAATAGAGATTTTGTATATCACCCAAAGCCGCCTTTCGAGCTTATGGTTTGATCATGTTTTCGAGTGGCCCACTCGAAGGGGCCGGAGTCGTCGAGTTCGCTCGCTGGTCTTCAGGTGGCGGCGGCTGCTTCTTCTGACGTTCCAGGTAGAGCCTTTGCTCTTCTTGATTGAGCCTGCGGATTTCGGCCTGCTCGCGTTCGGCGTCGGCAGTGCGGTAGAGCTTGTAATATTGCCGTGCCAACATGACATGTGCGGCGATTGACTCGGGGTCTTGCTTGATGACGCGCTGGAGCAGCGTTATGGCTTCCTCTGTAAAACCCCTGGTCTGAGCCAGCTGGGCCATTTGATAAAGCGCCACAACATCATCGGGCCGTAACTCGAGCGCCTTTTTGAGCAACAGCGAAGCGTCGTTTAATCGTCCATCTTCAGTGTAGAGCCGCCCAAGCATAAGGTTTGCAGCAAAATCCCGCGGGTTGATCTCCAGTTCAGCCCGGAACTCTGCCGCAGCCTGCTCGCGGCTGCGAGAAGATAGATAAGCTATCCCGAGTTGAGAATGCAGTGCCGGCACACGAGGGTTGAGCTGATTTGCCCGGGCCAGCTCTTCGATAGCCTTCGGAAACTGCCTGGTGGCTACGTGGAAAGAGCCGATGAGGATGTGGGCTTCGACAGTATCTTTTTGGCGAAACACGTTGTTAATTATCTGCTCGGCGTTATCTAACTGCTTAAGGCTGATGTAGGCCGAGCCGAGTGCATACGCAGCCGGGATATTGTTGGGCTCACCGCCGTGCACTGCCTCGAGTTGGACGATCGCTTCCGGCAACTTCTCCAGTTGCAGATAGCAGAGACCGAGAAACAATTTGGCCTGATAATTTAACGGCTGGGCCGCCGCCACCTGGACCAGTTCACGCTGCGCTCCTTCGAATTCCTCCTTTTTGAAATAGGCGATCCCTAAGTTCAATCTGGTTTCATGATGCGTTGAATCAACTGCCAGCGCCTCTTCGTAACGTTGAATCGCTTTGTCGTACTGGCCCAGCCGGGCGAAAACAACACCAAGACCCGAAAGCGCCTCTGCTCGACGTGGCCTCGCGCGCAACTCAGCCTCGTAGGCTTCACGCGCTCCCTGCAAATCATCCTTCTGCTGTAAGTCGTCGCCTCTCTGCAGCAAGTCAGCATTGCTGGGCGACTCCTTCGCGCCTTGCGCCGCTCGTGTCTCCGGCGTTGGCTCTTTCTTTTGCTGTTCCGCGGTGAGTCTCTGGATAGTAAGGCGCTCGCGATCCGCATCGGCTGCGCGCCCAAGCTTGTAATAAAGCCTCGCCAGCACAACATGCGCGGGGGTGAAATCCGGCGCGCGGTTGATGACGCGTTCCAACAGGCCGGCGGCGTCTGCGTTTGCGCCCTTCGCCTGGACCAATTGGGCCATCTGGTACAGCGCGGCGGTATCGTCAGGCCTTAGATCAAGCGCCTTCTTAAGCAATATGGCAGCCTCATTCAGCCGGTTATCTTCGCGATAGATCCATCCGAGCCGCAGGTTTGCGTTGAAATCTCGCGGATTGATCTCTAATTCGGCGCCATAAGCCTTGATTGATTCCTCCCGATTGCCGGAAAAAAGATAGGCGTCTCCGAGTTGCGAATGCACCGTTGGCAGGCGCGGGTTGGCCTGCCTGGCGATCGTAAGTTCCTCGATAGCCTTCGGCAACTGTTTCACGGTGAGATTGAATGAACCCATAATCAGGTGTGCTTCCGCAGAATCAACCTGCTGGAAAACTTTATTGACCAGGGGCTGTGCTTTGTCAGTCTGATTGAGGTTGAGGTAGGCCGTGCCGAGCGCGTAGGCAGCTGCAACGTTCTCTGGTTGCGCGCGATAAACCACTTCGAGTTCCGTCACCGCTTCGTTTAGCTTGTTCAGTTGATAATAAGACGTGCCGAGCAACAAACGCGCCTGATAGTTAGTCGGCTGCGCGCCGACCACCTGGGTCAGTTCGCGTTGGGCTAGTCCATATTCTTCGGTCTTGTAATAGGCAATCGCCAGATTCAATCGTATCTCAGGTTGGTGTGCATCAACCGCCAATGCCTGCTTGTACCGATTGATCGCTTCACCGTACTGTCCCAGGCGCGCGAAGATGACACCCAGATTAGAGAGTGCATCGACGCGATTGGGCACCGTGCGGAGCGCAGCCTCGTAAGCTTCGCGTGCGCCTTGCAAGTCGCCCTTCTGCTGCAGGACAACACCGCGCGCAAAGTCACTCTCCGATTGGCGCGCCCTGTCGCCATCCTGGAACGGCGCAACAGCGATAGCCAACAGCAAAACCAAACTCGCGAACATAGAGTTTCTTGATGCGATTTCGCGCCACTCACTGAACCAACCGGAGCCGCGAAGGACTATGGGGAGCAATTCTCAAGATGCCGAGGAAGTCTAGCATCAATGATTCTGGCTCAACAAGCTGGCTTCTGTTACGCTTCGCCGCTGGCGGCGCCTTGCCATCTCCCGACTCCCGCAAAAATTATGAGGACGAATTCGGGAGGGCATTTTTGCCGGTTTCTTGAATCCGATCAAGCACGTCAAAGCCTTGATCTGAATGTGGAGCGATTGACAGATGACATGGTACAGAAGAAGGCAAGTGCTCTGCTTGACTGTTGTTCTGTTATATCTGGGCGCTTTCTCAGCCATCAGCGGACAGTCGATGTTTGTCACGACACGAGGCAAAGAGTTCATTTCGCCCGAAGGCAAGCCGCTGCTCTTGAAAGGCATCAATCTGGGCAACTGGCTGCTACCTGAGGGTTACATGTTCAAGTTCAAGACGGCCAACTCTCCAAGACTGATTCAGACCGTAATCAATGAACTGGTGGGGGAAGACGAGGGGCGCCGCTTCTGGAGAACCTATCGTGGAAACTACATCACGCGGGAAGACATCCGCTTCATAAAACAATCCGGGTTCAACTCTGTTCGTGTTCCTTTCAACTATCGTTTGCTTGTCACGGATGGCGAGCCTCAAAAGCTGGGGGGCGAAGGCTACGAGATGTTGGACCACGTCGTAGATTGGTGCAGGAAGGAAGGTCTCTACGTCATCCTTGACATGCACGCCGCCCCGGGCGGACAGACCGGAGATAACATCGATGACAGTTGGGGCTACCCGTTTCTTTTTGAAAGCGCCGAGAGCCAGGAGTTGACGGTCAGCATCTGGCGCAAGATTGCCGCGCGTTATCGAAGCGAGCCCACAGTCATCGGTTACGATCTACTCAACGAGCCGATTGCTCACTACTTCGATACAGCCTACCTGAACCCCAAGCTCGAACTGCTCTACCGAAAGATTGTGACCGGGATCCGCGAGGTCGACAAGAATCACATCATCTTTCTTGGCGGCGCGCGATGGGACACGAACTTCAAAGTCTTTGGGCCGCCTTTTGACGATAAGCTCGCCTACACTTTTCACAAGTACTGGATGGACGTGAACCAGGGAGCCATTCAGGAGTTCCTCGACTTTCGCGAGAAATTCAATGTGCCTGTATGGATGGGAGAGTCGGGTGAGAACACCGACGAATGGATCACTTCCTTCAGAGCACTGCTGGAACAGAACAATATCGGGTGGTGTTTCTGGCCGTACAAGAAGCTCGTTGCGACTTCGTGCGTCGCATCGATAAATCCACCGGCGGAATGGGAGGCGATTATCGCCTTTGCGAACGGCCCGCGTACGACGTTCGAAGAGGTCAGGAAGAACCGACCACCGAAGGAGAAGGCACAAAAGGCGCTGAGCGATTATCTTGATCGAATCAAATTCGCGAATTGTCGCACCAACCAGGGATACCTGAAGGCGCT
>WNGE01008450.1_pt1 | contig 14333 bp, 13 predicted proteins | sample 5400651 | NCBI WGS metagenome assembly WNGE01 (sample SAMN13153370, study PRJNA577476) | soil metagenome | isolation source: 60 cm soil or saprolite under grassland replicate 2 | place: USA:California | collected 2016-06-15 | reverse complement strand
CGCGCTCGACGTGGGCGGCGATCGCCTCTTCGTTGCCGAGCCCGTTCTGCACCGTGGCGACGCAGCCCGCGGCGAAGGCGTGAGCGGTCGCCGCGATCGCCCCCTCCGTGTGCATCGCCTTGGTGGCGACGATGCCGAACTCGCACGGCGGCAGCTCCTGCGGATCGGCGGTGGCGCGGAGCCGCCCCACCACCTCGCCGGCCCCGCTCAGGCGCAGCCCGTTCGCGTTGATCGCCGCCACGTGCTCGCGCGAGACGTCGTAGGCCCAGACGTCGACGTCGTCGAGTTGCGCGAGATTCGCCGCGAACAGCGAGCCCACGGCGCCGCAGCCCACGATGCAGATTCTCATGAGTAGCCGGCCTCCTTGGCCGTGACGAGGGTGTACACGGCCGTGTGCAACGGCACCGGCACGTCGTGTCGCCGCGCCTCGCGGACGAGCGAGCCGTTGATCGACTCCACCTCGGTCGGACGATGCGCCTCGACGTCCTCGAGCATCGACGGGTAGTGGCGGTGACCACGCTGCGTGGCGAGAACGTTCATCTGCCACGGATCCTCTCGCAGCTCGACGCCCGCCGCGCTCGCGACCGCCTTCCCCTCGTCGACGAGCCCCCGCACGAGGTTCCCGAGCTCGTACGGCTGCTCCGTCTGCGCGAAGTGGAAGTCGTGCGGCAGTCCGGTGAGGGCGGCGACGCCGTTCACGGTCGCGTTGAAGATCAGCTTCGACCATTGCGCCGGACGCAGGTCGTCGAAGCCCTCGGCCTTCAGGCCCGACGAGACGATCAGCTCCGCGACGGCGCGTGCGTCGTCGCCGGTCGTGTCGCGGTACGGCCCGATCCACGTCGCGGTGTCGAGCACGTATTCGACGTGCGCGTCGCCGTGGCGCGTGCCGCTCATGAACGTCACGGCCGAGAGCAGCGGCCAGCCGCCGTGCGCGCCCGCGACCTCCTCCGCGCCGAGCCCGTTCTGTACCGTCATCATGGTCGCGCCGGCGAAATGCCCGGCGAGACGCCGCGCGAGCGCCTCGAGGTCGGTGCCTTTGCACGCGAGGATCACGAGCTCTGCCTCGGGCAGCGAGGCCGGATCGCTCGCCGCCGTGACGCGCGAGGTGAAGTCGCCGCGCCCCGAGATCCGCAGCCCCTGCTCGTTCAGCGCCCGCGCGTGCTCCTCGCGCCGCGTCAGGACCGAGACCTCGGTCACGCGCGCCAGATGGCCGGCGAAGAGGCTGCCGATCGAGCCGGCGCCCGCAACGCAGATCTTCTTCACCGCCGCCACCGCAGGGCGAACTCGCGGCCGCCCGTGAGCCCGGACGGGCGCAGGATCAGCACGAGCGCCATCACCGCGCCGACCGTGACGAGGCGCGTGCCGTTCGGCAGCGTCAGCTGGAAGCCGACGTCGACGGTGTTCTCGGCGTCGCCGAGGAACGAGTTGAGCGCGCTGATCGCGAGCGCGCCGAGCACCGCTCCCCAGAGGCTCGCGACACCGCCGAAGACGAGCATCGCGAGCGTGACGAACGTCAGGTCGAGATAGAAGAGGTCGGGTGTGATCAGGCCGAGCTGGTGCACGTACAGCCCGCCTGCGAGTCCCGCGAGCGCGCCGCTGATCGTGAACGAGAGCAGCCGTTGCCGGTAGACGTCGATGCCCGACGCGCGCGCGGCGGCCGGGTCCTCGCGCGTCGCGCGCAATAGCCGGCCGAAGCGGCTGCGCTGGTAGGCGAATGCCACAGCGACGACGATGATCGCGCCGGCGGCGATCGTCCAGCCGCCGGTCTCCGGGACGGAGGAGAGCGTCTGCACGCCGGGCCCGACCCTGCCCCAGTAGCTGAGCACGTTGTACGTGATCCCCAGCACCGCGAACGTGGCGATCCCCGCGGGCAGGCCCGACAGCCGCATCAGTGGCAGCCCGACGGCGAGGGCGTAGACGCCGCCCGCCGCGGCGGCCAGCGCGAGCGAGGGGACGATCCCGATGTGCGCGTGGCGCAGGAACGGGAAGAGGCCGGGGACGGTGAACGCCTTCGTCTCCGGGTCGATCGAGACGAGGCCGGCGAGGTACGCGCCGACCGCGACGAAGCTGACGTGCCCGAACGAGATCACGCCCGAGTTGCCGACGAAGACGTAGAGCGCGACGACCACCGCCGCCATCACGAGTGCGTTCTCGAACTCGAGCTGGCGCTCTCTCGACAGCGCCCCGGCGATCGCGGCGGTGGCCACGAGCAGGAGCACCGGCGCGGCGAGCTGTGGGGCGGCGTCGAGCAGACGTCTCATACGCGCTCCACCTGGGCCCCGCGCAGCGGCGCGAACAGCCCGGTCGGGCGGAGCAGCAGGACGGCGATCACGACGCCGTAGACGACCGACGGCAGGTAGACGCTGCTGGTCGAGGAGAGCACGTCGTCGAACAGGCCGTAGACAACCCCGACGGCGAAGCCGCCGAGCGCCGCGCTCCAGAGGCGGTCGAGGCCGCCGACCACGACGCCGACGAGCGCGAAGATCGTGATGGGCACGCCGAGGCTCGGCTGGACGAGCGGGTTCGAGACCGTGTAGAGGACGCTCACCGCGGCCGCGAGCACGCCGGCGACGACGAACGAGAGCATGATCACGCGATTCGCCTCGATGCCGAGGATCCGCGCCGTTCGGAAGTCTGCGGCGGCCGCGCGGATGTGCAGGCCGATGCTCGTCCGTCCGAGCAGCGCGGCGGTCGCGGCCAGCAGCAGGAGGCCCGTGACGAAGGTGACCAGCAGGATCCAGCGGATGTCGACGCCCGCGACGCTGAAGGCCTCGTTGAGCTGGCCCAGCGTGCCGACGATCTGCCCTCGGGAGCCGAACGCGATCAGGTAGATCGCCTGGAGGAGGAAGCTGACGGCGAAGGTCGCGACGAGCATCGTCGCCGGCGAGGCGCCCAGCCGGCGCAACGGCCGGAAGGCGACGCGCTCCTGCACGAGCGCGAGCGCGACGACGGCGCCGACGCAGGCGGCGATCGAGAGGGCGGGCGGCCAGCCGCCGGTGTAGGCGAGCGTGTACGCGCCCGCGGTGATCAGCTCGCCGTACGCGAAGTTGATCAGGCGCATGACGCCGAAGACGAGGCCGATGCCGACGGCGACAAGCCCGTACAGCGCGCCGAGCGCGAGCGCGTCCGCGATGGCCTGGCCCCAGTTCACGACAGGTACGCCGCCGTGAGCCGTTCCGTGTCGCCCGCGTCGTGCGGGCCGAGCGTCAGCCGCAGGCGGCCGTTCGCGATCACGTGCGAGCGGTCGGCGAACGCGATCGTCATCTGCGCGCGCTGCTCGACGAGCAGCATCGATACGCCCCGTCCGCGGATCTCGTCGAGCGTCTCGAACAGGCGCTCCACGACGGTCGGGGCGAGGCCGAGCGTCGGCTCGTCGAGGAGGAGCACGTCGGGGCGCGAGACGAGCGCCCGCGCGATCGCGAGCTGCTGCTGCTGACCGCCCGAGAGCGCGCCGGCCTTGCGATGCGCGAACTCCTTCACCACCGGGAAGAGCTCCCGCACCCACGCGACGTCCTCCGCGAGCCCCTCCCGGCTGCGGCGGCCGGCGAAGCCGAGCCGAAGGTTCTCCGAGACGGTCAGCGAGCCGTAGATGTGCCGCCCTTCGGGGACGAGCGCGACCCCGCGCCGCGCGATCCGCTCCGGGCTCGAGCCGCGCAGCGAGCGCCCGTGCAGCCGGATGTCGCCGGACGCGGGCTTGACGACGCCCATCACGGCGTGGAGCGTCGACGACTTGCCGGCGCCGTTGGGGCCGACGAGCCCGACGATCTCGCCGCGTCCGACCTCGAGGTCGATGCCGCGGACTGCCGGCACGCCGGCGTAGGCGACGACGAGGCCGTCGAGCGCGAGCGCGGGCTGAGGAGCCTCAGACGTCACGGCCGGAGCCTCCGAGGTACGCGTTGGCGACGTCGATGTTGTGGCGGATCTCCCCCGGCGTGCCTTCCGCGAGCGTGCGGCCCTGGTCGAGCACCTGGATCCGGTCGCAGACGTCGAGGATCAGCGTGACGTTGTGGTCGATGAGCAGCACGCCCGCACCGTGGTCGTCGCGCACGGAGCGGACGACCGCAGCGAGGTCGGGCACCTCGGCCTCGGTCAGCCCGGCGGCCGGCTCGTCCATCAGGACGTAGCGGGGCTCGGTCGCGAGCGCCCGGGCGACGCCGAGCTTACGCTCGTCGCCGTGCGGGAGCGCGGCTGCGGCCTCGTTCGCGCGCGCGGTGAGGCCGAGGACGTCGAGCAGCCGCTCGGCTCGACGCTGCGCCTCGCGGGCGGACGCGCCGACGCCGAGCGCGGCCACCTCGACGTTCTCGCGCACGGTCAGGCCGCGGAACGCGTGTCCATGCTGGAAGGTGCGTGCGAGACCGGCGCGACCGCGTCGCTGGGGCGGCCAGCGCGTCACGTCGCGGCCCTCCAGCACGACCCGTCCCGCGGTCGGGAAGTCGAAGCCCGTGACCACGTTCACGAGCGTCGTCTTCCCCGCGCCGTTCGGGCCGATCAGGCCGACGACCTCCCGCCTGCCGAGCTCGAGGTCGACTCCGTCGAGCGCCGCGACGCCCTCGAACGAGCGGGAGACGCCGATCGCCCGGAGGGCTCCGGGCGATCGGCGTTCCTGCGAGTCCGGCTCCGCGCTCAGCGCCCGATCTTGGCCGGCGCGGAGGCCGTGATCGAGGCCACGTACTTGGCCTTGTTGTCGTTGACGAGGATCACCCGGTAGGCGCGGCCGAAGACCGTGTGCAGGCCGGCCGAGAAGCTCACCTTGCCCGAGATGGTCGGGATCCTGTGGAACTTGACCATGATCCTCGCGAGCTTTGCACCGTTCGTGCTCCCGTGCGCCAGGCCGACCGCCCGCGCAATCCCCTGGATCGCGGCCGCCCCGCCGAGGAAGCCGCCCGTCTGGGCCGCATGGCCGGCGGCCTTCATCTTCGCCTCGAACGCGCGCACCTGCGCGGACGGGTCGTCGCCGTACACCGACGCGTAGGTGAGGTAGTAGAAGTTCGTCACCTTCGGCTTCTTCGGCCACCAGTAGGCGCCGTCGCTCGCCCACCCGTTGATGATCGGCGTCTTGTTGTGGAGGCTGCGCAGACCCGAGACGAACGCGGGCTGGTCGACGCCGAACGACGTGCAGAACGCGATCACGTCGGCCTTCTCGTTGTTCACGCGGCTGACGACGTTGTTGATCTGGTTCTTGAACTGCGTGAACTGCTCCTGGGCGACGATCTTGCCGCCGAGCTGCGTGAAGCGGACCGTGAACGCCTTGCAGACGTCCTGGAAGTAGCGGAGCAGGTTGTCGGTGACGATATCGGCGCTCTTCCAATGCTTCACCTTGTAGGCGTACTCGGCGGCCGCGGCGCCCTCGTCCTGCGCGGCGTTGCCGTACGAGAAGCCGAGCTTGCCCTTGGCGCCGAAGCGAATCGGGCTGAGCTCGTCGGTGCCGAGGCAGGGCGCGATCGTGAGCTTGCCCGCGTTGAGGAATTCCTGCGCCGCCGGCGAGGCGTAGTTGACGTCGCAGGTGACCCAGCCGATGTCGACCTTCTTTGCGAGCAGCCGCACCGCGTCCTGCTTCGTCTTGGCCGGGTCGAGCTGGTCGTTGAGGGAGATGAGCTTCAGCGGCCGCCCGTTGACACCGCCCTTCGCGTTGATGGCCTTGATCTGGATCTGCGCTGCGAGCAGCGCCGGCGCGTCGAAGGGCGCCATGCCCTTCGTCAGGTCGACCACGGCTCCGATCACGATCGGCTTTGCCGCAGTGCGCGTTGGCGAGCCGGTTCGCGCCACCGCAGTCGCCGCGAGCGCGAGCGCCGCAGCGGCGGCGAGAGCGAGCGCCGCCTGCGCCCGTGTGATGTCCCTCATTGCCTCTCCTCTCCGGGCGCGGCTGCCGCCGCGACCCTCCGTTCGTCCCAACAGCGGATGAAGCTCTCGCGACTACGGCGCGCCAGCTCGGCCGGTTCGACGTCCCACAGGGAGTCGGGGTAGGCCGTGCCGAAGGCGCCGTTGTCCGAGAAGATCTCGAGGTCGTAGAAGCCGTCCCAGCCGGCGCGGTCGAGCGCGCCGAGGACCGCCGGGACGTCGGCGACGCCGTCGCCCGGGAGGACCCGGTCGGCCCAGCCGCGCGTCGGCTCCCGCCAGTCGTCCACGTGCACGGCGACGAAACGGTGCGCGTGGCGCTCGATCTCTTCGAGCAGGTCGGGCGTGTTCCAGAGATGCCAGACGTCGAACTGGATGCCGACGGCGTGCGCGACCCCCGCCGCGTCGATCAGCTCGGCGGCCTCGCCGAGCGTGTTCACGAGCGACCAGTCCTCGATGCCCCGGCGCTGGAACGGCTCGAGCGCGATCCGAACGCCGGCCCGGACGGCTTCGGCCGCCAGCTCGCGCAGGCCCTCGAGGACGAGCGCGCGCGCGTCGTCCGGGTCGCGGTCGCACGCCGGGCCGGTGATGCAGACGACGCCCGACGGCTCGAAGGCCGCGAGCCGGTGGAGCGAGGCGCAGATGGCCTCGATGCGCGCCCGCGGGTCGTCGGGGCCCGGCAGCAGGGGCAGCGGCAGGATCGACGGCACGACGGGGACGGCGGAGGCCCGGCCGAGCCCGCTCGCCGCGAGCAGCTCGCGCGCCTCCTCGTCGGGACCGTCGCCGAGCTTCGACTCCCAGATCCCGATCCCGTCCACGCCCGCCCGCGCGTAGGTGCGGACGTCGTCGGCGAAGCTCGCGGCGAGCGTGCTCACCTGCGAGATGGAGAAGAGTGGGAGACGAGAAGGGCCTCTCGACACGCCGAGGGATGATCGTGTCACGCGTTTGACATCTGATCAAGTGTGGTTCACGCTCAGCCTCGGTGGAGAGCCCGTTGCCGGTCACGGAGGGTGCCGCCGTCCGTCACAGGACGATGGCGGAAGCGGCGCTCGAGCGCCTCCGCGAGGCGATCATCATGGGCGAGCTGACGCCCGGGACGCCGCTGCGGCTCGAGGACCTGGCCCGCTCCCTCGGGATGAGCATCTCGCCGATCCGCGAGGCGGTTCGCCAACTCGAGGCGCTCGGCCTGGCGGAGCACGTGCCACACCACGGCGCCAAGGTGATGGGTCTCGACGTCGAAGAGCTGCGCCAGCTCTTCTCGATCCGGCTCGCGCTCGAGAGCATGGCCGTGCGGCGCGCGGCGGAGCTGTTCGAGCCGGGGGACGAGACGGCGGCGCGGGCCCATCTCGTCGCGTACCACGAGGCGCGGCAGCGCGCCGACACGCGCGCGGCGATGCACGAGCACACGGCGTTCCACTTCACGCTCTACGACGCGGCGCGCTCGGGCTGGCTCCTGCGCCTGATCCGGCCGACCTGGGACAGCTGCGAGCGCTACCGGCCGGTGCTGCTCGCGGAGAAGGGCGCGCTGCAGGATCGCCACGAGGAGCTCGACGTCGAGCTGCTCGCGGCCTGCGCAGGGCACGACCCGGACCGTGCCGCAGCCGCGCTGCACGCGCATCTCGAGCTCGCGACGGACATCTACACGGTCGAGCTCGAGGGCCGCTCGATCTTCGCGTTCTAGCGCGGCGCGAGCGCGCGCAGCCTCGCCAGCGCGCGTTGCGCCGGCGGCGGCCTGAGGAGCGCCTGCGCGACGAGCGTGCCCGAGCCCGCGCCGAGGCCCGGGCCCGGCCACGTGCTCGCGCCGATGTGGTACAGCCGCTCGACTGCGGTCGCGTGGCCCGGGCTGCGCGGGAACGGGCGCCAGAGGAAGTTCTGGTCGAGCGAGAGCGCGCCGCCGTACGGGTCGCCGTGGCGCAGGTTCATGTTCAGCCGCTCGAGGTCGTGTGGGCCGAGCGCGACCCGGGCCACGATCGACGACTCGAGGTTCGGGATGTGCCGCGCGAGACGCGCCTGGATCCGGTCGGCGTAGCGCTCGCGCAGCTCGTCGGTCCAGCTCCCGTCCCCCCAACTTCCGTCGGCGCCACCGAGCTCGCCCGCGGCGTCGCCCTTGATCCTCCAGGGCAGCTCCTGGAGCTGGATCCAGAGCAGTCCCTTCCCGGAGGGCGCGCGGCTCTCGTCCACCGTCAGCGGCTGCCCGCACACGATCGTGGCCTCGGCCGGGACCAGCCCGCGCTCGGCCTCGTTCACCGCGCGGGAGACGCCGTCGAGGCCGGGCGTGACGTGCACGATCGCCGTCCGGCCGAGCCGCTCGTCGCCGTGCCAGCGCGCGGGCTCGGACAGGGCGAAGTGGATCTGCATCTCGGCGCGCCCGTAGCGGAAGCGGCGCGCGGCCTCGACGACGGGCTTCGGCACCTCTGCCTCGTCGAGCAACCGCTCGTACAGCTGCGTCGGCGTCACGTTGGCGATCACCGCTCGCTCGGCCGTGACGACCTCGCCGCCGGTGAGCCGGACGCCGACCGCGCGGCCCGCGCGCACGAGCACGCGCTCGACGTCCTTCCCGGTCTCGCAGACACCGCCGCGGTCGCGGATCAGGCGCACGAGCGCCTCCGCGAGCATCGCGCCGCCACCGCGCGGCACCGGCATCCCGCCCTCCTGCACAGCCACTGCGATCACCTGCGTCATGAAGCCGGAGGCCGCCGCGTCGGGGCCGAGGCCGGTGTGCAGCACCCACGGCGCGAGCAGCCCGTGCGCCCGCTCCGACGCGAACGTCTGCTCGAGCCAGTCGCGGCTCGTCTGGAGCAGCTCGCCGGCGAAGACGGCGAGGCCCCCCCGTCCGAGCCGCCGGAACGCCTTCGCCGCAAACCCGAGCCCGGACGGCGACCAGAGCTCCGTGCCGAGGACGCCGAACGCAAGGTCCGCGTTCGGCAGGAACCGCTCGAGCACGCCGGGCCATTCCGGGCCGATCTCGGCGGCGTTTCCCTCCACGTCGCGGAGCAGGAACGCCGCCCCTCCGTCGGGGAACGCGGTGGCCGTCGGTAGGTCCGTGTTGAGGTACACGAGCCCGCGCTCGGCGAGCTCTGCGCCGAGCTCCGCGTGCGCCGCCCCGCCGACCCAGAGCGGATGCCAGGCGCTGAAGACGTCGTGGCGGTAGCCGGGCACGGTCAGCTCGGTGGTGTGGATCGCGCCGCCGAGCCAGTCGTTCCGCTCGAGCACGCAGACGCGCCAGCCGCCGCGCGCCAGCAGGGCCGCGCACGCGAGCGAGTTGACGCCGCTGCCGACGACGACCGCGTCGTAGTCAGCCATCGACCAGCTGCCTGAACTCCTCGTCGCTGACGAGGCCGCGCTTCCGCGCGCCGAGCTCCTTGACCCGGGCCAGCAGCTCCGCCCGCCGCTCGTCCGGCACGTCGAGCCCGAGCTCTTCGGCCTTGATCCGGATCGAGTCGAGGCCGCTCTTCTTACCGAGCACGATCCCTCGCTCGGCCGCGACGAGCTCCGACGAGTACGGCTCGATCGACGGCGGGTCGTGGAACTGCGACACGACCGCTCCCGACTCGCGCCGGAAGAGCGTCTCGCCCGTCAGCGGCTTCCACGGCTCGAGCGCGTAGCCCGACAGCTCCCGCACTCGCGCCGACACCTCGCGAACGCGGTCGAGCCGCAGATTCGACTCGACGCCGTAGAGCGCACGCAGCGTGAGCGCCAGCTCGCCGAGATCGGCGTTGCCCGCTCGCTCGCCCATGCCGTTGACCGTGCCGTGGATCCAGCGTGCGCCGGCGCGCACGGCCGCGACCGCCGACGCGGTGGCCAGGCCGAAGTCGTCGTGGCCGTGGAAGTGGACCGGGACCTCCGGCCCCACCCACTCGACGGTGCGGCCGACGAGCTCTGCGACCGCCTCGGGTGACGCGATCCCGAGCGTGTCGACGACGACGACCTCGCGCGCCCCCGCTTCGACCGCGGCCGTGTAGACCCGGCGGTAGAAGTCCGGCTCGGCCCGCGTGGAGTCGACGCCGAAGAAGGCGGCGAGGATCCCATGGTCCGCGGCGAAGCGCATCGCGCTCGTGATCCGGCCGAGCATCGTCTCCCGGTCGACGCCCATCGCATTCAGCTTCAGGTCGGAGATCGGCGACTCGATCACCGAAGCCGGCACCCCGAGCTCGACGAGCGCCTCGAGATCGGCCGGCACCGCGCGCGAGAAGCCCCAGACCTGCGCCCGCAGCCCGGCGCCGGCGATGAGCTCCACCGCCTCCCAGTCGTCCTGCGAGACGCGCGGGAAGCCGGCCTCGATCCGGTCGACGCCGAGCTCGTCGAGCAGCCGGGCGATCTCGAGCTTCTGCTCGGGATCGAGCACCACGCCGACCGTCTGCTCCCCGTCGCGGAGCGTGGTGTCGTAGAGACCGACGCTTCCGCCCACGCGGTAGTCGTCGTTCAGCGTCCCCGTCCAGATCAGCGACACGCGACGACCCCGTCGGGGAAGGACGACAGCTTCTGCGCGCCGTCCTTCGTGATCAGGAAGTTGTCCTCGAGGCGCAGCCCGCCGCCGCCCTGCCAATACACGCCCGGCTCGATCGCGAGCACCATGCCCTCCTCGACCGTGCCCCCGGCCGCCTGGTGCGCGTAGGGCGGCTCATGCGCGCGCGCGCCCACGCCGTGGCAGATCGGATGGGACGGCTGGCCGGCATAGCCGAGCTTTGCGATCCCGTCACGGACGAGCCTGTCCAACTCTCCCAGCGAAGCGCCCGGCCTGCAGTGGTCCACCGCCGCTTCGTACACGGGCACCAAGCCCGCGAGGAGCTCCTCGTAGTCCTCGCGCAACCGCGCGAGGACAAGGTTCTTCGTGTGATCCGCCCAGTAGCCGTCGGCGCAGACCCAGATCTCGAAGAGCACAGGCTCGTCCTCCGTGACCGGCAGGTGCCAGATGGCCGCGGCCTCCGACTCCCGCATCCCCGCCTCGAGCCGCGCGCGTACGTGCTCCATCGCCTCGGCGGCGATCTCGTTCGCGATCCGCAGCCGCTCGATCTCCTGCGCCGTCTTGATCGCGCGCGCCCGGCTGAGCAGCGGCGTCGCGTCGACCGCGCCGCGGAACGAGTCGAACCACGCCTTGGTGTACGTCGTCGGCTCACCCACCATCCGGTCGGCAGCCTGTGTGCCGAGCGAGAGCTCGACGCCGACCCGGTCGTAGCCTGCGGCGGCCGCGACCGCGGCGTCGAGCGTCCGGGCGATCGGCGGGCGAGGATCCGCCTCGTCGTAGCCGCGGAAGAAGCGCACGTCGGCCGTCCACGCCGTTCGCTCGGCGTCCTCCGCCGACGCCTCGAGGCAGATCAGGACGGGCTCGCCCTCGCGCGGGAAGACGCACGCGTCGTAGCCCTTCATCCCCCAGAAGTTCGTCAGGTAGAGGACGTTGTCGGGCGCGCGCACGACGAGCGCGTCGAGCTGCGCGTCCACCAGCAGCGAGCGGACGCGCTCGAGCTTCGCCTCGTCCCTCGGCCAGGCCATGCGGGACGAGCCTATCGGGGCACGGGGACTACGCGGCGCTGCTCGGCTTGATGTTCTGGTTCAGCCGGAACAGGTTGTCCGGGTCGTACTTGTCCTTCAGCGCCACGAGCCGCGCGTACTTCTCCTCGCCGTAGGTGGCCCGCACCCGCTCGTCGCCGGCGTCGGCGCTGAAGGTCATCGGGATGCCCGCGACCTTGTACGGCTCGACCATCCGGCCCCAGGCCCGCACCCACTCGAGCTCGTACTCCGACTCCTCGGGCGTCACCCACTCGCCGATCCCGTGGAGCGCCCAGGGCGCGCTGCGGGCCGTGATTGCGCACGCGTCCTCCGGGATCCGCGCGAGCGCCCCGCCGAGCGGCTGGATGAACATGACCGAATGCGGCGAGCGCATGCCTTCGGAGTGCGCGATCACCTTGTCGATCAGCTCGTCGGGCAACTCCTGGACGAGCTCGGCCTTCCAGTAGTTGTAGAGGCCGGCGGGGTTGGACGCGTCGACCAGCTGCTGCAGCGCCGTGTACGGCATCGGCCCGACGACGTCCGCCGCGGGCGAGCCGAGCTCGCGAATCGGCCGCAGCAGCTCCGCGCCGCGCTCGACCGTCGTGAAGGCCGCCGCGATCACCGCCGCCACGTGGGTGCCGTGCAGCTCGGCCGGTAGGAAGGGCGCGGGCGGAGCGGTCAGGATCGCGCCGGCGCCGCCGATCTCGTCGGGCGCCTCGGCCATCAGCTCGCGATAGGCGCGGAACACCTCGCCGGCCTGCTCGATGGGCCAGATCACCATGCCGCCGAGGATCGTCGGCCCGATCTCGTGGAGGCGGTAGGTGAAGTCGGTCACCACGCCGAAGTTGCCGCCGCCCCCGCGGAGGCCCCAGAAGAGGTCCGCGTTCTCGTCGTCGCTCGCGTGGACGATCTGTCCGTCGGCGGTCACGACGTCCGCTGCGATCAGGTTGTCGGCCGCGAACCCGAGCTTTCGCTCGAGCCAGCCGCTGCCCGTGCCGAGCGTCAGCCCGGCGATGCCGGTGGTCGAGATCCGGCCGCCGGTCGTCGCAAGGCCGTGCGCCTGGGTCGCCGCGTCGAACTCGCCCCAGGTCACGCCTGCCTGCGCACGCGCCGTCCGCTCCTCCGGATCGACATCGATCCGCTTCATCGGCGAGAGGTCGAGCATGAGCCCGTCGTCGCAGACGGCAAAGCCGTTGACGCCGTGCCCGCCGGCGCGGATGGCGAGCGGCAGCCCTGTCTCGCGCGCGAGCAGGATGCCCGCGACCACGTCGGCGGCTCCCGTGCAGCGCACGATGAGGCGCGGCCTGCGGTCGATCATCCCGTTGAAGATGCTGCGCGCCTCGTCGTAGCCGGGATCGCCCTCCTCGAGGACGTCGCCGACGAAGCGGCCGCGGATGACTGGGATTGTGGACTCGTTCAGCGTGATAGCCGCCATGGCTCCCCCTCGAGATCGTGTGAATCGGTGTCCCCAGTGCTTAGCACGCCCGACCGCGCGCTTCAACCGGCCGAAGGGCCGGATCAGAGGTAGTGCTCTTCGAGCTTGCCGCGCTCGCGGTCGGCGTCGACCATCATCCGCACGAGGTCGTGGAAGCGGACGGTCGGCTCCCAGCCGAGCTTCTCCCTGGCCTTCGAGTAGTCGCCGATCAGCACGTCGACCTCGGCGGGGCGGAAGTAGCGCGGGTCGATCCGCACGTACTCGTGCCAGTCGAGGCCGGCGTAGCCGAACGCCTCGTCGAGGAACTCCTGCACCGAGTGCGTCTCACCGGTGGCGAGGAGGTAGTCGTCCGGCGCCTCGGCCTGGAGCATGCGCCAGGCGCCGTCCATGTAATCCCGCGCATAGCCCCAGTCGCGGCGGGCGTCGAGGTTGCCGAGCCGTAGCTCCTGCTGCTCGCCGCGCAGGATCGCGCCGATCGCCCGCGTGATCTTGCGCGTCACGAACGTCGGACCGCGCCGCGGCGACTCGTGGTTGAAGAGGATCCCGTTCGCCGCGTACATGCCGTACGCCTCGCGGTAGTTGCGCGTGATCCAGTAGCCGAAGACCTTGCCGACGCCGTACGGGCTGCGCGGGTGGAACGGGGTCTCCTCGGTCTGCGGCGCCTCCCGCGCCTGGCCGAACATCTCGCTCGACGAGGCCTGGTAGAAGCGGCAGCGGACGCCTTCCTCGCGGATCGCGTCGAGCAATCGCAGCGTCCCGAGCGCGCCGACGTCGGCCGTGTACTCGGGGATGTCGAAGCTGACGCGCACGTGGCTCTGGGCGCCGAGGTTGTAGACCTCGTCGGGGCGGATCTTCCGCATCAGCTGGTTGAGGACCGAGCCGTCCGCCAGGTCGCCGAACACGAGCTCGATCTCGCCGAAGACGTGGTCGACCCGGGCGGTGTTGAACGAGCTGGAGCGGCGGATCATCCCGTAGACGTCGTAGCCCTTCTCGAGCAGGATCTCGGCGAGGTACGAGCCGTCCTGGCCCGTGATGCCGGTGATGAAGGCCTTCCGCTTCGCCGCCACGAGCCGTCCTTCTACCAGCGGACGCGCGGAGGCGGCGGCGAACCGTGCGCCTCCTGCCAGGAGACGACCGGATTGCGCAGCACGCCGATCCGCTCGATCTCGGCCTCGATCACGTCGCCCGGCTTCAGGTAGAGCGACGCCGCGTCCTCGCTGAAGCCGGCGACGCCGCTGACCGTGCCCGTGGAGAGGACGTCCCCCGCCGAGTAGCCGAGCGGCGAGTAGTGGCTGAGGATCTCCGGGATCGTCGTCGACATGCGGCCCGAGTGCGACGTCTGCCGCGTCTCGCCGTTCACGCGCAGCGTCATCGCGAGGTCGTGCGGATCGGGGATCTCGTCCGGGGTGACGATCCACGGCCCGAGCGGGCAGAAGCTGTCGATCGCCTTGCAGAACGAGAACACGCCGCTGCGCATCTCTCGCCGCTGGATGTCGCGGGCGGTGATGTCGTTGAAGATCACGTAGCCGGCGACGTGGTCCATCGCCTCCTCCGGCGGGAACCACTTGCCCGCCTT
>WNGE01012621.1_pt1 | contig 14334 bp, 11 predicted proteins | sample 5400651 | NCBI WGS metagenome assembly WNGE01 (sample SAMN13153370, study PRJNA577476) | soil metagenome | isolation source: 60 cm soil or saprolite under grassland replicate 2 | place: USA:California | collected 2016-06-15 | reverse complement strand
GGCTGGGCGGTGGCGATGGCGATCGGCCAGTTCTCCGCGCGCCGCTGGACCCAGCTGCGCAGGCTCATGGACTACCTGGAGACCGTCTGGCGCGAGCCCGACGACGGCATGTGGGAGGCTCGCGGGCCCCGGCGGCACTACACCCAGTCGAAGCTGATGGCCTGGGTCGCGTTCGACCGTTCTGGCTGGTCGACGCGCTCGTGCTCAACGGCCGCCAGGACGAGGCGCGCGAGCTGTTCGAGCGGCTGCCGCCCTGCGCAACGATCTCGGGTTGTACGCCGAGGAGTACGACGTCGCCCGTAAACGGTAGGTCGGCAACTTCCCGCAGGCCTTCACCCACCTGGCCCTCATCGACGCCGCGAGGATCCTCAGCGGCGAGCGGATGGGGACGCGATCCACGCCACCCGCGCCGCCGCTGCGCACGCCGACGTCGACGCCCGCAGGTAGCCCGTCGGGCTGAGGCGACCGTGGGCAGCACCCACGCTGTGAAACAACCTCTCAGACGCCTTCGACCGCTTCCACTCGCCCGGATCGGACCGCCTGCGCGAACGCTTGATAGTCCAGCTCCGTCTGATCTGCGTGCGCCCGTGCCAGCGTCCACCCGCAGGCACGGGCGTAGAACGCCAGGGTGACCGGCGCCATCGACTCGATGTCGGCCGAGCCCTTCATGTCGCGCAACTGGCGCCAGTAATAGTCGCGGTTGACACCCACCCCCGCCTTCGTCCAGCCGAGGTAGATGTCGCTGGCGGCCTGCATCATCCGCTGCCCACACACCACGCGCTTGGCGTGCTGCCTGTAGCGGCTCTTTGGCAGGTGGTCCTCCAGGACCGAGGCGGTCGCCTCCTTGACCTGCAAGAACAGCGGATCATGCTGATCGCGGCCCTACAGCAGGACGATGTAGGCCATGGTGCCGACGCTCCCGACGCCCACGACCTTACGAGCCACGTCGACGACCTCGAACTGCCCAAGCAGGTCGCGATACTCCTCCTGCAGCGTGGCCCGGTAGGCGTGAAACTGCTCCCAGATCACCTGCTCGATCTCGTCTCGGGAGATGCCGTAGGTGGCTTCCAGGTCACGCGCCGGGACGACGATCGGCGGCTGGCTGACGATCCGGTACTGCCCGGAGACCAGCTCACCAAGCCGCGACAGCGCTTGCAGGCTGTCGCGCGTGCGCGTCTTTGTGGCGGCTTTCTGGGCACTCTTCTCCGCCCGCCTCGCCGCCTTCGCGCCCTTCTTAGTCTTCGAGGCCTTTGCCATGCTGCGGAGCACATCGGTGAGCTCGTCGTCGGACAGGCACGCGTACCAGATGTCCATCGTGCCCATCTCGGCGAACCCGGCCATCGCCTCCCGGTAGGCCGTCACCGGCGCCAGCGTCGCCGCGTGCGTGTCGGCCTTGGTGAAGCCGTTGTTGCGTGCGGCGATCGTGAAGCTTGCCGCCATGCGCTTCACGTCGTACTCGAACGGCCCGGGGAGCGTCTCGTCGAAGTCGTTGAGGTCGAACAGCAGTCGCCGCTCCGGCGAGGCGAACATCCCGAAGTTCGACAGATGCGCATCGCCGCAGAGTTGGGCGTCCAGGCCGGCCGTCGGCGTGCCGTTGAGGTCGGCGACCATGACCTTCGCCGCGCCCCGGTAGAAGGCGAACGGCGAGACCAGCATCCGCCCGTGCCGGACCGGCACCAGGTCGGGCTCACGGGTGACGTCCTGCTCCTCGAGCAACGTGATCGGATCAGGGCGGTCCGCGGCCGGCGCCCATCCTGTGTGGCTGGACAGCGGTGTCCGGTCCCGCGCCTCCCTGCCTCGCGCTCGGCGTTCGCCGACGCTCCGATGGGCGATCTTTGCTGTCCTGGCCATGGTTCCGAACCCCCGTTCACGTCCGGGTCCACGTCACTTCAGAGGTCCGGCGGCCCTTCCACGAGCACTCATGGTTGGCCGAGCTGAATCGGCTGAGATTATCGAGCCAGAGCCCAAGGAGAAACCCAGATGCGGCGCCAACAGGCGTCCGCGACCAAGCCGAAAGCAGCGGTACACGCTGGGTGCGCACCTCGACCGGGCCAGGGGGGAGCATGGGAGGCCTCCGATCGCTCCGATCAAGACCCCCTTCGTCAAGGCGAGCAGTCATGAACAGAGGGAAGACATGCATCATCTCGCAGCGCAAGCGCGAGTGCTCACCTCCTGCTCATTCCCCCAGTATCCCGTTCCGGTCGCTACTGATCATCGCGGGTCACGGTCATCCGTTCGGGATGAGGGTTGCGCTCGCTGTGCCCTCTGGGAACTGAGCAGAGCGAGCACCGGCAGGGATACCACTGAGCGATATCATGCCGCCCTGGTCACCGTCAGGGTTGGGTCGAGGAGATCAAGGGTGGACGGCGACACTGGCGAAGCAGTCGAGACCCCGAGTGCGGGTCCGCCCGCTGCCGAGCCGGAGCGGGCCTCGGCGGAGGCGGAGCCGCCCTGGGTGCGGCGAGCGGTCTGGCGAGGGATCTGGCAGCTGATCGCGGCCCTGCTGGTGACAGCCGCGGGGCTGTGGTCCCTGCGGCAGGCCAGAACGCTGGTCCGTTACCTGATCCTGGCGCAGCTGCTGACGTTCGCGCTCGAGCCAGCCGTGACGTGGCTGCACCAGAAGCGGGGATGGCGCAGAGGCAGCGCGACCGGTCTGCTGCTTGGCGGGATCCTGGTGCTGTTCGTGCTGCTGGGTGTGCTGTTGGCGCCGGCGCTGGCCAATGGGGTGAACGGAGCGATCAGGCAGATGCCATCGTGGATCGACAAGCTCAACTCGTTCACCCAGCAGCACTTCAACACCACAGTGGTGTCGGCTTCCAGCTCGCGGGAGTCGTCGCAGGCGGTCTCGAACGCTGCCAAGTACCTGCAGCAGCACGCGGGTGATGTGCTGGGGGCGGTGGGCAGCTTGCTTGGGGCGGTCTTCGGGCTGCTCACGGTCGGGTTGTTCACCTTCTACCTCACCGCCAACGGCCCCCAGATCCGTCGTGCATTGCTGTCGCGGATGCCGCCCGAGCGACAGCAGCGGGCGCTGTGGGCGTACAACATGGCCATCGAGAAGACCGGCGGCTACCTGTACTCCAATTTGCTGCTGGCGCTCATCAACGGCGGGCTGATGCTGGTCACGCTGCTGCTGGTGGGGGTCCCCTACGCGCTGCCGCTGGCGCTGTTCGAAGGCGTGGTCGCCGAGTTCATCCCGATCGTGGGCACCTATGTCGCCGGGGCGGTCCCGGTGCTGGTGGCGCTGGCCTCGCTGGGGCCCGGGCCAGCCCTGATCGTGCTGGCCGAGATCCTTGTGTACCAGCAGGTGGAGAACTATCTCCTGACCCCGCGGATCAGTCAGAAGACGATGAAGCTGAATGCTGGGCTGGCGTTCGGGGCGGCGATGGCCGGTGGCGCGGTCGGCGGGCTCATCGGCGCCTTCTTCGGGCTGCCGATCGCCGCGGTCATCCAGTCGTTTGTGTCCAACTACTACTCCGGGCGCTACGAGGTGGTGGAGTCTGATCTCACCCGCATTGAGGAGCCGAAGCCACCCGAACCAGAGCCACTGAAACCGGACGCAGTGCCGCCAGAGCCGCCGTCGCCGCGGCGACGGCGCAGGTGGCGTCGCCGAGGCGGTTGATCGTCGGCGACGCTCAGCGTGCGAGCGAACGCCCCGGAAGGCCGCCACGGCGTCCTCGACCCGCAGGTGGAGTTGCCGGCGCCGATGCGCGCCTCCAGGCCGGTGCGGCGCATCAGCTCGTGCACGGGGTATGCACCCTGGCCCACGACACCTCCGCCGAGCAGAGCCACCAGGCGTCCCGATACGGCGTGGGTGACCCAACAGGCCCGCAACCCCTCCTTCGACCTGTCCGGGCGCGGGCCGTACCGGCTGCTGCTTCGCGATCGCGATGCCAAGTACCCGAGGAGCTTCGACGCCGTCTTCGCAGCCGACCGCATCCGCGTCGTGCTCACCCCGTTCCGAGCCCCGCAGGCGAACCCCTTCGCCAAGCGCTGGGTGCGGACCATCAGGCGCGAGTGCCTCATCTGGACGCTCGTCTTGGCCGCCGTCACCTCCAGCGGGTGCTTTGCGAGTACGTGGTTCACCACAACGCGAGGCGCCCGCACCGTGGGCGGTCAAGCGGTCCGCGGGGATCAGCGGACCAATCCGGCGATGAGGTTGACCGAACCCCCCACGATCACCACGCCGAACAGGTACGACAGCAGGGCGTGGGAGAGCACGGTGCGCCGGATCCGGGGGTCGCGCACCGTGGTGTCGGACACCTGGTAGCACATGCCGATCGTGAAGGCGACGTAGGCGAAGTCACGATAGGTGGGCCCCTCCTGCCCCACCGAGTCGCCAAAGGCGATCCCCGCGGCCCTCGATCGGAAGTGCAGGTCGGCATACCGCAGGGTGTAGACCGTGTTGACCACTGTCCATGACACCACCACGGTCAGCACGGCCACGCCGATGAGCAGCACCCGCCGGGGGCCGCTCTGGTGCCCCGCGAGGCTGAGGGTGAGGCCCGCCCCCAGGAGGCTAGTCACGCTCGCCCCGACCAGCAGCACCAGGGCCGAGCCGCGGGTCTCGTCCTCGCGCGTGGCCAACTGCTCGGCAAGCGGGCTGTCGGCTCGGAGGATGATCGGCCAGATGCTTAGGAGGAAGGCGAGCGCGGCGGCGTCCCAGCCTGCGACCACCGCCATCTCCGATGGCACGAACCGCAAGAGCACAACAGCAACGGCCAGCCCGATGGCGGCCACGGCGACGGCTCGCCGCATGGAAGGGGCGTGCCAGCCCATCCATCGGTGATACAGCGTCGGTGGCGGGATGGCGGTCATCGTGGGAGTGTTGCCGATCGTGTCGCCGCATGCCACCGCTGGCCTGATCGGCAGGTCACTCCTTGCTCAACCGGCGTTACCAAGACGGGCAGTGTTACGCCAGGTGCAGGTCCGGCGGCGAGATATTGTGGTTGCTTCGGAAGACGTTGTCGGGGTCGTACCGAGCCTTGATGGTTCGCAAGCGCTGGTAGGTCTCGTCGCCGAAGGCGGTGCGCACCCGTTCCTGGTCGTCGCGGTCGAGGAAGTTGAGGTAGGCCCCGGCCTGGTGGGGTTCCAGCGCGGCGAAGTACTGCCGGGTCCATTCGGTCTCCTGGTCGCCGATCGGCTGGTGCGGCAGCCACACCGCATTGATGTTGACGTTGTGGGCGGCGTGGCGGTTCGAATAGGCGGTGGCGTCCTCGGGGACGTCTGCGATCGCGCCGCCGAGCTGGAAGACGATCGAGTAGCTCATCGGGGAACGGATCCTGGAGGAGTGCTCGACGATGGTGTCGATGATCGGATCATCCAGCGGCCCGGTCGCGGCCGATTTCCAGTAGTAGTGCCAGCCGCGTGGGGAGCCGGCATCGATCATCGACTGCACGATGGTGTAGGGACATGGGCTGACCATGTCGAGGAGCGGACGACCGAACGCCCGTAGCGGCGCCAGCAAACGTTCGGCCTGTTCGGCAACCCCCAGCGCGAGCATCGCGACGATGATCACCGGGCGCCCGTGGAGCTCGGCCGGCAGGAACGGCAGCGGCGGCGCCTTGCGCAGCAGCACGACGCTGTTGACCTCCCGCGGCGCCTGAGCGACGAACTCTCGATAGAACCGGAGCACCTCGGGAGCGTCCTCTTGGGCCCAGATCACCGGTCCGGCCAGAACCTCGGGTCCGACCGGGTGCAGGCGGTAGGTGAAGGACGTGACCACGCCGAAGTTGCCGCCTCCACCGCGCAGGGCCCAGAAGAGATCGGCGTGCTGGTGCTGGTCGGCGGTGACGGTGCGCCCGTCGGCCAGGACCACATCTGCCGAGAGCAGGTTGTCGACGGTGAGGCCGTGGCGGCGCATCAGCCAGCCGAGGCCCCCGCCGAGGGTCAGACCGGCGATACCGGTTTCGGACATCTGCCCGCCAGTGGTGGCCAGGCCGAAGGCCTGGGTGGCCGCGTCGAACTCCCCCCACAGGAGTCCGGCCTGGGCGCGGGCCGTCCGCGCTGCGGGGTCGACCGAGATCGCCCTCATGGGGGCGATGTCGATCACCAGTCCGTTGTCGCACACGGCGGTCCCGGCCACGCCGTGGCCGCCCCCGCGCACGGCGACCGGAAGACCCCGCTGATGGGCAAAGCGGAGCGCCGCCGTCACGTCGCCCGCGCCGCGGCAGCCGGCGACCATGGCCGGCCGGCGGTCGATGGCGCCGTTCCAGACACGACGCGCCTCCTCGTAGCCTGGATCACCCGGGATGAGGACCCAGCCACCGAAGCCGGGGATGGAACCGCGGCGACCTGAGGACGATAAGGATACGGGCGATCGTGATGGCGGCGACACGGACTCCAGGAGCGGAGACGGTCTCCTGGTCGGCACCTGGACGTGCTCCTTGCGCCACTGGATGTGGGCCTGCGGGCCGGCGTTCCACGTGGGGAGCGCACGCGCCACGTCAGGGCGGCCTTCCACGCGGATCCCCCCGGATCGGAGCGCCTGCTCCCATTCGATGAGCCCGAGATGCCAGCGGGCGAAGGCCTGTGCATCCTCGATGGCGACGACGAGGTCTTCCTCGAAGCCGGGGTGCTTGGCGCAGACCTCCCCGCCCGCTTCTTCGATAAGCAGCCAGGCCCGGATGGGGCGTCCCTTGCGTCCCGCCCTGAAGTCGAAGCGGACCAGCACTCGACCATCGGGGAGCCGGTCGTGGCGCAGGAACGAGTAGCACCACGACCACAGCACGACGTCAGGATCGGATTGCTCCGGCGTCAGCTCCATCCACTTCAGCGCCCAGCCGCCCATCGCGTTCAGGACGGCCCACAGTTCCCGGCCGGCCGGCGTCAGCTGGTAGACCGAGCCGTGTCCGTCGGGCTTTGGGCTGATGTCGATCACCCCGGCCTGCCGAAGGTCGCGCAGGCGCTTGGTCAGCAGCGCGCGCGACAGCCCGGGCGCGCCGGATGCGATGTCGTTGAACGTGGTGCAGCCGAGCAGGAGGTTGCGGACAATGATGGGCGTCCAGCGTTCGGCGAGGACCTCTGAGGCCCGCGCGACCGGGCAGAACTGGCCGTACCCCTTCATGGTCCGCAGTGTCACCGAGGCCGACGTCGATCTCAAGTTCCAATTGTGAACCTGCTGGTCCGGCCACCGGCCCGAGGTAACGGTGGCCAAGTTCACTTCTTGTCCTAGCCAGGGCCCCCTGCTCCACGCATGCTCCCATCCAGCATCACCGACGAAGTGCTGGCGAGGGAGAGGATTCGATGCCGACCAAGCCCGATGCTGACGGCCAACTGTCTCGCACCGACCGGCTCGCGGCAGCTCTCGTGGAGGGCTTGCCGGTCACCCACCGGTGGCTCGACGTCGCCGGTGTGTCCACCTCGGTGCTGGAAGGCGGCGACGGGTCGCCGGTCATGCTCCTGCACGGGCAGGGCGCGTTCGCGGAGTCCTGGGGGCCGGTGCTCCCCCAGCTTCTGGGCGGACATCGGATCGTGGCACCGGACCTGCCCGGCCTCGGACGCTCGCAGGTGCAGACGGGCAGCCTGGACGGGTCGAGGGTGCTCGCATGGCTCGACGATCTCATCGCGCAGACCTGCGCCGAGCCCCCCACCCTGGTGGGCATCTCCCTGGGGGGAACGGTGGCCGCCCACTTCGCCAGCCACCACGGCGACCGGGTGCGCCAGATCGTACTGGTCGATTCGGGCTCGCTCGGCCGGTTCCGGCCCGCACCGGCGGCCTTGCTGGCGCTGGTCCGGTACATGCGGCGCCCCAGCGCGACCGCCTTTGCCCGGTTCTCTCGCTACGTGCTCGTCCACCCCGAACGTGTCCTGTCCGCGGGAGGCGAAAGCCCGTTCGTCGCCTACCACGTCGACCGGATGCGTCAGCCGAGCGTGCGCGCAGCCAACCGTCAGCTCGTGCGGTGGAGCGGGCGGCAGATCCCTTCTGAGCAGCTCGGGGGGATCAGCGTGCCGGTCGCGCTGATCTGGGGCAGGAACGACCGGATCATGCGCTTCCGCACCGCCGAGGAGACCAGCGCGCGGTTCGGATGGCCTCTGTACCCGATCGACGACTGCGGCCACGTGCCGTTCGCCGAGCGACCCGAGGCCTTCCTCGAGGCGCTCCGGGCCGCCCTGGAGGCTCGACCGTGAGTGCTCTGGTGCCCACGGCGCGTGAGCAACGTCGCGGACGTGCCACGGAGCGACTCCGGACTAGCGTCAATGCCATCCGGTTAAGGGCCCTTCTGGCCTGATTTCACCATGCTGACCAGGGAGTTTGTGCTCGCAAATCCAGCTGACCGGATGGCACTGGGACTAGCGTGGCATGGACATCCTACGCGGAGGCGTACGGGCACCGGACCCTCCGGCTGGAGACCGGCCATCTAGCGGTTCTTCGTCTGCTGGGGCGAGGCGATCTTCCCGTTGGAGCACAAGAGCCGATCGGATCGGATCCCCAGTGGACTCCCTCCGCCGATGCCAGGGGCGAGCCAAGGCATCACGCTTCCGTCCTTACGGCTACGCGTTCATCGCTGGCAAGCCTCGCTGAGGCACGCGTCCCCTACATCCAACCCTGAGGGGGCATCCATGGCGGGCAAAGCAGTCATCAGCCTGACGACCGGCCTCGAAGACCCTGAACGCCGTCACCGTCGCCTTCCTGGTCGCGGTCGGCGCCGCCGAGCAGGGGCGGCCAAGCCTCATGTTCCTCACCAAGGAGGCCGTACGCCTCGCGATCGACGGTGTGGCGACCGGCGTTGCCTGCGAGGGTTGCCCACCGCTCCCCGACCTGCTCCAGCGCTTCGCGGACGCGGGCGGCCGCTACTATATGTGCCCGATCTGCCTCGATGCCAAGAAGCTCGACAAGGGCGACCTGTTGGCCAACGCCGAACTGAGCCGTTTCTCCGATTCCAGAGCAGGCTGACCGTTGTCGGATCGTTGTCACGCTCCTGCCAGAGCGCCGCTGCCGAGAGCATGACAACGACCATGGGACGATCGACTGGCGCCTCAGCGGCCCACGCCACAGCGAGGGAGCCGTTCGCTGTCGTCGCTGCTCAGAGCGCCAGGGTCGTGGTGAGGCGCTGGTATCCGAATGGTTCGAGTCGGAGGGTCGACACCCCCATACCGTGGCGGGCACCTACCGTTGTCTGTCTCGGCGAAGACTCTCCGACAACTTCCTGACAACGTCGCGACAGCGTGCGGCGCCGGGTCGCGGTGCCACCGCAGCGTGTTTGGGCGTCACTACCGGTGGTGTCGGCGCTACGAGGGCGGCCGGATCGGATCAACGCCGCGAGGATGGCGCGGGCCTTGCGGGCCACATGACACGCGTGTCGTGTCACTCAGGCAGCGTTGATCCATCCCCTATGGCTCAGTACGCCGCGCGAACACGCTCGCCGGGTCGCTGTCGTGCGGCTGGGAGAACAGGGCGAGGAAGTCCTCGCCGGTGCTGGCCAGGCCCATGTAGTCGCCCAGGAAGAAGCCCTCCGGTCCGCCCGCGCCCACAAGCTGTGGCGCCTGCCGCAGGTCGAACGAGGCGTCGGTGAGCCGCACCTCGTCGCCGAACCGCTCCGAGGTGGTGCACGCCGCCTTGGCGGTCGGGCGGCAGGCCACCAGCCAGCGGTCGGCCAGCAGCGGCGCGGCCGAGTCGTTGTGGCGCAGGTCGGAGTAGCTGACCGCGACCGTGCCGTCGGCGGCCACCTCGACCGAGGGGGTGAACGCCTGCTGGTCGCTGAGGGGGATGTCGGTCGGGGTGGCGTTGACCTTCACCGGCTTGGTCCATGTCCGACCGCCATCGCTGGATGAGGATAGCGCGATCGCGTCCGCCTGGCCGGGGTTGAGGCGGGCGTCCTGCCACACCAGGTAGAGCCGGCCGCTCGTGGGATCGACGGCGAGGTCGGTGAGGAGGTTGCCGCTGGCCACCGGGTCGCCGGTCTCGGGGTCGGTGGTGCCGACAGTCTGGAGCCGGTCGACGATTGTCGCAGCTGACCAGCTTCGCCCCTGGTTGGTGGAGCCGATGACGGCGACGCTGGACTGGACCTGTCCTTGGTCCGCGGTGCCCACGGCGATGAGGGTGAACCCGTCGACCAGCTCGCCGTCGGGCAGCACGACGATGTGGTTGCCGGTCGTCAGCCGGTTTGGGCCCGGGTCGAAGATCTGCCGCGCCCGCCGCCAGGTGGCGCCACCGTCGTTGCTTTCGGCGAAGAACGCCGGCCCCTGCACGGCCGCCTTGCCCTTGGGTGCCGGGAAGTGGGTCCACACCCCATAGACAAGGTCCTTGTCGGTCGGATCGGCGGTGATCGACTCGCCGTGGTCTTCGACCATCGGGTCGGTCTCGGCGATGAGCGGGACCGGGTCGCTCCAGGTCAACCCCCCGTCGGTGGACCTGCTTGCGAGGATCCCGCCCGCACCGGGTCAGGCCCGGGATCACCACCTGCCGCCGCGCTGGGCCCAAGCGCGACCAGCAGGGCCACGCCGACAATGCCGAAAAGGCTCCGCCGCATGCTTTGCTCACTCCTTATCCGGTTCGAACACCGCACGATCCTTGCGGCTGGGCGCCTTAGGATCGGGCGGTCAGGTGTCGTCGGGCCACGCATCTCGCCTCTGTCAAGCCTGGTTACTCGTAGGCGATCGCGCGCAGCACGTCGGTCCGTGCCGCCCTGACCGCCGGGAGGATGGCCGCGGCCAGGCCGACGATCACCGCCAGCGCTAGGAAGACGACCATCGACCCCCAGGGCAGCGACAGGACGGGGATGAACTCGTCCCGCAGCGCGCGGGCCACCGCGGTGCCCAGCGCGGCCCCGACCAGTACGCCGAGCAGGGCGCCGAAGACGGCGATCACGATGGACTCGACCGTGACCATCTGGATGACCTGGGCGCGACCCATCCCGACCGCGCGCACCAGGCCCAGCTCACGGGTCCGCTCCACGATCGACAGCACCAGCGTGTTGACGATGCCGAGCACCGCGATGACGATCGACAGGCCCAGCAGGACATACAGCAGCACCACGGAGGTGTTGACCTGGCTGGTCAGCTGCGCCAGGAAGTCGGCCTGGCTGCGGACGCCGACCTCGGGGTTGTCGGCCAGCAGCGCGGCTACCTGCCGCTGGACCGCGGCAGGGTCGGCGCCCTCGTCGAGGGTGATGTAGCCCCAGTTGGCCTGCGGGGAGCGGAAACCCGCGGTGGCGTCAGGGACCGACAGCAGCAGCGCCCCCGGCACCAGCCGCGACCGCTCGAAGACGCCGACCACGGTGAAGGGCCGTGGGCCACGGCGCTGGGCCGCCAGCTGCAGCGTGCTGCCGACGGCAAGGTGGTGGTCCTTGGCGAACCCGTCGTCGATGACCAGCTCGCCCTGGTGCAGCGTGCGCAGCTCGCCCGCGGTGGCCTTCAAGCGGAAGATGTCCGCCATCGCCTGTAGGTCGCCGCCCGCGACCTCGGTGGCGTCGGTGCCGGTCTGGGCGACGTCAACGTGGACGGCGACCGCCTGGCGCACGCCTTCAAGCTGCTTGGCCTTGTCGATCACGGCGGGGTCGTAGCTGGGCGTGGAGCGGTTGGTGACGTTGTCGCCGGAGATGACGAGCTCGGCGGCCAGGTCCTGGCGGACCAGCTCCCCCAGGCTGGCCCTGAGCGAGCTGGCGAGCACGCTCACCCCGCTGACCAGGGCGATGCCGACCATCAGGGCGGCGGCGGTGATCGCGGTGCGCCGGGGGTTGCGCGCCGAGTTGCGCTGCCCGAGCCTGCCGGGCGTCGACCAGGCGAACGCCCGGCCGAGCACCGCCACGGCGGGTCGGCTGATCACGGGGGTCAGCATGGCGACACCGACGAAGGTCAGCAGCACCCCGCCGAGCAGCGCCGGCGGTGTGGCGTCGCCCAGGTCGCCGAACAGCGCCGCACCAACGAGGCCGGTGCCGGCCACGGCGGGGAGCGTCCCGGCGATGGTCAGCCCGGTGAGCGGCTTGTCGGGGGTGGCTGCATCTCGCATGGCCGCGACCGGCGGGACCCGGGAGGCCCGCAGTGCCGGCAACAGCGCCGCGACCATCGTGACGAGCACGCCGACCAGATAGGAGGCGACGATCGCGGCCACAGGCAGGGTGAGCCCGGCGTTGGGGAGGCTCACCCCCCTTGCCGCCTGCATGACCGCCCGGAGCAGCGCGGCGACCCCGAGGCCGGCGAACAGGCCGAGCGTTGCGGCCACCAGCCCGACCAGGACGGCCTCGATCAGCACCGACCGGAGCACTTGGCCGCGGCTGGCGCCCAATGACCGCAGCAGCGCCAGCTCCCGGGTCCGCTGGGCCACCAGGATCGAGAAGGTGTTGAGGATCAGGAAGACGCCAACAAACAGCGTCACGCCGGCGAAGCCGAGCAGGAAGATGCGGAGGAAGCCCAGAAAGCTGGTCACGTCGGCGGCCTGGTCGTCGGCGACCTGCTGGCGAGTGCGGACCGAGTAGCCGCCGCCCAGCGCCGTCTGGATCGCATCACGCAGCCTGATCGGCGAGACGCCCTCCTGGGCGCGGACGTTGACGACGCTGTAGGTGCCCGGCTTGCCGAGCATGAGCCGCTGGGCGACCGGCTCGGTGAACGCCACCCGCGTCTCGGCCCCCAGCGAGTCCCGCCCGCCGGTGTAGCCGAAGATCCCCACCAGGGCGAACGTCCGCCGGGGCTGCAGGGTGAGCACCCCGATCCGGTCGCCGAGCTTGAAGCTGCCCTGCTTGGCCAGGCCCGCGCTGATCGCGATCTCGCCAGGTGCCTGCGGGCCTCGGCCATGCCGCAGCTCGACGAACCCGACCTCTCCGCGCCAGCCGGTCCCAAACCGTGGCGGTCCCCCGCCGCCGATCACCTTGCCGTCCTGGCCGATGACCCGGGCGCCGTCCTCGATCACCGCGCCGATCGCGCTTTGCACCCCGGGCACCGCGGCGACCTTGCCGACCACCGCAGCGGGGATCGGCTCGCTGAGCCCCTGACCGCCCCGCTGCCCGGCGTCGACGTGCCGGGCGCCCCTGACCTGCACGTCGAGGTTCTGGTTGACGGTCTGGAACAGGGCGTCGAACGACCGGCCAAGGTTGTCGGTGAGCACCAGCGCCCCGGAGACCGCCATCACCCCCAGCACCACCGCCAGCCCCGACAGCAGCAGCCGCAGCTTGGCCGAGCTCCCGCACCGAGCGCTGCAGGAACCCGAGCACCTCGGCGCCCGAGCGGGAGTCGAGGTTGCCGGTGGGCTCGTCGGCGAAGATCACCTCCGGTCGGGTGACCAGCGCGCGGGCGCAGGCGACCCGCTGCTGCTCACCCCCCGACAGCTGCGCCGGCCGGTGCGCGAGCCGATCCCCAAGCCCCAACGTCGTGACGACCAGCTCCAGCCACGCCCGGTCCGGCTTGCGGCCCCCGATCGCCAGCGGCAGGGTGATGTTCTCCTCGGCCGTCAGTGTCGGCAGCAGGTTGAACATCTGGAAGACAAACCCGATCTTGTCGCGGCGCAGGCGGGTCAGCCCGCGGTCGCCGAGCGTGTCGACCCGGGTATCGCCGACCCACACCTGACCGCTGGTGGCAAGGTCGAGCCCGGCCAGACAGTGCAAAAGCGTGGACTTGCCCGACCCCGACGGGCCCATGATCGCGGTGAAGCCGCCACGCCGGAAGTCCACGGTCACACCGGCCAGCGCGTCGACTCGGGTGGCTTCGCTGCTGCCGTATCGCTTCCAGACGTCCACCGCCCGGGCGGCCACGCCCGCGTCGGCCAAGGTTGCCGCTGCTGCACTCTGCATCGCATGACTCCCTGCGTTGTGGCGGGGCGGGCGTGGGGGACGCGCCCACCCCGCCTGCTCAACGAAGCTGCTCCAGACGCTCCCGGTACTCCTCGGTCGTCAGCTCGCCGCGGGCGTACCGCTCGGCCAGCACATCCCTGGCCCGCTCCATGGCGGAACGTTCCCGTGGCCGGGTGCCGCGGACCACGAACCAGCCCACGGTGGCGATGACGGCGACCCATCCCAGCAGCACGATCGGCCCCCACAGCCACCCCCACCCGCCACCGGGCCCCCACCCGTGCCGCCACCCGTCGGCCCCGAAGGCGAGCAGCGCGGACAGGACCAACGACGCGGGCATCGGTCACCTCGGTGGGTGTAGGGGATCGTCACTTCCAGGCTCCAGGCTCGGGCGTACGCCCGTCGTCGCCTGGAAGTGACATTCGTGCTGCACGATCGACGTGCCGCACCTACGCGGCGGCGCGTAGCCAGCCAGAGGTCAGCTTGCGTCCGAGCCGGCCAGGCCGGACTGGAAGGCGACCACCACCAGCTGGGCGCGGTCGCGCGCTCCCAGCTTCCCCATGGCGCGGCTGACATGGGTGCGCACGGTGGCCGGGCTGACCACCAGCCGCTCGGC
>WNGE01006504.1_pt1 | contig 14336 bp, 13 predicted proteins | sample 5400651 | NCBI WGS metagenome assembly WNGE01 (sample SAMN13153370, study PRJNA577476) | soil metagenome | isolation source: 60 cm soil or saprolite under grassland replicate 2 | place: USA:California | collected 2016-06-15 | reverse complement strand
CTCCGGCTTCCCGTCGGCGTTCAGGTCGGCGATCTCGACACTGATGGGCCGACTTCCAGTCGGGTAGTCACGTTTCGGCTCGAAGCTGCCATCGCCCTGGTTACGGAGGACGGAGACAGTGTCAGCGTCGCGGTTCGAAGTCACCAGGTCCGGCCTACGATCACCGTTCAGGTCAGCCATCGCGACCGAGCTGGGACCCTTGCCGGTCGTGTAGTTCTTCGCCGCGGCAAACGACAGCGCCGTCCCCGAGGCAGCGGCCGCCACGACTCCAAGCGCAAGCGCGACGCCGATGCAGGCGAGGAGCACGATGGATCGGCCAGTTCGATGTCCTCTGAATTCTCCGCGGCGCAGCTCGGCGTGTGGCGGCCTCATGGTCGGCTCCTTCCTGTTTGCCTCCCGTGGGCCATCCTCCGCCCTTTCTGCAACACGCCGGTCATGCGTTCGTAACGGTTCTGCAACAGGGGCGACTGGCGTAGAGGGCGGAAACCCCACGGTTGAGCGGAATCTGACCGGCTTCCCAAGCTGAGGGTCGCGGGTTCGATCCCCGTCGTCCGCTCTCGTTAGATCGATCATTTCAGCCGCCCGAGGCGTCAACGAGGGGAAGGGGAGAGTTGCGAGGGCTTGAGTCCCTCGGGCGATGCGGAAGCGGGATCCACCACGCCTTGGGCGGCTTCGGCGAGTGTGCGACCAATGGTCGCGCGAAATCAAGGTCTTTGAGGAAAGACAAGCGAACCCAATGCAACGCCCTCATGCCGCTCCGGCGTCAGGCTTCGATAGACACGTGGCCGGGCTGCGAGGCGACGTGGTCGAGCCAGGCGCGAATCGATGGGTAGGGCTCGAGGTCGAACCCGCCCTCGTCCGCGACGTGCGTGTACGCGTAGAGCGCGATGTCGGCGATCGTCATGCCGTCGCTGACAAACCAGGCGCGGCCGTCTAGGTGCTGCTCCATCGCGGCGAGTGCCCGCCGGCCCTGCTCGTGCCAGCCGTCCAGTCGATCGCGCACGCTGTCCGGCCGCCCCGAGTACGCGAGCCAGAAGCGCGCGACGGCGATCGCGGGCTCATGGTCGTACTGCTCGAAGAACATCCATTGGAGCACCTGCGCCTGCTCGTATCGCTCCTGCGGCACGAAACGGGTGCCCTCGCCGAAGTACCACAGGATCGCCCCGGATTCTCCTAGTACGCGTCCGTCGTCGAGCACGAGCGTCGGGACTCGCAGTGCCGGATTCAGCCCGCCGAGCACCTCCTGCCGGTTCGAGCGATCCACAACATCCATTGTGCGGCGTTCGTACGGGAGCGCTAGGTGCGCGAGGAGGAGCCGGGCCTTGTAGCAGTTTCCCGAGACCGGACTGTCATAGAGCAGCACCTATTCCAGGCCGGTGTCGAGATGGAAGTCGCGCCGGCCCATGCGCGCCTTCCGGACGCGCACGGTTTTCGGCGTCAGCCCTGTGCCGATCCGGCGCTGCGGGACCGTGGTGACCGCGTAAGCACCGGGGCGGAGCCTGACGCGGTAGGTCCCCTTCATGGTCGTCTTGACGCGCGCCACGACGCGGCCCGCGCGCTTGAACTGCAGCACGACCCCGGCGGCCGGCTTCTCGCAGGGCTCGCCCACCTTGCAGACGGGCTTGATCGGCCCTTCCATCACGACGCCGTGGAGCCCCGAGACGGGCGCTGAAGCGGCCGCTCCGGCGAAGCACAGGGCGAGTGCCAGAGCGGCGAACATGCGAGCCGCCGAGTGCACACCGGAACTCTAGCCGGGTTGCAGCGGCCGTGTGAACCTCGTAACGTCGCGCCGCACCGTGCAACTCGACCAAAGGGGAGGGCAGGCATGCACGGGATTCTCAGAGGTACCCGCCGCAGGCTGTGGCTGGCTGGCGCAGCCGCGATAACGGCGGCGATAACGGCCGCGATCTGCGCAGGAGCGGCGAGCAACAGCTCGGCCGCCACGACCAGAGCCGGCACTCAGGGGCCGACGTTTACGTGGGACGTCGCTCACGACGTCTCGCCGACGCTTCGCGATCTGGCACGCGACCGGATTCCCGGAGACGCCGAGGATCCGGCGGACGAAGTAGAGGGCGGTCCGATCGCCCAGGGCGAGGGCTATTCGCCCGACGGCGCCCTGCAGTCGGTGATGCCGCCGACGACGATCCCTTCGACGCAGGCGAACTTCGAAGGGCTCAGCAACCAGGACAACTTCAACATCTTCGGCTTCCGGGTGAACCCGCCGGACCCGAACGGCGAGGTCGGCCCGAACAACTACGTCGAGATGATCAACCTCGTCTTCGGCGTCTATGACAGGTCGGGCAACCTGCTGCTGGGGCCGGTCGACACCGGCACGCTCTGGAGCGGGTTCGAAATCCCAGACTGCACCGACCCCTCCGGCGACCCGGTCGTCATGTACGACCAGTTCATGGACCGCTGGATCCTTTCGCAGTTCACGACAGCGGGCCCGGAGTACTGGAACTGCGTGGCGGTGTCCACGACCAGTGATCCCACCGGCTCCTACTACCGCTATGCCTTCTCGACGGGCCCGAACTTCCCGGACTACCCGAAGTACGGTAACTGGAAGGACTCGTACGTCATCACGACACGCGAGTTCGGCCCGACGGTCGAGTACGGGATCGGCGTCTACGGGCTCGAGAAGAACAAGATGGTGAACGGCGAGCCCGCACGCTCCGTGCGGTTCTTCCTCGACGGGAACGCTCCGGGGATGCTGCCGCTCGTCGGCGACGGGCTGTTGCCGGCGGACGTGGACGGCAAGACGAAGCCGAAGACCGACGCGAAGATCCCGATCATCGGCACACAGGACGACGACGCCTCCTACGGCGCGACGTTCGACGCGCTCAACATCTGGGATCTGGACGTCAAATGGCGCTCGACGCCGATCGCGTCGCTGGTCCTGAACACGCAGCTCCCGACGGCGCCGTTCGACTCGGCCTTCCCGTGCGCGCCCACGTCGCGTGACTGCCTGCCGCAGCCGGGCATCACGAATCCGGCGCAGTACCTCGACATCCTCTCGTACCGGCAGCGGCCGACCTTCCGGCTCGCTTACCGGAACTTCGCAAACTACGAGACGATGGTCACCAACCAGTCGGTCGAGGCATCTCCGGGCGTCGCGGGCGTCCGCTGGTACGAGATCCGGCGGGTGGGCAACACCTACAGCATCCAGCAGCAGGGCACGTATGCCGCCAACGACGGCATCCATCGCTGGATGGGCAGTATCGCCCAGGACAAGAACGGCGACATGGGCCTGGGCTACAGCGTGGTCAACGGGACGACCGTCTACCCGGGGATCCGCTACACGGGCCGCCTGGCGGGGGATCCCGCGGGGCAGATGACCCTTGGCGAAGGGACGATCATCAACGGGTCGGGCGTCCAGCGGACCACGAACTCGCGCTGGGGCGACTACACCGACCTGACCGTCGACCCGGTCGACGACTGCACGTTCTGGTACGTCAACGAGTACTACACGCTGGCGGGCCAGATCTCCTCGACGGCCGGTTGGCAGACCCGAATCGCCAGCTTCAAGCTGCCGGGCTGCGCCTAGTACCTAGAGCGATAGCTGGAGGGAGGGCCCGCGCGGGCCCTCCCAGCTATCGCTTCGAGGTACTAGAGACCCACGCACTGACCTGTCTCGCGGCCGGTCACGTGGTTCGGCGAGCCCTCGGAGTCGCCGACCTGCGGGGGCGGATCGTTGCCCTGGCAGTTGAGGTTGCCGTGGATCGTGTTGGTGACGACCTCGTTGCCGTCGGGGTCCGCCACGGTGTTCCCGATCAGGATCACCGAGCCGTGGACGTTGTTGCGGATGAAGCCGTTCCAGAAGCCGTCGTAGCCGGCTTCGGTGTAGCCGCCGTTGACCGTGCTGTCCTCGATCGTGTTCCACGTGACGTCGAACGGGCCGCCGAACGGGCCCGACCCGCCGTGGATGTCGATCCCGCCGTTGATCGTGCTGAAGTGGATCTGCACGTTCATGGCGTTCGTCGCGTGAACGCCGCCGCCGATCGTCGCGGTGTGCACGGGGTTCTCCTCGCTCCCGAGCACGAGCGTGCCGCCTTGCTGAACGAACAGTCCCGCCCGGATCGTGACCGGGCCGTCGCTCAGGCACACGCCGTCCTGCGGGACGACGACGCGCTGCTAGGTGCCCGGCGCAAGCGTCCCGTTGCACGTCGTCGACCCGCCGCCGGCTGCGAAAGCCGGGACGACGAAGAACGCGACGGCGATGAGGGCGCCAAGGCCCAGCAACAGACTGAGTCTCCTCATGGAACTCCTCTCCCTCTCGATTACTCGTTGACCCCGCCGACGAGCCATCGGGGAGCCGCAGACCACGGACCGTACCTCAGCGCTTGTGGCGGATGCTGAAGTCAACGAACTCGGCCGGCCTGAGCGGAGCGAAGCCGATCTCGATCACGACGATCCCGTTGTCGATGTCGTTTTGGGTCGTCGTGTCCGACCCGCAGCGGACGAAGAAGGCCTCGGCGGATGTCGCGCCGGCGAACGTGCCCTGCCGGAACAGCTCGCCGAGGAACGCGGCCACGCTCTCGCGCAACGTCCTCCACATTGGCTCGTCGTTCGGCTCGAAGTCGACCCATTCGATCCCGTGCTCGATGCTCTCCTCGATGTAGAGCGCCGTGCGCCGCACCGGGACATACTTCCAGTCCTCGCCCTGCTCGCGGCCGCCCGCGACGGTTCGGGCGCCCCAGACGACGATCCCGTGGTTCGGGATCTGACGGATCGTGTTCACGCCCTGCCCTCGCAGGGTTGCGGCCGCCTTGTAGTTGACCGAAGCAGCGAGGCCGACGGCACCCTGGAAGTGCGCTCCGGTCCCGGCGGCGAACGCGTGGACGCCACGGTCGATGTCCGTCCGGGCCAGCAGGCCGGCGATGCCGGCGGACGGGCCGCAGAGGGTGGTCGAGCCCGGCTGGAGGGGGTCCGGCACCCGGACCCGCGGGAAGTAGACGGCGACGTGGCCGCGGTCGCGCGCTCGGATCGCGCGGACTGCCGTCACGGTCGCGGGCCGCGTCCCGCTGGGGTCGCCGACGAAGAACGTCCCACGCGAGCGTGCGTAGGCCGCGGCTGCCGCGAGCGTCGGACCGCCCAACAGGCCCGGGAGCACCAACAGCCCTAGGTCGTCCACGACGTCCAATGCGGCGAGCCCGCGACCGATCCCAGCCGCGCTGCGCGCTCCCAGTCTCACTACCCAGGCCCGCCGGCCGCCGTTGGCGAAGAACTGCGATGCGCCGAGGAAGAGCTCCTGCCCCGGCTGCGGGCCGCCGAAGACCTGCTCGTACTCGGAGAGGCTGGTCACGAGCACGGCCTGCTCGACCGGACCCTGAGAAGCCTCGCCGATCAGGCCGGTAGTGCTCGTAGCCACGCCGACGATCGGAGCAGTCACCACAGGTAGCATCGCCTGGCTGTGAGCTCACGTCCAACAGAGCGCTTGCTCGCAGTCGGTGTGTCGCACCGGCACGCGCCGCTCGAGCTGCGTGAACGGCTCTACCTGGCCGACGGCCATGCGGCCGAGCTCGCCAAGGAGCTCGGTGCGGTCGTGCTCTCGACCTGCAACCGCACGGAGATCTACCTGGAGGGTGGTGATCCGGCGGTAGCGTGCGCAGAGCTGGAGCGGCACTCCGGCCTCGACCTCGAAGGCGTCCTCGCGACCTGGGAACGAGGCGAGGCCGTCGAGCACTTGTTCCGGGTAGCGGCCGGGCTCGACTCGCTCGTCCCGGGCGAGGCTCAGATCCTCGGCCAGGTGCGCCTCGCCTACGAGGCCGCTCTGGGGGCGGGTGCGACGAGCCCGGTCCTGAACCGGCTCTTCGAGGACGCGCTCCACACCGGTAAGCGGGTCCGCACCGAGGCGAAGCTGGCCGAGATGCCGGAGTCCGTGGCGGCCTCGGCGGTCGATCTCGCCGAGCGCGAGCTCGGGAGCCTCGAAGGCAAGCGGGCACTGCTGTTCGGCGCCGGCCGGATGAGCGAGCTCGCCGCGCGCGACCTGCGCGGGCGGGGGGCGGAGGTCGTCGTCTCCAGCCGCACACTCGAGAGCGCGCAGGAGCTGGTAGATCGCATCGGCGGGCGCGCGGCGCCGTTCGACGCCGTCGCGGTCGAGCTGACTCAGTCCGACCTCGTGATCTCGGCGACGCGCTGTCCCTACCCGATCCTCCATGCGGAAGCCGTTCAGGCGCGAACGAAGCCGCTTGTGCTGGTAGACATCGCCGTCCCGCGCGACCTCGATCCGGCGATCGGCGAGCTCGAGGGCTGCACGCTCTACGACATCGACGCGCTCGGCGGGGGGCTCGTCGGCCGCGAGGAGGACGTGCGCGAGGCCGAGCGGATTGTCGCCGAGGAGGCCGCGCGCTTCGCCGAGTGGCAGCGCTCCCGCGTCGCCGCACCGGCCATCGCCGCGCTTCGGCGGCACGCCGAAGAGATCCGCGCGGAGGAGCTCGCCCGCGCGGAGCCGCGGCTCGCGGAGCTCTCGGATCGGGAGCGCAAGGCCGTCGAGACGCTGACCTCGCAGATCGTGAACAAGCTCTTGCACGCGCCGACGGTCCGCGCCAAGGAGGCCGGCTCCGAGCCGCTGCGCGAGCTCTTCGCCCTGCGCGACGACGGGGAGTGAGCAGCGCCGACCTCTGGGCCCGGGCGCTGAAAGTGATCCCGGGCGGTGTCAACTCGCCTGTGCGCGCGATGAAGGCGGTCGGGCTCGACGAGCCGCTGTTCGCGCGGCGCGGGGAGGGGGCGTATCTCGAGGACGTCGACGGCCGGCGCTACGTCGACTGGGTGCTCTCGTGGGGGCCGCTCATCTTCGGACACGCGGATCCGGAGACCGTCGAGGCCGTGATCGAGGCCGCCCGCGACGGGACGACTTTCGGGACGGCGACCGAGCGCGAGGTCGAGCTGGCCGAGGAGATCATGGGAGCGGTGCCGTCGGTCGAGATGGTGCGGCTGGTCTCGTCCGGGACGGAAGCGGCGATGACGGCACTTCGTCTCGCCCGGGCCGTCACAGAGCGCGAGCCGCTCGTGCGCTTTGCGGGCGGCTACCACGGCCACGCCGACCCGTTCCTCTCCGAGGCCGGCTCGGGGGTTCGGACGCTCGGCATCGAGGCGGCTGCCGAAGGGCGCGTCGTGCCGTACAACGACCTCGAGGCGGTCGAGGGCGTGATCGAGGGCGCAGCCTGCGTCTTCGTGGAGCCGGTCGCCGGGAACGTGGGCGTCGTCCTGCCGGCGCCGGGGTTCCTCGAGGGGTTGCGCGGCCTTTGCGACGAGAGCGGCGCGCTGCTCGTCTTCGACGAGGTGATCACCGGCTTCCGCGTCGCCCGCGGCGGCGCGCAGGAGCGCTACGGCGTGCTGCCCGACCTGACGGTGCTCGGCATGATCGTCGGCGGCGGGCTGCCGCTCGCGGCCGTCGGCGGGCGCGCCGAGCTGATGGAGCGCCTCGCTCCGGCGGGCGACGTCTACCAGGCGGGCACGCTCTCAGGGAACCCGCTCGCGACCGCGGCCGGGCTCTCGGTCCTCAGGCGCCTGACTCCCGCGGTCTACGACGAGCTCGAGGAGAAGGGGCGCCGGATCGACGCGCTGGGCGAGCACGGCCGCTTCGAACGGGTCGGCGCGATGGCGACGCTGTTCGTCGACGACTACCCGGTGCTCTTCCGCCACCTGCTCGGCCGCGGGATCTACCTCGCACCGTCGCAGAACGAGGCGATGTTCCTCTCGACCGCGCACGGCGACAACGAGATCGACCGCACGATCGACGCCGTCGCCGCCTTCTTCTCGTAAGGCGAATTACCCCGAGTGGTGTCTTCGGGCGAACGGCCGGTAATAGATGAAGACGCGGTCGCGATTCAGGTCGGCGATGTAGAGGTCGCCTCGACCGTCAAAGGTTGCCGCATAGGGCATCGAGCCGAAGTCGTTGAGTGTGCCGTCAGGGCTGCCGTCCCGAAGCGGGTTGTCGTAGACCAGCGGAAATCGCGAGCCGATGACCGCGTTCAGCCCGACGACCATCTGCCCGCGGGGGCCGAACGCCGGCTCCCACGGGCCGCAGAGGGCATCCTGGCACGAGGGACCGGTGAAGCTGCCGCCGGTGCCGAAGGCGCGCGTGGCCGGGATCCCGAAGCGTGCGTGATGGGCGTGCCGCGGGAACAGCCGGGCATCGTACTCCAGCAGGCGCCGGTTGCCCTCGACCTCGAGGGCGAAGTCGGAGACCCACACGTTGCCGTGACGGTCGAGGACGACGGCGCCCGGATTGCAAAGGCTGTCGCGGCTCGGCGAATTCTCACCCCGGCCCTGGTTGCACGAGGTGCCGGCGAGATCCCGCTGGCCGAGCACGACGTCGACCACGGGGTCGGTCAAGGGATGGCGGATACGAAACACGCGATGGTGGCGCGGGTCGGCAAGCCACAGGGCGGTGCCGCGCCGATCCGGCGCGATGCCGCCGATCGCCAGCGAGTCGTCCCACGAGAGCTGGCCGCCGCCGAGTACCGGGATCGGCTGCGTCAGTACCGCCATCGGCTCGTCGCCCGTAGCGAGCGGGAGCCTGTAGACGAGCACGTGGTCACCGCGGATCGCCCACAGCCGGCCGCGACCGTCGTTGCGGATGCGGCCGAAGGGCGGCGGGAACTCGACCTGCGGATTGGGCTCGCCGACGAACCCGCCCGCCGGCTGCCCGCTGTCCAGATCGTCCGGGTCGTTGTAGAAGAGCAGCCGTCCCGTGTCGGCGACGATGAGCTGGTTCCGGGCGAAGGCAACGCCGCGGGCGGAGTAGATGCCGCCCAGCCCGATCTCGTTGTGCGTCGCGAACTGGTAAGGCGGGAACAGCCGCTTATCCGCCGAATGGGCAAGACCCGGCTGCGGATCCGGAAACGGCGCTGGGAAGCGCCACACGTCCTGCACGAAGCTCGAGCCCGCGACGAGCACGTTTCCGTCCGCGTCGATCCCGATCGAGCCCGCGGAGTCGCAGACGTTGTACGAGGCGACGAAGGCGTTGTCGCCGGTCGAGAAGAAGTTCGCGCCGTCGCCCGTGTACGCGCCGCCGCAGTGGCCGCCATTGTCCTGCACGTCCTTGAACAGCACCTTGGTCACCTGGCCGTCGACGAAGAGAAGGAGCTGGTTGTTCTCGCGATCGCTGACCCAGATTCCGCCCGTTCCGGGGTCGAGCTCGAGCCCCGTGGGGGTTCGGAACCCGTTTCCCAACGTCCGCGTCGCCGCCATCCCGGAGGAGAGTGGCGGCTCGAAGACGAGGATGCGGTGGTTCAGCGAGTCGGCGACGTACACGTCGCCGCTTGGGTCGACGCGCACTGCGGCGGGCGCGTGCATCTGGTCGAGCGCGCCGCCGGACGCCCAAGAACCGAAGTCCGGGTGGCCGAGGACGAGATCGGCGACGTGGCCGGGCAGCCCCGTCGACGGGTCGAGTGGGAAGCGCAGGACGCGGTTGTTCTGGTTGTCCGCGACCCAGAGGTTGCCGGCCGCGTCGAGCCCCACGCCGCCGACGAAGCCCTCGTTGAACGGACTGCGGAAGCAGAGGCTCTCCGCATCCGGCGCGCCGACGCCTCGCCCGCGGTTGCACTCGTTGCCGGCGAAGTCCGCCTGCCCCCAGACGTCGTCGGCGACCGTGTCCGTCGTGAACGGGGAGCGGTAGAGCAGCACGCGGTGGTTGTCGAAGTCGGGCACGTACAGATCGCCCGTCACCGGCTCGACGGCCATGTTCGCGAATGAGCCGCCCTCGAGCGGCGAGATCTGGTCGACCGGCATCGAGCACAGCGTCGCGGCGCTGGCAGGTGCCAGCAGCGGGTACGTCTGGAAGTTTCCGTCGCCGTTGCACCCGGAGTGGTTGAAGTCAGGCTGGCCGAGCACGAGATCGGCCTCTCGACCCTCGTCGATCTCGCAGAACGACCCCGGAGCGTCAGAGTCCGAGGTGCAGGGCGCGCCCTCGTGGGGGCCGCCGGCAACGTGTCCGAGGCGCGAGAGGCCGAGCACGCGGCTGTTTCCGCCGTCGTAGACGTACACCCGTGCCGGCCTCACGGAGCGATCGACGATCACGCCTCCGGGGTTGAAGAGCCGGCGCGCCGTCACCTCGTTGGGCGTGATCTGGCCGAAGTCGGGCTGCCCGATCACGACGTCGGCCCACAGATCACCCGACGCGCCTCTGACCGGCGTCCCCGCCCGCGCTCCCGTCAACGTGAACGACCCGATCGCGACGAGCGCAATAGCTGTGGCCCGCCCGACGCGCCGGCGCCGGCTCAGCAATGCGTTAGCCCTCGACCCCCTTCGGCCTGTCACAGACCGCATCGGAGCCTCCGATCGTCCACTCCAAGATCCCGCTCCCGGCTCTTCCTGTCAAGGCTGGACCGGCCTAGACCGGCCAGGCCGAGGCCAGGCGCCGGCGGGTTTCGAGGAGGTGCTCAGGGAGCACCTTTACGTCTGCGAGGACGGGCATGAAATTGGTGTCACCAGCCCAGCGGGGGACGACGTGGAGGTGAACGTGATCGACGATTCCGGCTCCGGCGATCCGGCCGAGGTTCCAGCCGAGGTTGTAGCCCTGCGGGCCGTACACCTCCGCGAGCGCCGCGAGGCCCCGTTCCCCGAGCCGGTGGACCTGGAGCGCCTCCTCGTCCGTAAGGTCGGCGAACTCGCCAACGTGCCGGTAGGAGGCGACCATCAAGTGCCCAGACGCATACGGGAACTTGTTCAGGAGAACGAACGCGTGCTCACCGCGAGCGACGACGAGACCCTCTTCGTCGGAGGCAGCCGCCGCGCGGCAAAGAATGCACTCCGTCTCCTCGTCCGCCCGCGTGATGTACTCCAGGCGCCAGGGGGCCCACAATTGCCTCGTCATGCCGTCGAATCTACCCGCCGTAAACCCATCGGCGTAACATCCGCAACGTGAAGCGTCTGCTGGTGACCGTGGTCCTCGCCGCCGTCGCCTCGGGGGCGGCTGCGCCGAGCGCCAAGCAGGGCGGCGCGGTCCCGCTCGGGGTCAAGGTCGGCGGGCTCCGCCTCGGAGGCATGCCGGTCGAGCAGGCTCGGTCAGCGCTCTCGTGGTCCTACAACCGGCCGGTCAGGTTCGTCTTCTACGGCCATCGCTGGCGGATCCGGCCCGAGAAGATCGGCGCGACCGTCGACGTCGAGAAGACGCTCGGCCGCGCCCTGAAGGCGAGCCCCGGCGAGAACGTGCCGCTCAGCGTGAGCATCGACGGTGCGCGCCTCACGCAGTACTCCAAGGGTCTCGACCACTGGCTCTCGGTCCCCGCGCAGGACGCGACCGCGACGCTGACGAGCAAGCTCACCCCGGTGGTCCACGCGGGCAAACCCGGGCTCGCAATCCATCCGGTCGCGACCCGGAAGCGGATCGAGGCCGCGTTGCAGCTCGCTGCCCGGCCGCTGGTGCGGCCTGCCGCAGAGACGATCGCGCCGAAGGTGACCCCGACCCAGTTCGGCCCAGTGGTCGTGATCTACCGCGGCTCGAACCGAATGCACGTCTACAACGGCACGCGGCCGTGGCGCGTTCTCCCCGTTGCGACGGGGCAGTCGATCTACCCGACGCCGCTCGGCAACTGGCACGTCGTCGACATGCAGCGCAATCCCTGGTGGCGCCCGCCGGACTCGTCGTGGGCCCAGGGCCTGAAACCGATCCCGCCCGGGCCCGGCAACCCGCTCGGCACGCGCTGGATGGGGCTCGACGCGGCGGGCGTCGGCATGCACGGCACTCCCGACGCCGCGTCGATCGGCTACTCGGCCTCGCACGGCTGCATCCGCATGTACGTCCCGGACGCCGAGTGGCTGTTCACTCAGGTCCACATCGGCACGCCGGTCTTCATCGTCTCCGCCTAAGGAGGGCTTGACGAAACCTAGTCTGTGCGGTCGGGCCGCGCTGTCCGCCCCGAGGCCGCGTCCTCAGTCGGCCCTGTAGCTATCCACTACAGGGACTCCCTGCGTCCTTGCCTCGGAACGGCCATCGCACCCCGACGGCGAGCGAGGTTCCGTCAAACCCTCCTAGTTTCCCGTCGCGCGACCGGGGAATTCACGCCATGGGGAGTACCGATGCTTGCTCACCTCTCCGACGAGGACATTCGGCGCTACGTCGCCGGGATGTCGAGCGTGGAGACTGAGCGACATGTCAGGCTCTGCATCTTCTGCGCGCAGCGGTTGGGCGACGCCGCCCAGCGTGCAGCTCGCTGGGAGCGCCGTGGCATCCTCGGCCGGCTCGTGCGGATCGACTACTCGCAGGAGATAGACGAGCTGCTCGCCGAGATCGAAGAGGAACAGCGGCATGCAGCCTGAGCCTTAGGTCCGAAGCGTTCAGATCTTTCGGCGGTGCGGGACGCCTGCCGGATCTGCCATGTCATGTCAGGGTGATCGGAGCTGCGGCGCCGATCGCCCCACCGCCGCTCAGAGCCAGCGCTTGTAGCGGACGAACGCGATCAGTCCGCCCGCGATCGCGAGCATCGCGCCGCAGATCGCCCAGAACGCGGTCGCTGTCTCGAAGCCGGGGAAGCGAACGTTCATTCCGAACAGGCCGGTGATCAGCGTCAGCGGCAGCAGGATCACGCTGACGAGCGTCAGGATGAGCAGGATCCGGTTCTGGCGGTGCGAGATGACCGACTCGTTCGTGTCCTCGAGCGCCTCGACGACCTCCTTGTAGTTGTCGAGGAGGTCCCAGATCCGCTCGCTCGCGTCGACGATGTCGTCGAAGTAGAGCTCGAGCTCCTCTGGCAGGAAGCGCTCCATCCGCCGTTCCAGGAGCCGCAGCGTGGAGCGCTCCGGCTTGATGATCTTGCGGTAGGAGATGATCTCCTGCTTGACGTTCGAGATGTCGCGGACGACGTCCTCGGCCCGCTCCTCGAACAGCGCGTCCTCGAGCGAATCCAGCTTGTGCCCGATCTTGTCCAGGATCGGGAAGCAGTAGTCGAAGAGATCGTCGAGGACGTGGTAGAGCACAGGGAGCAGCTCGACGGTCGGGAACGTGACGAGATAGTCCTGGCCGGTGAAGAAGTCGAGCTCCGCGGCGTTCAGGCGCTGGACGGCCTTGTCGTAGACCGGGAAGTGGAGCACGGCGAAGAGGTAGCCCTCCTCGGTGTACTCGTCGATCTTCGGCCGCTGGCGCTTGGAGAGGACGTCCTCGATGTCGAGCGGGTGCCAGCCGTAGCGCTCGGCGAGCGTGGTCGCTTCCTCGACGGTCGGGGCGTCGAGATGGATCCAGGTCAGGCCGTGGGCACTCTGCTCGGCGAGACGCGGTTCAGGCCGAGGGGCGACGTCCCTCGCCGGCGGGCGAGGCCTCTGGCGCTTGATGCGGGGAAGGCTGGGCACCGGTACTGAGAGGGTCGTCGAGTCGCATCTTCAGGGTTCGCCATTCTACCCGCAAAGCCTTGCGCGGAACCCTCTCGGGACCGGGCGTCCGCGAGGCGTGATCCGGGATCTGCCGCTCGAGCGCGAGTGCGCCGACTCCGGCCAGGAGGCAGGCGACCGCTGCGCCGAGCCAGAGCCCGGTCTGGGAACGGGCGAGCAGGAAGCTCCCGAGCACCGGGCCGATCATGAAGCCGACCTGCCAGGAAATCGTGCGCAGCGCCATGTAGCGCCCGAGCAGGTGCTCCGGCGCAAGATCGGCGACCAGCGGGTTCTGGACGGCGCCGTGCAGGCACTCGCCGATGCTGAACAGGACGATCACGCCGCAGAGCGCGACGACCGCAGCACCCGCATCGAGCCAGACGCCAACGACCAGGACGGCAACCGAGGTCGCGGCGAAGATCGCACACGACAACGCGAGCGCGCGCATGCGGCGGCGGCCTTCCAGCGCTTTCGCAAGCGGCAGCTGCGCGAGCACGATCAGCACGGTGTTGACGAAGAAGACGATCCCGATCCCGGTCTCGCTGACGCGTGCGTGCTCCTTGGCGAACGGCGGCAGCACCGTCGCGATCTGGGCGTACGCCGCCGTCACCAGCGTCGCGATCACCAGCAGCAGCAGGATGAACGCGCGGTCGCGGATGACCGCCGAGTAGCGCCCTGTCGACCGCGCTGCGGCTGACAGCGCCTGCCCGCGGGGCACGAACGAGAGCACCCCGATGAACGCGAGAAAGGTGCCCGCGTCGAGCAGGAAGAGGAGCTTGAAGCTGGAGGGCACCTGCGTCGTCGCAATGAGGCCGCCGATCAGCGCGCCGGCCCCGAAGCCGAGGTTGTCGGTCGCGCGCTGGAGCGCGTAGGCCGCGTTGCGCTGGGCGCGCGAGGTCAGCGCGGCGAGCAGGCTCGAGTGGCTCGGCGCGAAGCCGCCGTTGCCCAGGCCCGCGATCGCCGCCAGGCCGTACGCCTGCCAGGGATGGTGGATGAACGGAAAGCCGCCGTAGCCGACGGCGAGCAGC
>WNGE01005812.1_pt1 | contig 14340 bp, 13 predicted proteins | sample 5400651 | NCBI WGS metagenome assembly WNGE01 (sample SAMN13153370, study PRJNA577476) | soil metagenome | isolation source: 60 cm soil or saprolite under grassland replicate 2 | place: USA:California | collected 2016-06-15 | reverse complement strand
CGAACCGCGACCTTGATGAACAGGAACGACGCGCCCCAAATCGCGGCGAGCGCCAGCAGCATGAGGAGGTTTCGGCGGCTCACGATTGTCCTGAGCCCCGGCTAGACTCGATCACCTGGCGCGGGTCCTCGATCAGTCGCTCCACCGGGCGCTCGGTCTCACCGACGGCGAGTTCGACCGAATCTGCGAGTTGCTCGCGCGGGAGCCGAACCACTTCGAGCTCGCGGTCTTCTCGCTGCTCTGGTCGGAGCACTGCGGCTACAAGCATTCCGCGCCGCTCCTGCGCCGCCTGCCCGGCTCCGGGCCGCGCGTGCTGCAGGGACCGGGCGAGAACGCGGGTGTGATCGACCTCGGCGAGGGCGAGGCGGTCGCGTTCAAGGTCGAGTCGCACAACCATCCCTCCGCGGTCGAGCCGTTTCAGGGCGCAGCGACCGGAGTCGGCGGGATCCTGCGCGACATCGTCGCGATGGGCGCGCGGCCGGTGGCGCTGCTGGACAGCCTGCGGTTCGGCTCGCCGGGCTGGGGCTTCCGCCGCGCGGTAGCCGGGATCGGCCACTACGCCAACTGCGTCGGAGTGCCGACCGTCGGCGGCGAAGCGGTCTTCGACGAGGCCTATGCAGGCAATTGCCTCGTCAACGCGATGTGCGTCGGCTTGCTGCCCGCGGAACGGGTCACACGCGCGCGTGCGCGCGGGACCGGGAACGCAATCGTCCTCTACGGCGCGACCACCGGCCGCGACGGGATCGGCGGCGCCTCGGTGCTCGCGAGCCAGGAGCTCGGAGAGGGCTCCGACGAGAAGCGCCCCTCCGTGCAGATCGGCGACCCGTTCACCGGCAAGAAGCTGATCGAGGCCTCGCTCGAGCTCGTCGAGGCAGGGCTCGTCGAGTCGTTGCAGGACTGCGGGGCGGCGGGGCTCGCCTCGGCGCTCGCCGAGATGGCGGGCGACGTCGGCGTGGACGTCCACCTCGACCACGTCCCCCTGCGCGAGGGCGGGATGGAGCCCTGGGAGATCATGATCTCCGAGAGCCAGGAGCGGATGGTCGCCGTCTGCCGGCCCGACGCGCTCGAGCTGGTCGAGGCCGTCCTCGAGCGCTGGGAGCTGCACCACGCCGTCGTCGGCGAGGTGACCGAGACCGGCGAGCTGCGGGCGTTCTTCGAGGACGAGCTTGTCGGCGAGATCCCCGCTCGGCTGCTCACGGACGAGTGCCCGCGCTACGAGGTCGATCGTCTTCCGGCCGCGCGGCCACCCGCCCACGTCGACGCGGTCAACCACGAGCCGAAGCGCTGGGTCTACGAGCAGTACGACCACCTCGTCCAGTCGCGCACGGTGCGCCGGCCGGGGCTCGACGCCGCGGTGCTGCGGCTGCGCCCCTCCTGGCGCGGACTCGCGGTCTCATTGGACGGGCCGCCGATCGGCTGTCGCGATCCGCGCGAGGCCGGCCGCGCGGCCGTCGTCGACGCGGCGCGTAACGTCGCCTGCGCGGGCGGCGAGCCGCTCGCGGTGACCGACTGCCTCAACTTCGGCAACCCCGAGAAGCCCGAGATCGGGTGGGAGCTGGCCGAGGCGATCGAGGAGATTGCCGAAGCGGCGGAGGCGCTCGGGATTCCGGTCGTCTCGGGCAACGTCTCGCTCTACAACGAGACCGACGGGCGGGCGATTCCGCCGACGCCGGTGGTCGGCTGCGTCGGGCTCGTCCCTGACGTGCGGGAGGTTCCGCGCGGCTGGCGGCCGGGCGACCGAGTGTGGCTCGTCGAGGGCGACGAAGTCGAGCTGATCGGCTGGCTCTGGCGGAACGCCCCGCGGTTCTCGCTCGCGCACGACGTCAGCGACGGCGGGCTGAGACAGGCCCTCGTGGAAGCTTCGGCCTTCAGCGGCCACCGCTTCGAGGCGAGCGGCGACGCTCCGTACGGATCGGTCGTGCTGGCCGGCCCGAAGCCCAACTGGCCGGAAGCTCGCGAGCTCGGGACGGTGCCCTGATGTGCGGCGTCTTCGGCATCCGCGCCCCGGAGCGGGACGTCGCGCGCGTCACGTACTTCGGCCTGTTCGCGCTGCAGCACCGCGGCCAGGAGTCGGCGGGGATCGCCGTCTCCGACCACGGCCGGCTGACCGTGCTCCGCGACATGGGCCTCGTCACCCAGGTCTTCGACGAGCAGAAGCTGCGCGGGCTCCACGGCGAAGCGGCGATCGGGCACACGCGCTACTCGACGACCGGCTCCACGCACTGGGCGAACGCGCAGCCGCTGATCCAGCGCGGCCGCGGCCGCACCGTCGCGCTCGGGCACAACGGCAACCTCGTCAACGCGGCGGAGCTCCGGGACGAGCTCGCGGCCGACGGGATCGCGCTCGGCACCACCTCCGACACCGAGGTCATCGGGGCACTGATCGCGAACGACACCGGCCCGCTCGAAGACGCCGTCGCCGGCGCGATGGCCCGCCTCGAGGGCGCCTTCTCGGTCGTCGCGCTCGCCCACGACAAGCTGATCGGCTTCCGCGACCGCCACGGCTTCCGGCCGCTCTGCCTCGGCCGCAGCGAAGACGGCGACTGGGTCCTCGCCTCCGAGACCTGCGCGCTCGACCTCGTCGGCGCGAAGCTCGAGCGGGAGATCGAGCCGGGCGAGCTCGTGCTGATCGACGACAAGGGCGTTCGCGCGCGGCAAGCCGTCGAGCCGTCGAAGCGGGCCCTGTGCATCTTCGAGTTCTTCTACCTGGCCCGGCCTGACTCGCGCCTCGAGGGGATCGAGGTGCACGGCGCGCGCGTGCGAATGGGCGAGCGGCTCGCCGAGGAGGCGCCGGCCGAGGCCGATCTCGTGCTGCCGATCCCCGACTCAGGCACGCCGGCGGCAATCGGGTTCTCGCGCGCGAGCGGGATCCCGTTCTCGGAAGGGCTCATCAAGAACCGCTACGTCGGCCGCACGTTCAACCAGCCCGATCAGGGCCTTCGAGAGCAGGGCGTGAAGCTGAAGTTCAACCCGCTCGCGGAGGTTGCGGGGAAGCGGATCGTGGCCGTCGACGACTCGATCGTCCGGGGCAACACGACGCGCAAGATCGTCCAAATGCTCTTCGAGGCCGGCGCGGCCGAGGTGCACATCCGCGTCTCCGCGCCGCCCGTGATCAGCCAGTGCTACTACGGCATCGACTTCGCCGAGGAGGACGAGCTGATCGCCTCGTCGCGCACGGTCGAGCAGATCCGCGAGCACATCGGCGCCACCTCACTCGCGTATCTCTCGCTCGAAGGCCTGCGGGCCGCGACGAAGCGGCCGGAATCGGACCTGTGCCGCGCCTGCCTCACGCGGGATTACCCGACGGCAACCCCGCGTGAGGGCGCGAAGCTCAGGTTCGAGAGCGCGGCTCGCTAGCTACTGCTCGAGCACGCGGCTCGCCTTCGCGATGCCGCGGCTGAGGATGTAGAACGAGGTCAGGACCGTCGTGTAGAGCACCCACTGCTGCGTGTCCACGCTGTCGGCGATGATCCAGATCAGGACGAAGACGATCTCGATCACGAACCAGATCGCGAACTCGGCGTTGCCCGGAATCGGCATTCGCGCTCCGGACGCGATCGTTGGCATCCCCATCGTGGGACGCCCACCTCCTGGTTCGGTAGTCGACATGCCAGCTTCTCCTTTCGTCAGGCCGCAAGGCCGGGGACGTGCACGATCTCCAGCTTGATCCCGTCGGGATCGAAGAAGAAGACCGCGTAGTAGCCGGGCTGGTACCAGTACTCCTCCGGCCCGCTCTCGATCTCGATGCCCTGGGCGCGCAGCCATTCGGTCCGCTCGTTGACCGCCGAGCGCGAGGTTGCCTCGAGCGCGAGGTGGTGCAGGCCGATGCGGTAGCGGTCGTGCGGCCCTTCGGTCTGCGCCTCGCGCAGGCCGATCGACGTGCCGGGCCCCCAGAGGTACCAGATCGTCTCGCCTCGTTCGCCCTGGGTCTCGCTGACGCCGTGCCAGCCCAGCGGGCCGAGCAGGTCGCGGTAGAAGGGCAGGCTGCGCTCGATCGACGAGACGACCAGATCGACGTGATGAACGCCTGTGGAGCGCATGTAGCAGCCGCCGCAAGGTTCCGCGCCGCGGCGGCTGTTCCTGCTGCAGAATCGAGCCGCCCTGCATCTGTTCCACTACCACCTGGTGACGAGCAACGTCCGCGAGGTCGAGGCGCGGTATCTCGCCCGGCTCGGCTTCCGGCTGGTTGCGCGCTACGGGCGCATCGGCGAGGAGCAAGTGCACTACGAGGCCGGGGTCTCGTGGGAGGAGCTGGAGCGGCTCGGCTTCCGCCACCGCCTGAGCGAACTCGAGCGCGGTGCGGTCAACGTCGTCGTCCAGCCCGGGCAGTGGCCGCTGCCGCGGGTCGACCACCTCGGGGTCGCGTTGGATGACGAGGAATTCCAGGAGGTGCTGGAGCGGGACACCGAGCTGCGGTTCCGGGTGCAGGAGTACCCGGGCCGGCGGACGTTCGTGGCCACGGATGCGGGCTACCGGATCGAGGTGCACCCGCAGCGCGACTGGATCGACGAGGTGCTCGCCAATGCGGACGAGCTGCGGCTGTCGGAGCTGCAGCTCCGCGCCGACGATCCGCACGCGAAGGCGAGCGCTTTGGTGCGGCTGCTGGATGCATTGGGCGCGGACGGCGAGGTCGAGGTCGGCGACGCGACAGTGCGGTTCCTGGAGGGCGGGCCGCGGGGTCGACCGGAGCTGTACGCAGAGCTGTTCGCCTAGCCGCTCGCAGTCTTAGACTCGCGCGGGTGAAGGGCAGGACGTACGAGGAGGCCGGGGTCTCGCTGGCTGCCGCAGACGAGGTCGTCGAGCGCCTGCGCGCAGCCGCGGAGTCGACCGGCGCGGAAGGCTTCGGCGCTTTCGCCGGGCTGTACCCGCTCGACGAGCGGCGGCTGCTCGCCGCCTCGACCGACAGCGTCGGCTCGAAGCTCGTGCTCTCGAGGCGGGCGAGGCGGTTGCGCGACGCGGGGCGCGACCTCGCGGCGCACTGCATCAACGATGTTCTGACCAGCGGCGCCGAGCCGTTGTTCTTCCTCGACTACGTGGCCGCGCACCGGCTCGACTTGGAGCAAGTCGCCGAGCTCGTCGAGGGCGCGGCCGAGGTCTGCCGCGAGGCCGGCTGCGCGCTGATCGGCGGCGAGACCGCGGAGCTGCCGGGTGTCTACCGGGAGGAGGAGCTCGACTTCGCGGGGACCTGCGTGGGCCTCGTCGAGCGCGAGCGGCTGATCGACGGGTCGCGTTGTGAGCCGGGCGACGTCGTGCTCGGGCTCGCGTCGTCGGGGCTGCATACGAATGGTTTTTCGCTCGTGCGCGAGCTCGTCGGCGAGGAGGACTTCGACACCGACCTGGTGCTCGCGCCGCACCGGTTGTATCTCGAGGAGGTTCGCGAGTTGCGCGCGCGGGCGGACGTCAAGGCGCTCGCGCACGTGACCGGCGGCGGCATCCTCGGCAACTTGACGCGCGCGCTGCCCGACGGGGCCGGGGTCGAGATCGACTGGAACGCGTGGGCGCGGCCGCCCGTCTACGCCTGGCTGGACGAGCACGGCGTCGAGGAGGCCGAGCAGCGGCGAGTTTTCAACCTCGGCGTCGGGATGTGCGCGGTCGTCCCGGAGGCGGACTCGGGCGCGGGCCAAGTGATCGGGAGGCTGACGTGATCGGCGTCCTGGTCAGCGGCGAGGGAACGAACCTGCAGGCACTGATCGACGCGGGCCTGCCGATCGTGGCGGTCGCGAGCAACAAGGCGGGCGTGCGCGCGCTCGAGCGAGCCGAGGCGGCCGGCATCACGACCGCGGCCTTCGAGCTCGAGGACTATCCCGACCGCGAGGCCCGAGATGACGCGATGGGTGCCTGGCTCGCTGAGCACAGCGTCGACCTCGTCGTCTGCGCCGGGTACATGCACCTCCTGCGCCGCTGCTTCCTCGAGCGCTTCCCGGGGCGCGTGATCAACACGCACGCCGCCCCGCTCCCGGAGTTTCCGGGGCCGCACCCGATCCACGATGTGCTGGCGGCCGGGGTGCCCGAGACCGCGGCGACGGTGCACTACGTCGACGGCGGCGTCGACACCGGCCCGGTGATCGCGGCCGAGCGGGTGCCGGTGCAGCCGGGCGACGACGAGGCGAGCCTGCGGGCGCGGGTGCAGGCGGCCGAGCACCGGCTTCTCCCGCAGGTGGTTCGCGGGCTGATCCCGTGATCCGGCGGGCGCTTCTCTCCGTCTACGACAAGACCGGGCTGGAAGAATTCGCACGCGGTTTGGCGGGGCTGGACGTCGAGCTGGTCGCGAGCGGCGGCACGGCGGCCTTCCTCGAGAAGGTGGGGATCGGCGCGACTCCCGTCGAGGACGTGACCGAGGTGCCGGAGCTGCTCGGCGGCCGGGTCAAGACCCTGCATCCGCGGATCCACGCGGCGATCCTTGCGCGGCGCGACCGGGCAGACGACCGCGCCTCGCTCGACGAGCACGAGATCGAGCCTTTCGACCTCGTCTGTGTGAACCTCTATCCGTTCCAGGGCGTCGTCTCTCGGAAGGCGGTGCGCGAGGAGGACGCGGTCGAGATGATCGACATCGGCGGCCCGGCAATGCTGCGTGCGGCGGCGAAGAACTTCGCGCACGTGGCTCCTGTGTGCCGGCCGGAGCGGTACCGCGAGATTTTGGTGGAGCTCCGCGCCCGCGGCGAGCTGTCGCTGGACACGCGGCGGCGGCTGGCCGGAGAGACGTTCGCGATGACGGCGGCCTACGAGGCCGCGATCGCGGGCTGGTTCTCCGAGCCCGAGGCTTTTCCGGACTCCTTCCTGCCGGTGTTCACGCGGGAGCTGGATCTGTCGTACGGCGAGAACCCGCACCAGCGGGCGGCCTACTACGCGGAGGTGGGCGCGCGGCGGCACCTCCTCTCGCGAGTTGAGCAGCTCCACGGGCGCGAGCTGTCGTTCAACAACCTGAACGACCTTTCGGCGGCTCGGCTCTTGGCTCGCGAGTTCGAGCTGCCCGCCTGCGTGATCGTGAAGCACGCGAACCCGTGCGGCGTTGCGGTGTCGGGGTCGATCGAGCAGGCCTACGACCGGGCGCTCGCGGCCGACCCGGTGTCTGCTTGGGGCGGCGTCGTCGTGCTGAACCGTCCGGTCAGCGAGGCCCTCGGGGAGCGGCTGGCCGAGCAGTTCGTGCACGTGCTGTTCGCGCCGGGCTACGACGAGGCCGCGCTGGCGCGGCTGCAGGAGAAGCCGGGGGTGCGGATCCTCGAGGAGCGCGAGCGGCGTCTCTCGAACCCGGGGGAGCGCGACTACCGGCGCGTTTTGGGCGGCTTGCTCGTGCAGGAGCGCGACTCGGATGTCGACGATCGCGAGGGGATGGAGGTCGTCTGCGGGTCGCCGAGCGAGATGGCCTGGGGCGACCTGCTCTTCGCGTGGCGGGTCTGCAAGCACGTGACCTCGAACGCGATCGTGCTGGCGCGCGACCTGCAGACGATCGGGGTCGGGGCGGGGCAGATGAGCCGCGTGGACGCGGTGCGGATCGCTCTGGAGAAGGCGCGCGAGCACGGGCATTCGACGGCAGGCGCTGTTTTGGCCTCGGACGCCTTCTTCCCGTTCGCGGACGGGCCGCAGCTAGCGCTGGGCGCGGGCGCGACGGCGGTCATCCAGCCGGGCGGCTCGAAGCGCGATGCCGAGGTGATCGAGGCGGTCGAACGAGCCGGCGCGACGATGGTCTTCACCGGCCGGCGCCACTTCCGCCACTAACCGTTCCGTACGAGTTCCGTGACGGTGTCTGACACCGGACACGTCCGAACGGTCACGACGCAACCACGCCGATCCGGGAGAGAACGTGCGCCTTTCGTGACAAAGGCGTTACGTTTTCGTGCGGGTGTCTGACACCTGGTTAGGAGTACGAAGCAACCAGGTTGACGCGGCCCGTTAGGCCGCTCAGGTCGATCGTGCCCGAGCGTGAATCAAATCGCTCGAAGGCTCGCCCGCCGACGGAAACGCTCGTGATCCGCTTGCCCACGGGCAGCCGCAGGCGCAGCCGAAGGGCTCGCGGAACGACGCGCCTCGGCACCGCCAACCGCACCCGAACCGATCCCTTCTGCGCAACGAGCGAATACGACAGCGAGCCGAAGCTCGTCCGAGCCCCGCGCACGACGATCCGCCGCCCCGGCAGCAGCCAGCGCCGCGGCGTCGCGTACGCGAGCTCGAGCCCGTCAGGCGTGCCGTCCGCAGCGCGCGTCTCGTGGACGAGCATCAGCTGCAGCGTCTCGAGGAAGAACGCGTTGTTCGCCGCGTTCGGCGGCCGGAACATCGAGCGGTAGTACTCGCCGTCCACCGGCCCGATTGTCGAGCCCTCGCCCGACACGAACGTGTTGGCGGTCATGTCCGCGCCGAGCTTCCCGTAGAGGCTCAGGATCAGCTGGTCGGGCTGCTCGTTGTCGGCCAGGAACCGCGCCCAGCTCGTCCCGTACACGTCGTCCGACCCAGGCGACCGATAGCCCGCCTTGCCCACGTTCGGCCAGGCACGGAAGCGAACAAGGCCGAGCAGCCGCGACCCGTGGCTCTGGATATACCGCAGCACTCCGGTCGCCCCGGGGCTCCCGGGCGGGAACAGCCCCGACGCGAGCGCGTACGGCATGACCAGGTTCCAGTAGCTCCCCTCCAGCGAATCCGTGACCGAGCCGTAAGGCCGCTCGGCGGGGTCGAGCAGCGAGATCGGGATGAAGAGTGAGCCGTCCGGAAGCCATGACGAGGACGCACCTACGGCGCTGCGCAGGCCCGTCTCGAGCTGATCGGCCGCAAGCGAGGCCTGGCCGGCGAGCAACGTGTGCCCCGTCTTCGACCACACACCGGCGACCGCCCGCAACCCCTGGAGCGCCAAAGCCTGGTCATGCAGGCCGTAGACGGGCCGCGCGATGTCGACGCCGTAGCGCTCCCGCTCGAGCAGCCCGTTCGGGCTCTCGGCGAGCTGCAGCTGGAGCTTCCCGAGCAGAATCCGCAGCGCCGGCGTCATCCGGTCGACGAAGCGCTTGTCGCCCGTCCGCCGGTAGTAATCGGCCACGCCCGCCATGCGCACGCCCACGGCACGGTTCGGAAAGACGCTGCGGCGGTGGAACGAGGCCTTGACGATCTGCCGCTCGACTCCGGTGAACCCGTACTCGCCGAGCACTTCGGCCACGTCCACCATCTCCCACGAGAACCGCTCGTAGGAGTTCGCGAGGCTGTACCGCCACGTGTGGAGGAGGTTCTGGATCAGGAGGTTCCGCTCCGCGTTCATGACGCGCCGGTCCGGAACCTCCACGGTCGCACCCCCCGCGAGCCGAAGATTCCAGTACCCAGCCGCCGACCGACGCGCCCGCTTGTACACGGACGCGTTGAGCCTGAAGAATCCGGTCAGCGCGGGACGCGAGAGCCACGCCGCGTAGACCGTCCGCGGCTTTCCCCGCCGCGCCCTGTAGAGCACCGACCCGGCATCGAGCCTTCCGCCGGGACCGAACACGAGAAATGTCTTGCGCGCCGGCCCGCGGAGCTGGTTTCCGACGTGCCGCAACCCAGTCACCGACGGAAGAAAGCGCACCGACCCACGAGGGCCCATCGTTACGCGGACGAAGCTGACGAGCGAACGCGTCTGCGGGATCCGCGTCGCGAAGGACTCCTGCTTGTAGTGGACGCCGCCCGCGTCCACGTAGCTGGTCCGCAGAATCGGCAGGTAGCCGGCCGCGAGCCGCGGCGCCGCGAGGCGCGCGAGGCACGACCCGTAGCGCTCGTACCCAGCGACGCCGACGTCCACCGAGAGCCGAGCGCGCTTCACATACTCGGAGACGATCTCGCTCCCGTCGGCGACGTGGAGGTCGATCGAGCGGAAGTCGTGCTTCCCCGCGGGCCGGCCGAAGGCGAGGTAGTAGATCCCCGAGTCGGTCAGCCGGTTCGGCGAGTCGCCCGCGGGCGGGCCGACCAACATCAGCGGGTGCAGGAACGCCGCGACCCGCGCGTACGTAGGGCCGCTCGGAGTCCGGAGCAGGTCGTTCCCCCACACGTCCTGCCTGGTGTTGAGCGCGACGTTCACGCGCGCGGCGTACGACGCGTCGACCTGCTGCGGCGGGCACGAGCCGCCTCCGCCGCCGACGCGGGCCTGCCCGCCGGCGACGGCAGTCGCTGCGGCAGCGATGAGTGCCGCGACGAGCGCAGGTCTGATCATCACTGGAGTGTTCCAGCAGGAACGGTCAAAGGCCAACCTGAAATACGCTTTCGCGCTCACTCGTTCCTACCCGCGACCCGACCGGAAGGAGCTCGATGACTGACACCGCCGTGCATGCCGACGGGCGCCGCCGCTGGGGAATCCTGGCGATCGTGGGCGCCGCTTTCTTCATGACCGTCCTCGACGTCGCGATCGTCAACGTCGCGCTGCCTTCGATCGAGACCGACCTGAACGTCACGGAGACGACCGTGCAGTGGGTGCTGATCGCCTACTCGATCACCTTCGGCGGGTTCCTCCTGCTCGGTGGCCGGATGGCCGACCTGCTCGGCCGCAAGCGGATCTTCATCGTCGGGCTCGTCCTTTTCACGGTCGCTTCGCTGGTCTGCGGGCTCGCGAACGACATCGTCGTCCTGATCGGGGCACGCGCGATTCAGGGAATCGGGGCGGCGATCATCTCGCCGGCGGCGCTCTCGATCGTGACGACGACCTTCGAGGAAGGCGCGGAACGGAACAAGGCGCTCGGGATCTGGGGCGCACTCGGCGGCTCCGGGGCCGCGGCGGGAGTGCTGTTCGGCGGAATCCTGACCAAGTACCTCGGGTGGGAATGGATCTTCTACGTCAACGTTCCCGTCGGCGCGCTCGTCTTCGGGCTCACGCTGCCGTTCGTGCCCGAGAGCAAGGCAGACCTCGGCCACCGGCGCTTCGACGCCTGGGGGGCGTTCACCGTCACCGGCGGCCTGGCGCTGCTCGTCTACGCAATCTCGAAGGCGCCCGACGTCGGCTGGGGCTCCGCGCGCACGATCCTGCTCCTGATCATCTCGGTCGCGATCCTCGCGGTCTTCACCGCGATCGAGCTGCGCAGCCGAGCGCCGCTGATGCCGTTCCGCATCTTCCGCATCCGCTCACTGCTCGCGGCCAATGTCGTCGGCTTCCTGCTCGGCGCCGTGATCTTCGCGAACTTCCTCGTGCTGACCCTCTACGTCCAGCAGGTGCTCGGCTGGTCGGCGCTCAAGACCGGCGTCACCTTCCTCGCCACGGCGGGAACGACGGTGATCTGGGCCGGCGTCGCCCAGGCGCTGACGACGCGCTTCGGACCGCGGCCCGTGATTGTCGTCGGGCTCGTCGTCCTCGCGGTGTCGATGGGCTATTACACGCAGATCCCCGTGCACGGCCACTACTGGCCCGACCTGCTGCCGGCCTACGTGACCTTCGCGCTCGGCCTGGCCTTCGCGTTCGTTCCGGTCACGATCGCCGCGCTGGCGCAGGTGGCCCCGGAAGACGCGGGGCTCGCGTCCGGGCTGATCAACACGAACCAGCAGATCGGCGGCGCGATCGGCATCGCGCTCGCGTCCACGATCTTCGTCTCGAGCGCCAAGAGCCTCCTGAACACCGGCCACTCGCAGGCCGCGGCCTTCACGTCGGGCTACCAAGACGCCTTCTGGGCGCTTATCGGGCTCGCGCTGCTCGGCGCGCTCCTGGCATTCGTTCTGCTCCGGGGGACGAAGATCGAACTGCCCGAAGCCGAGGCGGCTCCGGCTGGTTAGATTTGCCCCGCATGCCGCGGGAGTACCCGACCCTGACGAAACTCGTCGGCAACACGCCGCTCGTCCGGCTCCAGCGCGTGGTTCCCGCAGGCGCCGCGACCGTCGTCGCGAAGCTCGAGTACCTCAACCCGGGCGGCTCGATCAAGGACCGGATCGCGATCACGATGGTCGAGGCCGCGGAGCGCGAGGGGAAGCTGAAGCCCGGCGGCACGATCGTCGAGCCGACCTCGGGGAACACCGGCACCGGCCTCGCGATCGTCGCCGCGCTCAAGGGCTACCGCTGCATCTTCACGATGCCCGACAAGATGAGCCGCGAGAAGGTCTCGCTGCTGAAGGCCTTCGGCGCCGAGGTGATCATCTGCCCGTACGCCGTCGAGCCGGAGTCGCCGGAGAGCTACTACTCCGTCTCCGACCGGCTCGCCGAGGAGATTCCGGGAGCCTTTAAGCCCGACCAGTACCGCAACGAGGGAAATCCCCGCTCCCACTACGAGTCGACCGGGCCGGAGATCTGGGAGCAGACCGGCGGCGAGCTCGACGCGCTCGTGATCGCGGTCGGCACGGGCGGCACGATCACGGGCATGGCGCGGTACCTGAAGGAGCAGAGCCTGGACGTGCTGATCGTCGGCGCCGACCCGGAGGGCTCGATCTACACCTCCGGCCCCGAGAAGCAGCACCCGTACCTCGTCGAGGGGATCGGCGAGGACTTCTACCCGAAGACGTTCGACCCTACGGTGGTCGACAAGTGGGTGACCGTCTCCGACCGCGACTCGTTCCTGACCGCACGCCGGCTCGCCCGCGAGGAGGGGCTGCTGGTGGGCGGCTCGGCCGGGACCGCGGCCTGGGCCGCGCTCGAAGTCGCGAAGGAGCTCGGCGAGGGCAAGACCGTCGTGACGCTCTTCCCGGACAGCGGGCGCGCCTACCTCTCGAAGTTCTTCGACGACAACTACCTGATCGAGCTCGGGTTCCTGGAGCGGCACGAGCCGGCGCCGAAGGTGGCCGAGGTGCTGCGCTTCAAGAGCCGGGACGGCGAGGTGCCGGACCTGGTCACGATCGAGTCGCACGAGAAAGTCGGGCAGGCGATCGACCTGATGCAGCGGTACTCGATCTCGCAGCTGCCCGTGATGCGGCACGGCTCGGCGGGCTCTCTGGCCGACGTCGTCGGCTCGCTGCAGGAGCGGGGGCTGCTCGACCTCGTCTTCCGCAACCCGGATGCATTGAACGACGAGGTGGCCGCAGCGATGCAGCCGCCGCTCGCGGCGGTGGAGGCGGAGGAGTCGGTGGACGAGGTGTTCGCCGCCTTGACCGGCGGGAGCGCGGCGGTCGTCGTCGCGTCCGCGGGGATGCCGGCCGGGATGCTCACCCGCTCGGACCTGCTCGAATACCTCGCACATGGACGCGGCAACTCACGTTGAAAAGCTGCTCGGCGAGGCGTTCCCCGGCGACGAGGTCTCGGTCGAGGACCGCACCGGAGGCGGCGACCACTTCCAGGTGACGGTCGTGAGCCCGCGCTTCGAGGGCCTCTCGTTGGTCGAGCAGCACCGGCTCGTCTACGACGCGCTCGCGGGCCCGCTCGCTGATGGCACCATTCACGAGCTGAGAATCTCGACGAAAGGGACGCAGTGAGAAACCAGATCAAGGACGTCATCGAGACTTCGGACGTGGCGCTGTTCATGAAGGGCACGCCGCAGTTCGTGATGTGCGGCAACTCGCAGCGGGCGCTCGACGCGCTGCGCCGCGCGGGCGCGCCGGTGACGACGGTCGACATCCTTCCCGACCCGCGCATCCGGCAGGAGCTCTCGGCGCTCTCGGGCTGGCCGACGATCCCGCAGGTGTTCGTCCGCGGCGAGCTGATCGGCGGCGCCGACATCGTCGAGGAGCTCGAGCGCAACGGGGCGCTGGAGCAGACGCTGCGCGAGAAGCTCGGCGACGAGTTCAGCTCCGAGGAACGGGTAGTCGCCGTCCTCTGAGCGCCGGCTCAGGGCCCTTCAGCTGAGAAGCCAGAGCACGAGCGTCGCGAGACCCACAGCCGCAACCGTCGGCGCGGCCCACGTTCGGGCCCAGGGACGGCTGTCGCCGGCCAGATCCCGATCAACGCCGCGTAGGCGCCGGGGCCCGAAGTGGCGAGGGCGGCCACCGATGCGCTGACCGGAAGGTTGTTCGCCGCCGCGGCCGCGGCGGCCGTTCCGCCCGCGACCCCCGCCCACGCAGTGCCGCGAACGCGGCCGAGCCGCTGGTGGGCGTAGCGGCGCTCGTGAGCCGCTGGATCGAGCGCGTGCTCGCGGCTCAGGAGCCTCGAATCACGCTGGGGCAATTCCTCGCCCTGCGGGCAATCGCGACCGAGCGGCTCACGGCCGCCGAGCTCGCCCGGCGCACCGGGGTCTCGAGCGCGGCGGTCTCGCAGCTCGTCGCTGTCCTCGATCAGGCCGGCTGGGTAGACCGCGTGCAGGCTGCTCGAACGCCTCGAGCAAGCGCTCGGGGGGCGCCGCCACGCGCCGCTCGCCGCCGCCTCCGCGGAAGCGGCCGTAACTAGAATCGTGGCGTGGACTTCGAGACCCGCGCGATCCACGACGGGCAGGAGCCGGATCCGGCGACGGGCGCCGTCACGGTTCCGATCTACCAGACGTCGACCTTCGTTCA
>WNGE01005471.1_pt1 | contig 14341 bp, 3 predicted proteins | sample 5400651 | NCBI WGS metagenome assembly WNGE01 (sample SAMN13153370, study PRJNA577476) | soil metagenome | isolation source: 60 cm soil or saprolite under grassland replicate 2 | place: USA:California | collected 2016-06-15 | reverse complement strand
ATCTTCTAAGTTAAGGAGTAGTAGTAGTAGTAGGTTATCTCTTAGTTTATATTCCTTAATAAACTATATTAGGAATATGTTATGTAATTGGTCGTACTTTACTAGTAAGGCTAACTAGTAAGCCTAGGAGCTAATTTGTTCAAGTATTTATAATGGCCTAATCTACTTAAACTAGAGCTTTTTGTTCTTTAGCCTTATATTCCTAGTAGATAGCTTAATTAGCTTACCTTACTTAAATAGCTTAGACTAGTACTATTAGTTATAGTATTTTGCTTATTGTTCTTAACTTTAGAGTAGATGCTCTTAGAGTTATTATCTTAGTTTAGTAAGATATAAGATTCAATTATATGTTACTAGTATCTTTCTCTTAGTAGTACTATCCTTAGGACTAATATTAACTTGTAATTTAGGGTTATAGTTATATAAGGCTCTAAAGGGAGTCATCTTAGTACTAGAGTTATAACTATTATTATAAGTAAATTTAGTACTAGATAATAGCTTAGTCTAGTTTATTTGTTTAAGGTTACTATAAGCTTATAAGTAGTTTTCGAGGATATAATTTAAGATCTTAGTCTAGTTGTCTATCTAAGAGTAAAAAGCTATACTAAGCCTCTACTTAATTAAAGAATAAGTATAAACTTTGGCCTAGAACTTAGAAGTGATTCTAGTATCTTAGTTAGATACTATTCCTCTTAGAGATCTATATTATAACTCTATATTCTTATAGAATAAGGCTATAAATTCAAGAGTTATAATATTAGTTATAGTAAGGATAAACTTAGTTATTTTAGTATAGTAGTTAACTATTACTAATATAGTGTTATATTCTTAGGTCCTTATATAAGAACTAGGTAATTAAGTAATAAAGTCTAGAGAGACTTCTTATTAAGGACCTAGTAATACTAATAGTAATTATAATTTACTATAGGGCTTATACTTAGGTATAGTAGTATTTTAATAGATTTAATAGATTATTATATACTTATATACGTTAATAGTTAAGTCTAATTAGTAGAACTTACATTCTAATAATTCTTTTGTTTTTTTAATATCTTAGTACCTAGTAAGCTAGTTATTATAATATAAGTATAGTAGTTCTTAAATTAAGACTCTTTAAGTAAGGACTATAACTCTCTTATAATATTATAAGAGACCCTCTTAGTCTAATTTATAGTTATTATAGGCTATGTCTATACTTAGCTCTTTTTTAAGCTACTAATATAAGAGGTTACTCTCTTATAACTTATATATTATAACTAGTAAATTAGTTACTATAATACGTTAAGTAGTATAAGGGCAGTAGGAGGGATCATAATATAACAGGAGAAGTAACACGTAGTAGAGTATTACTAAGACGTTAGGCGAGTATAAGTAGATTGATTAATTAAAGTATAGGTAGACTGTTAGAGGTAAGACTCAAGCTTACTTCTCTTCTTCTCTAGGCTAGTACTCTTACTTATATTCCTTACTAGCTGTCTAGGTTACTGACTGAATAGCTAGCTAAGTAAGTAAGTAGCTAAGTAATAGCTAAGTAATGGCTAAATAATAGCTGAATAAGTAGTAGAGTAAGTAGTTGAGTAAGTAGCTGATAGAGTGGCTAGCTAAGTGGCTTCCTAAGCTCGTCCTAAGAGATCTAATTACTATGTGATCCTTGGCAGTTTGCTACTAGTAGTTAGGCACGTGATAAAGCTCAGATACTCAGATGCCAGATACTTAGATACCAGATCTAGCTTCCTATTACAACTATCCTCTCTCCTAAGGTTACTCGTCTACAAGTAACTAAGAATAGCTCCTACTATCCTCATTAAAACCTAGTAGGAAAAAGAGTAATAGCTTCTCAACTTAGTATAACAGCACTAGTCCTATTACAGTTTGAGTTAGGTGATTTAGACTAGTGGTTTAAATTGACGGTTTTAATTAACGATTTGAATTAAGTTAGTAGTTTGATTGAATTAGTAGTTTCAATTAGTAGTTTAATCCTAACTAAGGTTCCTTTTCTTCTTCTTCTAATGCTTCTCATAGCACTATATAGCTTGCTTTACATGGCCTATATCGGCTTCTAGTATCTATTGGTTATATTCTATAAACTAACCTTCTTATTTGACCAAGTAGTATAGTTGTCCCTTGATAATAGCCTAGTCCTTTACTTCTTTAACCTCCTATTCTTCGTCGTCTTCTAGATTAGGTATAGGTAGTAACGGTTAGCCTAGCCTAGGCTTGAATTCTTCAATAGCCTAAATAGGGAATATATTATATAATTGGTCGTATTTTAAAGAAAGAGCTAGCTAGTATACTTGAGTGTCTATTCTTTCTAGAATCTATAAGGGTCTAATCTATCTTAGCTATAGCTTCTTGTCCTTAAGCCATAGGTTTTTTGTTAAAAACTTGACTAACTAGCCTCATTTAAACAACTTTGGTTGATGTCGTTAATTATAGTACTTAGCTTGTCGTTCTTAGCTTAAGAGTAGCTATTCTCGAAGGTGTTCTTATAATTCGTATAACTATAAGATATAGTCCTATATAACTAGTACTCCTCCTTTAGTAGTAACGTCCTTAGTACTAGTAATATCAATTTGTACTTTAGGGTTATAGCCGTAGAGTACTTTGAATAGAGTTATCTTAGTACTTGAACTTTGACTATTATTATAGACGAATTTAACGTTAGCTAATAGTTTAGCTCAATTTATTTGCTCAAGGCTTGTATAGGCCTATAAGTAATTTTTAAGGACTTGATTTAGGATTTTGGTTTAACTATTAGTTTAAGAGTGAAATGCTATACTTAATCGTCACTTGATTAGAGAATAAGTATATACTTTAGCCTAGAATTTAGAAGTAATTCTAGTATCTCGATTAGACACTATCTCTCTTAGAGAACTATACTTAAGCTCGATATTTTCATAGAATAAGGCTATAAATTCAAGTATAGTAATATTAGAAGTTATTAGTATAAACTTAGCTATCTTAGTATAGTAGTTAACTATAACTAATATAGTATTATACTTAGTAGTTCCTATTCGTAATATAGAGAGCTAAGTAATAAAATCAAGTAAGACCTCTTACTAGAGCCGTTTAGGTATAAGAAGAGGCTTAAGTTTACTATATAGCTTATACCTAGGAATTATAGTATTCTAATAGACTAGGTAAGTAATAATATACTCCCTTATGTCAACTAGTAGTTCTAGCTAATAGAACTTGTATTATAGTAGTTTAATAGTCTTATTAATGCCCTAGTACCCTATAAGCTAGTTATTATAATATAAATATAGAAGCTCTTAAATCAGAGTCTTCTACTAAGAGACTACTACCCTTCCTTTATAACAAAGTAAACCCTATTTATCTAGAGTATAGCCCTTTAGGCTAGTACCTTTATAGCTAGCTTTTAGCTAGCTACTACCTTCTTAACTACTATTAGGTTATAGTCTAGAGCCCTTATAATTAGTAGTCTTCTAATTACTACTCTCTTAGCTCTAACTTACTAGTCTCTTCTTAAGTTATATATACAAGAGATTATTTCCCTAGAAGTTAAAGATTAGGTTTATTAGATCAAGTACTACTTTTTTAACTAAGAGGTTCTTATTCTAAGTTGTTCTCTTAACTTCTCTCTTAGTAACTACTTATAACCTTATAAGCTTAATAAGGTAGCTAACCTTACTATCCTCTACCTAAGGTAATATACTAAGTACTTAGATAGTCTAAGTAAGAGTCTATAGACTAATAGTATCCCTTCTTAGGTCTTACTAGCCCTTAGGCTTTATACTTAAAGGACTTAAGGCATTAACCCTCTAGGTTACCTTAGACCCTACTTAGTCTTAATCTACTAATATAAGTACTATATCTTGATATAAGTATATCTCTAGTAGACTTGATAATTCTAACTTATCTAGCTCTACTAACCTAGGTTACTTAGTTAAGTCACATAGCTCTTCTATATTTAGTAAGTATAACCTATCTAGCCTTCTTAGCCTAGGCCCTAAGTTTAACCTATCTAACTTATCTAGTCTAAGTATAGTTATATTACATAGCTAGGAATTATTTGTTAACCTATCTAGCTCATTTAGTCTAAGTATAGCTTTATAGAGCTAAGAATTAGGTATCTTTTTAACTATTTTACATAGCTGACATTTGGCTATATTACATAATACTAAACTAAGTCTAACTGTCTCTAATAAGTTAGGATTAGCTCCTACTAACTTACTTACTAATAGGTCTATCTAGACTAGACTAGGGATTTCTTAAGCTAGGCCTAGAAAATCAGGTTATTATAACAACCTATTAGTAGGGTTTAAAGACCCTAGTTAGTGTTTTATAATAAAATCATAGAGAGTAAGATAGATCAGTTATCTAGCTTGTCTATTATTAATCTTAAGCTGTTTTATAAAGTCCTATAGATTTAAATAATTAGACTATATCTTAATAGTATAACTACTCTTATTTAGATAGTAGTACTAGTGTTTAAAGTACTTGACAATAGTTATTAACTCCTTATCTAGAGTAATATAATAGATTTTAATGCTCTTGAATTACTTTAAAAAGAAAGTAATAGGGTGTTATTAGTAGTTATTAGCTTATAGTTAAGATAAGACACCTCTTAGGACTATATCTAAGGTATTAGCCTTAAGACAAATAAGTAGCTTAGAGTTATAGTATTAAAGTAAAGGTACTATTTAGAAGGTACCTAGTAGGTTTAGAAAAGCCTACTACTATAGGTTCTCTTAGGCTCTACTAAAATCACTAGTTTTTTATCTGTTTTTACTTCCTTTAAGTAAGGAGGTAAGGGGTTAAACTATAGCTAAATAGCTCTAAATAAAGCGTTAATAGAAGTTATAGAAACCTAGTAGTACTTGTAAGTCTTAGTAGCTCTTAAGAGAGTAGTTCTCTTACTTCTTAATAATCTATATTTAGCTTAAGTCTATGTGTATTCCTTAGACTCTAATAATAAAGTCTAAGAATTCAATCTCCTTTTAATAGAACTAGTATTTAAATAGCTTAGTATATAGCTTAGCTTCTTATAATTGTTAGTATACTTGTTTTAGGTATTAGTCGTGCTCTTTCTTAGTCCTTAAGAAGACTAATATATTATCTAAGTAGATAATATAAAAGTTATTAACTAGGCCTTAAAGTACCTTATTAATATATACCTAGAAAGTTATAAGTACGTTTATAAGGCCTATAAGTACTACTAAGAACTTGCAGTGTCTATATTAGGTCTAAAAAGCTATCTTCTATTCGTTTCTTACCTTGATTCGTAGCCTATAGTAGGCGTTCTTAAGGTCGATTTTACTAAAGTATTAAGCTCTTATAACTCTATCTATGATTTTAGAGATTAGAGGCAAAGAGTACTAATTCTTAACTGTGATTACATTAAGGCCCTAGTAGTCTACACATAGTCTAAGACTACTGTCCTTTTTTAGAGCAAATAGGATAAGAGTACTAGTAAGGCTCTTTAATTCTTAAATAAACCCTTTAGTTAGGTTCTCTTCTAGTATAGTAGGGCTAATAGGTCATGTAGGGTATTACGTAGTTTTAGACACCTATATTTTCACTAAGGTTTCTATACCTAGTATAACATTTAATAATAATAATTCAATACATTCTTTAATAATAATAATAATATCTATTTTATACTATAATATAAGTACTTAATCAATACTTATATTAGCCTACTTAATGGTTTATATTTGATATTCATTATTAATATTAAATTAATATCGTCCTCCTTCTAATACTCTTATCTATATACTAGATCCTAGTCTAGTTCTTACTCTCTTACTCACCTCTTTATATATTTAGTAACTATTATAAGAACTAGGTAGCTTTATAGTACTAAATAAAAGTATCTATAAGATACTTGATTTAATATTAATAAGCTTAGTAGTTATCTTTCTTTAAGTACTTTTATTAGTAGTATTATAATAGATAGTTCTTCTTATAGAAAGTGTAGATTAATACCCTTAATTACATTTGAACTATAGTCTTATAAAAAGTAGACTTGTATAGATTTAAGCTCTTATACCCTCTTAATAGAACGAATTAATATGTAAAGATAGATCTTTCTCTCTTAACTACTCTAATAAAGAGCTATGATAATAACTCTATATAATGAGTTACTAGTACCTAGAGACATACTATATACATTATCTAGTTACTATTAGTAAATCAATATAAGGGTAACTCTCTACCTCTTATAGATCAATTAAGATATAAAAGATAGATAATATATCTATAAGGAGCTATTTAGTTAGTCTTTCTCTATTAGTAAGTAATATAACTTCTAGATAATAACCTAAGACTAAATATAATAACGATATTCTAGATAGAGTAATAAGCTCTCTATGTATATTAGGATAGTGTTTAGGAAGTAGAGGATCCTAGAGTACTAGAAAACTCTATAAGAGATAGTAGTTCTAGAGAATACATTATATAATTTAGGGTTATCGTTTTAGTGTTATAGAGTATTACTAGATTAAGTAAGTGACTTAAACAAGGCTTTTCTCTATTAGTTATAAGAAGAAGACGTATATTAAGATAAAATACATAAAAATTTAAAGTTATAAGACATTATAAGATATTATAAGATAAAGAGATTTAAAGTCATAGAATAGTATAAGAAGTTAATAATAGCTAAGTTTTAAGTGATTCTTAGTTATATAGAAGTGTTTATAATTTAGTAATTTTATAAGATTATATAAGAAGTTATACAAGAAGTTTAATAGTATAATATTAAGAGAATTATAGAAATTATAAGAGTTATAAGAGTATAGTATAATATAAGATAAGATAGTAATCTTATAGTTTTTATTAGAGTAGAAGATTAAGAGGTTAAGTAATATTTAAAGCCTATAGAAGAGAAGAAGACCTTTTATTTGAATTTATATAAATTTTAGATATATTAGATTTTAAACTCTTAAACTTTTAAACTTTTAATTATCTAAAGATTTTGATTTTTTTTTCAAGTATACATGTAATAGTATAACCTCTTTAAGGACATTAGTTTCTACTTTAGATAATCTTAAAGTAACTTCTAACTTAACTTACTCTATAAAGAAGAAGTTAAGGAAATTAAAGAACTAATCTAAGATAGTATAGTATTACCTAATACTAGTCCTTAAAGGATATAATAGCCTTTATTTTAAAGGAAAAGAGGTTATAGAGTTCCTTAAAACTCTAAATTAATACTTTAAGGATTATAGTATTAATGATAATAAAGAGAAGAAAGAACATATAGTAGAGTACATAATAAAGTGTTTTAAGAAGAACATTAAAAGACTCTTAGAGTATAGAGACTTAACCTTATAAGAAGAGTTCTAGAAAGTACTACTTAGAGAGTATAAGTATAGTGACCTAGACTAGCTATTATATACAATTAACTATCTAGAGAAGTACGTAAAAGACTTTAAAACTCTAATTAATAGTAAGTACATGACCTAGAGCTAGATCTATAACTACTACTATAGGTTCTATAAGGTTAGAATAAAGTGTATTAAGAAGAGTAATATTATAAAGAAATCCTTAACTTTTAAGTTCTTATATACCTTACTCTAGAATCTTAAGGTCAAGGCTATAAGGTTTATAGTAAAAGGAACTAAGTTTGACCTAAATAATATAAAGACTTTCAAAGAAGTCTATTCTACTATTAAAAACAACTATACTATACTAAAGGACATAGATAACCTTATATAAGAGTAAGAGATAAGAGGATTATCTATTAAGTTTAACAACTTAGATACTATATATAGTATAGAGGAAACTCTAAGGAGTTAATTAATAATAACAAAACTTAGAGTAGACTTTAACTAGTCTATTCTCTCTATGATTCAAGCTAAAGCTATAAACCTACTTATAAAGATATTAAGTTAAGAAATTAATAAGATTATAAAAGGACTTAAGAAACTATAAATTCTATAAGTAGTTATAGAGAGAGCTTTATAGAGGGTTATAATTACTAATGTTAATACTAGGAGTTATTTTAGTTCTAAGGAGGACTACTTTAATAAGTCTATTACTAATATTAACTATAAGGGATTTTAAGAGCAATTGTTATACTCTAGACGCTCTTAAAAGGACTTTTATAACAATAGTACTTATAAGTAATATAAGAACATCTAAGTAGAAGGAATAAGACCCTAAGTACCTTATAAGTATATAAACTAGTGTTATAACTATAAGATATTTATTAATAAGAGAGTAATATACGAAATAGATAATAATAATTATATATGTATTAGGTTATAAGATCCTACTAAACTATTACTATTAATTCAATTTAGTAATAATATACCTTAATAAGACTAAGTTATAACTTGTACTATTAATACTAAGTTTAGTTATATCCTTAAATGATAAGAAAAGGCTCTAAGAGAAGAAACTAAAAGCAAGTAGATTATACTAGAAAGTAGGACTAGTAAGGCCTAAGAGAGTACTATAAGAAACATTAAAGCCTATAAGGATAATACTTATAATATCTTTAACTTACTAAGTAAGATAGTACTTACTAAAGAAAAGAGTACTTAGGTTTAAGGTATAATTACAAGAGAAGCTAGGATTAAGCTAGTTTAGACTAGATAGTCTAAGAGAGTCTCTAAGAGAGGAGTACTATATACTAAAGATCAAACACTTTAAGAGTGCCTATAGAAGTAAGTAAACTATAGATACTTTAAAGTCTTAAAGATAGTTAAGTTTAATAATAATAATACTATAGTTATTAATAATAGTTATAAGTAATAATCCTTAACTAAGATTTTAAAGAGAAACATAGCCTAAACTATAAACTTATAGAATAACTAATTATAAGTATAATTAGCTAAAATATCTAAGAGTTCTACCTTAAAGAACTATCTAACTCTAGAAGCCTTATCTAAGATAAGATATAGTTATAAAAGAGCTCTAAGTAAACTATTAGAACAAACTTTAATTTCTCTTAGATTTATACTTAGAGATATAATATTACTAGTAGACCTTACATTGACTCTAACTTAAAAGTTAGTAAGAACACTAACTATAAGAGAAATTAATAGAAGAATATAAAATACTAAAATCAAGGAGTATGAAATTAGAACTCTAAGCTTTGAATAAGATAATAACGTTATTAGTAAACACTAAATACTTAATTTTAGAACCTCTAAGAAGTTACTCTAAATAGTAGAAGTATACCTTATATTTATTAAGTCTTATTCTAGATACTTAGACTACTATTTACTAATACCTAAGGTAGTGATTACTCTAACTAGAAGAGTTAAACTTATAGACGTTAAAGCTATACTTAATACTAGAGTAGAAGTAAGTGTTATTATACTTAATACTACTATATGTTTTGAAATCCTAATTACTTATAGTTTAAAGATAGTCTTAAAGACAATTATTAATAATAAGTCTAGATTTGTTAGTTTTATAGATAACGTACTTATTATAATTAGAAACTCAGTTATATAAACACGATTTTATATTATAGATTACCTTAAAATCAAGATTATTCTTAAGTTTTCTTTCTTTAGGAAAGTATAAGTTATCTTTAAGTACTTAAGAGATAATAAAGATAAGCTAGTGTTTGTCTTACTCTATAACCTTAAGACAAGAGAGATTATTATAGTAAAGACTAATACTAAAATAGAAAAGGTAAGAAAGACCTTATTAACTTAATCATAGAATATTATAAGTATGATTTAGTTTAATAGTGGTTTAAATTAGGATAATAACTATATCTCTAATAGTTTAGACACTATTATAGAGTATAGGGCTATGATTAGAACCTTAGAGTTTATTATAGAGGATAATAAAGAGTACTCTTACTAAAGTTATAAATATAGACACCTAAAAGATTAGTAAGAGCTTAATGACCTAATAACTTATAAAGCTAATATTATAACTATTAAACTTAAGGATAAGTTCTTTTCTAATAGAGAAGAGAATAGAGAGCCTAATGATTTTTTATTAAGAAAGTTTAGAATTGAAATTATAGAATCTATAACTAAATATAAAGACTTCTTACTTAAAATGCCTTATAGAAAGAAGATATATTATACTAGAATCAATGTAGTATACAAAACTAAAGACAAGAAAGTATAGTTAGTTAATAAGGCTAATAGAGTAGGAAATATATCTAGAGGAAAAAGAGACTAGTATAAAAGATCTAAGGTATATAATATCTCTTAAGAGTAGTTTAAGAGATATTAATAGTACCTTATACTTAGGTTTTTAGACATTTCTAGGTAGTTATACCTTACTTTAGAGAGAATAAAGGAACTTGATATTAGTAATATACTCTAGCTTACTAAGAGAGAACTATTAGAGGAGATATTAATTAATAAAGAGAAGGTTCTTATCTTTAAATAGTTAGAATATAGGCGATTTTATAAAGACGTCTCCTTATTAATTACGATTAATATAGTTGAGTACAAAGTATAGTAAGTACTAAATTTTCCTTACTTAAAAGTACTACTACTAATAGTAATCAAGATACTTAAAGACTAACTAGATAAAAGAGTACTAGAATACTTAGAAGGACCTTATAAGAACACTTAGTTTTTAGTAAAGAAGAAGAAGCTTAGAGAGTACTAACTAATTAACTTAATAACTCTTCTTAATATAGTAACTTAGAGAGATATTAATTTACTACCTTTAGTTAACGAATTTACTAAGGAGTTTACTAGGTATTATATTATAAGTCTAGTTAACCTCTACTTAGAGTATAATTAGATATTACTTTACCTAAATAATAAGGACTTAACTACCTTCTTTATATTACTTAAACTACTAAGATATATAATACTATCTTAAGGAGCTATGAATTTAGTAGCCTAGTTTATTAGAATTATAAACTTAATATTAGAGGACATTTACCTAGTTATTATAATACTCTTTCTTGATAACATTAGAGTAAAGGAACTATATACTAATTATAATAGTAAAGAAGTACTTCTAGAGATATGAAAATACGTCTTTAAATATATCTAGAACCTTAATAAGATACTTAAACAAATTAAAAGAGTAAGTAGATCTATTAGAGTTAAGTCTTAGTTCTATAGAAATAGACTAAACGTTATTAGATTTGTTTATAATTTAAGAGATAAAGAACCTTTTATAGATAAAGTTATTAAGATCCTAAACTAGAAAGAGCTTAAAAACACTATAAAAGTAAAAGGGTTTCTAAGCCTTTATAAGTACTTTTATATTTAAGTAAAGGACTTTAGATAAGTTATTTACTATCTCTTTAAGAAAGGAATAAAGTAATATTAGGACCTAGAACTATAAAGGAAAGTTATAAAGACCCTTTAGAATACTATAACTATAGTACTTGTTTTGATTAAGATTAACTATAGACCTAAGACTAAGGAGATTATAATTAGAGTTAATACTAGTTAAGAAGGCTATAGAGAATACCTTAACTAGAGAGATCCTAAGACCTAGAGAGTAAGACCTACCTAGTATAAGAGTAGAGTATAATCTAAAGTAAAGAAGAAGTATAATACTATAAAACAAGAGTACTATAAGATACTTAAGATCTTTAAGAAACTAAGAGTTTAGATTACTAGAGTCTACTTTATACTTGAAACTAACGTAAATATACTAGTAGCCTAGCTAAATAGAGTAGTTACTAACTACCCTAGAGCTTTAATTATAAGATAGCTTACTTAAATACGTCTTTTTAACTTTGAAGTATAGTATATACTTAGAAAACAACATATAGTAACTAACGCCTTGTCTTAGAGGTCAAGGTACCTTGATAATATAGACCTAAGTAATAAAGATATTAATAATTAGATTCTTATTAAGTTAAGAGTATATAAAATCTGTCTTATAATAGTAAGTAATAATAATAGTAATAAGGAGTTAAGAGAAGAGGACCCTAAGCTTTAGAGTAGAAGGCTAATTCTCTAAGATATAAAGGATAGAATAGTTAGACTATAAGAATAAGAGGAAATCAATTCAAGAGATTCTAATAATAGTTCTAAAGGATATAATAATCTCAACTATGAAATACTAATCTCTAAAGCTAAATATAATAAGGATTCTATTAGAATCGTCACTTATTTAATAATACTAAAGAAGTTAAAGAACATGAGTCTTTTAGAATTCTAGAAGTTTAAGAGAGAAGTATTAAATTATAGAGTATATAGACAAAAGTTATAATAACTACTTATAAAAGAGATATCTACAAAGCTAGTGATTAATAATAAGAGGACTTGAGCTTAGATCTTATATAATATTCATGATTATAATAGATATAAGAGAAAAGAGAGTACTTATTATAGAGTCTTATAGTAGTATTTTTAATATAGCTATTATAAGGACGTTATAGACTACGTTAAGACTTATAAGAAATATTAATTTAGAACTATAAGAAGAGAAGAAGAGACTATGTACTCTATAGCTTCTAATAGTTTGATAGAGAAGTAGGCGATTAATATCACTTATATACTAGTAAGAAAAGAAAAGAAATACTTAATAATAGCCTAGGATAATATAAGTAATTAGCCTAAAGCTAGAGCTATTATAAACAAGGAAGTAAAGACAATTATAACGTTTATCTAAGAAGACGTCATTTATAGATATAAGATCTTTTAGAGAATAGTAGTTAATAGTAATAAAGAGTTTAAGAAAGAAGTACTTAAGCTTCTTAATAGTTAGAGAATTAGTAAGGTCTAGATCTCTATCTATTATATACTTGCAAATAGAATGATTAAGAGAGAGTATTAACCTTTAAAGAATACACTATCTAAGCTAGGAAACGATTAGGTTAATAACCTATTAGTTATCTTGTTTATAGACTAAACTACTATTTATAGACCTATAAGCTATATACCTTTCTATATAGTTTATAAATAAGAGCCTATTCTACTTATTAAGTCTAGATTTCTAATATAGAGAACTCTTTTTATAGAAGAAATCATAGATAGATTAAAGCTTATTAAACTAAGAGTAAGATAGCTTTAATTAAGAGAAGAGGATATAAACGAGACTATTTACTAAAAGATATAATAATACTAAGAGAGAAAAGAAGCCTTTGATACTAGGTATAATATTAGATTAAGACCTCTTAAGGAAGGAGACGTAGTACTATAGTATGATTTAGTTAGAGAAACAGATATATCTTCTAGTAGGAAGCTTAACTTTAGGTAACTAGGTCCTTATTAGATCTATATTATAAATAAGGATAAAGGGTATTATAAGCTTAAAGAGCTTAGCCCTAATAGAGTAGTTCTAAAGGAGACCTTTTCAAAGAGTAGATTAAAGCTCTTCCTTTAGAGAGAACAATACTTTTACTTCTTAGAAGACGAGATTTTAGAGCCTAATTTAGTTACTGAGTCTAATTTAGAAGGTAGTGACGTAATAGGTAGTAGTAAGAGGATTAAAGAAGAAGAGTATTAGAGTATCTAAATATAACAAGACAATGGCTTTATTATTTAAGTACTAACTCTAACACTAGAGTAGTGAGCTTAGTACGTTATATTTAATAAGGAATTAGAGTTAAGTTTAGAGAAAGAAGCCTAGAAAACCCTTGAAAGTAGAATAGATTCTTGGCCTTAAGGTAGCTTATACTATACTCCTCTCTAAAGAAGGTCAATCAAGATATCGTAATTCTCTTATCTCTATCTTTAAGCTAGGACATATACAATTCATATACCTCACTATATGAATAGAGGTAGTAGCTATGGCCTAGACACCTAAAAACAAGAAGGAAAAGTAATAAAGTCAAAGTTCTCTATAGATGAATTAAAGTTTAGAGGTTGTCCTCTTGCCCTAATAGGTCAAAGAATAAGGTAATATAGTACAAGTATTCTAGTGTTAACTAGACGTCTTTCTATAATACTATAAATACTTAGATGTCTAAGGATAGGTTTAACTATTAGTTAATAATCTAGAGACCCTAATAGAGCTTACTATACTAGAAGTAGATAAGATATTAGATACCTTAGTAGTGTAGTAGGGTTTCGTGGTCACATGGCTAGTATCACGTGGTTCGTAGACACGTGATATGCCACTGGCCATAAATATCGCGACGTACATACTCTTTATTCTTTAGGCAGTTCATACTCTAATTTAGTTATTACCTACATTTACAGTCAAGTGCTTTTACTATTCCTTCTACAGTAGATCTTAGAGTTTGACGTTAGAGGGACTATATTAGTAATGTATTACTACCTTTCCTAGTAGTATAGGCCTATAGTACACTATAGGAGACTAGGAATAGATTAGTAGTCATAACTAAGGAATAGAGTTAAGAGGTTATCTCTTAATAGACTAGTAAAACACGTATAACAAGAGCCCTTAAAACCCTCTAAAACGAGTCTAAGAAGAAAGAGTTTTCTTTATCTTCTAACTAATTGAATTTCAACTCTACTCT
>WNGE01005470.1_pt1 | contig 14341 bp, 14 predicted proteins | sample 5400651 | NCBI WGS metagenome assembly WNGE01 (sample SAMN13153370, study PRJNA577476) | soil metagenome | isolation source: 60 cm soil or saprolite under grassland replicate 2 | place: USA:California | collected 2016-06-15 | reverse complement strand
CAATGCACGGCTGCTCGAGGACATTCAGGCGCGACGCCAGGTCGAGCAGGCGCTGCGCGACGGCGAGCAACGCACCCGGCTCATCATCGACGCGATCAAGGATTGCGCCATCTACATGCTCGATCCCGAGGGGCGCATCGCCAGCTGGAGTCGAGGCGCCGAGGCGCTCAACGGCTACGCCGCGCAGGAGATCATCGGCCGGCATTTCTCGATCCTCTATCCGCCCGACCGGCAACAACCTGCCGAGGGTGAGCTCGTCGTCGCGGCGCGCCAGGGCTGGTTCGAGGAAGAATGCTGGCATCTGCGCAAGGATGGAACGCGCTATTGCGGCGACGACATCATTTCCGCGATCCGCGACGAGGACGGCGCCATGCGGGGATTTTCCGTGATCACGCGCGACGCCACCCAGCGGATCGCCTTGCGCGAGCAGACCGAACGCTCGCGCGATTTCTACTTCGCGTTGTTCTCCGGATTTCCCAACCTGGTCTGGCGCTCCGACGCGCAGGGCTCCTGCGACTACCTCAATCAGGCCTGGCTCGATTACACGGGGCGGCCGCGGGAAGCCGAGCTGGGCAGCGGATGGATGGAAGGGATGCACCCCGAGGATCATGCGCGCTGGCGCGAGAGCTTCGATCAGGCTTATGCTGCAATGCAGCCGTTCGAGATCGAATTTCGGCTGCGTCGCGCCGACGGCGAGTATGGATCCATAATTTGCGTCGGCCGTCCTTATCAGGATATGCAGGGGCAATTTGCCGGGTATCTGTGCTCCTGCTACGACAACACGGCCCGCCGCGCCATGGAAAGCGCGCTGCGCGAAAGCGAGGCCCGCTACGAAGGAATGACCGCCAATGTTCCTGGGATGGTATTTCAACTCCTACGCGACGATGCCGGACGCATTTCATTCTCCTATGTAAGCCAGGGCTGCGAGGCTTTGACCGGCTTGCCCGAGGCGCAGGTCAGGGCCGATGCCGAAGCGTTTTTCCGCCTGGTCCCGGCTCCCGAGCGTACACATCTTTCTGCGACGCTCGACGCCTCCGCGGCGCAATTCACGACCTGGAATTGGGCGGGGCGACTTCTTCCGCCCCATGGCGCAAGCGAGAAATGGATCAACATCCGGGCGCGACCCCGTCGGCTCGACAGCGGCGAGATCCTCTGGGATGGATTGGTATTCGACGACACGCAGGGACGCCTGGCGCAGCTCGAAGTCGAGCGCTCGCGCGAAGAACTGCGCGCGCTGTCGCGCCACCTGCAGACGATCCGCGAAGAGGAAAAAGCCAGAATCGCGCGCGAGGTCCACGACGAGCTAGGCTCGACGCTCACCGCGCTCAAAATGGATCTCGACTGGCTGGGCGAGCACCTGGAGAATGCTCCCGGGCCCATCGCGCAAAAGCGCGCGACGATGGGCAAGCTGGTCGAAGCGGCGGTAGCCGCTACGCGCAGGATCGTCACCGACCTGCGCCCCAGCATCCTCGACGATCTCGGTCTTGCGGCGGCGCTACGCTGGCAGGCGACCGAGTTCGCCAAGCACACGGGCGCCCGCGTCGACGTCGATGCGCCGGAAACCGGTCTTCATATCGACCGCGACATCGCGCTGGCCCTTTTCAGGATCTTTCAGGAGACGCTCACTAACGTCGCACGCCATGCGCGGGCAACTGAAGTTGCGGTGAAGCTCTCATCGAACGATGACGCGCTCATCTTGCGGATTCGCGATAATGGCGTCGGATTGTCCGAGGATGATCTGCGCAAGCCAACCTCCCTCGGAATTCGCGGCATGCGCGAGCGCGCACGCCAACTCGGCGGCGACATTTCGGTCTCCGCCGAGCCAGGATCGGGAACAACGGTCATCATCTCGATCCCGAGATCGAAGCGCGCGGCGTAGTGACGCGCGCTCGAACACCCGTCGCCCACTTACCCGGTCTTGACGGTCAGATTGTCGACGACGTTCCTGACGCCCTCAGTCGATGTCGCGATTTGCTTCGCGCGATCGCGCAGCATATCCGAGTCAACGTTGCCACTCAGCGTAACCGTCGCATCCTTGGTATCGACGTTGATCTGCAGTGACTTGAGCCCCGGCTCGGCGAGAATGGCCGCCTTCACCTTGGCCGTGATCGCCGTGTCATCCGTCGCCATTGCAATCTTATCGGCCGCCTGACCAGTCTTGGCCTCGATCTTCGCCGTCGTCGTCTGATCGGCGGGGCGGCTGGCAGCGGTGTTGCCGGTACCGCGCTGCTCACAGCCAACCGTGAGTAACGTTGCCGCCGCCAATGCAGTTACAAGTAGTGTCGGTTTCATGTTCATGTTGCACTCCTCAAACGAGAGTCCCTTCCCGTATCCTTGGGCCGCGATTACCGGCCCCTAAGCATGCTGCGCATTGGGTTCCCAATAGGGCTTGGCGCCGAAATAGGAATGGATGAATACGGCCCATTCATGGTCGAGCAACGTCGGCAAGAGCTCTGGCTGCATCGATGGCGCGCGTTCGACCCAGTCCCGAGGCGCGTTCACCCTCAGGTCGCCGTTACCGTCGATGTGCATTACGTTCCATGGCACCGCGACCAAACGCTCGCGCCATTCGGGAGGGCGATCAAGCGCCACGATGCCATAAGCGACGTGGGCGACGCGCAGATCGAGCATCATGTCCTGCAGCTCGCCGATGCGCGTACCATCGCGGTCGACGACTTCCGCTCCCAGCAGGTCGTCGGCGCCGATAATGCTGACCATTCCGACACCGCGTGCGGAAGATTTCGGAAACGCGCGCGGTTCCAAGCTGCCCATGGCATCTCCTTTCACTCAAGATGTGAGTCTGCCCCTCGCGCCGTGCCGAGTGTATCGGCAGGCATCCGTTTTTCTTGTCGGAATTGCTGCACGTGCCGTCGGACTGCGTCCTACGTGCACGAAGTCCGCGTGCTATGCCGCGAGCAGGACGCCCGAAGTCGGAGTTTGCAAGCGCACGAGCTGCGCGGTGTTGTCCGACGGCTCGACCAGCGGGCTGAGGCGGCGCAGGCGAGCAGTTCCGAAGAGTGTCGCGAAGGCGACGTCCGCGGCGTCGCGGCCGGTACCGATGCGTACGATGTTGTCGATCGGCACGAGCTCGGTCGGATCGAAGAGCTGCCACCGACCGCCGAGGTACGCCTCGAATACGGCGTGGAAATCCTGTGGCGGGTCCTCGTAGCGCGTATACCCGGTCACGAACCGCGCCGGGATATTGAGCGCCCGGCACAATGCGATTGCGAGGTGGGCGAAGTCGCGGCATATGCCGGCGCGATTTGCCAGCACGTCGCGCGCGGTGGTCACGGGTGACGAGGTTCCGACGCGGTAGGCGATGTTGTCACGTATCCAACTGCAGACCGCCTCGACCTGGGCATAGCCCGGGGCAATGCTGCCGAACGCGTCGCACGCCAGCGCAAACAACGCTTCCGCCTCGCAATAGCGGCTGGCAAGGACGTAGGGGATCACGTCCGGAGGAAGGACGGCCAGTGGAGTCCGGTCCGCGCTCGGATCGATCGCCGGCGCATCGAGGTCGACCGCGGCGAGATAACGAATGCTGAAGTGGCCCGGTTCGACGTTGACGCGCAGGAGGCGGTTGGCTCCCGTCGCATCGCAGAACTCGTCGAATTGCGCTGCCGGCTCCAGTGCGATCGTCTCGCAACGTACTCGCTGCCCCGGCGCCGGCGGCACCGCGATATTGAACAAGAAGAGTGTCTGCTGCAGAACGTCGTATTCCAGCTCGCAATCGATGCTGAAGGATTTCACTTGCCGCTCCGTTCTTACGCGATTGCGCCGGGCCGCCGGCGCCCGGTGTCCGCAGCGTCTAGTTCCTCAGGTCCTTGGGCAGGTTCTGGAGCAGGTCGGCGAGGTCATCGGCGTGCTCCTCCTCCGTCGCCGTGATCTCCTCCAGCATCGTGCGCGTGGTCGAATCGAACGGCGCGAAATAACGGATCATCTCGCGATAGCTGTCGATGGCGATCCTCTCCGCGACGAGATCCTCCTTGATCATGTCGACCAGCGAATTCCCCTCGACGTACTCGGAGTGGCTACGCGCCGAAAGGCTATCGGGGGCGAAATCCGGTGCGCCGCCGAGTTGGACGATGCGCTCCGCAATACGGTCGGCGTGTTCCTGCTCCTCGCCGGCGTGCTCGAGAAACTCCGCGGCGACCGGTCCCGAATGAATGCCTCGGGCCATGAAGTAATGGCGCTTGTAGCGCAGCACGCAAACGATCTCGGTCGCCAGCGCGGTGTTGAGGACCTTGACCGCCGTTTCGGTGTCGCCGCCGTAGCCTTCGGTCACGGCGCCGCCGGCGATGTGCTGCCGCGCCCGCGCCCGCAGCGTCTTGACATCGGTCAGGAATGGCTGCTTGTCCGAGCGCTTTGCGTTGCTCATGGGTGGTTTCCTGGACATGTACCTTCTCCTCGTCGCTTCATGTATCGATATATTATGCGCTACGCGTGGGCAACGCGCGTGAAACCGAGCAGGATTCGTGCCGGCGAGGCGGAGTAAATCTCCCTCGATACGCTCCGCAGCACAGGGCACGCCCCGTGCAATTTCTACAATGCGCGGGTAAGAGTCTCTAATACAGCGGCGCGTCAGACGAGCGCGCGCTGGCGCTCGACGTTGGCGTCGACGACGGTCAATGCCGTCATGTTGACAATCCGCCGGACTGTCGCCGACGGCGTGAGGATATGCGCCGGCTTCGCCACGCCGAGCAGGATCGGACCGAGCGTGAGTCCGCTTCCAGCAGCGCCCTTGAGCAGATTGAACGAGATGTTCGCCGCGTCAAGCGTCGGCATGATCAGCAGATTCGCGTCGCCCGTAAGGCGCGAGTTCGGGAAAACGCGGTCGCGCACGTCGGCCGACAACGCGGCGTCGCCGTGCATTTCACCATCGACTTCGAGCTCGGGTTCCATCGTGTTGATCAGCTGCACCGCCGACTGCATCTTCTGCGCCTGCGGGTGCGCGCTCGAACCGAAGCTCGAGTGCGAAAGCAGCGCGACCTTGGGAGTGATGCCGAAACGGCGGATCTCTTCGGCGGCGAGAAGCGTGATCTCGGCGATCTGCTCCGCCGTCGGATCGGCATTGACATAGGTGTCGGCGATGAAGAGTGTCCGGTCGGGCAGTATCACCGCGTTCATCGCCGCGCACGTCTTGGCGCCCCGGCGCAGCCCGAGTACCTGCTCGATGTAGCGACGGTGCGAATCATGAGTACCGTAAGTGCCGCAGAGCATGCCGTCGGCGTCACCGAGGTGAATCATCATGGCACCGATCAGCGTCAATCTGCGGCGCATCTCGATCTTGGCAAGCTGCTGCGTGATACCCCTGCGCTCCATGAGATGATGGTACTCGGTCCAATACGCGCGGTAGCGCGGATCATCCTCGGGATTGATCATTTCGAAGTTCGCGCCGGGCTTGAGCCGTAGGCCGAAGCGTTCGATGCGTTGCGCGATCACCGCGGGCCGACCCACGAGGATCGGCTTGGCAAGGCCTTCATCGACGACGACCTGCACGGCGCGCAGCACGCGCTCGTCCTCGCCCTCTGCGAAGACGATTCGCCTGGGCGAATCCTTCGCAGCCTGAAAGATCGGCTTCATCAGCAGGCCGGAGTGATACACGAACTGCAGCAAACGCTGGTGATACGCATCGAAATCGACGATCGGTCGCGTCGCGACGCCCGAGTCCATCGCGGCCCTGGCGACCGCGGGTGCGATGTTGACGATCAGCCGCGGATCGAATGGCTTGGGAATCAGGTATTCGGCGCCGAACTTCACGTCCTCGATACCGTACGCCGCGGCGACGATGTCCGACTGCTCGGCCTTGGCCAGATCGGCAAGCGCGCGCACCGTAGCGAGCTTCATCGCCTCGTTGATCGTGGTCGCGCCGACGTCGAGTGCGCCGCGAAAGATGAACGGAAAGCACAGAACGTTGTTCACCTGGTTCGGAAAATCCGAGCGGCCGGTGGCGATGACCGCGTCGGGCCGCGCCGCCTTGGCGACGTCGGGCATGATCTCGGGCTCCGGATTGGCGAGCGCGAGGATCAGCGGCTTGGCGGACATCGTCTTCAGAAGCTCGGGCTTGAGCACGCGCGCGGCTGACAGGCCGAGGAAAATGTCGGCGCCGCCGATGATGTCGGCGAGTGTCCGCGCCTCGGTCTTCTGCGCGTAGCGCAGCTTATTTTCGTCCATTTCCTCCTTGCGCCCGGCATAGACGACGCCGGCGATATCGGACACCCAGACGTTCTCGCGCTTGATGCCGAGGCTCACGAGCAGGTCGAGGCAGGCGAGCGCCGCCGCGCCGGCCCCCGAGCAGACGAGCTTGACTGTGGCCATATCCTTGCCGACGACGCGCAGGCCGTTGAGCACCGCGGCGCCGACGATGATCGCGGTGCCGTGCTGGTCGTCGTGAAACACCGGAATCTTCATGCGCTCGCGGCACTTGCGCTCGACGTAGAAGCATTCGGGCGCCTTGATGTCCTCGAGATTGATGCCGCCGAACGTCGGCTCGAGCGAGCAGATGATATCGACGAGCTTGTCGGGATCGCGCTCCGCGATCTCGATGTCGAAGCAATCGAGACCGGCAAACTTCTTGAACAGCACCGCCTTGCCTTCCATGACCGGTTTGCTTGCCAGCGGCCCGATCGCGCCGAGCCCCAGCACGGCTGTTCCGTTGGTGACGACGCCGATCAGATTGCCGCGCGCGGTGAGATTGCGTGCTTCGCCGGCGTCGCGGACGATTTCGTCGCAGGCGGCGGCTACGCCCGGCGTGTACGCGAGCGCGAGATCCCGCTGATTGGTCAGCTGCTTGGTCGGAAGGATCGAGATCTTGCCTGGCGGATGCGCTCGATGGTATTCGAGCGAGCTCTGGCGGATATTCTGGTCAGACATTGCGGCGCCTCGGGGAGAACCGCTCTGACGGCGGTGCGAAATCATGATAACAGACGGCCGCGTCCATGACCGGAATGCGTCTGGTCGTTGCAGGCGCGCCGCGCCGGTGATGCCGGCTCCTGCCGGTATAATGCCCGTGCATCGTCGGCGCCTGCAGCGCTGCCGGATGCAATCCGCATACTTTCCCCTGCCACTTCCTACGAATGCTCGTCTTCTGGTCGCTTGCCGCGCTGCTCCTCGCTGTTACGCTGGCACTGCTGCTCAGGCCGCTGTTGCGCGCGCGCCACGTCGCGGTGGCGCCCGATGCCGACGCCGCGGCGATCTCGGTGTACCGCGACCAGAAGCTGGCGCTCGACGCCGAATGCGCGGATGGCGTCATCACGGCCGCCGAGCGCGACGCCGCGGTGACGGAGCTTGCGCGGAGGCTCGGCGACGAAGTGGCAACGGTCCGCAGCGCCCAGACGGATCAACGCGGGCAGCGCCGCGCGTGGTTCGCTGCCGCGGCGCTGCTCCTGCTGATCCCGAGCGCTGCCGTGGTTCTGTACATGCGGCTCGGGAACCCCGCCGCGGGAGAGCCCGCCCACGCCGCCGCAATAGATGGACGCAATCCCCATGAGATCGCGGATACCCAGATCGTTGCGATGGTCGACAGCCTTGCGCAGCGGCTGAAAGCGCGTCCGGACGATGCGGATGGCTGGGCGCTGCTGGCGCGGTCGTATCAGGCGCTCGGCCGCTTCCCGGAAGCCGCCGATGCCTACGCGCACGCCGACGCGCTGATCCCGGACAACGCTGCGTTGCTTGCGGATTACGCCGACGTGCTGGCGATGGCGCAGGGTCGCAAGCTCGCCGGCAAGCCGGCTGCGCTGGCCCAACGCGCGCTGGCGATCGATCCGAATCACCGCAAAGCATTGGCGCTCGCGGCGACGGCGGCATTGGAGGCACGCGATCTCGACGGCGCGCTGGCGTACTGGCGGCGTCTGCTCGCACAGTTTCCGCAAGCGTCCGACGACGCGAAGCAGGTCACCGCGATCATTGCGGAAATCGAGTCTGCCCAACGTGAGGGCAAGGGTGTGCCGGTCGCCGGCGATTCCGCGCCGCGGCGCGAGGCGCGCGCGCTCGTCACGTCGCCGGCCGCTGCGACGATTGCCGGCCGCGTCGACATCAGCCCGGCGCTTGCGACCAAGGTCGCGCTTACCGATACGGTGTTCATTTTCGCCCGCGCCGTCGACGGGCCGCGTGTGCCTCTCGCAGTGCTGCGCATCGCGGCGAAAGACCTGCCGAAGGAATTCACGCTCGACGACAGCATGGGCATGGCGCCCGGCGCGAAGCTCTCGGGCGCCGCGGCGGTCATCGTCGAGGCGCGTATTTCCAAGAGCGGCAATGCGCTGCCGCAGCCCGGCGACTTCTCCGGCAGGAGCGCGCCGGTCAAGCCGGGTGCAGCCGGCGTTAAGGTTGTGATCGATCAGGTCGTTCCCTGATGCTCGAAACGCACGACCTTGCCGCGCGGCGTGGCGACGCGCAGCTTTTTTCGGGCGTGAGCTTATCGCTGGGGCCTGGCACGGCGCTCTTCGTCCGCGGTCCCAACGGAAGCGGCAAGACGACGCTGCTGCGCATTCTCGCCGGCACGACACAGGCCGCGGCGGGTCGGGTTCTCTGGCGCGGCGAGCAAGTCGGCCCGTTTCATCCGGCGCTCCGCGCCTGCGCGGTTTTCATCGGGCACGCGCCGGCGCTGAAGGATGAGCTGACGGCCGAAGAAAACCTGGCGTCGTTGGCGATGCTGCATGGCGCGCCCGCGGAGCGCGCTGCCGTGCTCGAAGCGCTCAATGCCTGGTCGCTATCGCGACAGCGCGCCCTGCCCGCTCGCGTGCTGTCACAGGGACAGCGCCGCCGCGTAGCCCTCGCGCGTCTGTGGCTGCTCTCGCGGCCGCTGTGGCTGCTCGACGAGCCGGCGACCGCACTCGACGCCGCCGGCCAGGTCACACTCCGCGATGCGCTCGCGGCGCATCTCGCGGCAAGGGGAATCGCGGTGATTGCCACGCATCAGGACCTGCCGGTCGCGTCCGGCGCGCACCAGTCGCTCTTGCTTGCATGAGCGAAGCCGCCGCGCAACCGGCGATCGAGCGCGGTGGCTGGCCGGGCGTCGCGTGGGCGCTGCGACGCGATCTGCGCCTTGCGCTGCGCTCCAAGGCCGAGCTCGGCGTGCAGCTTTTGTTCTACGTCGTCGTCGTCTCGCTGTTTCCCTTGGGCGTGGGCGCGGATCCGACGCTGCTGCGCGCCCTGGGGCCCGGCGTGCTGTGGGTCGCGGCGCTGCTCGCGTCGCTCCTCTCGCTGCCACGCCTGCTCGCGGCGGATTTCGCCGACGGCACGCTGGAGCAGATTGCGCTCTCACCGTATCCGCTCCCAGCGCTGATCTCCGGTAAAATACTTGCTCATTGGCTCACGACGGGCGTGCCGCTCGCAGCTCTCTCCCCGCTCTTGGCACTGCAGTTCGGGCTCGACGGTAGCGAGCTCCTGGCGCTGGCGGCGGGACTAATATTGGGCACGCCGACGCTGTCGCTGCTGGGGGCCATCGGCGCCGCGTTGACGCTCGGATTGCGCGCGGGCGGCGCGTTGCTGGCGTTGCTGATCCTGCCGCTGTACGTTCCGATTCTGATCTTCGGCGCAGGCGCAGTCGAAGCGTCGCGCGCCGGGCTGGCAGCAGGCGGCGAGCTCTCAGTGCTGGGCGCCGCATTGCTCGTCGCGGCCATCGGCGCCCCGCTGGCGTCCGCGGCCGCGGTTCGTATCGCTTTGGATTGAGATGGGCTCAAATTCGATCAACTGGTTCAAATTCGCCTCGCCGGCGTCGTTCTTTCCCGTCGCGGGACACCTTGCGCGGTGGTTCGCCGTGCTGGCGGTTCCGCCCGCCGCCGCCGGACTCTGGCTCGGCCTCGTCGTCGCTCCGACGGACGCGCAGCAGGGTGACGCCTACCGGATCATTTTCATTCACGTTCCGGCGGCATGGATGTCGATGTTCATCTATCTGGTCATGGCGGCGTGGTGTGCCGCATCGTTGACGCTGAACGCGCGGCTATCCGCGATGATGGCGCAGGCGCTGGCGCCGACCGGCGCGCTGTTCACCGTCATTGCGCTGTGGACAGGAGCGCTCTGGGGCAGGCCGGCGTGGGGCACGTACTGGGCTTGGGATGCGCGGATGACGTCCGAGCTGATCTTGCTATTCCTGTATCTCGGATACATGGCGCTGCGCCACGCGATCGACGAACCGCGCCGCGCCGATCGCGCCAGCGCCGTCCTCGCGCTGGTTGGCGCCGTGAACGTGCCGATCATTTATTTCTCGGTCAAATGGTGGAACACGCTGCACCAGGGTGCGACCGTCAGCCTGACCGCAGCGCCGAAAATGGCGTCGATAATGCTGACCGCCATGCTGCTCATGACCTTCGCCGCCTGGTTTTACGCCATCGCGGCGGCGATGGTTCGCGTGCGCGCGATCATCCTCGAGCGCGAACGGCGCACGAGCTGGGCAGGGGCGCTCGCCGGAGCCGCGCGATGAGCCTCGGCGACTTTTTCGCCATGGGTGGCTACGGCTTCTATGTCTGGGGCTCGTACGCCATGACCGTCGTGCTCATTGCGATCGAAATCGTAGCCGTGCGCACGCGCTTTCGCGCCGCGCGCGAAGCAGCCCGCGCGACGAGCGACCAGCGATGAAGCCACGCACCCGGCGTCTGGGCTGGATCATTGGCGGCCTGGCTGTGCTCGGAATCGCCGCCGCGCTGGTGCTCAACGCCTTCCAGTCGAACCTCGTGTTCTTCTTCACGCCGACGCAGGTCGCGGCGCGCGAAGCACCGCAGGGGCGGCCGTTCCGCGTCGGCGGGTTGGTCGAAGCGGGGAGCCTTGCGCGCGAGCCGAACAGCCTGACCGTGCGCTTCCGCGTCACCGACACGGCACAGACGATTCCGGTGACCTACACGGGCCTCCTGCCGGACCTGTTCAAGGAAGGCAAGGGCGTCGTCGCGCAGGGCACGCTCGGCCCCGACGGTGTGTTCCGCGCGAGCGAGGTGCTCGCCAAGCACGACGAAAATTACATGCCTCCGGCCGCCGCGGATGCGGTGAAACAAGCGCACGAGGCGATGTCGACCAAGACTCTGGTCAACAAGCCGGGAGAGCGCAAGTGATTCCGGAGCTCGGCCACTTCGCGTTGATTCTCGCGCTGCTGGTCGCGATCGCGCAGTCCACGCTGCCGCTCGCCGGTGCGGCCTACGGCGAGCCGCGGCTGATGGCGCTTGCGAAACCCGCGGCCCGCGCGCAGTTCCTGCTCGTTGTGACGGCTTTCGTCTGTCTCGCTGCATCTTTCGTCGGCAATGACTTCTCGGTCCAGAACGTGGCGACGAATTCGAATTCCGAACTGCCCTTGCACTATCGTTTTGCGGCGACCTGGGGCTCGCACGAAGGCTCGCTCCTGCTGTGGACGCTGATGCTGGCCGGCTGGACGTTTGCCGTCTCGCTGTTCTCGCGCCACCTGCCGCCGGTGCTCCTCGCCCGCGTGATCGCCGTGATGGGATGGGTGAGCGTGGGGTTCCTGCTCTTCCTGCTGTTCACATCGAATCCGTTCGACCGCTTGGTGCCGCCCGCGCCCGAGGGCCGCGACTTGAATCCGCTGCTGCAGGATCCGGGGATGGTGATCCATCCGCCGATGCTCTACATGGGCTACGTCGGTTTCTCCGTTGCGTTCGCGTTCGCGATCGCGGCGCTGCTCGGCGGACGCCTCGATGCGACATGGGCGCGCTGGTCGCGGCCGTGGACGACCGTCGCCTGGGCATTCCTCACCATAGGCATCGCGCTGGGCAGCGGATGGGCCTACTACACGCTGGGCTGGGGCGGCTGGTGGTTCTGGGATCCGGTCGAGAACGCCTCGTTCATGCCCTGGCTCACCGGCACCGCGCTCATTCATTCGCTCGCGGTTACCGAAAAACGCGGCGCCTTCAAGAGCTGGACGGTACTGCTCGCCATCCTCGCCTTTTCGCTGTCGCTGCTCGGAACGTTTCTCGTGCGTTCCGGCGTATTGACCTCGGTACACGCGTTCGCGACCGACCCCGCCCGCGGCGTGTTCATCCTGGTATTCCTCGCGCTCGTCGTCGGCGGGTCGCTTACCCTCTTCGCCTGGCGTGCCGGCAAGGTCGGACTGGGCGGCATCTTCGGCGTCGTATCGCGCGAGTCCACGCTGCTCGCAAATAACATCCTGCTCATCGTCGCGATGGCGAGCGTGCTGCTGGGCACGCTCTATCCGCTGTTCCTCGATGCGCTGAACCTCGGCAAGATATCGGTCGGACCGCCGTACTTCGACGCGGTGTTCTACCCGCTGCTCGCGCCCGCGGTATTCTTAATGGGCGTCGGTCCGATGGCGCGCTGGAACAAAGCTTCGCTGCCCGACCTGTGGACGCGGCTCAAGTGGGCGCTCGGCGTCGCCGTCGTCGCCGCGGTGATCCTGCCGTTCGTCCTCGGGCATTGGTCGCCGCTGATCGCTGCGGGCCTGTTCCTCGCGCTGTGGGTCGTCGTCAGCAGCGTCGTAAACCTGCGGACGCGCCTCGCGGGATCGCACCGGCATGGGCTCGTCGCCAAACTCGCGGCGAATTCGCCTTCCTACTACGGCATGCTGCTCGCGCATCTGGGCGTCGCGGTGTTCATCGTCGGCGTCACGCTGGTCAAGGGCTACGAAAGCGAGCAGGACGTACGTCTCGACCTTGGCCAGAGCGTAGACGCAGGCGGCTATGCGTTCAAGTTCCTCGGCGTGGTTCCCGGTCCCGGGCCGAACTACCGCGCGTTGACGGGCACGGTCGAAGTGCGCAAGGACGGCCGGCTCATCGAGACGCTCAAGCCCGAAAAGAGGATCTACAACGCTTCGGGCCAGACGATGACCATCGCCGCAATCGACATCGGACTCTTCGGCGATCGCTACGTATCGCTGGGCGAGCCGCTGGCCGCCGATGACATCGACGGCGCTTGGGGCGTGCGCATCTATCTGAAGCCGTTCATCGACTGGATCTGGATGGGCGCGTTCCTGATGGCGCTGGGCGGGATCGTCGCGGTCTGCGACCGGCGCTATCGACTCGCGATCCAGCGCAGGACCGGCGCTATCGGCCCTGCGGCCAGCGCGGGTGCGCCGGCGGATTGACCGAGGACCGGGCCGTGAAATCGCTGCGCTGGTCGCTTCCGCTGGCGATCTTCGTGATCCTCGTCGCCTTCCTCTGGGTGGGCCTGAGCCGCGATCCGCGCGAAGTGCCCTCGCCGCTGCTCGGCAAGCCCGCGCCCGCGTTTGCGCTTGCCAAGCTGCACGTGCCGAGCGAGACGCTGGCCACCGCCGACCTGAAGGGCACGGTGTGGCTCTTGAACGTGTGGGCCTCGTGGTGCGTGTCGTGCCGTGTCGAACATCCGCTGCTCGTGGAGCTCGCGAAGGCCAATATCGTTCCCGTGTATGGCCTCGATTACAAGGACGAACCCGACGCCGGCCGCGCGTGGCTCGCGCAGCACGGCGACCCGTATACGGCGTCGATCGTCGATCGCGACGGACGCGTCGGCATCGATTACGGCGTGTACGGCGTGCCGGAAACGTTCCTGATCGACAAGGCCGGCGTCGTCCGCTACAAGCAGATCGGCCCGCTGACGCCCGAGGCATTGAAGCAAAAAATTCTGCCTCTGGTACGGGAGCTGCAGAAGTGATCGCGCGCGCCGCAATCGCCGCGCTGCTGCTCGCCTGCGCTGCCGCCACGTCCGCAGTGGACCCGGTGTCGCCCAACGGTGAAAACGCGGCCGGCATGAGCGCGCTCGACGTGAGGCTCAAGCGCCTCGAAGCCGAGCTGCGCTGCCTCGTGTGCCAGAATCAAACGCTTGCCGATTCCAACGCCGACCTGGCCGACGATCTCCGCCGCGAGGTGCGCTCGCTCGCGCTCGCGGGCAAGAGCGACGACGACATCAAAGCGTACCTCGTCGCACGCTACGGCGACTTCGTGCTTTACAAGCCGCCGGTCAAGCCGATCACGTGGATGCTGTGGTTCGGGCCTTTCGCGCTGCTCGCCGGCGGCGGCGCCCTATGGTGGGTGGTGTTGCGGCGCCGCGCGCGCAGCATAACGCCGACTGCGACGAAGGCGGACACCGCGGGCGAGTTGCGCGCACGCAAGCTGCTGAACGGCGAGGACGATGTCGCGGCGTAGGTGCGTAGCCCGGGCTACGAAACCTGCAGATCGGCGCCGCAGTGCCAGCAGAGGTCGAAGGTGGCGGGATTGTCTTCGCCGCACTTTCTACATCGCACGCTCCCCGTTTTCCGCCGATCGGCCTGCAGCGCAGCCAGCACCGCCTCGGCCTGCGGGCGATCGCGGGCGCGCTCGAGCCACACTTGAGGTTGCGCGACATCCGGCGGCACGTCGCCGACAATGCTCTGCACGTGCTCGTTGAAAACGTGTGCAGTGATGCCTGCCTG
>WNGE01005469.1_pt1 | contig 14342 bp, 6 predicted proteins | sample 5400651 | NCBI WGS metagenome assembly WNGE01 (sample SAMN13153370, study PRJNA577476) | soil metagenome | isolation source: 60 cm soil or saprolite under grassland replicate 2 | place: USA:California | collected 2016-06-15 | reverse complement strand
CTCTCGACCGTGATCGGCGCCGCCGCCGCCCTGGCCTTCCACCGCTGGCCCTTCCGCCGGCAGGGGACGTTGGATGCCCTGGTCACCGTGCCCATCGTGGTCCCGGAGATCGTGCTCGCCTCGTCGCTGCTCCTGCTCTTCGCCAGCCTCGGCCTCCGCCTGGGCTTCCTCACCGTGATCCTGGCCCACGTGGCCTTCTGCGTCTCCTACGTGGTGGTCGTGGTGGGGGCCCGCCTCGCGGGCTTCGACCGCAGCCTGGAGGAGGCGGCCATGGACCTGGGCGCGGGCCCCTTCGCCACCTTCTTCAAGGTGACCCTGCCCGGGATCGCCCCCGGCGTGCTCGCGGCCGCCCTGCTCTGCCTCGCCCTCTCCATCGACGACTACGTGATCACGTCGTTCGTGGCCGGAGTGGGCTCCACCACCCTGCCCGTGCAGATCTACTCGATGGTGCGGAGCGGGGTATCGCCGGAGATCAACGCGGTCTCCACCGTGCTGCTCGTGGCCACGAGCCTGCTCCTCCTGGGGGCGCACCTCCTCGAGCAGGGGCGCGGCCCCCGGACGGCGGGCCCGCCCGCTCTCCTCGGCCTCCTCCTCCTGGGGGCGCCCTTCCTCCTGGCGCGGCCGGCCGGGCCGGCGCCGCGCGAGCTGAACCTCTACACCTGGTCGAACTACATCTACCCCGAGACGCTCCGGAAGTTCGAGGCCCGGCACGGGGCCCGGGTGAACGTCGACCTCTTCGACAGCGTCGAGGGCATGCTGGCCAAGGTCCAGGCGGGCAACGCGGGCTACGACGTGATCGTGCCCACGAACTACGCGGTGGAGATCCTGCTCCGGCAGGGACTGCTCCGCCCGCTCGACCGCTCCGCGCTCCCGCACCTGGTGAACACCGATCCGCGTTTCCTGGACATGGACTTCGACCCCGGCAACACCCACTCGATCCCGTACCTCTGGGGCACGTGCGGGATCGCGTACCGCAAGAGCCGGGTGGGCTCCGTAGACTCCTGGTCCGCGCTGTGGGATCCCCGCTACAAGGGACGGATCCTGATGGTCGACGACGCCCGGGAGACCCTGGGGGCGGCCCTCAAGTGGAGGGGCGACAGCCTCAACACCAGCGACCCCACGGCCCTTCGGGCGGCCGCGCGGCTCCTGATCGAGCAGCGGCCCCTGGTGCGCGCCTACGACTCCGCCAACTACGACGACAAGCTCCTCGCGGGAGACGTGTGGCTCGCCCAGGGCTGGAGCGGACAGTTCGCGAAGGCCATGGCCAAGGACGCCGACCTCGAGTACGTCCTCCCGAAGGAGGGCGCGAGCTTCTCCGTGGACAACCTGGCGATCCCGGTCTCGGCTCCGCACCCGGAGCTGGCCCACGCCTTCCTCGACTTCACGATGGAGGCGGAGATCGCGGCCGAGATCTGCCGCACCACCTACTACTCCTCCCCCAACCGGGCGGGCCTCGCCTTCCTGCCCGAGGAGATGCGGAAGAACCCCGCCATCTTCCCCCCCGACGAGCTGCTCGCCCGCGCCGAGCTGATCCGTGAGCTCGGAGACACCACGGTCCTCTACGACCGCCTGTGGACCGAGGTCAAGACGAGCCGCTAGGAATCCGGGTCAGTCCGCGTGCTCGCGCTTCTTTCGGAGGATGCGGGCCAGGGCCTCGGCGGCGATGCGCCGCACCACCGGGTCCTTGTCGCGCAACGCACGCGTGAGCGCGGTCTGGGCGGCCGGACCCATGCGCCCGAGGGCGCGGACGGCCTCGGTGCGGACCCTGACCGCGCGGTCGCGCAGGGCCTCGAGCAGCACGGGGATGGCTCGCCCGGCGCCGACTCCCATGCTGCCCAGCTCGCGGGCGGCCCGGGCGCGGTCCTGCTGGTCCTGGCTCTTCAGGGCCTTGACGAGCACGGCCAGGGAATCCGGCGGCGGGTACTGCGTTGGCGGAACCGGCGATGGCTCGACCACGCTCGGCGCGGGCGGCTTCTCGAGAGCGTCGATGAGGGCGGGGATCGCCCGCATGGAGCGCGTGTCGAGGCTCCGCGCCTTGACGGCCTGCATCCGGATCGTCTTGTCGAGCGGGTTGAGCGCCTCCAGCAGGGCGGGCAGGGGCGGGGTGGGGACCTTGGGCGGCGGGGCCAGCTCGCCGAAGGCGATGCGCGCGAAGCCGAGGGCCATGGCGAACCCGCCGGCGGTGCTGTAGCGCTCCGCGGACCATTTGGCCAGCGCCTTGCGGAGCACGGGCAGCAGGCTCGACGGCAGCCCCTTCGCGCGGGGGCCCTCGAGGGGAGGCGGCTCGTTGAGGTGCTTCAGGATCGTGGCCAGCGGGCTGTCTCCCCGGAAGGGGACGTCGCCCGTGAACATCTCGAAGACCACCACCCCCAGCGAGTAGACGTCGCTGCGAAACTCCACCGGGTCGCCCCGGGCGGCCTCCGGGCTCATGTACTCGGGGGTGCCGAGGATGTGCCCGGTGACGGGGGCGGTGTCCGGGGCCCCCGCGTCGTGCCGCTTCGCGAAGTCGAAGTCCATCAGGCGCGGTCGCCCCTTCTCGTCCAGGATCACGTTCGCGGCCTTCACGTCGCGGTGGACGATCCCCGCGTCGTGGAGGGCCTGGAGGCCACCCGCCAGCTGGACCGCCAGGTCGAAAGCCTGCTCGGGCGGGAGCCCCTCCTTGCGCATTCGCAGGAGGCTCCGGAGATCGGTCCCTTCGATCAGCTCCATGGCGAGGTAGAGCCGCCCCTCGTCCTCCCCGGCGGCGTAGATCCGGCACACGTTCGGGTGGCGCACCTTCTTGGCCAGGCCCATCTCCGAGCGGAAGCGGCGGATCATCTCGGGGCGCCGCGAGAGCTCGGTCTTCAGCACTTTCACCGCCACCCGGTCGCCGAGCACGTGGTCCCGCGCGCGGTAGACCGTCCCCATGCCGCCCTGGCCGAGGGGGCGGAGTATCTCGTAGCGTCCGCCGATCACGGTGCCCTTCTTGACCGGAGGGGAGAAGGCGAGGCCGCAGGTGAAGCAGACCAGGCGGTCCGGGGCGTTCTCGGTCTGGCAGGCCGGACACTGCATGGGTTTTGCGGAGCATACCGTAAACTGGAAACCTCCGTGCGCTCCGCCTGGTCGCCTCTCCTGCGCCTCGCCACCGCCGTCGTCCTGGCCCAGGGCCTCGGACGTTTCCTCGCCAAGGCCCACGACTTCCTGGCCTCGCCCTGGTCGCGCGACTACGGCGAGGGCTGCGTCCTGGCCATGGTCCAGCTCCTGGCCGAGCGCGGAACGTACTTCCCGGACATGCGGGACTACCCGCTCGTCCACGGCAACTACCCGCCGGTGTTCATCGCGCTCAACTGGCCGCTCTACGCCTTCTTCGGCCCTGCGCTCTTCTTCCCGCGCCTGCTCTCCCTCCTCGCGACCGCCCTGCTCCTGGGAGCGCTCTTCCTCCTGCTCGACCGTCTCCTCGGCGACCGGCTGACCGCGGGCTTCCTCTCCCTCTCCTTCCTGACCCCCTGGTTCGTCCAGACCTGGGCAGGGCTCGGCCGGGTGGACATGCTGGCCTGCCTCCTCTCGCTCCTCGGCCTCCTCTTCTGGGAGCGCGACCGCGAGCAGGCCGGCTGGCGCCGCTACCGGGCCTTCCCGCTCTTCTGGCTGGCCTTCTTCACCAAGCAGAACGCGCTCCTGGCCCCGGCGGCGGTTCTGCTCCACGCGTGGCTCGAGGATCGCCGCGCGCTCCGCCGCGCGGTGCCCGCGTTCCTGCTGCCCCTGCTCACCCTGCTTGGCCTGCTGGTCGCCGTCACGGGCGGCCAGGCCTTCCGGCACCTGGTGACGTACACGGCCGCCGCCGAATACGAGTGGCCGCGCATGGTGGAGAGCTACGGTGAGTTCGCCCTGATCACGTGGCCGGCCCAGACCTTGATCGTGGCCGGCCTCGTGCTCGCCGGCCGGGCGGTCTTCGCCGGCCCCGGCCGGGCATTCGTCTTCTACTGGCTGCTGAACCTCCTGGCCCTGGCCACGATCGCCAAGGCCGGCGCGGCCCAGAACTACTTCATCGAGCCGTGGCTCGCCACCGTGCTCCTCGCGGGCCTCGTGCTGCGGGTCCTGGGGGCGCGCTTCCCGGCCGCCCTCGCCTGGGCGCCCGCGTGCGTGCTGGCGGTGGTGCTCGCGGCGAGCTACGCCCGTTGGGAGGCGAACCGGCTGCCCCAGGCCATCCGCAGCCCCGAGCGTGCCCTCGACTTCGCGGCCCTCACGCAGGCGATCCGCGAGACCGAGGGACCGATCCTCTCCGAGAACCTGAGCCTCCTGGTCGTGAACGGCGAGCGGGTGCTCGTGGAGCCCTTCGGCTTCCTGCAGCTCACTCGCAGGGGCTACCTGCAGCCGGACCGGGTGGTGCGCGACTGCGAGCGCCGCTTCTTCGCCCTCGTGATCACCGAGCACCGCCTGCGCGAAGTGCCGGGTCTCGCGGAGTGCCTCGACCGGCGCTACTACGCCTGGAAGGACCTCGGCCCCTACCAGGCGCTCCGGCCTGTGCCGAAATGAATTCGGCTTCGCCCGCCGTCCGTTGCCCTTGGCCCGGTCCTCAGGGGTAGAGCCCGGCCTCCAGATCGCGGTACACCTTCTCGACGTTCGCTCCCACCCCGTTGTCGAACCGGCCCGGGGCCAGCGACTCGTGGCGCGGCTTGAGGGCGGCCGCCACCGAGGACTTGGCCTGGTCGAGGGTCTCCCCCCGCTGCCGCGCCCGCCGGGTCTCGTCGATCAGATCCGCCAGGTAGCCCCGGAAGGCCAGGAGGTGGGAACGCGGCTTGACCTCGCCGTGGCCGCCGATGATGCGCTCGAAGTCGAGCTTGCCCAGCGCGTCGAGGGTGGCCACCCACTCGGGCGGGTAGGAGTCGGCCATGAACGGCATCCAGCCGTGGAGCAGGTCGCCGGTGGCCACCACCTTCTCCTTGGGCAGGTAGGCGACCACGTCGCCGCTGGTGTGGCCGCGGCCCAGGAAGAGGAGGACGATGTCGCGCTCCTTCCGGTGGAGTATGAGCGAGCGGTCGAAGGTGAGGTCGGGCAGGGTCAGCTCCAGGGAGCCCAGCTCGGCGGCGTAGGCGTTGAGGTCCGCGACCTCGGCCTCGAGCTTGGCCCGCTCCGCCGGGTCCCGGCTCTCCGCGATCCGCTTCCTTCGTTCCACCACGTCGCGGGGGACCTGCGCGATCTGTTCCTTGACCCGCGGCAGCCCGAGATGGGCCAGGTTCTCCCGGGTCGCTTCCGAGGAGACGATCGTCACCTCCTTCGGGAAAGCCACGGGGTAGGCGTGGTTGCCCTGGGCGTGGTCCCAGTGGAAGTGGGTGTTGAGCACGTAGCGCACCGGCTGGCTCGTGAGCTTGCGGATCTCGGCCATGAGCGCCCGCGCCGAGGACGGCCGGGAGTGGGTGTCCACCACCAGCACTCCATCCTCGTAGGGGATGACCGCCGCGTTGCAGTTGATGGGCGTGCTCGGCCGCGCGATCGCCGCGTAGACTCCCTCCGCCACCGGCTGGAGGTCGAAGAGCGGCCCCTCCGCCGCAGGCGCAGGGGCGCGGGCGAGAAGGGCGATGACAAGAGCGTTGAGAGCCACGCTTCGATCCCTGAGCCAGTTCATTGTCGACCCCCGTCGTTCATCGACCCCCCCTCCTATCCTCCCCCACGTAGGGGGGAGGGACCGCCATTGCACGTCTGGCTCCGCACGTTCAGCTTCCGCTGATCGTCATCTTCTTGATGCGCAGGGTGGGGGAGGCGGCGGAGCCGCGCCACTCCAGGTCGTTCCCCACCGCGTCCACCTCGAGCAGCATCTGCTCGAGGTTCCCCGCGATCGTGACCTCGTGCACGGGGTGGACGAGCCGGCCCTTTTCGATCCAGTGGCCGGCCGCCCCCTGCGAGTAGTCGCCCGAGACGAGGTCGATGCCGAAGCCGATCAGGTCGGTCACGTAGAGGCCGCGCTCCACGCCGCCGATGATTTCGTCGGGAGTGGTCGGGCCGGGCTCGAAGGAGAGGTTGCTCGCCCCCACGGACGGACCGCCGCCCACCCCACGGCGGGCGGATCCGGTGGAGCACGCCCCGAGCTTGCGCGCCGCGTACGAATCGCAGAGGTAGTGGCGCAGCACGCCCCTCTCGACGGGGACGTTCCGGCGCGTGGGAAGGCCCTCGCCGTCGAAAGGACGCGAGCCCAGGCCGCGGAGCCGCCGGCCGTCGTCCACCAGGGTCAGGAGCGGGGAGGCCACGGCCTGGCCGAGCCGGTCCCTCAAGAAGGTGGCGTTGCGGAAGACCGCGTAGCCGGAGAGCGCGCCGAAGAGGGTGCCCAGGATCTCGGCCGCGGTCTCGGGGTCGAAGACCACCGGCACCTCAGCGGTCGGCACCTTGCGCGCGCCGAGCCGGCGTAGCGTGCGCTCCGCGGCCACCCTTCCCACCGCCTCCGGGGAGTCCAGCTCGGAGAGCCCGCGGCCCACCGTGTACCAATGGTCGCGCTCCATCTGGCCGTCCTTCTCGGCCTGGGGGGTGACGGAGAAGGAGGCCGAGGAGGTGCGGTAGCTTCCCGTGAACCCGAGAGTGTTGGCGAGCAGCACGAAGCCCTCGCCCGAGCGCCAGGACGCGCCCTGCGAGTTCGTGATGCCGGGCGCGGCGAGGGCCGCGGCCTCCGCGCGCCGCGCCCGTTCGATGCGCTCGGCCGGGGGCAGCTCCGCCACCGACGGGTCGTGGAGGCCCAGGTCGATCGCCTCCGGGGGGACCATCTCGTCGGGCAGGCCGGCGGCGGGGTCCTCGCCGGAGGCGCGGGCCATGGCCACCGTCTCACTGGTCAGGGCGTCGAGGGCGGTCCGGGAGAAGTCCGATGTGTACGACGACGCGGTGCGCCGGCCCACGAAGACGCGGAGGCCGAGGGCCTTGCTGCCCGCGTCCTTCAGGGTCTCGATCTCGCCCTTGCGCACGGTGACCGAGAACTCGGTCCCCTCCGCGATGATCAGGTCCGCCCCGTCGGCGCCGGCCGCCCGGGCCTTCCGCAGAAGGTCCTCGGCGAGATCGTGATGGTCCATGGTGGGCGGTCATTCTCCCACGACCGCGCTTTCCCCGAACGCCGGCTTCGACTAATCTTGCCCGGCCCCGCCATGGCCGAAGCCCCCGTCATCACCCCCGCCGCCGAGGACCGCGCCGGCATCGCCGGGCAGCCCCGTGGCCTCTCCACCCTGTTCTTCACCGAGATGTGGGAGCGCTTCAGCTACTACGGGATGCGGGCCATCCTGATGCTGTTCATGGTGGCCTCGCCCGAGAACGGCGGCCTCGGCTTCGACACCGCGAAGGCCGCCGGGATCTACGGCCTCTACACGGGCTCCGTCTACTTCACCTCCATCCCCGGCGGATGGATCGCCGATCGCCTCCTCGGCTTGCGCCGGGCGGTGCTGGTGGGCGGGATCCTGATCGCCCTGGGCCACTACTGCCTCGCGGTCCACGCCATGCCCACCTTCTTCGCCGGCCTGATCCTGATCGTCCTGGGCACGGGCCTGCTCAAGCCCAACATCAGCTCGATCGTGGGCCAGCTCTACCGCGCCGACGACCCGCGGCGCGACGCCGGCTTCTCGATCTTCTACATGGGGATCAACCTCGGGGCGCTCATCAGCCCCCTCGTGTGCGGCTACCTCGGCCAGAAGATCGGCTGGCATTGGGGCTTCGGGGCGGCCGGGGTCGGCATGACTCTGGGCCTCACGCAGTACGTGCTCGGCGGGAGTCGGCTCGGGCAGGCCGGCTTGGCGGCGGAACCCCCGGCGGGGGCGGGAGCCCTCTGGGCGAAGCTCGCGTCGACGCTCGTCGGCGTCGGCCTGCTCCTCTATGTGGTCTGGCCCTACCGGGACTGGGTGATGCTGGGGGGAACCGGCGTCCTCTTCGCCTGGTTGCTGAAGACCGGGGGCGCCACCGCGGTGGAGCGGAAGCGGATCGGTGCCATCATCGTCCTGTTCGTCTTCGCGATGCTGTTCTGGATCGGCTTCGAGCAGGCGGGCTCGAGCCTGACCCTCTTCGCCGACCAGCTCACCAACAACTCACTCTTCGGCTGGGAGTTCCCCTCGAGCTGGTATCAGTCCGTGGAGCCGGTGTTCGTGGTCACCCTGGCCCCCGTCTTCGCGTGGCTCTGGCTGTGGCTCGGCCGCCACCAGCCTTCCAGCCCAGCGAAGTTCGCCTACGCCCTCCTCCTCCTGGGCGGGAGCTTCCTGCTCCTGGCCTTCGCCGCGCACCTCTACGAGCGCTCTCACGTGAAGGTCAGCCCCTTCTGGCTCGTCGCGCTGTATCTCCTCCACGCCCTTGGCGAGCTGAGCCTCTCGCCGGTGGGACTGAGCACGGTCACGAAGCTGGCCCCCGCCCGGATCGTGGGGCTCATGATGGGGGTCTGGTTCCTGGCCCTGTCCCTGGGCAACTTCCTGGCGGGGGTGGTGGCCGGGTTCTTCGGCTCCTTCCCCCTGCCTCAGCTCTTCGGGGCGGTGTTCCTCACCACCACCGCCTCGGCTCTCCTGCTCGCGCTCCTCGTGAAGCCGATCCGCGGCCTCATGGGCGGCGTGCACTAGGCTCGCGTCCCTCCGACCAGACTCGCTAACGAATCCTGAGGGCGGGATCGCCGAGGAGGTTGTAGATGGAGAGGAGCTCGGGGAAGGAGCCGGTCTGGGCGAAGTCGGCCTGGGCGGCGAGGACGGCGTCGCCCAGTCGCTGGTGACGACCGGAGGAGATCTGCTGGATGAGGGCTTTGTGGAAGAGGTCAGCGGGCCCATGGAGGCTGAGGCCCGAGGGGGCGAAGCTGGCGATCGACCCCTTGCCCGGGGCCTTCAGGAACTCCTCGGCCAGCGAGTTGAGGAAGGGGAAGTGGAAGTACCCGTTCAGGCAGTCCATGGTGAGCAGGAGGGGCTGCTGGGCCTGGGGGGCGAGGGCCTTGACGTCCTGGTTGTTGAAGACGTTCTCGGAGGCCCAGACCGCGATGCCGCCGTGGCCGAGATAGCTCACCAGCGCCGCCCCGCGGTCGAAGGCGGCGGCGATGGTGGGTCGGGTGGCGCCTCCCAGCTCGCGGAGGAAGATGGTCTCCACCGAGTGAGTGGGGGCGAGCAGCAGTGCGACGTCCTGGGCGCTTTGCTCGAAGTCTCCCGCGACGTCGTGGTTGTCGGCGACGAGCACGGCCGGCCCCGCGCTGAGGGTGAGGCCGGAGCTCTCGAAGGCGACGATCTTTTCCACCAGTGCCTCGGCCTCGCTCACGCTGGCCGCGGGAAGCCGGCCGAGGGCGAGGTCGGGCAGCAGGTCCTCCCCGTTGACCGCCGCGTACGCGGGGTCGGAGGCGGTCCAGAGGAAGGACGTCTTCACGAGCAGCGGCGGCACGCGGTTCACAGTCCCGCTGTGGAGGAAGTCCTTGTAGTCGTAGGAGGCGTCCCCGAGCAGCAGGACGTATCGAGGCGAGGGACTCTGCCAGAAGTGGTAGGCGTAGGCGATGAAGTCGCGGATGGCCTGGGGAGTCGCCTCGCCGTGGCCGAAGTCCTGATAGACCTCTTCGAGGGCGACCGCCTTGACGGCGAGGCCCTGCCGGGCCCTCAGGTCGAGAAGGGGCTGCGCGGCGGCAAGGAAGGCCTGGGGGGAGAGCAGCAGGTAGTCGGCGCGGTTATGGGTGCTGTGCAGCGAGCTGGGGATGGGCAACCTCACCTGGGGGTGGAGCAAGTTCTGCGGGGACAGGGCGAGGTATTGCCGCTCCGCCTCGGTGCGGAAGGCAATCCCGGTCTGCGTGGGCGAAGCGCCGAAGAGCCAAGAGGGAGTGGTCGGGGAAGAGACATCCAAGAGCAGGCCTCCCGCCCCTAGCCCTGAGACCTCGGCGCTTCCGGAAAGGGAGAAGCGGGCTTCGAAGAGCCCGGCCGGAGCGGACAGCGAGCGGGGATACACGATCTCGAAGCGATCGAGGAAGACCAGCGAGTAGCTCGCCCCTGTGTCGCCGAGGCTTTCGAGTTCGAGCAGGTTGTCGCCCTCGCGCAGGATCCCCGGGAGAATCGAGGCTTGGAGGGCCTTGGGGGTCTGGCCGTCCCAGCTCGCCTCGCCGACCAGGCTTCCGTTGACGAAGACCCGCACGTGATGGTCGTCGACTCCCTCCTGATCGCTGCCCCCCTGCAAAAAGACGGTGAGCTGTGCGGGCTCGGAAGTGGAGACCAGGCTCTCCAAGGCAAAGGTGTGGCTCTTCTTCACCGGAGCGATAAGGATGTCCCACAGCCACAGGTCGGGAGCCTCGAGCAGCCCCGGCTGGAAGGTCCGGTTCTCTTCCCAGCGCTTGAGGCTCCAGGCGAAGGAGGTGGCGCTTCCCGAGGGGAAGGCCGAGACCAGCGGCATCGTCACCCCGCCGCTCCGGCTGCGGGTCAACTCGTAGACGGCCTCGCTGCCGTAGCGGTTGAGCGAAGCGCCCTCGGTGAAGAAGTACAACACCGAGCCGGGGCCGAATGGGGAGCCATTGGGCTCGAGGTGGAAGCCGACGGGCTCACCCTGGCGGCCGAGGCGCAGCTCGTCCACCGGGAGGCGGCGGCCGGAAGAGCCGAACAGATCCTCGAAGCTCACCGCGTAAAGCCCCTTCTGTCTCACCACGAGCTGCGCGATAAGCTCATCCGCGGAGTGGCCGAGTCGCGGCGGGACGCGCCGCCCGCGGCTGAGACTCCCGCGCGGGGACTCGGCCTCCTCCTTGCCGGCGAACTCCAGGCGCACCAAAAGACGCCGGGCGAGCTGGAGACGGTTCGATGCGGAGTCCCACCGCAAAGGCCAAAGCTCCACCAGCGCCTTCTTCACCTCGCCCTGGAAAGCCGTCCCCAAAAGCCGCGCCGCCCTCACCGGGAACAGACCCGGCTCCAGGGGCCGCGCCAGCTTGGCCCGCTTCACCCGCGCCCGCGCCACCCCGTCGCTTCCCACCACCATGTCCGGCGAGCCGGAAAGCGCGGGCCGCAGATCCGGGAAACTCATGACGTCGTGGGCGACGGCCGCGCCCAGGCGCACCCCCCGGCCCACCACCGCCTCCACGAAAGCGCGCTTGACGGGAAGCGCGGGCAGCCCCGGGTCCAGGACCTCCTCCATCCCCGGGATCTCGAGCTGGACTCTCCCGTCGGCCTGGCGCACCGCATAGAAGCCGCCGGTCCAAAGCTCGACCAGCGCGTGATGCTCGTCCGTCTCCAGGACCCGCAGCGACACCGAGGAAGGGTCGCCGTAGGCGGTCTTCGTTGTGGAGCCGCCCGTCGAAGAGCCAGAACCGCCGTCGCCCGGGACGCCATCCCCGCCGCTGGTGGAAGAAGAGATCTGGGGCACAGCCGAGACCGGGCCGTGCAGTTTGGTTTTCCCCGTCGTCTCGATGTCTTCGAGCTTGTAGAAATACGTCGTCCCGTTCGCCAGCCCCCCGTCCACGTAGCTGTAGCTCGCTCCCACAGGCGAGGAGCCCAGGCCTGGGATCACCGAAGAAGTGATCCGCTCGTAAGGCCCGTCCGCCGACAAGGACCGGTAGAGATGGAAGCCCAGGTTGTTCAGCTCCGACCCCGTCTCCCACCGCAGCTCCACCGCAGAGTCGAGGGCGACCGCCTCGAAGCTCATCAGCTCTACTGCCGTCGGGACCTCGGTGATCTTCGCTACGAAGGCGTCGTTGCTGCCGCCGTTATAAGTCAAGTCCGGGCCCACCGTCACCGGGAACGTGGCCTCCGTGGACGTGGTCTGGCCGGTAACGTAGGCGTTGCCGGAACTGTCCACGGCCACGCCCTCGTAGAAGGCGTCGTCGTCGCCCGAGCCTCCGATGTAGCCGCAGTAGACGAGGCCGTATGGGCTAGTGGCGTTCACCTTGGCCACGAAGGCGTCGGTCGCGCCGCCGTTGTAAGTCAAGTCCGGCCCTGCCGTCACCGGGAACGTGGCCTCCGTGGACGAGGTATAGCCGGCGACGTAGGCGTTGTCGGAGCCGTCCACGGCCACGCTCAGGCCAATGTCGTAGTCCGAGCCTCCGATGTAGCCGCAGTAGACGAGGCCGTATGGGCTAGTGGCGTTCACCTTGGCCACGAAGGCGTCCTCCGTGCCCCCGTTGTAGGTCAAGTCCGGGCCCACGGTCACCGGGAAGCTTGTCTCGTCAGAATTGGTGTAGCCGGTCACGTAGGCGTTGTCCGCGCTGTCGACGGCGACGCCGCGAGCGACGTCGTTGCCCGAGCCGCCGATGTAGCCGCAGTAGACGAGGGCCGTGCCCGCGGGATTCACCTTGGCCACGAAGGCGTCGTTGCCGTTCAACGGCCCGTTGAACGTCAAACCCGGGCCCACGGTCACCGGGAAGCTTGTCTCGTCAGAACCGGTGTAGCCGGTGACGTAGGCGTTGCCCGCGCTGTCGACGGCGACGCCTTGAGCGCTGTCGGTGGACGAGCCTCCGATGTAGCCGCAGTAGATGAGGGCCGACCCCGCGGCATTCACCTTGGCCACGAAGGCGTCCGGGCCGAACCCCCATAAGGTCACGTCCGGGCCCACGGTTACAGGGAAGCCCGCTCCTCCGCCTTCGCTGGAGTTGGTCTCGCCGGCAACGTAGGCGTTGCCGGAGCTGTCCACGGCCACGCCATTGGCACGGTCGTTGTTCAGGCCTCCGATGTAGCCGCAGTAGAGGAGGGCCGTGCCCCCGGGGTTGACCTTGGCCACGAAGGCATCGTCGGTCGCGTTGCCGTTGTGGCTGAGGTCCGGTCCCACGATTACAGGGAAGGCCCCTGGCCCGTTGCCGTTGGAGTCGGTATAGCCGACGACATAGGCGTTGCCGGAGCCGTCCACGGCCACACCGGTGGCAACGTCCCTGCCCGAGCCTCCGATATAGCCCGCGTAGACGAGGCCCGTGCCGTCGGCCTTCACCTTGGCCACGAAGGCGTCCCACGTGCCCCCGTTGTAGGCCAAGTCCGGGCCCCCCGTCTCCGGGAACGTGGCCTCCGTCGACGCGGTATAGCCGACGACGTAGGCGTTGCCGGAACCGTCGACGGCGATGCCAGCACCAAGGTCGTCGAGCGAGCCACCGATATAGCCGCAGTACGCCAGGACGGCAGGGTCCAGGAAGAGCGGCTGGCCGGGGTCGTAGGGCCCGACGCGGAAGCCGAAGCGACGCGTGCCGCCCGCCTCCTCCGCCTCGAGCGCGTAAGCCGCCGCGACCTCCACGCGGGCTTCCCCCGCCTCCTGGTAGACGTAGGGCGTGTCCTCCACCAGAGGCCCCACCGGGGTCGACACCGCGAGCTGTCCTTCCGGACTCACCCGTACCGCGGTGGCCCCTCGATACGCAAGCCGGATCCGCTTCGGATCCCCTCCCGGCCTCACCACGAACGTGTACTTGAGCCGGCCACCCGCCCCGGTGTAGACGAGGTCGATGCCGGGCCAGAGGTTCGCGTAGACCACGCGGCCATAGGTTGCCAGCCCCGTCTTCCAGTCGGCCCGGGGCCCCTTGAAGTAGCTCACCACCGCCTCGGTCCGATCCTCTCCGGCGGGTTTCGCATTCGGATTCGCGCCGAGGAAGTCGAGCTTCACCGCCCAGCGCTCTCTCGCCGCCACCGGAGGACGAAGCGCCGTTTCCCTGGTGGATGCGGGGGCGGCGCCCGCCTCCGACTTCGCTGGTGAGGTCAAGGCATAGGTGATCCCCGCGCGGGTGAAGTAAACGCTCGTATCGGCTCCTTGAACGTAGTAGGCCACGCGGGAATCGGATTGCCCGCGGTTTTCGATGAAGTACAGTGGGAGACGCTGCACTGCCTCCTTCAGTCTGGCCGAGGAGGCAGTGCCTGGCCGCGCGAGACCCGAGGGTTCCACCGCGGTCGTTCCGGGACCGCCGGGCGGGGCCGGAAGAGCGGCCCGATGAGCCGTGGCCCCAGGTCGAGAGGGCATGGGGAGGGCCTCGACCCAGGGATTGAGCACGAGAATCATCGCGACGCCCGCGGCCAGGCCTTCGCGTCCAACCCGCGCCCACCGCGCCATCGTGCTCATCGCGTACCTCCAGCTCCCCAGCCGGCTCGGGCTACCGGGCCGATCGTGAGCGTGCCTGACTGGACGCCCTTGAGCTGGGCGGCAAGCGCCATTGCCCAAGGATCGGAAACGACCGCACTCGCCTCATGGGCGGAGCCTGAGGGCCGAGTCGCCGAGGAGGTTGTAGATGGAGAGCAGCTCGGGGAAGGCGCCGGTCTGGGCGAAGTCGTCCTGCGCGGCAAGGACGGCGTCGCCGAGCCGCTCGTGACGTCCGGAGGTGATCTCCCGGATCAGTGCCTTGTGATAGAGGTCCGCGGGCCCGTGGAGGCTGAGGCCCGAGGGGGCGAAGCTGGCGATCGACCCCTTGCCCGGGGCCTTCAGGAACTCCTCGGCCAGCGAGTTGAGGAAGG
>WNGE01007443.1_pt1 | contig 14344 bp, 13 predicted proteins | sample 5400651 | NCBI WGS metagenome assembly WNGE01 (sample SAMN13153370, study PRJNA577476) | soil metagenome | isolation source: 60 cm soil or saprolite under grassland replicate 2 | place: USA:California | collected 2016-06-15 | reverse complement strand
GGCAGGAAGCCGCGCACGCCGAGGTCGAGGATCAGCCCGCCCTTCACGACCTCGATCACCTTTCCGAGGACGGGCTCGCCGGACTCGGCCGCCCGCTCGATCGCCTTCCACGCCAGCTCGAAGCGCGCGCGCTTCTTGGACAGGATCAGCCGACCCTCGGCGTCCTCCTTCGTCAACACGAGCGCGTCGACCTCGTCGCCGAGACTGACTTCGTCCGCGGGGTTCACAGAACGCCGGATCGAGAGCTCCGCGACCGGGATCACGCCCTCGGACTTGTAGCCGATGTCGACGAGCACCTCGTCCTTGTCGACTCGGACGACCGTGCCGTGGACGACCTCGCCCTCGTTGATCTCGGGAAAGGTCGACTCGTAGTCGGGGACGCGCTCGCCGTCCTCGGTCGTCGTCCAGACGCCGGCTTCGTCGAGCTGAGGCCCCTCTCTATCCATGGTTTCGCTGGCCATCGAAGGTCGGTTAGTATAGCCGCGGGTGCTCCGCAAGCCTTCTCCCCGCCTGGCCGGAGGGCTAATGCGGCGCCGGGCCCGAGTTGCAGGAGGCTCGGCTGTAGTCGAGCGTCGAGCCGTCTTTGCGCAGCTTCGCCGACACCACGCGAACGACCGAGCTGCCGACGTCGATCTGGAACCGAGTCCCGACCGGCCTCATGCGCACGACGGCGTTCTTCGGCAGCCGGCAGCTGAGGGCGCGAGCCTTCCTCAGCGTCAGCCGCCTGAGAATCGGGTTCGTCGGGCCCGCGCCCAGGATCGGCGTGCAGGCCTTGGCGAAGCGGGTCTTCCGGTTCGCGGCGCCGTAGGCGAGGAAGTTCCGCTTGGGGTAGCCGTTCTTTCCGTACTTGTAGAACTCCAGGTGCGGCGTGCGGTCGGCGGAGAAGCCGACGCTCGGGATCGCTCCGTGCCCGTGCGGCCAGAAGAGGACGATCACGAGGGTCTGACCGCAGGCCTCCTGCTTCGGAGCGGCCTGCGTCGCCGAATTCGTCCCCGAGGCGGCCGCCAACGCGGCCGCGAGAGCCGAGACCCCGATCAGCGCTGCGCGGCGCACGCCCTGCTGTCTAGCACGGGCCAAGGGGCGCTGGGCGCTGCAAGGGCTTCGTTCAGCGTTTGGCGTCGTTCCAGTCGTCGCCGGCGCCGATGTCGACTTCGAGCGGCGGGACCAGCTCGAAGGCCCGGCACATCTCTTGCCGGACGAGTTGCTTGACCGCGGAGACTTCTGCATCGGGCGCCTCGAGCAGGAGCTCGTCGTGAACCTGCAGCACGAGGCGCGCCGAGCGCCCCTCCGTCCGCAGGCGCTCGTGGATCGCGACCATCGCCTTCTTGATCACGTCCGCAGCCGTTCCCTGCATGAGCGAGTTGACCGCCAGGCGCTCGCCGAGTGAGCGGGTCTGCCGGTTGGACGCGCGGATCTCCGGGACCGGCCGCCGCCGCCCGAAGAGCGTCGTCACATATCCGTCGCGCGCCGCCTGCTCGATCGTCCGCTGGATGAAGTCCTGCACGTGCGGGAAGCGCGCCAGGTAAGCATCAATGTAGGCCTGCGCCTCCTCGCGCGGGATCTCGAGGTTCTCCGAGAGCCCGAACGAGGAGATGCCGTAGATGATCCCGAAGTTGACCATCTTGGCGACGTTGCGCTGATCCTTGGTCAGCGACGCGCGCTCCACGCCGAGGACCTCGGCGGCCGTGGCCGCGTGAATGTCCTCCCCGCGCTCGAACGCCTCGCGCAGCTTGGGCTCTCCGGAGACGTGCGCAAGGATCCGCAGCTCGACCTGCGAGTAGTCGGCCGAGACGAGCTTGCAGCCCTGCTCGGCGACGAACGCCGAGCGGATCTCCCGGCCGAGGTCGGTCCGGATCGGGATCGCCTGCAGGTTCGGGTTCGTGGTCGAGAGCCTTCCGGTGGCGGCGACGGTCTGGTTGAAGGTCGTGTGCAGCCGGCCGTCCTCGCCGATCATCGAGGGCAAGGGGCCGAGGTAGGTGTTCAGCAGCTTCGAGTACTCGCGCCACTCCTCGATCACGCCGACCAGCTCGTGCTCGCCGCGGATCGTGCGGAGGACGCGCGTGTCCGTCGAGTAGCCGGTCTTGCCCTTGCGGCCGGGCGCCAGGCCGAGCTTCTCGAACAGGATCCGCGCTACCTGTTGGGTCGAGCCGAGCATGAACTCCTCGCCGGCGAGCTCGTACGCGCGCGACTCGAGCTCTTCGAGCCGGTCGGCTAGGCGAGCGGTGATCTCGCCCATCCGGTACGTGTCGACCTTGACGCCGGCGCGCTCCATCGCGGCGAGAACGGCCGTGAGCGGAAGCTCGATCTCGCGGTACAGGGGCTCCGCGCCCCGCTCGCGGACGCGCTCGAGGAGCGGTTCGCGCAGGCGGAGCGTGGCGGCAGCGCGGCGGACGAGGGCCGCCGTCTCCTCCTCGGCTTCCGGCTCGGGGACGAGCTCGAGCCCGTACTCGGCGGCCAGGTCGTCGAGCTCGTAGCCGGCACGGCCGGGCTCGATCAGGTACGCGAGGATCATCGTGTCGTCCACCGCCTCGACGTCGAGAGCCTTGGCGTCGTGCGCGATCAGCTCGCCCTCGAGCCGCTCCGGCCGCGGCGAGACGACGACTTCCTCGCCCACCGCCACCGCGACCCGGGCCTCGTCGGCCGCGATCCCAGCCGTCACCCCTCCTTGTAACACAGTGTTACTAGGCTCCTCGCGCCACGGAACCGTGACGCCGGTCGGTACCAGTGGTGCGGCGGCCGGGACGGCGGCGTCGAGCTCGTCCACCCGGTTCAGGAGGTTCCGGAACTCGAAGCGCCGGAAGATCTCTTTCAGCTTCGAGCGGTCGGGCGGCGAGAGCACGAGCTCGGCTGGGTCGCACCCCAGCTCCAGGTCGCGCCGCATCGTCGCGAGCTCCTTGGCGCCTCGGGCCTGCTCCGCATGCTCGCTGACGGCCTTCGCGCGGGCGGGCGTGAGCTCGTCCACGTGCTCGAGCACCACCTCCAGCGAGCCGTGCTGGGCGACGAGCTGGCCGGCCGTCTTGTCGCCGATCCCGGGGACGCCGGGGATGTTGTCGGAGGGGTCACCTTTGAGCGCGATGAAGTCCGGCACCTTCTCGGGCGGGATCCCGAGCCGGGCCTCGACCCGCTCCGGCGTGTAGACGTGCACGTCCGAGACCCCGCGCGGCGTCATCATCAGGCAGACGTTCTCGGTGACGAGCTGGAAGGCGTCGCGGTCGGTGGAGACGACGCAGGTCGCGATCCCCGCCTCGTCCGCGAGGTGGGCCAGAGTCGCGATCACGTCGTCGGCCTCCCAGCCCTCGAACTCGAGGTTCCGGTACCCGAACGCCTCGACGATCGGCCGGAAGTGCGGAAACTGCTCGCGCAACAGGTCGGGCATCGGCTTCCGCTCGATCTTGTAGGTCTCGAGGAGCTCGGTCCGGTGGACGGGCCGCGTGTCCCAGGCGACCGCGACGCCCTTCGGCCGGTAGTCGGCGAGCAGCTTGAAGAGCATGTTCGTGAAGCCGAGCAGCGCGTTCGTGGAGAAGCCCTCGCTCGTCGCCAGCTCCTCCGGGAGCGCGAAAAACGCCCGGTAGGCGAGGTTGTTCCCGTCGACGAGGAAGAGGTCGGACTCGCGCGCGGGAGCGTCGTCGAGCTGCAGCTCGGCTCCGGTGAGCGTCTTCGGCGACATCTCTGCGAGTCTACGTCGCATGAGCCGTCGCGAGATCGTCCCCTTCGCAGACGAGCACCTCGACGACGCTGCCCGGCTCCTGGCGGCGCGCCACGCGCGCCACCGCGAGGCGGAGCCGCTGGTCCCGGAGCTCGCCGACCCGCTCGCGGCGGTGGAGGCCGAGTGGCGGACCGAGGGCGCCTCGGGCGTCTTCGCCCCGGGCGGGTACCTGATCGCGGCGCCGACGACCTTCCGGCAGATCAACTGGATGCGGGTCGGGATCGCGGGACAGGCGATCGAGGGCGATCGCGAGGCGATGCGCGACCTCTACGCCGCGGCCGCGGGACGCTGGGTCGACGAAGGGCACACGCAGCACGCGGTCTTCGTTCCCTCGCACGACGCAGGGCTCGTCGACGCCTGGTTCCGCCTCTCTTTCGGCGCCTCCGCCGCGTTGGCGATGCGCGAGACCGGGCCCGAGGAGCCTTTCGACGCTGGCGTGGCGATCCGGCGCGGGACGCCGGAGGACTTCGGCGACGTGGCACGGCTCGATCTCGCCATGGGAGAGTCGATGCTTCCGGCGCCGAGTTTCTCCGGGCTCCAGCTCCCGACCTACGAGGAGGTCGAGGCCGAGTGGCAGGAGGACCCCGACCTCGACAAGTACGAGCTCTTCGTGGCCGAGCGCGACGGCCGCATCGTCGGCCACATCCTCCTGTACCGGCGGCCGCCCGACCTGCGCGTGCCCCCGAACGGCATCGACCTCTCCCAGGCCTCCACGGAGCCGGATTCGCGCGGCACGGGCGTCGGGCGCGCGTTGACGGCGCACGTGATCCGCTGGGCGCATGAGAACGGCTATCCGGTGATGACGACGGACTGGCGGATGACGAACCTGTGGGCCTCCCGCTTCTGGCCGAAGCGCGGCTTCCGGCCGGCCTTTCTTCGGCTTTATCGCTCCATTCCGTGAAGGTTCCGCTCCTGTGCGGGACGAGCGTCGTCGTGGTTGACGCTCCCGAGGATGCAGTCTTGGTGCGGCCGCCGCCGCCGGGCGAGGCGATGGCCGACGTGCGCGCGGCGATCCGCGACGCGCTGCGGTTCCCGCTCTCTGGCGAGTCGCTGTCCGCGCTCGTCACGCGCGGCGGCCGGGCGACGATCGTCGTCGAGCCCCCCGCCCTCCCGGTTCCGTCGGCCCCGCAGGACCCGCGCCAGGCGGCGCTCGCGGCAGCCTCGGCCGAGCTCGAGCGGGCCGGCATCCCGGCGGAGCGGCAGACGCTGCTCGTTGCCGGCGGGCTCACGCGCCGGCCGGAGCGGCGGGAGCTCGAGCACCAGGGCTTCGTCTCGCCCGGCTTCGCGCGACGGTTCGAAGGCGCGGTCGAGATCCATGACGCCGAGGATCCGGGGCTCGTCGAGCTGGGCGAGGTCGGCTCCGTCCCCCTGCGCGTCAACCGGGCTCTCGTCGAGACCGACCTGGTCCTGACGGTGAGCGCGGCCGAGAGCGTGCTCCACGGAGGCCCCGCCTTGCTCGTCGGCGCGGCGGACGCGCCCGCACTCAGGGCAGCCGGGGCCTATTCGCTCCTCGAAACGGGTGCCTCGCAGGGGTGGCGGATCGCCGTCGAGCTCGAGCGCCTGCTCTCGCAGCGCGTCGGCGTGATGGGCGCGTCACTCGTCCTGAACCAGCCGCGGCTGCTCGGAGCCGCACGTGGATACCCATACGACCCCGAGGCTCTGGAGCGGATCGCCCGCTCGCCCTTCCGGATCGCCTCGCGGGCCCTGCCCGGCTTCGCGCGCGGCCGCGCCCTGAAGTCGATCCGCCGCGAACTGAGCGCGACCGCGGCTTTCGCCGGGCGGCCCTCCGTCGCCCACGCCGAGGCGCTGCTCCGGGCGGTCGAGGCCGGCTCGGCCACGATCGAAGGCCCGCTCGACGCGATCTGCATCGGCATCCCGCGCACGACGCCGCACCTTCCGCGAGAGCGGCCGAACCCGCTGCTCGCCGCCTACCTGGGGCTGGGCCTCGCCCTCCGGCTCTGGCGAAACCGGTTCCCGGTCGCAGACGGCGGGACGGCGATCTTGCTCCATCGGTTCAACCGCCGGTTCGCGCATCCCACCCAGCAGCCCTACCGTGCGTTCTTCCAGGCCCTGCGGACGAGCTCCCGGGAGCCGGCGGAGCTTGCGCAGGCGGAGCGGGCGTTCGCCGCAGACGAGCGCGCGATCGCCGCCTACCGCGCGGGACGCGCCTGCCACCCGCTGCTGCCCTTCGCCGACTGGGCGGGCTGCGCGCCGGCGCTCGGCCGGCTCGGCGCCGTGATCGTCGCCGGCTGCCGCGACGCCGTCGCGGCGCGCCAGCTCGGCTTCGTGCCCGCTCACGGAATCGGCGCCGCGCTCGAGATGGCCCACGGCCGGGCCGGCGGCAACGCCCGGATCGGCTTCCTGCTCTCCCCGCCTTACTTCCCTATCCGGGTCTCCTCCGGCTAGACGAGGATCTTCGAGAGGAATTGCTTCGTCCGTTCCTCCCGCGGCTCGCGGAAGAAGTGCTCAGGCGTCCCTTCTTCGATGATCCGCCCGTCGTCCATCATCACCACGCGGTCGGCAGCCTCCCGCGCGAACCCCATCTCGTGCGTGACGACGATCATCGTCGTCTGGAACTCGAGCGCCAGCCCCTTCATCACGTCGAGCACCTCGCCGATCATCTCCGGGTCGAGCGCGCTCGTGGGCTCGTCGAAGAGCAGCAGCGCGGGCTTCATCGCCAGCGCCCGCGCGATCGCCACACGCTGCTGCTGCCCACCCGAGAGCTTCGCCGGGTAGGCGTCCCGCTTGTCCGCGAGCCCGACGCGGTCGAGCAGCGCCTGTGCCTGGCCGATGGCCTGGTCCTTCGGGACGCCGCGCACGTGAACCGGAGCTTCGATGATGTTCTCGAGCGCCGTCTTGTGCGGAAACAGGTGAAAGCGCTGAAAGACCATCCCGATCTCCGCGCGCTGCCGGGCGACGCTCGCCTCGCTGTCCTCGACCAGCCTCCCGTTCCGCTCCCGGTAGCCGATCAGGTGGCCGTTCACCTCGATCCGTCCGCCGTCGATCTTCTCCAGATGGTGGATGCAGCGGATGAACGTCGTCTTGCCCGAGCCGGAGGGGCCGATGATGCACACCACCTCGCCGCGCTGGACCTCGAGCGAGACACTCTTCAGCACCTCGAGGCGGCCGAAGCGCTTGACGACGTCCTCCGCTCGCATAACGGTGCCGTTTGAGCTCATCGCGCCCCCCTTCCCCAGGCTGCGACCGGAGCCCACGCCTGGAAGACGCGCTCGCGGAAAGTCAGCTCGTCGCCCCGCTCGCTGACGGCGAGCTTCCGTTCGATCTGGGCCTGGATCATGCTCCAGACGGTCGTCAGCACGAGGTACCAGAACGCGACCGCGAGGAAGTACTCGACCGGCTTGAACGTCGTCGAGTAGCGGATCTCCGCGTCCCCGAACAGCTCCGTCACCCCGATGAAGAAGATCAGCGACGAGGTCTTCATCATGTTGTTGAACTCGTTGCCGAGCGGCGGGATGATGAAGCGCGTCGCCTGCGGAAGGACGATCCGGCGCATCGCCTTTCTGTAGGTCATCCCCAACGAGCGTCCGGCCTCCATCTGGCCCTTGTCGACCGCGTCGATCCCAGCGCGGATGATCTCCCTCATGTAGGAGCCCTCGTTGATCCCGAGGGCGAGGATGCCCGCGAAGGCCTTGCCGTCCATCGTGAACAGCCCGAGGTGGATCGAGTTCGGGATCAGCGTGAACCCGAAGAGCAGGTTCGCGCCGAAGTAGACGAAGAAGATCTGGACGATCACCGGGGTGCCGCGGAAGAGCAGCACGTACACACCCGACAGCAGACGCAGGGGGTAGATCTTCGACATGCGCATGAACGCGGCGATCAGTCCGAGCACCACTCCCAGGACCTGCGCGCAGACCGAGATGTAGATCGTCCGCCAGAGGGCGAGGACGAAGACGTGGTCAGGGTGGAAGATCCGCTGCCACAGGATGTGCCAGTCGACGGCAGCGAGCACGCTGCCTCACAGTTTGACGGAGACCACGCTGATGTCGGCGACGACCCGGCTCAGCTTCCACTTCGCCACGATCTGCTTCATCGTCCCGTCCGAGTACATCGCGGCCACCGCCGCGAGGACAGCGCTCTGCAGCGCGGTGTCGGACTTGCGCAGCGCGATTCCGACGGAGATCGGGTTGATCGGATTGCCGCCGACCTCGAACGACTGGGGATCGGTCTGGACGTAGTAGGCGACCGGGGGCGAATCGCCGAAGTAGGCCTCCACCTTCCCGGTCTTGAGCGCGTTCGCAGCGTCGGTGTCCTTGGGGAAGGTGACGACCTTGATCGCCTTCTTCCCCTCGCCCTGGAGCTTCTTGCTCTGCGCGTCGAGAAAGTCCTTGTTCGTCGTCCCGGTCTCGACGGAGGCCGACTTGCCGGCGAGGCTGGCGATGCCGGTGATGTTCTCCGGATTGCCCTTCTTGACCATGAAGGACTGCCCGATCTTGAGGTAGTCGACGAAGGCGACCTGCTTCAAGCGCTCGGGCGTGTCGTTCATCCCGGAGATGATCGCGTCGCACTTCTTCGCGAGCAGCGCGGCGATGATCCCGTCGAACCCGGTGTTGTCGAAGCGCGCGGTCACACCCATGCGCTTGGCGATGTCCGTGCCGATGTCGATGTCCGAGCCCTGCGGGGTCGTCGTCCCGGCCTTGTACGACTCTTCCGGCGGGTAAGTAATGTCGCTGCAGAAGACGAGCTTGCCCGCGCTCTTGATGTTCGCGGGCGGCTGGATCGACACGGCCGGCGCCGCGGTCGTCGTCGTGGCCGGGGGCGCGGTCGTCGCGGCCTTCTTGCCGCCGCCGCAGCCCACCGTGAGGAGAACGGCGAGGGCAGTCGCCGCGAGTCCTGCGATAGCGGTCTTTGGGCGATGCATCGTGCTTCCTTTCCGTCGATTCGAGCCTGACATCAGCGGTCGCCAGGCCGAGAGATGCTACCGCCTCCGGAGCTATTCCTCCCCGAGGTACGTCTTTCGGACCTGTTCGTTCTCGCGCAGGCTCTTGGCGTCGTCCGTCAGCACGACGCGGCCGGTCTCGAGCACGTAGCCGCGCTCCGCAGCGTCGAGCGCCATCAGCGCGTTCTGTTCGACGAGCAGGATCGTCGTCCCCTGCTCGTTGATCTCGTGGATGATCTCGAAGATCTTCTCGACGAAGATCGGCGCCAGTCCGAGCGAGGGCTCGTCCAGCATCAGCAGCTTGGGACGGGCCATCAGCGCTCGGCCGATCGCGCACATCTGCTGCTCCCCGCCCGAGAGCGTGCCCCCGTTCTGGCCCTTGCGCTCGGCTAGGCGCGGGAAGAGGCCGTAGACCCGGTCGATGTCCTGGCGGATCCCGCTTCGGTCCTTGCGCTGGAAGGCGCCCATCTCGAGGTTCTCGAAGACCGACATGTGCGGGAACAGGCGCCGTCCTTCCGGAGACTGCGAGATCCCCATCTGGACGATCTCGTGAGGTTTCCGGCGCGTGATGTTCCGCCCCTTGAACTCGATCGTGCCCTCGCGCGGCTGGTTCAGCCCGTTGATCGAGCGAAGGGTCGTCGACTTGCCCGCGCCGTTCGCGCCGATCAGGGTCACGATCTCGCCTTCGTGGACCTCGAGCGAGATGCCCTTCAACGCCTGGATCGAGCCGTAGAACGTGTGGACGTCCTCCAGCCGCAGGATCACGTCGCCGCGCCCGTCGCCGCGCCCGTCGGCCGTGCTCACGCCGCAAGCTCCTGACGAACGGCGTGTCGACCGGTCGGTTCAGACGGACGCACGAGCAGAGCCCGTGCGTCCTGAGGACGGCATCCCAAGCGACGCCTCATTTGACCGCCGCCTTGCCCAGGTACGCCTCGATCACGCGCTCGTCGTGCTGGATCTCGTGCGGCGTTCCTTCGGCGATCTTCTCGCCGTAGTCGAGCACGGTCACACGCTCGGAAGCTCCCATCACGACTTTCATGTCGTGCTCGATCAGGAGGATCGAGATCGGTCGCTGCTCGCGGAGCCTGGAGACGAACTCGAGGAAATCGACCGTCTCTTGCGGGTTCATGCCTGCGGTCGGCTCGTCCAAGAGCAGCAGCTTCGGCTCGGTGGCGAGCGCCCGGGCGACCTCGAGCCGGCGCTGGTTGCCGTAGGCGAGGCTCTCGGCGAGCTCCTCGTCGACGCCGCGCAGCCCCGCGAAGCGGAGCAGCTCCCGGGCCTTGTCCTCCGCCTCGCGCTCCTCGCGGCGCACGCGTGGAGTCCCGAGGATCGAGCCGAGGATCCCCCCCTTGAGGCGGGAATGCATCCCGACGAGCACGTTCTCGAGGGCAGTCATCTGCGGGAACAGCCGGATGTTCTGGAAGGTGCGCCCGATGCCGGCCTTCGTGATCGCGTGCGGCGGCTTCTGGGTCATGTCCTTGCCGTCGAAGATCACCCGCCCGGCGGTCGGCTTGTAGAGCCCGGTGAGCATGTTGAAGAAGGTCGTCTTTCCGGCCCCGTTCGGGCCGATCAGGCTCACGATCGAGCGCTGCGGGATCGTGAAGTCGAGGTCGTTGACCGCCAGAAGGCCGCCGAACTCCTTGCGAATCCGCGCCGCGACGAGCAGGTCGCCGTTTACTGCGCCATTAGTCATCCGCGTGGAATCTTTCCCGGCTCGCCACGCTCGCCTGCACCGGGCTCGTCGGCGCCGCGCATCTCGTAGAGCGACTCGTCGAGCGGGCCGCCGTGGGTCTCCTCGTCGATCTCCCGTTTCCGCCTGCGCTCCGGGATCAGCCCCGTCGGCCGGAACAGCATCATCAGCACGATGATGAAGCCGTAGATGCCGAACGAGTACTTGGGCACGTCGATCTGGTGCGAGGACGGCAGGATGTGCGTGTTGACCCAGGAGCCGATGTTGCCGAGCCCGTCGAAGTTCAACCAGGCGAGGATCGTCCCGGCGAGCACGACCCCCCACAGGCTCCCCATCCCGCCGAGGATGACCATGCAGAGCAGGAAGACCGAGATGTTGAAGTCGAACTGGCTCGGGAACGCGCCGGAGTTGAAGGTCGCGATGTAGGCGCCGGCGATGCCTCCGAAGAACGCGCCGCCGGCGTACGCCCAGGTCTTTGTCCGCATCAGCGGGATCCCCATCGCGCCGGCCGCAGTCTCGTCCTCGCGGATCGCGATCCAGGCGCGGCCGAGACGCGAGTCCCGCAGGCGCATGCTGCAGAAGAGCGTCAGCAGCAGGAGCGCCAGCACGGTCCAGAAGAAGAGCCGGTCCGGCGTCGGAGGGAACGACTCGTCGTAGCGCACGGGCAAGCCGACCGCGTTGTTCAGCGTCTGCCCGAACCCGGGCGGGTCGATCGGGTTGATCCCAAAAGTGCCGTGCGTCAGGTCGAAGCCGTGGAGGTTGTCGGCGTTGCGCACGAACTGGGGGATGATCTCGCCGAAGCCGAGCGTGACGATCGCGAGGTAGTCGCCGCGCAGGCGCAGGGTCGGCAGGCCGATCAGAATGCCGCCGACCGCGGTCACGATCGCGGCGATGAGAAGCACCAGCCAGACGGAAATGTGGATCCCGGCCGCGTCGTGCTGGATCCCGACCGCGCCGAAGTGGAAGTGCACCTGCTCGAACTGGCCGGAAGCGAGCCAGCCGGCGGTGTAGGCGCCGATCGCGTAGAAGGCCACATAGCCCAGGTCGAGCAGGCCCGCATAGCCGACGACGATGTTCAGGCCGACGGCCATCATCACGAACACGAGAATCGTGACCGCGTCGTGCAGCGGTGGGAACGACTCGATCACCGGGATGTGCCCGGTCCACAGGCTGTTGACGTAGAACGGGTAGGTCGCACCCAGCGCCACGACGATCACAACCGGCGCCAGCGAGCGGCCGCGCTCCGGGAGGGCGCCCCAGGCCTCGCCGACGCGGTGCAGACGGCCGGCCCGCGCCGCTCGGTCGCGGTAGCCGCGCATGGACGCACGCGCACGCCGGCTCCGGGACGCCACGCTAAGCCCCCTCCGGGGTGCGCTCCCCGAGCAGCCCCTCGGGCCGGAAGACGAGGATCGCGATCAGGATTCCGAAGACGATCGACTTCGTCCAGGCGCTGCCCGGGGCGTTCCAGGAGAGCCCCTCGTTGAAGGCCTGGATCATCCCGATCAGGATCGCTCCGAGGACAGCGCCGGTCAGGTTGCCGATCCCACCCAGCACCGCGGCGGTGATAGACCGAGCGTGAAGCCCGTGTCGTAGCGGATGTTGAACTCGACGAGGTAGAGGGTGGCGCCGATCCCGGCCAGGGCGCCGGCGAGCGCGAACGTGAACGTGATCGTCCGGTTGACGTTGATCCCCATGATCGCGGCCGCCTCCGGGTCCTGCGAGGTCGCCCGCATCGCCTTGCCCTGGCGCGTGGACTTGACGAGCCAGGTGAGGAGGACGAGCACCGGGGCGGTGACGAGCACGACGAAGAACGCGTCCCACGTGTACGCGACACCCGAGATCGTGAAGACGTTGTGGCTCGAGATGAACGGCGGGATGCTGTGGGCATTCACGTCGTAGATCGCAAGTGAGATGTTCTGGACGATGAACGACATGCCCACGGCGGTGATCAGCACGGCCAGCCTCGGCGCATTGCGCAGACGGCGATAGGCGACGAACTCGATCGACGAGTACACGACCGCCCCGAAGGCGGCGACGATGACGAACGTGGCAATGAGGGCGCCGACGAGGCCGAGCGTGCCCGTTGTCTCGGTGAGGCCGAAGATCGAGCCCCCCACGAGCGTCGTCGAGAAGAGGCCGCTCAGCGCGAAGACGTCGCCGTGGGCGAAGTTGATCAGCTGCAGAATCCCGTAGACGAGCGTGTACCCGAGCGCGACGAGGGCGTAGACGGAGCCCTGCGTCAGGCCGATCAGGAGCACTCTGAAGAAGTCGGCCGGCGTCTCGTAGGCGTTCTTGATCAACCAGGCGAGCAGGAGCCCGACGAAGACGAGGCCGAGCACGGACAAGAACTCCGGCCGGTTACGGCCTCGCAGCGCCGCGAGCGGCGAGGGCGGTTCGGTGCGGGCCTCGACGGCTATCCGGTGGATTGTAGGGATGTCCGGGAGGACGTATCGGCCCTCCCGGACTCCCTGGCGGTGCTAGCCCTTCCTCGCCGCGTTGACGAGTTTCGGATCGGGCGAGGTCGTAAGCAGGGTCTTCAGGTGGTTCGCTGCTCCGACGTAGATCGTGAACTTGATCGCGGGACCCGTCGCACCTGACAGGTCGCCGCTCTTGTTCAGGGAGAAGTTGCCGATCAGCCCGTTCGTGACGTGCGTCTTGAAGACGTTGTCGATGACGCTCGCACGGGTGCCGTCGGACTTCTCGATCGCCTTCAGCAGCACCTGCGCGGCCTGAGCGCCGAGGATCGCGTACGGATCCACCGCCTTACCGCCGAGCTGTGACTTGAAGCCGCTGATGAACGTCTCCGCGGCTCCCTTGTACTGGTCGATTCCGACGCCTGCGACGCTGAAGTACGCGCCGTCGGCCTTCGGCGTCCCGCCCTCCGAGCGCTGGAACACGGCGTCCGTCGTGAAGCCGTCGGGCAGCATCAACTTCACGGCGCTGTTGTCGCCGAGAATGCTCACCTTGTCGTTGATCAGCTGGCCGCTGTTCTCGTCGATCAGGCCGCCGATGAAGAGCGACTCTGGATTCTTCGTTTTGATCTTCGTGAACAGAGCCTGGTAGTTCGGCGCCTTCGCGTCGTAGGCGTCGAAGCCGAGCACCTTGATCCCGGCCGCCTTCGCGGCACCGGCGAAGTTCCTCGCGACGCCGAGGCCGTAGGCCTCCTTGTCGTTGAGGACATAGATGCTCGTCACGCCCTTGCTCTTCAGGAACGCGGCGTCGACGGCGCCCTGGTTCGGGTCGCTCGGCGCAACACGCGCATAGTTGCGCTTACCGCTCGGGTAGTACTTCGACGGCTCCGCGGCCGAGCAGTGCTCGGTCAGGCAGCCGTACGTGTTCGCCGGCGAGAGCAACTGCAGGCCGCCGCCCGGCGCCTGGTTCAGCACCGGGATCTCGATCGCGGCGCAGCCCGAGTTGAACGTCCCGATGACGCCGATCAGGCTGCTGTTCCCGGCATAGGCGTGCGCGTTCGCGCTGCACTTCGTCGGATCCCACTTCGCAAGCTGGGCCGACGCGTCGTTGCACGGCTGGAACGCGATGTGGTACTTGCCGGCCATCCAGTTTTGCTGCTGGAGCACGTACGCGATCGCCTGGTTCATCTGCGTCGTCTGCGTGCGCGAGCCGCCGATCAGCGGCAGGTCGGACGCGACCAGGTAGTCCGGCTTGCCCGAGCCCTTGTACTGGAGGGCGTTGCACGACGAGGCCGGCAGCGCGGTTACGCCTTTGCCGCCTCCACCGCTTTTGCTGGCGCCCTTCTTGCCTCCTCCGCCGCAGCCGGCCGCGACGAGCGCGAGCACACCCACGGCCGCGAGGAGCACTCCAATCCACATGTGCTTCTTCACGTGCCCTCCTCCATCCATCGAGATCTTCCTCCGCCTTTTCCTTGCGCCGGGGAAGTATCGCGGACCACGCGGGCTTTCAACCGGGAAGGCGCGAGGGCTACTCTTCGCCACAGCCGAAGTGGCGGAACTGGCAGACGCGCCGGACTCAAAATCCGGTGGGGCGCAAGCCCCGTGTGGGTTCGACTCCCACCTTCGGCATCTGTGAAGGT
>WNGE01007024.1_pt1 | contig 14344 bp, 13 predicted proteins | sample 5400651 | NCBI WGS metagenome assembly WNGE01 (sample SAMN13153370, study PRJNA577476) | soil metagenome | isolation source: 60 cm soil or saprolite under grassland replicate 2 | place: USA:California | collected 2016-06-15 | reverse complement strand
TCGGCGGTCGAGAGCGTGCCCAGGCCGGCGTGGTTGGGGCGGGAGAGGGTCGCGGGGGATGCGGCCGTCTCGGCGGGGACCGGGTGGTCGCCGCCTAGCTGGGTGATGGTCAGCCCTCTCATGCATCTATATTAGAACAGATATTCGATCCAACCAAGTAGGGAGATCGATCCTGGGGATGACGGGATCCCTTGCAGCCTTGGCGGTCCGGCTCACCAGTTGCTAGCAGCAACTAAATCGCCTGGAAGGAAGGCCTGCGGCGAGGAAGGAGGATTCGCTGAACCGGTTGATGGTCCGTTACCGGTCAGGACGTTCTAGACGTCGGATACGGCAACGCCGAGAAGGCGATCAAGCTCGCACCTCACGCACGAACATCGGTGGTCGGTGTGGATATCGGAGAACGAGGCTCAGCCCGTACGGCGGGGCGCCGTACGGGCTGAGGTGAGGTCGACGCTCAGTCTTCGTCGGATTTGCCGGAGGCCAGGTTGGTCTTGATGAGGTCCATGACGGTGGAGTCGGCGAGGGTGGTGACGTCGCCTACCTCGCGGTTCTCGGCGACGTCGCGGAGGAGGCGGCGCATGATCTTGCCGGAGCGGGTCTTCGGGAGTTCGGCGACGACCATGATCTGGCGGGGCTTGGCGATCGGGCCGATCTCCTTGGCGACGTGGTCGCGCAGTTCCTTGACCACGTCCGGGCCGCCGTCGCCCGCCTCGGACCTCAAAATCACGAAGGCGGCAATCGCCTGACCGGTGGTCGGATCGGTGGCGCCGACGACCGCGGCCTCGGCGACCTTCGGGTGAGAGACCAGGGCGGACTCGATCTCCGTGGTGGACAGCCGGTGACCCGACACGTTCATCACGTCGTCGACCCGGCCGAGCAGCCAGAGGTCTCCGTCCTCGTCCTTCTTCGCACCGTCACCAGCGAAGTAGACGCCCGGCCAGCGGGACCAGTAGGTGTCGACGAACCGCTGGTCGTCGCCCCACAGAGTGCGCAGCATCGCCGGCCACGGCTTGGTCAGCACCAGGTAACCACCCGAGCCGTTCGGGACCGGCTTTCCGGAGTCGTCAACGACCTCGGCGTTGACGCCTGGCAGCGGTTTCATCGCGGCCCCCGGCTTCCCTGCCGTCACACCAGGCAGCGGGGAGATCATCTGCATCCCAGTCTCGGTCTGCCACCAGGTGTCGACCACCGGTGCGTTGTTGCCGCCGATGTGCTCGCGGTACCAGATGTACGCCTCCGGGTTGATCGGCTCACCGACCGACCCGATCACCCGCAGCGAGGACAGGTCGAACTTCGCCGGGATCTCGTCGCCCCACTTCATGAAGGTGCGGATCGCGGTCGGGGCGCAGTACAGGATGGAGACCTTGTACTTCTCGATGATCTCCCACCATCGACCCTTGTGCGGGGTGTCCGGGGTGCCTTCGTAGAGCACGGAGGTCGTGGCGTTGGCGAGGGCGCCGTACACGATGTAGCTGTGGCCGGTGACCCAGCCGATGTCGGCGGCGGTCCAGTACACGTCGGTGTCGGCCTTGAGGTCGAAGACGCCCCACTGCGTGTACGACGTCCCGACCAGGTAACCGCCGGTCGTGTGCAGAATGCCCTTCGGCTTCCCGGTCGTGCCGGAGGTGTACATGACGTACAGCGGGTGCTCGGCGTCGAACGCTTCCGGCGTGTGCTCGGGCGACTGCCTCTCCACGAACTCGTCCCACCACAGGTCGCGGCCTTCGACGATGGTGGTGTCCTGGCCGGTACGACGTACCACCAGCACGTTCCGCACGTCAGGGCATTCCTCGAGCGCGGTGTCGACGGCGGGCTTCAGCGCGGCCGGGGCGCCCCGGCGGTAGCCACCGTCGGCGGTGATCACGACGCGCGCGTCGCAGTCCTGGATCCGGCCCTTCAGCGCGTCTGCGGAGAAGCCGCCGAAGACGACGGTGTGCGGGGCGCCGATCCGGGCGCAGGCGAGCATCGCGACGACGGTCTCGGGGATCATCGGCATGTAGATCGCGACCCGGTCGCCGGCCTTCACGTTCAGCTCGACCAGCGCGTTGGCCGCCTTGCTCACCTCGTCCTTGAGCTCGGCGTAGGTGATCTCCCGGGTGTCGCCGGGCTCGCCCTCGAAGTAGTACGCGACCTTGTCGCCGAGGCCGTTCTCGACGTGCCGGTCTACACAGTTGTAGGCGGCGTTCAGCTTGCCGTCGGCGTACCACTTGGCGAACGGCGGATTGCTCCAGTCCAGCACCTGGGTCGGCTCGGTCGCCCAGGTCAGCCGCTTGGCCTGCTCGGCCCAGAACCCCTCGAAGTCGGCCGCGGCCTGGTCGTAGGCGTCGGCTTTGACGTTGGCGTTCGCGGCCAGGTCGGCGGGCGGCTCGAACCGGCGCTCCTCGTGCATCAGGTTCGAGAGTGCGTCACCCTGGGGTGACTCTGCATTCGTCACGTCGCGGACTCCTCCTCGTGAGCTTCGGCGCGCTCGAGCGCCCGGTCACCTTTCTACCAACGCAGACCCAACCACGGAACCGGTGCATCGCCGAGCAGCCCTCGATCTGCGCCGAACAGGACCAATTCCGGGCCGGACGGCTCTCAGCGCCAGGGATCAGTTCGCCGTACGACGGAACCAACCGGCCGTCGGGTGCATCGGAGGGGTCGTGAACGCGATGCAGCCGAGTCAGCAGCAGTCCGAGACCACCACGTCCACCGGTCCACAGCGCAAGATCTCGCGCGCCGCACGACGCCGCGTCCACGCCCGCGAGCACCGAGTTCGCCGTACCCAAAAGGCCGCTCGAGCTCAGTTGCCCACCTGGTAGTCACTACGCGGCTACGAGTCGTTGCCTTCGGCATCCCCGCCGCGGGTAATCCGGCGGATCTAGGTGGCGCGGTAGGCGACGGTGATGTCGTAGCGGTCGGAGCGGTAGACCGAGCGGCCGAATTCGATCACTTCGCCACTAGCGGTCCGGGGCGCTGAGGTGATGATCAGGCAGGGGGTGGTGGAGTCGATCTCGAGCAGTTCGGCGTCGATCGGGTCCGGCGGGGCGGCGACGATCGAGGCCGACACCATTCCGAGGGTGACGCCCCAGCGGGACGACAGTTCGGCGTACAGAGAGGTCTCGGCGAAGTCGATGTCCTCGAGTCCGGGGTACCGGCGCAGCGACAGCGCGGTGCGCTCGATCGCCATCGGCGCGCCGTCGGCGGTACGCAGCCGGACCAGGTGCAGCACCGGCGTACCGACCGGCTCCTCCAACTCACGGGCCAGGTCCTCATCGGCGGCGCCGACCCGATGCTCGAGCACCTTGGCGCCCGGCTTGATCCCGCGGTTGAGCATGTCCTGGCTGAACGACGAGGCGAGCATCCGGGACGGCCTCGGCTCGGCGACGAACGTACCGCCACCGGGGCGGCGCGCGGCCAGGCCGTCGGCCACCACCCGGTCCACTTCCTGGCGCACCGTCATCCGGGCCACGCCGAAGCGCTCGGCGAGCACACGCTCGGACGGCAGCACAGTGCCGACCGCGAGCGAGCGAGCGAGATTCTCCAGAATCTCGCGGATCTGGTCACCCTTCGGCCGGTCGGTCCGAAGCTCCGTGGGGAGTTCGGCGAGATCGCCGGGGTTGTTCCTTGGGCGGGCCATGAAATCAGTATCCCTGAGAATCTGCCCGGCAAACCGGTTGCCGGGGACGCGAGCTGTGGCTTGCTCCCCTGTTAATTCCGACGTCCGGTTGCCCGTGACCGCTCTGTCCCGGACAACCTTGTCAGCCAGACTGTAACGGCTGCTGTCGGCTCGCGACCAGTGACCCGACGGCCCCTGGGCGATTCCACAGCGCGCGGTAGCTTGAACGTTATGAGCCCCGCACAATTCGTCAAGGAAAGCGCACCGAGCGGTGAATGGAAGCGGCAGGGCAACAGGTTTACCGACCGGATCACCCGCGACTCCACCTCGAAGCCGGGCGAGGGTCCGGACAACCAGGGCCGCTGGCCGGTCGAGCCCGGACGGTACCGGCTGGTGGTCAGCCTGGCCTGTCCGTGGGCCCATCGATCGATCATCGTGCGGAAGCTGCTCGGCCTCGAGGCCGTGATCAGCCTGGCGATCGTCGACCCGATCCGGGACGAACGCGGCTGGCGGTTCACGCTGGACCCGGCCGGGCGTGATCCGGTGCTCGGCTTCGAGTTCCTGTCCGAGGCCTACCTGCGGACCGATCCGTCGTACGACCGACGCATCACGGTGCCGACCATCATCGACACCGTCACCGGGCTGGTCGTCACCAACGACTACCCGCAGATCACGCTGGACCTGTCGACCGAGTGGACCGAGTACCACCGTCCGGAGGCACCGCGGCTGATCCCGGACGACCGGGCTGAGATGGACCAGCTGATCGACGAGATCTACCGGGACGTGAACAACGGCGTCTACCGGTGCGGGTTCGCGACCACGCAGGAGACGTACGAGGCGGCGTACGACGCTCTGTTCGCGCGGCTCGACGTACTCGAGGAACGGCTGGCGGATCGCCCGTACCTCCTCGGGGACACCTTCCGCGAGGTCGATGTCCGGCTCTTCACCACGCTGGTTCGCTTCGACGCGGTGTACCACGGCCACTTCAAGTGCAACCGGAACAAGCTCACGGAGCTGCCGAACCTGTGGGCGTACGCGCGCCGGCTCTACCAGCAACCCGGCTTCGGTGAGACCGTCGACTTCGACCAGATCAAGCGGCACTACTACCTCACCCACCACACCATCAACCCGAACGGCATCGTCCCCAAAGGCCCGGACCCGGGCGCCTGGAACACCTTGCCCTAGGCAACTTTCAGGCAAGGAGCAGGCCGATACAGTCGACCTGCCAGGGGCGGTAGAATACGTTGGAGTTGCGGCCCGACGGGCCGCGACAGGTGAGCCGGGAAGCCTGGTCGGCGTTGTGTCCGAACGACCCCGAGCCGAAGGGCGCCCGACCATGAGCCAGCCCCCGCGGATCCGGCAGAAGAAGCGCGCGTTCCCCCGGATCCTGGGGCGGGAGCGGGCGTTCCTTGCCGACACCTTGCGTGCCGAGACGACCGGCGGCCTGCTGCTGCTCGCCGCAGCGGTGGTCGCGCTGGCCTGGGCCAACTCCCCCTGGCAGGACGCCTATCACCACCTGACTGAGACCGAAGTCGGTCCACTCACCGTGGAGGCCTGGACCTCCGACGGCGCCCTCACGCTGTTCTTCTACCTGGCCGGCGTCGAGCTCAAGCGCGAACTCGTGGTCGGCACGCTGGCACGGATCAGCGAGGCGATCGTCCCGGTGATCGCGGCCGTCGCCGGAATGGTGCTTCCGGCAAGCATCTACCTCACCGTCAACCTCGCCGCCGACTCCGGACGACCCAGAGGCTGGGCGGTGCCTACGGCAACGGATATCGCGTTCGCGCTTGCCGTGCTGGCGATCGTGGGCTCGTCACTGCCGAGCGCGCTGCGGGCGTTCCTGCTCACGCTGGCGGTCGTCGACGACTTCGGTGCGATCCTGGTGATCGCGGTGTTCTTCTCGCACGGCTTCCACGTGTTCCCAGTGCTGGCCGCGGTCGCGCTGATCGCGGTCTGGTACCTGTTGCAGCGGTGGCGCGTCCAGACGCCGTTCCTGTACGTGCCTATCGCGATCGCGGCGTGGTGGTTCATGCACGAGTCGGGGATCCACGCGACGATCGCAGGTGTTGCCCTCGGCATGGTCACGCGGGTAGTCGCGGATCCGGATGAGGAGCACGCGCCGGCCGAGCGGATCGAGCACCGGCTCCGGCCGTGGTCCGCGGGTGTCGCCGTACCGCTGTTCGCGTTGTTCGCGGCCGGGGTCACGCTGAGCGGGAGCGCCGTACGCGAGATGCTGACCGACCCGGTCGCGATCGGCGTCGTCGCGGCGTTGCTGTTCGGCAAGGTGATCGGGGTGTTCGGCGGGTCGTGGCTGACCGCGCGGTTCACCCGGGCCGAGTTGAACTCCGACCTCGCCTGGCGGGACGTCGGCGCGGTGTCGGTGCTGGCCGGCATCGGGTTCACTGTCGCGCTGCTGATCGCGCAGCTCGCGTTCAACGGCGACGTCGCCCAGGTCGAGCGCGCCAAGGCCGCCGTGCTGACCGCGTCCGTGCTGGCCGCGCTGATCGCCGCGCTGTGGCTGTCTCGGCGCAATCGCGCGTACGCCGACTGACTCGGCCGCATCGGGGTACCCGCCTTTGGGTGGAGTCGGCGGTAGTGTCGGGGAGACGGACGCGTGGAAGGAGTGCCATGTCGATGGGGCCGAACGGGAGCGAACCCACGGTCGGCCAGCTCGTCGCCAATGCCAGCAAGGACTTGTCCAGCCTGGTCCGTAGCGAGATCGAGCTGGCGAAGACCGAGCTGAAGAAGACTGCGGTGGCAGCCGGGACCGGGGCCGGCATGTTCGGCGCGGCCGCCTTCCTTGCCCTGCTGGCGATCATCCTGCTGTCCATCGCCGCGGCGTACGGGGTCAACGCGCTCGGGCTGCATCCGGCGCTGTCCTTCCTGATCGTTGCCGGGGTCTACCTGTTGATCGCCGTGGCGCTGGTCCTGCTCGGCAAGCGCGCACTCGGCAGAGCGAAGGGCCCGCAGCGCACCATCGAGACGTCGAAGGAGTCCCTCAAGGCGATCACCAAGGGCGACGGCTCGTCGGGCGTGGAGCGCTGAGCCCGGCGGGTGTCGTCGACCTGCTGGTCGACGGGCCCTGGTCGCACTCGTTGGTGGCGGCCAACGGGGCACGCTTCCACGTCGCGGAGTGCGGGTCGGCGGACGATCCGCTCGTACTGTTCCTGCACGGCTTCCCCGAGTTCTGGTGGGCCTGGCGCCACCAACTGCCGGTCGTCGCCGCAGCCGGGTATCGCGCCGTTGCGATGGACCTGCGCGGGTACGGCGCCAGCGACAAGACACCACGCGGATACGACCCCTACACCGCCGCCGCTGACGTCTCCGGTGTCATCCGGTCCCTCGGCGCAACGGATGCTGTTGTCGTCGGCCATGGCTGGGGTGGCTTCATCGGCTGGTCGGCCGCCGTACTCGCTCCACGACAGGTACGCGGACTGGTGGCCGTCTCGGCGCCACACCCGCTCCAGCTGGCCCGCTCCGGCCTGGCCAAGGCGCTGAGCCACACCGCCTGGTTCCAGCTGCCGATCCTGCCGGAACGCCGTCTACTCGCTCAGGACGGCATCCACATCGAGCGGCTCCTCCGGGCCTGGTCCGCTCCCGGTGGCACGTTCCCCGGTGCCGAGGCGTCCCGCCGCTACCGGGCCGCGCTGCAGGTCTGGCCGGCACCGCACTGCGCGCTGGAGTACCACCGCTGGTTCGTCCGTTCCCGGCTCCGGCCTGACGGTCGCAAGTACTCGGCCAGGATGCGTACGCCGATCGCCGTACCGGTGCTGCAGATCCACGGAGCGCAGGACCCGGCCGTGTCCCCCACGGCGACGGAACTGGCTCCCGTACGGCAGGTGCTGCTCACCCCCGCGGGCCATTTCCCGCATGAAGAGGTCCCAGACCTGTTCAACACTCAGCTGGTGGACTGGCTGCGGTCCTCAGGTGCAGGTGCGCGTTGAGATTTCCTGGGTCGCGGTAGCGCCGTCGCGGGCGTCGTCGGAGACCTGCTCGGCGGTGAGGACGTAGCCGGTGCGGTTGTCCTCGACCGAGGCCGCGAACACCACGCCGTACACGGTGCCCTTGCTGGAGAGCAGCGGGCCGCCGGAGTTGCCGGGGCGGACCGAGGCCCAGATGGAGAAGGCCTGCCTGGTGACCGTGCGGTCGCCGTAGATGTCCGGGCCGCGGAGGCGCTCCTCGGACCGGATCCGGGCCGGCTCGGAGTCGAACGGGCCGTTCTCCGGGTAGCCGAGGACGACCGACGGGTCGTCCGCCTTGCCGGTGTAGTCGAAGCTCAGCGGCGTGACCTTGTCGTCGAGCCTGGGGACGTACAGCACCGCGATGTCGACCTCGGGGTCGAACACCACGACGGTCGCGTCGTACTTCTTGTTGTTCACCTCGACCTGCGGCGAGCTCACCCCGGCGACCACGTGCGCGTTGGTCATCACCCGCTTCGGCGCGTAGACGAACCCACTGCCCTCGAGACCGCGCGAGCAGGTGGCCACCCCGGTGACCTTCGCGATCCGGCTGTACGCGTCCCGGACCAGCGGCTGCCGCGCGATCTGACCGTCCGGCGGCTGCGTCTCCCGGATCCGCTCGGGCACGAACGGGTCGAGGAACCGCGGGAACAGGTCGGTGTTGACCACGTCGTTGAACGCCTGCAACGCCCGGTCGGCGCCACTCGGCAGCACCTCGTCGACCTTCGCCAGAACGTGCGAACCGCGGACCGCCGACGTCACACTCGGGATCCGCGCACCGCTCACCGCGACCCCGAGCACCCAGGACACGATCAGCACCGACACGGCTGCGAGGGCGGCACCACCGAGGGCGTCGAGGAACTTCACCGGCCGCCAGGACACCTTGTTTCTCAGCTTGTTCCCGAGTACGGCGCCTATCGTCCGGCCGATGGAGGCCAGGATGACCACCAGGACCAGCGCCGCGAACGACACCGAGACGCTCGGCGAGAAGTTGTCCAGGATCCGCGGCACACCCCAGATGCCGACCGCGGCACCGGCGAGCAGGCCGAGGGTGGCGCACGCGCCCAGCACGAAGCCCTCGATGTACCCCGAGATCGCCACCAGGGCGGTGATGATCAGCAGCGCGTAGTCGAGCTTGCTCACTCCACACCTTTCGACTCGTCGCCTTGCAACCGGCCGAGGTCGTGCTCGATGGCCGTCAGCCGCCGCACGTCCTCCGGCCGTCGTCCCTCGCTCCGCCAGGCCGCCTCGACCAGCCGGTCGGGCAACGGTACGACGACCGAGGGGTCCCAGTCTCGCGCCCATCCGCCGAGGACCAGCAGTTTGTCCAGCAGCCCGGCGGTGAAACCCCAGATGTAGAGGTCGCCGATGGTGAACGCAGGCCCGGTGAACCCGGACGGATGCAGGCAACTGACCCGGTTCGCCGGGTCGGCCAAGGCGTTCACGGACACGTTGTGCACGGAAGCGACCTCGGCGGGATCGACCACCGCGACCGGCGACGGCTCCCGCCACCAGGCGAGCACCGGCGACACCCCGAAGTTGCTCACCGGCACCCACAAGGCCGGCCAGACAGCGAACGGTACGACGCCCGCCGGATCGAGCCCGGTCTCCTCCTCAGCCTCCCTGAGAGCCGTCCGGACCATGCCCTCGTCCCCGGTGCCGTCGGCCGGATCGACACCGCCACCAGGGAATGCCATCTGCCCCGCATGCTTGCGCAACGTCCAGGCCCGCTCGGTCAGCAGCACCTCGGGACCGTTGTTGCCCTCGGCAAGCAGGATGAGTACGGCGGACTTCCGCACGGACGGATCGTCGGGCGGCAGGAACCTCGACAGCTGGGTCGGGTCGACCTCCTCCGACGCCTTCGCCAGCGGCTTCAGCCACTGCGGGATCTCGGCGTCGTGGAACATCACAACGTCACCCCCAGCTTCTCCTTCACCAGCTGGTCGAGCTGCTGTTGCGAGGTGAGAACGCCGCGGTGCACGTACACGACCGCGCCGTCCTTGTCGATGAAAGCGGTCAACGGCGGGCCACCGATCTTCAACGCCCGCTGGGTCGACTTGTCCGGATCGACCACATGCGGATAGTCCCACTTGTGGTCGACCGCGAACTTCACCGCCAGCTCGGGCCGCGGGTCGTCGTAGTCGATTCCCAGCAACTGCACCTTGCCATTTGCCTTCTTCGCGAGCTCAGCCAGGTACGGCGCTTCCTCGCGGCATGGGCCGCACCACTGGGCCCAGACGTTGAGGACGAGCGGACCGCGCAGGTCGGCGAGCCGGATGTCAGGTCCGTTGCCGAGGCATGGAAGGCTGATGTCGGGCAATCCGTTGCTCACCGGCGGTTTCGACGGGGTTGAGGGACACGCGGTCAGCTTCTCGGCGCCCGCGACCGCACTCCGGCTGCTCGACGACGGTGTCGCTGCGGGCTGCTCGGATCCGCACGCAGCCAGGACCAGTCCGGCGACGAGCCAGCTGATCGCGCAGAGCGTCGTACGGGATCCGAACTTCACGCGATGTCCTTCACCAGCTTCGCGGCGAGGGCCGGATCGGTCGGGCCCGCGCCGAACGAGGGGCACCACTGCGCGATCGGGCAGGCGCCACAGGCCGGCTTCTTGGCGTGACAGCGGCGGCGGCCGTGGAAGATCAGCCGGTGCGACAGCATCGGCCAGTCCTTCTTCGGGAACAGCGCGCCGATGATGTGCTCGACCTTGACCGGGTCCTGTTCCGTCGTCCATCCGAACCGGCGGACCAGCCGGCCGAAGTGCGTGTCGACAGTGATCCCGGGAATGCCGAAGGCGTTGCCGAGTACGACGTTCGCGGTCTTGCGTCCGGTGCCGGGTAGCTTGACCAGTTCTTCCAGCTTGTTCGGCACGACTCCGTCGTACTCGTCGACCAGGGTCTGCCCCAGCTTGATCACGCTGTTGGTCTTGGCGCGGAAGAAGCCGGTCGGCTTGAGGATCGCCTCCATCTCCTCCCGGTCGGCCTCGGCATAGGCCCGGGCGGTCGGGTACTTCGCGAACAGGGTCGGGGTCACCTTGTTCACCGTCACGTCGGTGGTCTGGGCCGACAGAATGGTGGCCACCAGCAACTCGAGCGGGTTGGTGAAGTCCAGCTCGCAGTGAGCGTCCGGATAGGTCTCGGTGAGCACCCTGTGCATCTTGCGGGCCCGGCGGACCAGCTGGGTGGGAGTCTCGTCGGTGAAGACCGGGGCCTTGCGGGGCAGCTTGACGGCTACCTCCACGACACGCTGGGATGGCATGGAGGCAAGCCTACGTGGCGATGCCGACAGCCGAGGGGCTACGGTTTTGGGGCAACCGGGTGTGAACGACCCGGTGCCGGGCGAGGTCGAACCCGTGCCCGTAAGTCGTGGTCGAAGGTCCTAGGAGGCCCCAAAGTGGATGCCGCAGTGCTCCGACAGGCACCGCTGTTCAGTCAGCTCGACGACGAGGCCGCCACCGCGCTGGCCGAGTCGATGACCGAGAACCGGCTGCGACGCGGCCAGGTGCTGTTCCACGAGGGCGACTCCGGTGACCGGCTGTTCGTCGTCGTCGAGGGCAAGGTCAAGCTGGGTCGTACCTCCGCCGACGGCCGGGAGAACCTGATCGCCGTACTCGGCCCGGGCCAGATGTTCGGCGAGCTGTCGCTGTTCGACCCGGGCCCGCGGTCCGCGACCGTCACCGCCGTCACCGACGCCTCCCTGATGTCGCTGACCCACGACGAACTGCTGCGCTGGCTGGCCGGCCGCCCCGAGGTCGCTCGCGGCCTTCTCCTCCAGCTCGCCTCCCGCCTGCGCAAGGTCTCCGACATCGTCGCCGACCTGGTGTTCTCCGACGTACCGGGCCGCGTCGCGAAGGCCCTGCTCGACCTGGCCAGCCGCTTCGGCCGCACCGCCGACGACGGCGTCCACGTCCACCACGACCTCACCCAGGAGGAGCTCGCCCAGCTAGTAGGCGCCTCCCGCGAAACCGTCAACAAGGCCCTAGCCGACTTCGCCTCCCGCGGCTGGGTCCGCCTCGAACCCCGCTCCGTCGTACTCCTAGACGTAGACCGCCTCCAACGCCGCGCCCGCTAACCCTCCGCGCAGTCACAACCCGAGGGGATATCCCCTCGGGTTGTGGGTTATCTGCTCGCATACAAGGGGAGAACCCGTCAGTCGGACGGATATCCCCTCGAGGCCGGTCGCGTCAGGCAGCGCGGCCAGGGCGGATGAGCGCCTGCCGGAGGGTCGTCACCAGGTGCGCAGGGCGGCTGAAGTCCGACCAGTCGGTCCGAACCACCTTGTATCCGAGCGCCCGAATCCGGTCTTCACGGCGCTTCTCCCGGATCAGCACCTCCGGCGATCCACCGCCGTACTTCAGCAATCCGTCGAACTCGACCACCGTGTCGAAGTCCGGGTAGAAGAAATCGACTCGCCCGATGAGCCCGTCGGCGTCGTACAACTCTACCTGCAGCACCGGGGTCGGCAGCCCGTGCTCGTGCATGAGGACGCGCAGACGCGACTCGCCGACGGACTCGGACAGCCCGTTGCCGAACTGGAGCGCTTGACGCACCGTCGTGCTGCCTGGCCAGAACTCGGACAGCCGCAGCAGGCGTTGTAGCTCCTGATTGCTGATGTTGTGCTCACGGAACGCGGCGTCGATGCTCACGACAGCCGCCTCGAACGACGCCGTACAGGCTGACTCGACGACGGCACGGGCCACGGTGGTCACCAGACGCCCGTCGACCTCCGTGGCATCGATGTCGGTCATCTTCCCGAGATGATGCTGGACACCCGCGACGACACCGCCGGAAAGCCCGAACAGATCCGGCTCGTAGTGAGTTCATCACAGCGTGGATCTTCTGGCGGTGACTCCGCTGGACCTGCTCCCACGGCTGCAGCGCGGAAACGTCCACCTTCTCGGCGTACTGGCCGCGCCGGACCCGCTCCCAGCGACCATCGGCGAGGTGACGTGCGATCTGGTCGGCCGTGCAACCGCAGGCCAGCGCTTGCCGGCGGCTGAAGACACCACCCTGCCGCGCCGCGATCAACTCAAGTTTTCCGTTCACCTACCAAGCATCGACCGACCTCGCCCTGGTCCGGACCGCCTGTCGCGGATCTGTGGAAAACCCCCTGCAGGGGATATCCCTTCGTGTTGTGGGTTCTCCGTTCACATACGAGCAGAGAACCCACAACAAGAGGGGTTATCCGTTCAAAAAGTCGAGTTGGGCTCGGACTGAGCGTTCGGCGGCGGGCCAGAGGGTGGGGTCGACGTCGGCGTAGACGTGTTGCACGACGGCGGCTGGGGTGGTGTGGCCGGCGGCGACCGCGGCTCGTACTTGGTCTAGGCGCTCGCGGCGGTGGTTGATGTAGAAGGTGAGGACGTCGGTGGGGTCCGCGATGACGGGGCCGTGGCCGGGGAGTAGGCGGTCTACGCCGGCTGGAGAGTTGGCGAAGGCGCGGAGGCGGTCCAGTGAGTCCAGATAGGGGCCGAGGGCACCGTCTGGGTGGGCTACGACCGAGGTGCCGCGGCCGAGGACGGTGTCGCCGGTGAGGAGCGAGCCGTCCTGCGGGAGCCAGAAGCAGACCGAGTCCATCGTGTGGCCGGGGGTCGGGAGGACCTCGATGCGGAGGCCGCCGGCGGTGATGACGTCGCCTTCGGAGAGGCCGTGGGCGTGGTCGGTCGGGATGCGGAACTCCGGATCCACAGCCCGCACCCCACAACCAGCCCGGTTGGCGAACCAAGCGGCGCCTTCCGAGTGGTCCGGATGCTTGTGCGTCAGCAGTACGACGGCCACGCCGCCGGCCGCTTCCAAAACGTCCGCCAGGTGGTCCTCGAGCATCGGGCCTGGATCGACGACCACCGACTGGTCCGCGTCCGGCGCCCGCAGGATCCAGGTGTTGGTCCCGTCCAGCGTCATCGGTCCGGGGTTGGCGGCCCGTACCCGGCCGGCGTAGTCGGTGACGGGCTCAAAACTCATGTGGTCTCCAGATAGGCCTGGTCGCCGTCCACCCGCACGGTCGGCATGACCGCCCGGATCTCGCGTTCACCGGCGGCGGCCAGGATCGAAGCGACATCGTCGTACGGCGTGAGGTCGCGGCAGCAGACGTACGTCGGGGGAAGCATCAGCAAGTCGCCGGCATCCACCGCGGCGACGGCATCCGAAGGGCGCATCCAGGCGACCTGGTCGGACTCGCTCGTCACGTCGCGGGTGACCTGCCCGGTGGGGAGTGCAGCAACGAAGAAGCGGGTGTCGTACCGCCGGGGCTCGAACTCGGGCGTGATCCAGTGCGCCCAGGCACCGAGCAGATCCGCGCGCAGCACCAGCCCACGCCGATGCAGGAAGTCCGCGAACCTCAATTCACCGGCCTCCAACGCGACCCGGTCCGCCTCCCAGTCCGCACCAGTCGTATCTCCCACAACCGACGATGTGGACGGACCAGCCAGGAGTACGCCGGACTCCTCGAACGTCTCGCGTACGGCGGCCGCCACATAAGCAGCCGCAGTATCGCCGGAGGACCCCAGCCGCTCGCCGAACCACGCGGGCGACGGCCCGGACCACGAGTCGGCGATGCTCGCGTCGGCGGCATCGACCCGGCCGCCCGGGAACACTGTCATCCCGGCCGCGAACGCCATCGTCCGCTGCCGCCGGAGGAGGTAGACCTCCGGGCCGGCGGCAGTGTCACGCAGCAGGATGACGGTCGACGCCGGTCGCGGCTCGACCGGCGTCCGGCCTTCCCGGGCGAACTCCAGCGCGGCCGACGCCATCCGGCCGGACAGCTTCCCGGAGTGCAAACTCAAGCGACCTCGACG